>OJGU01001075.1_pt1 | contig 11604 bp, 11 predicted proteins | sample 1594741 | NCBI WGS metagenome assembly OJGU01 (sample SAMN05416841, study PRJEB24817) | seawater metagenome | isolation source: Sea water | place: Canada:Atlantic | collected 2013-07 | reverse complement strand
ACTAGATCGCTCGTCGGCAGCGTCAGATGTGTATAAGAGACAGCTCAAGGGCATCGTCGGTGAGGGGCGCCAGCGCGAGGCCACGATCAAGCTCCGCGACGGCTCGACGGTCCGAGCCACGTTGGGCGCCTCCGTGGGCGACTACCGGGTTGTGGCCGTGAACACGCGCAGCGTTCTGCTCGAGCAGCGTGACGCCGAGCAGTCTCGGACGGTTCGGCTCGAGCTCTAGCAGCTTGACACCGGAAAAATCGGAGCTATCTCAACCGAGAGCTTCGGCAACCCATGCCGGAGGTTTTGTCATGCCCCTCACCGTCACCATGCGCCGCACCCAGCGACCCGGTCTCCTGCCGGAGGTTCTGCTGTGTTTTCACGCCGGCGCGTGCACACGCTGAGGAGAGGCTCCGACCACAAACCGGCCGAATCTGGCCAGTACCCAGTACCGGCCGGTCTTTGCCACCTCATCAGCGCGTGAACGCGCCTGAAGCTGCGCGCCAGCTCGCGGACGTCATGTCCGGGACCGCTTGCGCGCGCTCGTCCAATCGACGCGCCCCGGCGCGGCCCAGCTCCTGAGCTTGGGCCGCCCGCCGGTCGGCTTCTTGCGACCTCCCACCGCGCACGCACCCGCTTGCGCGCTCCGAGAGACACGACTCATGACGCTCAAGACCCTACGCAACCTCGGCATCCTCGCGCACGTCGACGCCGGAAAAACCACCCTCGCCGAGCGGTTGTTGTTCTTTACCGGCCGGATCCACCGCATCACCGAAGTTCGCGACAAGGACGGCGGCGGCGCGACCATGGATGCGCGCGCTGACGAACAGCGGCGCGGCATCACGATCAAGTCGGCTGCGACCCGGCTGCAGTGGGGCATGTACGGCCTCAACCTCATCGACACCCCCGGACACGTCGACTTCACGATCGAAGTGGAGCGATCGCTGCGGGTGCTCGACGGCGCCGTCTTGGTGCTGTGCGGGGTTGCGGGCGTGCAGGCCCAGACCGGCACCGTTGCGCGACAGATGGAGCGTCACGGGGTTCCGTGCGTCGCGTTCGTCAACAAGCTCGACCTGACCGGCGCGGACCCATATCGCGTCACGGAGCAATTGCGCGAACTGGGACACAACGCAGCCTTGCTCACCCTACCGATCGGGCTCGAACGCGAACTCGAGGGTGTGGTCGACATCGTTCGAGGGCGCGCCCTTCGGTTCGAAGGAGAGCACGGCCAGGATGTGGTGGAGACCGACGTTCCCGAAGCGCTCAAAGAGGGCACAAGGGCCGCGCGAATCCGCCTGCTCGAAACACTGGCCGAAGTCGACGAGGAGCTCCTCGAGCGATACGTCGACGGGCAGGTCATCGACGCCGAGTTGCTCGAGCGTGCAATCCGGCGGGCATGCATCGCACGCCGGTTCACGCCGGTGCTTTGCGGGTCCGCACGCGCCAACGTGGGCGTGCAGCCGCTGCTCGACGCGGTCGTGGACTACCTCCCGCATCCCGGTGACGTCACCACCGAAGCGTTCGGAGACGACGACACCCCGCTGCGCCTCGACGCGGCTCGCGAGGGTCCACTGCGGGCCCTCGCATTCAAGACGGTCGAAAGCTCGTTCGGCTCGCTCACCATGTTGCGCGTCTACCAGGGCCGCCTCGAGCGAGGACAAACGATCGTGACCGATGGTCGAAAGCACCGCGTGGGCCGGCTGGTCCGCGTGCATGCCGACACCATGACCGACATCGACGCGGCAGAGGCCGGCGACATCGTCGCTACCTTTGGCGCTTCGTTTGGCACCTCAGAAGTGCTGACCAGCGACGGGGCTTCCATCTCGATGCGCCCGATGACCATTCCCGAACCCGTGATGGCCTACGCCATCGTGCCCAAGGACAAGACCATGATCGAAAAACTCGCCAAGGTCCTCGGCCGACTCTGCCGCGAAGACCCCACCCTGCGTGTCCGAGCGGATCCGCAGACGGGCGAAACGCTGCTGGCGGGCATGGGTGAGCTTCACCTCGAGGTCTATTGCGACCAGCTTCGCGACGAGCACGGCATCGAGCTCTACCGAAGTGCGCCGCAAGTTGGCTATCGAGAAACCCTCCGGGCCCCGGTGTCGTTCAACCACTTGCACAAGAAGCAAGATGGCGGCAGCGGGCAGTTCGCCCGGGTCGTCGGAACGATCCAGCCGGTGGAAGACGGCTTCCGTTTCGTCGATCGCATCAAGGGCGGTGTCATCCCACGCGAGTTCATCTCGGCGTGTGATGCGGGCGCCCGAGATGCGCTGCACCGCGGGCCTCTGCTCGACGCCGAGGTCCACGGCATCGAGGTCACGCTCGAGGACGGCAAGACCCACGAGAAGGACTCCAGCGAACTCGCGTTCCGTATCGCGGCTCGCGACGCCGTCACCGACGCCCTGAAGCGGGCCGACATGGTGGTGATGGAGCCCCTCATGCAGGTCGAAGTCGACGCCCCGACCGCGTTCGTGGGTACCGTGCAAAGCGGCCTGGTCCGACGACGTGGCCAGGTGCAGGATTGCCAGGTCGGCGAGCACATCGCTCGCATCACCGCCCTGGTCCCCCTCGCGGAGCTCTTCGGCTACGCGACGGCCCTGCGCAGCGCAACCGAGGGCAAGGGCGAGCACACCATGCAGCTCGCCCACTACGCGGCAACACCCGCCCACGTGCAAGCCAAGCTCATCGCCGACCACCGGTGCTGAGCGACTCCGCCGGAGCGCAGATCCCTGCGCTCCGGCTCCACATCCTGGGAACAAGTCTGCTCGCGGCGAGGTCTTCCAGCGTAGTGCCTCCTCCCAAAGTCGTTCCACTCGTGTCCGCTGCTGTCTCCGCGCTCCTGCTCATCGTCGTGGGCGCATCCTCTTGCAGCCGCGTGAACGAGGGCTACCGGGGCGTGGAACTCACGTTCGGTGCCGCCGCCGACACGCCACTCGAGCCCGGCCTTCACATCACATTCCCCTTCGCCCAGAGCATCGAAGAGATCGACGTCAAGCAGCGGGTCTTCGAACAGAAGACGATGGCCAGCAGCGCCGACGAGCAGAACGTCGCGACCACGGTCGCGGTGAACTACCGGCTCAAGGCCGACTCCGCCGTCGACATCTACGCATCCCTCGGCCAGAACCCCGTCACCTGGGAGTCGACCGTCTTCGCCCCCCAGATCAAGGAAGCGCTCAAGTCCGTGACCGCCCGCTACAAGGCGCGGGAACTCATCGCGGAGCGTGCCAAGGTCAAGGCCGAGATTACCGAGCTTCTCGAAGAGCGGATCAGCGGCGACCACTTCGAGGTCCTCCAGGTTTCCATCACCGATTTCACGTTCAGCACCAAGTACATGGCCGCCATCGAAGCCAAGCAGGTCGCCGAACAAGCCGCGCAGCAGGCCGAGAACGAACTCGAGCGCAACAAGCTCGATGTGCAGAAGGTCGAGCAACAAGCGTCCGCGGAAGCCGTCGCAACCCTCACCCGCGTGCAGGCTGAGGTCGAAGCAACGCGGATTCGTGCGGAGGCCAATGCCGAGTACCACCGAAAGCTCAGCGCCACCGCAACACCAACGTCACTCCGACACATGGAGCTGGAGCGATGGGATGGCACCGCCCCGCTCTACGTCGGCGGAGGCGCGTCGATCATGCTGCCCTCGGCCAGCACGCCCTGAGTCGCGGTCGGCCGGCCCGAAGGAGTGTGCTCACCGGGTCGAGCGTCGAGACCAATCGAGCGCGCCTATGGCTTCGATAGTCTCCGCTCATATGTGGGTGCAGCCTCCCCACTTTTCTTGGGCCGGTGGGGAGCGTGATGGGGGAGTCGCGAGTAGCCTCCTCGCATGACACTCGCGATTGGATCCTCTGCTTGGTTCACACCGTTGAGAGCCGTGCCCGTACTCGCATGCCTGGTCACCGGGGGCTGCTTCGATCCGGATCACGGAGACGACTTCGTCCCCGAGGGAACGGAGGCCGGCAGCAGCAGCAGCAGCAGCGGGACCGGGGGCATCGCGGAGACAACCTCGAGCAGTACGGGAGACGATGTCGTCGGGTCCAGCAGTACTGGCGCAGAGACGGGCGATGCGCAGGTGTGCTCAGACTACTGCGGTCTGATCGGTGACCACTGTCAGGGAGATGACGCCCAGTACAACGGCGACGCGATCTGCGAAGCCACTTGCGCGAACATGCCGGTCGGGAACGCGGGCGATGAGCTCGGCAACAGCGCCAGCTGCCGCACCTTTCACGCTGTCCTCGCCGCCGAAGAACCCGAGACCCACTGCGCGCATGCGGGTCCTGCGGGCGATGGAACGTGTGGCGCTGACTGTGAGAGTTTCTGCTCGATCGCCCAAACCCTCTGCTCGGGCGACCTCTCGGTCTATGCAGGGACCGAGGACTGCATCGCCGCGTGCGAAGAGTTCCCGGCCGAGCCCGAGTACTCCGCCGACGTCCCCGACGGAGATAGCTTTGCGTGCCGGTTGCGCCACCTGACGCTGGCGTCGCTGCAGCCAGAGGTTCACTGCTCCCACATCGCGCCGGTCTCTCGGGTCTGCTTCGACTGAGCAAGGACCCATCACAGCCGGGGCTGGCTTGGGAGCGGCCGTTGCAGGCTCTGCGCCACGAGGTGCACGGCAAAGTCGATGTGGTCATCGGGGCTGAGGGTGCGACCGAGGAGCTGAGACTGAAACGATCGACGCCGCAAACGTTCGTCGAATCGTGCGCGTGGGCAACCCGTGACGATGGCGTTCGCCATGAACAAGAAGTTGGCCATGCGCGAGGGTTGCAGAGCGTCACCCAAGCCTTGGTACTGAAGGGTTCGCTCGCTCATTCGCAGGGGCAGCGCGCCGCCGGTGAATAGGAACAAGAGTTCGTCGCTGTCGGTCTCGCGCTGGGTCTTTTTGGTGACCTTGACCGAGGTGTTCACCAGCCCGCCGGAGAGCACCGAGCGGACCGGGCTGAACTTGCGTTCGCGAACGGTCTTGGTGCTGACCATCGTCTCGACGGCGCTCGCACGGATCAACACATCGACGGAGGCGAACGGCACGGATCGCTGCCTCCCGTCGCGGTCCTCGACCTCTACAGCGCGCGACTCCAACGAGAACCTGCGTACATCGAGGTAGGGCCGGTCCGCGCGAACGGAGACCACTGCGGCATTCATCCCGCGTGCCTGCAGCCCCGCACGAAGCACCTCCGCTCGATCGGGTTCTGCGACAACCGCGAGCACTGCGGGACCGCCCCCGGGAACCGTCAGGCTCGCACGCACGTCGTAGGCCGTGCCACCGAGAACCTCGACCGCTCGTTGGGCGAGGTCCTTGGGGTCTCCCTCCAACTCGTCGACCACCACCGCAAGCATGGAAACAGCGTGCACGTCCGGCGTCGCCGACGTCAAGCCTGTCCGATCAGCGCCCGCGTTCTTCGACGTTGAGATAGTCCGCAGCCGGCGTGTCCAGTCCACCCGGAGTCCCCGTCTGCCACTCCCCGCAGTCCCAACCTCCGCCCGACCAACGGCACTCCTGCCAAGCGTCGAGAGGCGCAACGGGGCCGTTCTTGGGCTTGGCGCAGCTGGCCCCGACCCGGTAACGCAACCGCATCACTCCGTCCTCGCCCGTCCACGTCTCTTCGAAGACCTCGGACAAGGTGAGTCCGCTGCGCTTGCAGTCCATCTCTTGGGCAACAAACCCCTTGGAGGGTCGGTGGGCTTTACCGCAGCCCATCGCACACAGCAGCAATGACAAACCGAGGACGCTCCGCATCGCCGGGACCATAGTCGAAGCGGTGACGGACCGCCAAGCCCATCACGAGCCACCGCCAGCTGGTGTCCAACGACCAAGGCGTGCGCGGGACTACCGGGTTCGCGCAACCGAGCCCCTGCCATCGCACTACACTCGGCCCCGTGATCCGCGTTCTCGTGTCCAGCGTTCTGCTCACTGGCTGCTACGGCGGTTCTTCGGTCGAGTCTTCTGGAACGGACGAGGGCTCGACCGGCGCCGGGACGACCGCGACCCCGAGCACATCCGGTCCCGCCGAGGCCACGACGTCGTCGGGCGGGGAACCGGGCACGACAGGATCCACGACCGGCAGCTCCTCGAGCGGCGGCAGCACGGGCCCCTCGGAAAGCGAGAGCTCGAGCACCGGCGGTCCCCCTGGGCCCACCTCGGCGTTCTGCGAATGCTCGACGAACAACCCGGCCGCAGATGCGGGGTCGTTCGAGATGTGCGCCACCATGCTCCCCGATGGGACCGGCACTCTCTACGAGCCGCCGCCCTACAGTCGGACGTCCGATGCAGACACCCAGCCTGGCGTGCCCACCGGCACCGTCACGAGCGGGACGTTCTCGGGTAGCGCCATCTATCCCGGCATCACCTGGGACTACTGGGTCTATGTGCCCGCGCAGTACGACGGCTCCGAGCCCGCCGCGCTGTTCCTGTTGACCGACGGCGGCGTGTACCAAGGAGGCTCGTACGCCACCCCCACAGTCCTCGACAACCTGATCGCCGAGGGCGCGATGCCGACGACCATCGCGGTGTTCGTGGACCCCGGCGAGAACGACCAAGGGCAATCGCAGCGCAGCCTCGAGTACGACACGCCCGACGCGAACTTCGTGAACTTCGCGTTGGACGAGCTCTTGCCTGCAACCGTCGGCGCCTACGAGATCTCGGATGACCCAGCCATGCGCGCGATCGGTGGGCGGAGCTCCGGTGGCTCGGCAGCCTTCATCGCCGGATGGGAGCGCCCGGATGCGTTCGGGCTCATCTACACCACGCTCGGCAGCTTCGTCCGACATCGTGCCAACGCCGACGGCGAATACGCCGACAAGTATCCGGCGGCCATCGAGGCAAGCGATCGCAAACCGCTGCGCGTCAGCCTGCTCAGCGGCATCAACGATCTCGACAACAAATACGGCAACTGGCGAGACGTCCACATGGAGATGACCACGGCGTTGGACTGCGCCGGCTACGAGTATCGCTCGAGCTTCGGCGAGTCGATTCACGGCGACAACTCGCACCCCAACCATGCGTTTGGTGCAGACGTGCGGTGGCTGTTCGCCGAAGCGGCTGGGCTCTAGAACCGGCCCGCAAGGGAGAGCCCGCTGTACTGGGGCGACAGCTGAGGCATCACCCGGACCTGGACTGCACGACCGATCTTTCGCTTCTGCTCTCGGTGCGCGAGCCCGTACGAGAGCATGCCTGCGCCCGCCGAGGCGAGGGCGAAGCTCGTCTGAAGGCCGGCGAGGTACGCGACGGCACAGCCCACCCCCTCGGTGCACGTATTCGGCAAGAACGTGAACGCGCCGATCCGGAAGATGACCCACCCCGCGGTACCCACTCCGATCGCGGCGGCGCCCCCTTTGACAAACGCGTCGATGTTGCGCGGCTCCACCCCGTTGATCTCCGAATCGATCGCGTCGTACCTCCCTCGAAACACCCCTGCCGGGATTGCGAGGCCCAACGCGGTTCCGTTTGCCATCCACCGCACACCCGTCAGCACGACGAGCCCACTGAGGCATCGGTCAAGATCCGAGCACCCCCGGGCAGCCATTCCGATGGTGCCTAGAGACATGGCCCACCCCAAACCGCCGGCGGCAAACGAGCCCATCATCAGCCCTCGCCCGGTCCGTCCAGGGAGCTCGAGACCGGTCTTTGGCGCCACGGGGCTGCGGACCTCCTCTTCCCCGACCGGGAGTAGTTCTGGGGAGGGCTCGGCCGACCCAGTGGTGGTCACCACTGCTTGCGGCGGCGGCTGAGTCGGCTCGGCGACGACCGGCGCCGGCGCCGGCGCGACAGGGACCTCTTCCGGTCCTTCAGCCTCAGGCGCGATCACGGGCTCAACAACAGTCGGCCTCTGGATCTCAGGCTGCGGCGGTGCTTCCTCGGGCGTGGGCGCAGGCGACGGAGCTGTCGACGCAGGGGGTTGAACGCCCTGGGCGATGCCTACACCGCGGACCGAGCCGTCGCGCGCATGGGCTGTGGAGGGAACGCCAAGCCAGGCGCTCCCAGCGATCAGCGAGGCGAGCACCACCTCGGCGCGTGGACGGGAAAGCAAGTCAAGCACACGTGGGTAGTTCCCAACCCGAGGGCGACGATCACGAAGATGTCAGAAAAGTCGGTTTTCTTTGCTCTTCCAGCATCAGAGCGGACCGGTCGGCGAGTCGGTCCGTCGGCGACGGAACACGCCAGCCAGTGCGAGTACCCACAACCAGCCCCCACCCGACGGAGCACCACTGCGCCGGCGTGCGCGATCGAGAACGTGCTCCACAGGGCAACCGCGCCCAGGACCTTCAACAATCGAGCGCACCTCAACCTGACAGCCATCACTCGTGTATGGCGCAGGGAAGGCGATCCCTCAAGGCTCCTAGAAACGGCCGGCCAGCGAGAGGCCACTGTACTGCGGGGAAACCTGCGGCACCACGCGGACCTGAGCGGCCGAGCCGAACTCGCGCTGCTGCTTGCGATACGCCAACCCGTACGAAAGCACGCCCGACCCCGCCGACGCCACTGCGAAGCTGGTCTGCAACCCTGCCAGGTAACCGATGCCGCAGCCTCGACCGCCGCAGTTTTGGAAGAACGTGAACAGTCCCACCCTGAGAATGACCCAACTCGCCGCTCCCACGCCGAGCGCAGCAGCACCGCCCTTGACGAACACGTCCGGGTCTCGACCCCCAGTCCCCGCGATCGCATCCTGGGTGGCGTCGTACCGAGCCCGGCGTATGCCCGCCGGAATGGCGAGGCCCAACGAGACACCGTTGGCAGCCCACCGAATACCACCCAGAAGGACGAGGGTTTCGACTTGCCCGAGACAGTCCGACAGGCCCGTGCATCCCTTCGCCAGAAGGCCGATGGTGCTCACGGACATCGTCCAGCCCAACGCTCCGGTCGCGATAGAACCGATCATCAGACCGCGCCCGGTTTTCTCCGGGAGCTCGAGGGCGGGCTCGGGTGCGGACTCGACGATCACCTCCGATTCGCGCGGCGCCGCATCGGGCACAGAGGCCTCGGCGAGCTCGGGCTCAACCGGTGCCGCAGTTGCTGGCACTGCTGCTGGTGAAGGCGGTTCGGTCTCGGCCGCTGGCGTTTCGGACGGCGCGGGCGCGGCGGCCGGTGCAGGTGCGGCCGGTGCAGGCGGCTCTGCGGTCACCGACTTCGGCCGCTGGATCTCCGGCTCGGAGGGTGCGGGGGCGGGTTCCGACGCTGGGCTCGGCTCGCTTCCCTCCACGGCACCAGGCTGCGCCTGGAGCACCGCCACGAACGAGGCACCAAGGAGGAGGCTCACCTCGGAAAAATACCAGTCGCCGCATGGATCCGGGGCGCGCCGGTCCGGTTGCTTGTGGCGGTTTGCTCCCGGGACGCTAGAGTCCCGGCCATGAAGGTCGACGACGCGCTCGCCGCTGCCGAAGTTCTGGACCTCGATGGCAACCCGGTCGCCCTCGGCACTCTCTGGGCCGAGAAGCCGGTCGTGCTGGTCTGGCTCCGACACTACGGCTGACTGTTCTGCCGCGAGCAGGTTGCTCGCCTCACCGAACGGAAAGCCGACGTCGGATCCCGTGGCGCCGCGATGGCGGTCATCGGCAACGGTACGCCCGTGATGGCCCAAGACTTCGCCGAGAAGTTTGGGGTCGGCGTCCCGCTGTACACCGACCCCAGCCGCAAGAGCTACGAGCTCGCGGGTTGGCGTCGGCCGATGGGGTCGGCTGTTCTCGGCATGGGCACCATGCTCAAGGCCGGTGCGCGGGCGATGAAGGGCGGCTTCCGTCAAGGCAAGACGCAAGGCGACGCGTTTCAGATCGGCGGAGTCTTGGTCGTCGAGCCCAGCGGAGCGATCCTCTTCGAACACGCCGACAAAGCTGCGGGCGACCACGCCGCCATCGACGACATCCTGGCCTCGCTACCCGCCGCTTGAGAGCGCGGCGCGAAACTTCGCCATGGGGAGGGTGGGTTCCTGGCTGTTGACCGGCCAGCCCTGAAGCATCGTCTCCACCGGGAGTTCGCGGCTGTCGATCGCTTCCAACAAGCCCGCCGAGCGACCTCCGACCCGAACAGCGCCGTCCGGCGCCACGAACCATCCCAGGTCCCCCTGGATGAGTAGCTTCGCCTCGGGAAGCCAAAACATCATGTAGTGCGTGGTGTGGCGAGACTGCTCGCCGATGTCGATCACCTGCAGACTTTGCCCCGCCTCCGCGATGGTGAAGTTCTCATCGAACGCGATGGACGTGGGCTGGCCTTTGGCCTTCGAGAGGCGGTCAGGTTCGAGCGAGAAGTCCCGACCGGTGACCTCCTCGAGATAGGCCGCGTGAGCCGTCGGCGCGACGACGGTGGCGCCGGCTGCCATGAACGCACGCAGTCCGCCCGATGCGTGCGGATGGTGATGGCTGTACAGCGCGTAGCGGATCGGTTTGTCCGGGAACTGGTTCGTAATGAGGTCCACCGCCTGCTCACCCGCGGCGCTGGACCACGGAGCCTCCACCGTCACGACGAAGCTCTCGAACTCCACGACGAAGCTGCGCGCATCGAGACTGGGCAAGCGAACGTCCCACAGGCCCTCGCCGATCTTCGCGATCGATGGCCCGGGCCCGGACTTCGCAGGCGGAGCTTCGGGCACCGCGAGATCGTCAACCGGCGTCACCCCCTCGAGCGCCAACGACCCACGCCAGGCAACACCGCCGTCATGGAAATCAACCAGGACCGCGGTCGCAACCCCCTCGGGGGAGAGCGCGTCGTAGGTGGCGCGGTCGCTCGTCGTACCGAGGCGCGGATGGGTGAACTCCACCACCGTCTCGGACTTGCGATCCGCGTTCGAAAACAGCTTCAACAAGCGACGATGATGAAGCGCCTCTTCGCCGGACAGACGATTCGCGTCTCCTTCGATCCACGTGGCCTCGGGCGTCGACCAAATGCGCTGAACCTCGGCCCCCTCGCCCGCTGCCTGCTCGACCAAACAAGCACCGCTCGCATCGCATGTCTGCGCCCAGCCCAGCGGCAGTGGCACCGTGTCACCGGGGTTGGCCAGGTGAGCCTCGAGCTCGACGACTCCGCGATACGAGGCACGAACCATCGACTCCGCGGCCGGCATCTCGGGGACGCCGCTGGGTTCGGGCGATACAGACGCGGCACACGCCGCGAGGAGGCTGACGAACAAGCACGCTGTTTCCCGCATCGTGGCGCAGGGTACGTCCCCACGGCGTCCGTGGTACATCCAGCAGATGCGTCGATATGTCCTAGCTACTGTCGCTGTGGTGTCGTGCTCGACCCGCACCGACACACCGAGGGTCGTTCAAACGCCCGCTGCGACGAGTGCCTCGGCTGCGTGTACGGACGTCGCCGCCGCGACGCTGAATTTGCGGGACGCCACGCCCGCGCCGCTCGAGGCCTGTGGAGAGGATGCGATCGCCGTTGCGCTCAGCCAGACGCACGCCTGGACGCTGACCCCCAAGTCGCTGCAGCAAGGAGACCAGAGCTTCGTGCTCGGCGACGTCGTGGGGACCGATGTTGCGGCCGGGTACGCGGCAACGGCGTTCGTGCTCGACGGGACCGCGGGCGCGATTCACCGTGCCGAGTCCGGCGCGCTCGTTCCGCTCGCTGTCTCTTATACCACATCTCCGAGCCCACGAGACCTCTCTACATCTCGTATGCCGTCTTCTGCTTGA
>OJGU01001074.1_pt1 | contig 11620 bp, 14 predicted proteins | sample 1594741 | NCBI WGS metagenome assembly OJGU01 (sample SAMN05416841, study PRJEB24817) | seawater metagenome | isolation source: Sea water | place: Canada:Atlantic | collected 2013-07 | reverse complement strand
AGATGTAGAGAGGTCTCGTGGGCTCGGAGATGTGTATAAGAGACAGGTATTGAAAAGACCGAAGATGAAGTTGACGGCGATTCTGTTTTTAAAACCTTTGGTGAGGCTAAAAGCAAATATTTAGAGATACTAAGAAGCCAAAGAGACCAATGGCGAATGGAAATAGATAGAGCTATTGGATTGACCAAAAAACAAATCAACTAAATATAATTATATGATAGAATGGCTACAAAAAAATAAACAGTTTTTAAGTATAAGAGCTATAGAGCAACATCTTGAAATGCCTGATAGTACTTTAATAAAAGCTGTTAATGGCTCACAGAATTTACCAAAGAAATACGAAGCACGTTTGAGTAAGTTCCTAATGGTTTTGCAAAAACCAAAGAGCGCAAAGGCAAAAAATTAAAATAAAAAGCAAACAGACACAAACCACCTAATTAAGCACAAGCCTTGGGCTATGTTTTATATATGGTGTTGTAGTGCCGTTTGCCAACTAAAGCGTTTGAGTGAGTTTCCATAAAGGCAAATGCACTACAACGGTTTGTGTATGGCAAGTAGCCGAAGCACGAACCAACGAATTAAGAACTGAATATTAATAGGCTATTTGCTATACACTTTGTTATGCATCTGGCAAAAATTAGACAAGATGAAACTTAAATATAAAGCACAAAAGAGAACAAGAATAAATTACCGATTTATGGGCTTTACGACCTTTGAAAATGGATGGTGGTTTAATTATAATACTAATAGATGGGAACAAAACCCCAAAGCAGGCGAGAAAGGTTATAGCTCGCACCAAAGTTGTAGAAGTGTAAAAGCGTTTAGAAGAAAGTTGAAAAAAGCCCCTAAAGGTGTAAAATTTATTCTTGTTAGTAGATGGGTAGGATATGACGTTGAAGGCACAGGCTCTTTTGCTTGTGCATAACGTTCGGGGTCTATGATTTGATGCGTGTAGCGCTCGCTTGCGATTGCAAGCGAGAGTAGCTACGGAAGCATCAAAAAAAAATAAAAGCACTCAATGCCTTAGCATTGAATTATAGACTCTGTTGTCCAATGTAACCGAAACATACTAATTAAAAACAACAGAAAATGACTTTTAAATTGATTTTTAAATCTTTAATAATCACATATATATGCATAATTTTATTATTTGTTACTTTTCCAAAATTGCTATTATTGTTAGAAAAAAAACAAGAGATATATAAAATAACAAAACATAAAAATAATAATATAATTGAATCTCAAAAAAGAATTGAATGCTATAAAGAATTAAGAGGAATATGCATTTGTAAATGCAAAGAATAATTATTGAAAAAGCTGATACCGATTCAATTGGGTTGTCATCTTTATTAAATAAACTTAGAAAAAATATACTTATTAAAGCCCCTGATATAATTGAATTAATTCCACAAAAAGATATTTTAAATATTAAATCAGAAGAAACATATAATTTGTGGTGAATCAAAAATAGTGATATATACCATAATGGAGCAGTTAATAATGTAATCGCAACGCATTGTGTATGGCATCGTTTTAATGTGCTATACACGTTGTTGTGAGTATGTTTAAAAATTATAACACTAAATTAATAAAAATGAAAAAAGCATTAAGAGTAACAGGAAAAGTTTTTTTGTGGTTGGTTTATTTACTATTATCTGGTAAAGAAAGACAAAAGTACCAACACGCAAAATATAGAAGGCGTGAAGTTTTAAGTGTAGAAAATGACTTATTTGGAAGTACTTACACTTTAGGGAAAAGATTAAGAAGTAATGAAGAACCACAAAGAAACTTTTTGACTTGGAAAGAGTACAGAAAGATTCATAATTTTTAAATTACTTACAACGGATTACGGCTATGCGTATGTGCCGATTAAACCATACGCTTAAACTTATAACAAGACCTTGCAAGGCATTACGTATAGCCATTGTTAGGCACAGTTAATTATGAAAAATATACTTGAAGCAACCTATCATTTAATGTTCTTCCAAACCTACACAACAATGCCAAGATGGATGGAAATTGGCTATGGTATAGTAGCTTGGGGAAATGTAGCAATTATATTATTGGCACTCACTTAATTGTGGCTAACTACTTTCTAAACGTAACTTTACACAAGCATTATGACAGATATAACAATAAAAGTAGCTTGTAAATGGCGCTTAAAATATGCGGAACATTACATCTTTGATAAACAAGGAAACTGCTACAACTCAAGAACAAATAAGAAACTTAAACAATGCTATCAGTCAAGATGTATAGGCTATAATATAAAAGGAAAATTTAAATCTTTAACGTTTCTCAGAACCCAATTAGAAAAGATACCACAAGAAGAATATTGTCCTTTTTAAACTACTTCACCATCATAGTCATCTACAATGTCTGCATCTATATTATGTATGTATTTTATCATTGCGTCTCTTGTCTCGTGACCAGTATAACGCATTAATTCATCATAAGCCTCATACTTACCTAACCTTTTAGTTAAGGTCTTAAACGCTCTTGTAATGTATGTATGTCTGAATGAATAGATACCATAACTACTATCAAATCCTAACACCTTTTTAATCTTGGCGTATCTTTTTGTAAAGTGACTTCTCCTGCGTTCGTCTGTGTTGTTCCAATATCCTACAAGTCCATTATTAGTGAACAGATACGCATCCTTTTCTGAGTAGTCTAAGTCCTTTATCTTATCGATTATCACATCAGGAATACGCTTTAACTTAGATATTTTCTGCTTTATCCTGACCGTCAATATCTTTTCATTTATATTGATGTCACTCATCTTTAAGCGCACTACTTCTTTAGGTCTTAGGAAGTTATAAGATACGAAATATATAAATAATAACATAGTAGTATCATTATTTTCTAAGTAACTATGTATGTTGTTAATCTGTTGTTCTGTGTATATCTTTTGTGTCTTTGGCTGTGCCTTGATAGCCTCTATCTTATCAATAAAGAACTCATCTATCATTTCATTTTGGTACATACACTTTATAACTGAGCGTAAAGACCTGAGATAGTTGTTTCTATTCGTTGCAGATGTCTCTTTATTCTTTAGGTTTAGGAATTCCCTAACCATCTTTGCATTTAATTGATTGGCTGGTAAGTTGTCTTTATGTGTTTTTCTGAGGTAGTCGACAAAGTGCAACGTTCTGAAAGAATAATCTAAATAAGTTTGTGCGGAAACTTCATCTTTCTTTATTAACAACGCTTTGTTAAATGCCTCTTTTATGGTTAGTATGGTATCGTCTTTGGCTTTAGGTGGTACATAACCGCCCTTTAATAGTTCCTTTGTAGCCTTTGCCATATTATTGATAACCTTGTAACGTGTATCAAAGTCTTTGTAATCCCTATTGAATGGAAAGTTTACATAGTGCCTATCAAACTCGTTTGTATCACTATTAAGGTAGTAGTAATATAATTTCCATCTTGTTCCCGAACTCGTTAACGCTTTCTTTTCTTCATCTGAGAACTTTGATAGCGATTTCTTCTGTATTATACTTGGTGTTATGGTGATGTTTTTCCACTTCATATTGCTGTGGACGAGTTCGTGGACGAGTTTGTAATGTTCTTGTAATTTATTTGTTATCTTATCCATAGTAAACCCTTTGTTTATAAGGGTTAAGCTATGATAGTACTCAAGGCGGGAATCGAACCCGCACAACCGAAGTTACTGGATTTTGAATCCAGCGCGTCTACCAGTTCCGCCACTTGAGCATTAATGGACGGCAAAATTAACAAATTATTTTATAGGTAACCTTAAATTTCACCACATTCTTTTACCTTAAACTCAAAGAATTACCTATTTTTGCACCTCATTTTGAAAACTTAAGCTTAACCAACTCAAAATCAATATGCCAGAGGTTACTACAGAAGCAAAAATCTTTGCTTGTACACAAAGTAAAACACTAGCTGAAAACATAGCAAGCCATTACGGTGTGCCAATTGGTAACGTTATAACATCAACTTATAGTGATGGTGAGTTTCAGCCTTCATTTGAGGAGTCTGTAAGAGGTACAAGAGTTTTTATTATTGGGTCTACAAATCCTGGACCTAATAACTTAATGGAAATGTTACTTATGCTTGATGCTGCTAAACGTGCATCTGCAAGACATATAACTGCAGTATTGCCATATTTTGGATGGGCAAGACAAGACAGAAAAGACAAACCAAGAGTGCCAATTGCGGCAAAATTGGTAGCAAAAATGCTAGAGACTGCTGGAGCAACACGTATAATTACAATGGACCTTCACGCAGACCAAATACAAGGCTTTTTTGAAAGGCCAGTAGATCATTTATTTGCTTCAACAATTTTCTTGGAGCAAATTAGAGATTTAAACTTAGACAATCTTATGATAGCTTCTCCAGATATGGGAGGTTCTAAAAGAGCATATGCTTACAGTAAAGCTCTTGAAAGTGAGGTTGTTATTTGTTATAAACAACGTGCCAAGGCCAATGTTATTTCGCATATGGAGCTAATTGGTGATGTTACAGGCAAGAATGTCATCCTTGTAGATGATATGGTAGACACTGCTGGAACATTAACAAAAGCTGCAGATTTAATGATGGAGCGTGGTGCAAAAAGTGTACGAGCAATATGTACACACCCAATTTTATCTGGGAATGCTTATGAGCGTATAGAGAATTCTAAACTGGAACAATTAATTGTTACAGATTCAATCCCTCTAACACAAAAAAGCAATAAGATAAAAGTGGTGTCTTGTGCTAAACTCTTTGCAGAGGTTATGACAAGAGTACACCACAACAAGTCGATTAGTTCGACATTTGTAATGTAATTTATTAATTAATCAAAATAGACTAATATGAAGTCAATTACGATTTACGGATCGAAAAGAGAAAGCCTAGGGAAGAAGGCAACTAAAGCCCTACGTAATGCTGAAGCGGTTCCTTGCGTATTATACGGAGGAGAAAAACCTGTACATTTTTCAGCAGAAGAAAAAGAGTTCAGAAACCTTATCTATACGCCAGATGTACACACTGTCGTAATTGAATTAGATAATGGAGAAAAGTACAACGCAATTGTACAAGATCTTCAGTTTCACCCAGTATCAGAAGCTATCTTACACGTAGATTTCTACGAAATTGTAGATGGTCGTCCTATTACTATGGAAATTCCTATCCACAGTGAAGGTGTAGCAAAAGGTGTTAAAAATGGTGGTGTTTTACGTTTTAACCTAAGACGTTTAAAAGTTAAAGGTTTAGCTAAGAACTTACCAGATTATATCGTTGCAGATGTTACTAAACTTAAAATTGGTAACAAGTTATATGTAACTGAAGTTGCAAATGACGATTACAAAATCCTTCACCCAGATAACACGGTAATTTGCCAAGTTAAAACATCTCGTAACATTACAGCTCTTGATGATGAGGATGATGAGGATGAAGTGGCACCAGGAGATGTTCCAGCTACAGAAACAGACGATGTTGCTGCAGTTAAAGAAGGAACAGACGAATAGTCTTAAATCTCATAAGCAAATCATAAAACATCCGTCCATATGGCGGATGTTTTTTATTTTTACAGAAGTATGTTAGCATTCTTCGGAAGACTTTTTAGTAAACCAAAAGACGCTTCACCAGAAATTGACCCTATGCGAAAATTTTTGATTGTAGGCCTAGGTAATATTGGGCCAAAATATCACAATACAAGACACAATATTGGTTTTAAGATATTAGACCATTTAGCAGAACAAGAAGATCTTGTTTTTGAACCTAACAAATTAGGAGACACTGCAACCTATAAATTTAAAGGACGCACCTTTATACTGCTTAAGCCATCTACATTTATGAACTTAAGTGGAAAAGCTGTAAATTATTGGATGCAGAAAGAAAAAATTAGAACCAGTAATTTACTAATTATAACAGACGACTTAAACTTACCATTTGGTACTATACGTTTAAAAACTAAAGGAAGTGATGGTGGTCATAATGGTTTAAAAGATATACAGGCACAGCTAAAAACAGTTGGTTATCCTAGGTTTAGGTTTGGGATATCTAATGAGTTTTCTAAAGGAAGACAAGTAGACTACGTTTTAGGTGAATGGAGTGAGGAAGAAGAATCACAGATGAAAGAACGCTTAGATACCTCTGTAGAACTTATAAAATCTTTTGGCACTGCAGGCGTATCTATCACAATGAATACATTTAACGGCAAATAATTTTGGAGCAACACACAAACGCTAATACATTTTCAGGTTCTAAAAATACCGTTGTAACAATTGGTACTTTTGATGGTGTACACATAGGGCATCAAAAAATAGTAAATCGTTTGGTTAATCACGCTGAACTAGATTCAGTTATCCTTACATTTTTTCCGCACCCAAGAATGGTGTTACAGCAAGACAACACAATAAAGTTGTTGCATACCATAGAGGAAAAAACTTCAGTATTAAACCAACTAGGCTTAGATCATTTAGTTATACATCCTTTTACAAAAGAGTTTAGTAGGTTAACGGCTCAACAATTTGTAGAAGACATTTTAGTAAATCAACTAAAAGCAAAAAAAATTATAATAGGTTATGATCATAGGTTTGGTAGAAATCGTACCGCAGATATAAGCACTTTAAAAGACTTTGGAGAACATTATGGCTTTGTGGTTGAAGAGATTACAAAGCAAGATGTTGATGATGTTGCTGTGAGTTCTACCAAAATAAGAACTGCATTGCAAAAAGGACAAATAGAGAAAGCAAATGCTTTTTTAGGACAACCATATATGTTAACCGGTACTATTGTAAGAGGTAAGGGAATTGGTAAGACTTTAGGCTATCCCACAGCAAACATTCAAATTGAAGAAGCCTATAAGCTAATTCCTAAAAATGGAGTTTACATTGTTAAAACAAACTTTAAGGGAATCACATACTTTGGAATGATGAATATTGGGACTAACCCTACAGTTGGCGGTAAATCTCAAACAATAGAGACCTATTTCTTTAATATGGATACTGATTTGTATGGAAGTAAAATGACCATACAAATGCTTAAGCGTATTAGAGATGAAAAGAAATTTGCGAGCGTAGACCAACTTATTGAAGCGATGCAAAACGATGAGAAAATATCAATCAATTATATTGAAACGTTATCATGAACCTCAATAAACTCCTCTTTAAGCAAATAGACAACAGTGCACTTATCGTCTTTAGATGGATATTTGGACTACTCATTACGTTAGAAGCTTGGGGAGCTATTTTTACAGGTTGGATAAAGCGCACCTTAATTGAACCACAACAAACCTTTAATTTTATCGGCTTAGATTTCTTACAGCCTTTACCTGGAGATGGTATGTATTATTACTACGCATTAATGGGACTTTTTGGGGTGTTAGTAATGATAGGTTATAAGTATAGGTTTAGTATGTCTTGCTATACAGTTATGTGGGCGTGTGTATATTTAATGCAAAAGTCTTCATATAACAACCATTATTATTTATTAATGTTGTTGTGCTTTATAATGATCTTTTTACCTGCACACAGATGGGCTAGTTTAGATGCTTGGAAAAAACCTAGCATTAAGAAGATTAAAATGCCAAGATGGGTTGTACTATTTATAATAGTACAGCTTTGGATTGTTTACACCTACGCATCAGTCGCTAAACTTTACCCAGATTGGCTAAACGCAACCGTAGCAGAAAACCTAATGAGAGGTAAGAAAGACTATTGGTTGGTAGGAGATTTTCTTCAACAGGATTGGGTACATTATTGTATTGCATATACCGGTATATTATTCGACTTACTTGTTATACCACTATTGCTAATTAAACGTACACGTTGGTTTATAGTTATTGCGAGTGTATTTTTTCATTTGTTTAATAGCTTTGTTTTTCAAATAGGTATTTTCCCTTATCTCTCATTAGCATTTATTTTATTTTTCTTCACGACAGAAACGATAAACAAAAGATTTTTAAAAGGAAAACCTCATTATTCTGAAGATGAAATTATTATACCTAACTATAAACCAATCCTTATTGGTATTACTGGAGTTTGGTTTATTATTCAGATAGGGTTGCCATTAAGGCATTGGGTAATACCAGACAATGTTTTGTGGACCGAAGAAGGCCATAGACTTAGCTGGAGAATGATGTTGAGAAGTAAATCAGGAAGCACTTCTTTTGCGGTTGAAGAAAAGGATACAGGAAAAAGAACCCGAGTAAATTTAGAAGACTACTTGACTAGAAAACAACTTAGGACGGTGTCTTCCAAACCAGATTGTATGTGGCAATTTGCACAACGTCTTAAGAGTGAATATGCTGCCAAAGGCAAGGATATAGCTGTGTATGTAAATTCTCGTGTAAAAGTAAATGGTAGGCCTTATCAGCAATTTACAGACCCTAATGTAGATCTTGCAAATACCAAATGGGATTATTTTGGACACGCCACTTGGATTATGCCAAGTAAATTAGAAGAGGTTAAACCTATGCTTAAGAAGTAGATTTTTCATTCTCTACATCTTCCATATCTTCTTCTTCTGCAATTATCCTTAAAGATGGCTCTCTCATAACCTCTTTATTTGCAATTACTTTTTCTAAAGATAGTAATAGCGCAGGCAATAAAATAAGGTTAGAAAGCATAGCAAAAAGTAAAGTAGCAGAAACCAAGCCTCCAAGCGCTTTTGTGCCTCCAAAATTACTAATCATGAATATTGAAAACCCGAAGAATAATACAATTGATGTATAAAACATACTTACACCGGTTTCTTTTAAAGCTGCATAAACAGACTTCTTAATACGCCAGTTATTTGCTTTAAGCTCTTGCCTATATTTTGCCAAGAAATGAATAGTATCATCTACAGAAATACCAAATGCGATACTAAATACTAAAATTGTTGAAGGTTTTATAGGAATGCCTAAAAAGCCCATCATACCAGCTGTTACTAATAATGGTAATAGGTTTGGTACTAGTGATACAAAAATCATTCTAGCAGACCTAAACATCCAAGCCATAAAAACAGCTATTAGTAAAATGGCTAATGATAGTGAAAGCACAAGATTATTTACTAAATACGTAGTTCCTTTTTGAAAGATTAATGCACGACCTGTAAATGTTACATCATACCTGTCTTCTGGAAATATCTTATTAATTTGAGGCCATAACGCTTCCTCTATGCGCTCCATTTTTTCTGTGCCAATGTCTTTCATAAACGTAGTCATGCGGGCATACTGTCCTGTGGAGTCTACATAAGTGCTTAATATATTACCGTTAGCAGATGAGTTTTTGGTATAGGGTAAGATGAAGTTGCGCTCTTGAGAAGTTGGCAATTGGTAATACTTAGGATTACCATTGTAATAAGCCTGTTTTGTATATTTTACCAAACTCACTACAGAGAGTGGTTTAGAAAGTTCAGGAACATCAACTAAAAGCTCTTGAAGTTGATCCATACGTTTAAGTGTGGCAGCTTTTAAGACTCCATTTTTGCGCTTAGTATCAATAAGAATTTCTAATGGCATAACGCCACCAAATTCATCTTGAAAAAACTCAATGTCCTTAAAAAAGCTAGCTTCCTTAGGCATATCCTCAAGTAGGCTTCCTGATAATTTTATGGTATAAATTCCTATAATACTTGTTACTAAGAGAATTATAGAGACTATATAAATCATTATACGTTTATGGCGCACAATGTTTTCTATCCAATTTACCCAACCTTCAACCCAACGTTTATTCAAATGCTCAAGATGTTTTTCTTTAGGCATTGGTAAGTAACTATACAGTATAGGTATAATTAAAAGACTTAACAGGAAGATGGCTAATATGTTTATTGAAGCCACAACACCAAACTCTTTAAGAAGTGTGCTGTCTGTAAGTATAAACGTAGCAAAACCAGAAGCTGTAGTTACGTTTGTCATTAAAGTTGCATTACCAATTTTAGTAATTACACGTTGTAAAGACTTTGCTTTATTACCGTGATTTTTAATTTCTTGTTGGTATTTATTTATAAGGAAGATACAGTTAGGTATTCCTATAACAATGATTAATGGTGGTATTATGGCTGTAAGAACAGTAATTTCATAACGCAGTAGGCCTAAGAACCCAAAAGCCCACATAACACCTATAAGTACAGTAATCATAGAAATTAAAGTTGCTCTAAAGCTTCTAAAAAAGAGGAAGAAAATCAAGGAGGTTACAAATAATGCACCACCTACAAACAATCCAATTTCATCAATAATGTTTTGTGAGTTTAGGGTCCTTATATAAGGCATACCAGAGACATAAACATTAATATCTTGGCTTTCTTCAAACTCCTCGATAATTGGAATGAGTTCTTTTAGTATAAAGTCTTTACGGGCTTTTTTATTTATAATAGCCTTGTCTAAATACAGTGCGGTTTGTACTGTATTGGTCTTCTTGCTATATACCAAGCCTTCATAAAATGGAAGCTTGTTAAATATGGTAGTTTCGTAGTTTTTTAATGAATCTGCATTTAAAACTTTTGGTGCAGCATCAACAAGCTCGAACCTGTTTGGATCTGAAAATTTTTCTAACCTCTTAAGGTTGTCAACTCCAATTGTAGATTCTACTTCGCTGTAAGTTCTTAGTTTTTTGGTAAGCGCGTTCCAAGCTTCAAATTTCTTGGGTGTAAATAATGTTGAGTCATTTGTGGCAATAACAATAAGATTACCTTCTTCTCCAAACTTGTCTAAGAATTTATTGTACTCAATATTTATAGGGTGATCATCTGGTAGTAAGTTGGCTTCAGTAAAAGAAAATTGCATGTGTTTCCATTGTGAACCAAGAAAAACGGTAGCACCAATTACTGCAATTAATATTAATAGACGATTTCGAAGTATAAATCGTGCAATTGTATTCCAGAACCCAAAACTGAATAGTTTAGCCATCAACTCAAATTAAGAGCTGCAAAGTTAGGCATTGTTAGGAATACTAAAGGATTGTAAACTTACAATTTAAGGTAAAATGTAAATTTAATAGAAAGGTTGTCTGTCCAGTCTGATAAATGGTAGGCACCATACCTATAAGCAAAGCTGGTTCCGAACCCTAAAAACAGTTTGTTTATCTCTAAACCGGCTTCATTATAACCGTGATTTAGTGTGTTGTATGGCCTACTGTGGTTCTCTTGGTTACCACTATCACCTATAGCGTGACGTGAAATAAGCACAACTTCTGGCTGAAACTTAGTTGTAAAATTAAGCGGCCTTAATGTGTGTCTTATTTGTAAGGTTGCAAGTTTATCACTAAAAAACTCACTAAAATACATAGTTTCAAAACTTCGTCTTCCGGCTACTGAAAAGCGTTGAAACACAGTTTCTTTAGTTGGTGCGTTAGGGTAGGCGTGAAATAAATGCGTTAGGGGTATATTACCAAAAGAATAATCTCCTTCTAGCAAAATAGCTGTGTGGCTTTTATTTAAGCGTTTAATCTGATAGTCTATTTTAGCACCAATTTTTGTGTAATTGAAGTCACCTTCTAAAACACCATCAAAACTTTGAACTATTTGAGCAGAAAACTTAGGGAAATTTTCCTCAAACTCTATCGTCTTTCTCGGTCCTCTCAAAAACTTACTAAAAGGGCTCCATCTTACTGCAAAAACAGCTTCGGTTATGCGGTAATCATTGTCTGTCTCTTATACACATCTGACGCTGCCGACGAGCGATCTA
>OJGU01001072.1_pt1 | contig 11639 bp, 10 predicted proteins | sample 1594741 | NCBI WGS metagenome assembly OJGU01 (sample SAMN05416841, study PRJEB24817) | seawater metagenome | isolation source: Sea water | place: Canada:Atlantic | collected 2013-07 | reverse complement strand
ACGAGATGTAGAGAGGTCTCGTGGGCTCGGAGATGTGTATAAGAGACAGCTTCCACTCTGGGTCATGACCCGGGCCGTTCCATCGCTGCGTTGCACGATGACCAGTTCGCTCTTGATCCAAACGAACACCGGCGACCCCGCGGAGGAGTCGGCGCCCATTCCGAATCCGACGATCGGTGCCAAAGGGCCCGTCAACAGGGCGATGAGGCGCGAAGCCATTTCATCCAGAACGAGTCGCCAGACGACCTCGCCCTTCTCGCCTTTGAAGCGAGGCCACCCGCTCGAGATCGAGTCCTCACGGATGGTGATCGTGTGGTGCAGCTCCGGTGAGTGTTTGGGATAGAGCACCTTGCCTCGAACACCGCCCCACTCGAACGTCGCGAAGCCTCCACCGCAGCCCAACAGCTCGAACCGGATGGTGTCTCCAGGCGTCAGCCACAGACCCCGTTGAAGCTCGACCTCTCGGCCGCCTCGCATCACACGGACCTGCGCGTCCCCCTCGTTGCAGCCCCAGTCGACCAACTTCGCGGCAGCCGCCCGGCACCGCGGTGCCGACTCGAGGCCGATCTTCGGAGCACAGAACTGCGCGCCCGGACATCCGCAGTCCTCGGGGCAAATCTCGCAGTCCTCGAGTGTACCGGACCGACCGAGCCGGTCGCAGAACTTGTCCGGACAGTTCGCCCGCGGGTCGCGTACGCATCGCCCGTTCTCGGGGACCGGTTTGAACGGATGGCGACACCAGCAGTTCTCCCTCTGCGAGTCGGGCTCAGCGTTGGCAGGACACTTCGGTGGCGGAGGATCGGGCTCCGTCTCTGGCTCCAGGCACGTGGAACCCACCTTGATGGTTCCAGGCTCACACGTGCATCCACAGTCTGGATATGCCTGACCTTCAGGGACACCATGCTCGCCAAGACGCTCAGTGCAGAGGTCGTCGCACCCAACCTTTTTGCAGGTAAGCGTGTCGTCCGGCGCCCAGCCGTCCTTGCAAACGCAATTGCACACGCCCGCGATGAGAACCGGGGTGATGGCAGGCGAATGGTATTCGGCGCAGCTTTGTTCGCATGCGGCAGCGGGGGAGAGTTTTTTGCACGTAAGGGTGCCGTCGGGAGCATAGCCGTCCTTGCACACGCAGCTGCATTTCCCGTCCACGACTTTGGCCCGGACCCCCGCAGAGTGATACTCGGCGCAACGCTCCTCACAAACCTCTGCTGCACTCGGGGTTTCGCACGGTTCGCCGGGAAGAACACACTTGTAGACGCAACCCGGGCACGAGGCGTAGGTGCTCGGTCGCGGACAGCCCTTCGTCGGGTCGGTCCGCTTCTCCACGATCGATCCGGCGGTTGAGCACACGCACTCTCCGCCGTGCGCATAGTGGGCATCGGGGACCTCATCGCAGTTTGCTTGAACACACGCGGCGAAGCGTCGGTCGAAGACCTGGCCCGTCGGGCAGTCGCGGATATCAGCGCGCGCACTCGTGGGCAGGCAGAGCGCGACCCACAACACCATGAACGGACCAAGCCATCGCAAGGCGGTGCTGCGAGCTCGGCCAACCTCCACCACCAGGGCTAGGCTACCATCGACGCGATGCCGGTCTTGGTGTTGCTCGCTTCCGAGCATTCGCAGCGTGCGGTGGAGGTCCTGCCTCTGGATCGTCCGAGCACCATCATCGGCCGGGCCGCAGGCGTGGATGTCCCGCTGATGGACCCATCGGTCTCCCGAAAGCACGCGGAGATCCTCAAGGGCCCTGGCGGGTGGGTCGTCACGACCCTCAATGCCGCGAACCCGGTCCGCGTTGATGGTCAGCCTGTCCAGAGCGTCACGCTGCGACCGGGGCTGGTCCTTGAGGTCGGGGTCCTGCGGCTACGCTTCGAGCCGACCGACCCGCGGGCGGCCGACACGTTGGTCGGTGGCGACCGGAACAAGCCCCGGTCAGGTTCGCCTCAAGCCGTTCCTTCCCCGGTGGCCCGCCGTTCCGCCACCCCATGGGTATTCGGCGTCCTGGGGCTGGTCGTGGGAGGCTTGGTCCTCGCCTTTCGAGGGCAGCTCGCGGTGGCGATTTGGATCCGGTTTCCCGATCTCGCACTCTGGTTGGATGGTCTCAGGCTGAGCCTGGACTAGGGGGTGGACTCAGTTCGATGAAACGCCCACAGGGCTGTCAGCAGAGTCCGGGCGAGGGCACCAAGGGGGCGGTTGTCGGTCGTACCCGCTGGCCCGCCTCGATCACGAACCGCCCATGAACCGGTGGGGTTGCGGACCTACTCCAAGTCTGCGTCGTCGTCCCAGTCATCATCGTCGCCCGAGGCTTCGATGTTGATCGCGACAACCAGCGCGGCGTACAGCAGCGGCTTCTCGCCCACGACCCGCAGCTCGTGGCTCGTGCCATCGGCGCTGACAATCGTGTCGCCCGCCCGATATCGGGTCCCGGCATCGTCTTCGAGCTCGCCTTGGAGGACCAACACGGTCTCCTCGCCGACGTGCGCATGCCGGGGGAACGCGTGCCCGGGCTCGACCCGGACCAGTCCGCCGTGCGCCTCGCCGCAGGCAGCACCGGCTTCGAAGTCGCGGACCTGGACGCCCTCGATCATTTCGTCCCAATCGTCGGGCGCATCGAAGGTCGACAGCTCTGCTTCGGCCTGGGACTCGGGCAGATCGAAGATCCGCATCATCCGGTCGAGGAAGGGCATGAACCGCCCCTTCGTCGAGACCGCGGCCAGCAAGCGGTCGCGTAGCGACGCACCAGGGGTGGCCGGCTCGAGCCCGTGCACCAGTGCGCCGAGCACCGCCGGGTCGAAAGTGTCTTCTTCGCTCATTGGCCCGTGGCTCCTATCTGCATCGCGGAGCGAATCTTCGCCAACCCCGCCGCGGTTCTTGATTTGACGGTGCCGAGCGGAGAGCCCATCCGTTCGGCGATCTCAGACGAGGACAGCCCATGAAAGTAGCTGAGCTCGATGACCATGCGTTGGTCGTCCGGCAGGTTCCTCAGCGCCGCCACGACCGCGGTGCGATCCGGTGCAAGCGACGGATCCTCCGCCACCGGTGCCTCGTTGGGGGTCACGTCGTCTGTCGTGACCTCGCGCCGCACGGTGGCCGACCGAAGTCGATCCAGCGCCCGGGAGCGAAGCCGCACCAAGATCCAGGTGCGGACCGTGGCCCGCGTGGGGTCGTAGTTGTCGACGTTGCGCCAGACCTCCATGAACACGTCGTGCATGAGGTCCTCAGCCCCGCCGCGGTCACCCAGCATCCGCTTTGCGGTTGCCAGCATGATTCCCGCGAAGCGGTCGTAGAGGGCCGCGAAGGCCTTGACCTCACCTCGTGCCGCCTCGGCGACCAACGCGCGGTCGTCGAGAGAGGAAAAATCGGGAGGTCCCGAACCGCCGCCGCCAGACACGGACCACCGTACCGGACTGCGAGAGGTGGGGTCAAACCCCTGCGTGGACATGAAATACATGTGGACTCGTCATCGATACGAGCCCCCAAGCCGTTTGGATCGAAGAAACTTCAGTCCGTCGGCACATCGTGGAATTTGAAGAACGCCTTGTCGTAACGGCGCATGTTTCCGACGTTGCTGATTTTGATCTTGCCCTTGGCGAACGCCATCATCGGGCTGCGCTCGCCGGTCTCGATGCCGACAAACGTCTTGGAGCCGACACGGACCACACAGTCCGGCTCGCCTTCGAAGCCACCGACCACCTCGCACTCGGCGTCGGAGACCCGGACGGTCCACTCCGCCTCCTCTGCGCCGCGGATGTCCCAGTGGAACGTCCCGCTCCAGCCCTTGAGGCGGTCCGGACGGAAGCGCTGGGGCAGCGAGCGCATGATCGCTGCAACCTCGTGGGGCGTGTCGGCCTTGGACGGGCGCGTCATCGCGCACGACCCTAGCAGGCCCTACGCGATCGGGGGCTCGACCAGACGGCTCTGCTTGAAACACGTCCGTTCTTTTCCGCACGCGCCGGGCGAGACCAGGTCGTCGTCGGGACCCCACGGCTGGCACGTTTGCAGGCACGCGAAGGGCACTTGCTGCCGCTGCAGCGACTCCAAGATGGCGGCAGGATCTCCGGAGTCGCGGGAATGGGACTTCCAGCGCAGGTTCTTGCACAGGTCGAAACGCAGCGGGTTCATCGGGTCTCCTGGGAGGTACGCGGAAGCTTGTTGACCGGCGCGGGGAGCACCACGGGGTCGCGCTCGGCGGCGCGCTCCAGCGCCTCGAGAACAGATCCCACGACCAACTCGAGCTTGTAGCCGGTCATCGGTAGCGGCGCCGAGCCGACCGTCGCGGCCTGAGCCGCGGCTGCAAACGCGGCCGCATCCGGAGCCTTGCCGAGCAGCTTGGCCTCCGAGACCGACGCCCGCAGTGGGACCGGAGCCACGCCGCCCATCGCGATCGCGGCGTCACGGATCACCCCGTCCACCACGACGAGTCGAACCAGGACCTCGACCAACGGCCACTCGGAACGGGCGCGGCTGATCGCTCGAAAGTACGCAGAGTGCTCCCCGGCTTGCGGCGGCGGCAGGACCAACGCGGTCACCAGCTCTCCGGGTTTCAGCGCGTTGTCAGCGGACGCATTCGTGCCATCGCCCAGCAGATCGGACACCGAACGCAGGCCCCCGGGCGCCACGTCGACGAGCCCGTCGTAGGCGAGCATTGCCATGCCAATGCTCGAGGGGTGCACCGAGACGCACGAGCCCAGATCGAAACACGCGTGATACAGGTGGTCACCGGCGCGGGCCGAGCACATGTTGCCGCCGCGTTTGAAACACCGATCGCCGGTCTCGGGCGCCCGGAAGTACCAACACCGGGTCCGTTGCAGGAGGTTGCCGGCCATCGTCGCGACCGCCCGAATCTGCGGCGTTGCCAGGCCCCCGACAGCTTCGGCGAACCCAGGGTAGACCGCGCGAATCTCAGCGTTCGACCCAACGTTCGCGATGCGGTGTCCCGCTCCGATGCGCAGCGTGCCGTCCGCCGCGAACCTCAGCTCATCCAAGCCCGCGGTGTCGCGAAGATCGACCAGGTCGCCGCCCAACCCGGGCAGCCTCCGGCGTTCCGCAAGCTCGGTTCCACCGGCGCGAATCGTACCTTTGGAAGCCTGCGCCTCCTCGAGGGTGGTAGGGAAGACAATCATCCTCGGATTCCTTTCAGAACGTGGTCGGGACGCAGGGGCAGGTCCTTGGGTCGCCAGCCGACCGCGTTGAACATCGCGTTGCCGATGGCGGCGGGAGGCGCGAGCGTGACGATCTCGCCCAGTCCCGCGGAGCGTTGCGGGATGTTCTCGTAGCCCTCCTCGTGAAAGTGAATGTGCATCTGCGGCACATCGCCCATGCCCATCAGACGATAGTCCTCGAGTCCTGCCGTGAGCAGGTATCCACGCCCCGGCGCCAGTCGTCGCTCCTCGTAGAGCGTGTAGCTGATCGCCTGAAGGATGCCGCCTGCCGCCTGGCTGCGCGCGAGCTGGGGCGAGACCAGCTTGCCCACGCCAAAGCCTCCCCAAGTCTGTACGGCCCGGGTCTTGCCCAAGCGGGTGTCCACCTCGATCTCGACGATCTGCATCGAGGCCGAGGTGTACTTCTCGAACGCGACGCCGCCGACAGGCGGCAAGAAGTAGCCCCCCTTGTCCTTCGGCCTGCGACCCACGACCGACAGCGGGGGGGAGGTCTCGGCGAGCTTGGACCACGGCACGATGCCGCCTTCGTGCTCGACCCCGCGGGTCGTCGCAACCGCGCCCCGCAGTGAGAGTCGGTCCTTGGCGTCATCGAACAGCTCCTCCTTGAGCGCATCACAGGCGACCACGCAGGCCGGCACCAAGGAAGAGACGGTACGGCTGCCGGCCGAGGTCGGCCCGGGTACGAACCGCGAGTCCCCGACCTTCACCGTGACGTCGGAGGCAGCCACCCCGAGCTGCTCAGCGACGGCGTTTGCGAGCACGGTGCGCGTGCCGTTGCCGATGTCCTGGCACGCCGTGGACACCACGATGCCATCGGGTCCGGTCTCGACCTGGACCCGCGTCTTGGGACTGCAGAACACAAACCAGGTTCCGAATGCCAGCCCGACTCCGCGTCGGAAGCGTCCCTTGTCCGCCCCTGGCTTCGCTCGGTTGCGCCACGCGTCGATGCCCTCCGCCCACTTGTACAGAGGCTGACGCGCAGGGTTGGGATCCCAGCGGTGCCGCATTGCGAGCGGGTCTTCCCCGCGGGCGTGCGCGAGTTCGTCGACAGCCTGTTCCAGCGCCCAATAGGCCTGGGGACCCCCGGGTCCTCGGAACGGCTTGCCCGGGGGCGTGTGCGTGACGACGTCGATGTCCTCCAGACGCTTGGGTGCCCCCGGGTAGAGCATCCGCCACAGCGGCGTGACCGTGTGCCCCACCGCGACCCCCGAGTTCGAGTACGACTTCGCGACGACGGCAAGCTCCCCGTCATCATCGACCGCGGCCGCAAGGTCGAGCTGGGTGCCCGGGCGATAGCCGCCGATCATCAGCTCCTCGCGGCGCTCGAGCACGTAGCGGACCGGAGCCCCACAGACCCGGGCCAGCTCGGTGGCGATGATGGCTTCGCTCTCGAGCTTGCCCTTCCCGCCAAACCCGGCCCCGATGTAGTTGGAAAGAACGGTCACCGCGTCGTGCCGGAGCCCGAACCGCTCGGCCAAGTCCTCCGCACAAGCGCGGACCGCCTGGGTCGACAGATGCACGACCAGGCTGTCTTCGGTCGGCCAGTGCGCAACGGCAGCGTGGGGCTCGAGCGTGGTGTGGCACTGGGCTGCGGTGGTCCAGGTGCCCTCCACCGCGGTGCCGCTGTCACGGGCGTCGTCCAGCTTGCGGACCGCCTTGCCCTTGGACTTGCTCAGAAACTTCAGCGGCCCCCGAACGTTGCCGTCCCACGCCTCGGGCAGCAGTGGCCCTTCGCTGGCATTGGGGGCGGACTTGCGACCCTTCCGCCGTGGATAGACGGCCGGAGCCCCTTCCGCCCGGGCCTCCGGGATCGATAGCGCCGGCGTCTTGACGTCGTACTCGATCTTCACGGCCGCGACCGCCTGCGCCGCGATGGTTTCGTCGACCGCGGCGAGCGCCACGATCTCCTGCCCGGCGTGGCGGATCGAAGTGCGCCCCTGCATCAAGTCGACGATGCCGCGGACACCGGGTATGGCGAGCGCCGCCGTCCAGTCGATGCTCTTGATCGCGGCGTGGCCATGCGGGCTGTGCAACGCTCGCGCGTGCAGCATCCCGGGAAGCTTCACGTCGACGGTGTACTTCGCGGCACCGGTCACCTTCTCGCGGGCGTCGTGTCGCTCGGCCTTCGCGGGTCCATGATCGAAGCGACCCGCGCAGGCGCCCTGCACCGCGCGGTAGATGCCCTCATAAGCGGCGCACCGGCACAGGTGGCCCGACAGCGCCTCGGCGACCGTCTCTCGGTCCGGCTCTTTCGCCCCGTGCTCCGCTCGCCAACGCCTCACGAAGGCCTCGGACTCGACGATGAATCCGGGCGTGCAGTAGCCGCACTGCAGCCCGTCCTCGGCCATGAACGCGCGCTGCACCGAGGCCAACGTCCCGCCGGTCGCAATACCTTCGACGGTGGTCACCTTGCGGCCGTGCAGCGATGTTGCCGGCAGCAGACACGTGGCCACCGGCGTCCCGTCGAGTTGCATCGTGCAGGCCCCGCAAGCCCCGTGACCGCAGCCGTGTTTGCAGCCGGTCAGGTCGAGCTGCTCCCGCACCGCGTGCAGGGCCGAGTCGTCCGGCCCCACCTCGAGGGTCGTATCCTGGCCGTTGACGGCCGTGTCCACGCGCACCCGGTCCTCGCCCGCGGGCGGTCCTTGGGGTGCCGTGCTCTTCTCAGTGTGAAGTGACTCGGAGCAGCTCGTGGTGGAGAGCGCGGTCGCTCCCACCACGGTGCCCCGTAGGAATCCTCGACGGGTGCTCTTCATCGCGCAACCGAAGGATCGAGTCTCCGCGGGAACACCGCAAGCCGGACCGCATCATCCGATCACGCCAATCGACGATCACAGGACGACAGCGGCCGACGAGCCGGCCTCCCCAGCAGACGCAGCTCAGGCGTCGGGCAGCTTGGCTTGCTTCTCGTTGCGAAGCCGGACGTTGTGATCGAGGAACCGCTTCCGCAGCCGCAGGCTCTTGGGTGTGATCTCCAGCAGCTCATCGTCCTCGAGGAACGCGATCGCCTGCTCGAGGCTCATCTCCCGGTATGGGGTGAGGAACAGCTTCTCGTCCGCACCCGAGGAGCGCACGTTGGTTTGCTTCTTGGTGATGCACGGGTTGACCACGATGTCGTTGTCGCGGCTGTGCTCGCCCAACAACATCCCGCCGTAGACCTTGACCTGCGGCCCGTAGAAGAGTTCGCCGCGGTCCTGCAACCGGTACAGCGAGTAGGTGATGGTCTCGCCCTGCTCCATCACGACCAGCACGCCCTGTTTGCGTGTTCGCAGCCGGCCCAGGTAGGGGCCGTAGCTATCGAAGACCGAACTGATGACGCCTGTGCCTCGGGTGTCGGTGAGGAACTGCGAGCGATACCCGATCAGCGTCCGGGTCGGCGCTCGGAACTCCATGCGAGAGCGGCCGGGGCCGTCCTCTTCCATGGCGAGCATCTCACCGTGCTTGCCGAGGCGCTCGATGATCGACCCGGTGTAGTCCGTGCCGCACTGGACCACGACGCGCTCGTACGGCTCTTCCTTCTTGCCGTCGGCATCCTCGCGGGTCAGCACGCGCGGCCTGGAAACGCTGAGTTCGTAACCTTCGCGCCGCATCGTCTCGATCAACACCGACAGGTGCAGCTCGCCGCGGCCATGCACGTCGAACTCCTCGGGCGACTCGGTGTCCTCGATCTTCAGGGCCACGTTGCTCATCGCCTCGCGGTCGAGTCGCTCCTTGATCTTGCGCGACGTGACGAACTGTCCCTCCGTACCTGCGAAGGGGCTGTCGTTGGCGCGGAAGCGCATGCTGATGGTCGGGGGGTCGACCACGAGCCGGGGGAAGACCGTCCGTTTTTCGAGCGCCTCGGTGGTGAGCGTGTCGCCGACCTTGAGCGAGCCCATGCCGGACACCGCGATGATGTCGCCGGCGACAGCCTTGTCGATCTCGACCCGGCTGAGACCCTGGAAGCCGAGCACCTTGCTGACGCGGAAGACCTCTTCGCAGTTGGGGTCCCCCTCTTCTTGAGGACGCATCAACGCCAGACGGTCGCCGGCCTTCATCGAGCCCTTCTGCAAGCGCCCGATGCCGAGGAAGCCCAGGAAGCTGTCGTAGTGAAGCGTGGAGATCCACATCGCCACGGGCGCTTCGACGTCGACCTTCGGCGGCGGTGCGTGCTCGACGATCGCATCGAGCACGATCGACATGCTCCCGGGTTCGTCCTCGACCTCGGCCTTGGCGAAGCGCTCTCGGGCGCTCGTGTACACGACGGGGAACTCGAGTTGCTCTTCGCTGGCGTCGAGCGCGGCCAGGAGGTCGAACGTCAGGTCGACGGCCTTGTCCGGATCCGCCATGTCGCGGTCGATCTTGTTCACGACCACGATGATGGGGAGTCCGCGACTCACGGCCTTCTCGGTCACGAAGCGGGTCTGCGGCATCGGGCCCTCGACCGCATCGACGATCAGCAGCACGGCGTCGACCATGTTGAGCACGCGCTCGACCTCGCCACCGAAGTCGGCGTGTCCGGGGGTGTCCACGAGGTTGATCCGTGTGCCCTCGTACTCCAGGCCCGTCGGCTTGGCGGTGATCGTGATGCCGCGCTCCCGCTCGATGTCGCCGCTGTCGAGCGCTTGGGCTTGCTCGCCCTCTCCGCGGCCAAACGCACCGGCGATGTCGAGCAATGCATCGACGAGCGTGGTCTTGCCGTGGTCGACGTGGGCGACGATGGCGAGGTTGCGAACGTTGGTTCTCGACTGGCTCATGGAACGGGTCCGCGCGCTAACTACAACATCTGGCCCCTAGAACCCGGATCCGCGGCCGATCGTGCCGTGAGCTAGCGCGGCTGACTGCGCGCAGGCCGCTTGCGCGTTGTAGAGTCCGGCCATGTCGTCGGTGGAAGCGGTCCTCACGTTCTGGTTCGGCAATCCGACTGCGCAGCTCCCAGAAGCCGGGCTTCGTCAGCGCTGGTTCAAGAAGTCGGACGACTTCGACCGCGAGATTCGTGAGCAGTTCGGAGATCTACACGCGGCACTGATGGCGGGGGAGCACACGGACTGGCTGGAGACTGCGCTGGGATGCCTTGCGCGGGTCCTGGTCCTCGATCAGTTCTCGCGGAACATCTTCCGCAACGAGCCGGCCGCGTTTGCCTCCGATGCCCTGGCACTCGCGACGACCGACCATGTACTGGAGCAAAACTCGCTCTTGGAGCTGAGCCCCGATGGCCAGTGCTTCCTGCTCATGCCGCTGATGCACGCGGAGGACCGAGACCGGCAGGCCCAGTCCGTCGAGCAGTTCACCGCCCTCGCCGAACGCGCACCCGAGCAACCCGGGCTGGCGGCCAATGTGGATTACGCGCATCGGCACAAGAAGATCGTGGATCGCTTCGGTCGGTACCCGCATCGCAACGAGATCCTCAGCCGGGCGTCCACCCCTGAGGAGCTCGAGTTCCTGACGCAGCCCGGTTCCGGGTTCTAGTTCGCGCTCTCCACGCGATCGATTTTCCCACGATTTTTCCGGTGTCGGTCCGGGAAGGATGACGTGGACCGGTGTCCCACTTGTCGGGTGGGGACGATGGAGGAACGAACGGTCACGCAAGGGTTGGTGTTTTCATCGGGGCGTCTGCGGCTCCGCGCGCGGGAGCACGCGCGGGTCGGCGACCACGCGGCAGCTGCTCGCGCCTTGCAGGCGGTGATCGATGTCGCCCCGGAAGACCTGCAAGCCACGCTTCGGCTCGCCCTGCACTACCTGCGCTCTGGGCAGACCGTGATGGCGGCCCGAACCTACCTGCACGGGGCCGAGGTCTACGCGCGCTTGGGACAACGACGACGCGCGCTCACCCTGTTCGACCGGGCCTGCAAGGTGGATCCGCTCCAGGTCACCGCGCCTCGCTGCAACACCTGGGCGCTCGCCGTCGGAGACGAGCAAGCGCAGCGCCGCCTGTGCGCCCTGGCTCATCTGCATCGGATTCAGAGCCGGCAACAATCCGGCCTCGCGCTGCTTCGCTTGGCGGCCGAGGTCCGGCCCGAAGACATGCCGACCCTGCGGCTCCTCGTCGACGCCGAGATGCAACACGGGGACCGAGCGGCAGTGCAGGCCCGGCTGCAAGCCACCGCGCAAACCCTCAAACGACGCGGGCGAACGATCGAACTCCTCGCGTTGGCGCGACTGCTCCTCGACCGATTCCCACGAAACCTGTTCGCACTCCACACCCTCGCCTACGGGCTGATCGCCAAGGGAGAATCCGAGCGTGCCCTGCCCTTGCTGCTCGCACTTCAGGGTCGCGAACCGGGCAACCCGGACACGTTGCTTCGGTTGGCCCGCATTCACGCCAGCCTCGGCGACCGTATCCAGGCACTGGCCGCCCTGGAGCGTTTCGTCTGGGTGCGCGCCTCCACCGGGCAACGCGACGCCGCCGAGGTGATCGAAGCCGTGCTGACCGGTGCCCAGTCGTGGATGCCCAAAGACCCGGTGTGGCAGTGCTGTCTCTTATACACATCTGACGCTGCCGAC
>OJGU01001071.1_pt1 | contig 11641 bp, 6 predicted proteins | sample 1594741 | NCBI WGS metagenome assembly OJGU01 (sample SAMN05416841, study PRJEB24817) | seawater metagenome | isolation source: Sea water | place: Canada:Atlantic | collected 2013-07 | reverse complement strand
GCAAGGCAGCGTCGTGCTCCCGTCTGATGTCGTGGACGGTCTCAAAGACGTCGGGACGGGACCGATCTTCGCGGTCGAAGACATCCCGGGCAACCAGTACCCGCGCAAGCACACCCTCTTTCTGAACTTCGGGGGCGGCATGCTCTACAACGGGTCGGACAACTCCGCAGAGAGCCGCTCATCGCTGGCGCTCACGGGCGTCTACCCGACGTTCGGCGGCGGCGAGTCGGTCGCACTCGCGATCATCCAGGCCACCGAAGCGAACTTCGAGCAGTTCGGAATCCGCATCGTCTATGAGACGCGGCCGCGCAACGTCGTGCCGTACACGATGGAGATGGTCGGCGGCACGTGGATGGATACCAACCTCAGCGATTCCGCCGGCGGTGTCGCCCCGGGAGCCGACTGCGGTGCGCTGGGCCAACGGCACGTCGTGTACACGTTCAGCAACGGCGGAAGCGTGAACATCGCTGCCAACACGATCGCCCAAGAGGCTGGCCACGCCTACGGCCTGGACCACAGCTTCAACTGCAACTCGGTGATGAGTTACTGCGGCGGTTCGAGCGACGGATCCTTTCAGAACGGTTGCGACGACCTCTGCGAAAACGCGTGCCAGGGCAGCGCCGGTTGCCGTCTGACGCACGACATGTTTTGCGGCGCGGGCAACGATCAGCAAGATGACGTGGCGGAGATGGCCTGGATCTTCGGCGGCAACGAGCCCGACATGGAGGCGCCCACCGTCGACATTCAGTCACCGGTCGATGGTGCCGAACTCGAGGAGGGCGCGGACGTCGAGCTGCGCGCTGTCGTCAGTGACAACTACGGCGGTTTCGGATGGAAGTTCATCGTCACCAAGGACGGCGAAGTCATCTACGACAACCCCGACTACGATCGAGACGTGGACGCGGAGTTTCGGGCCGCGCTCAACCTCTCCAACCTCGAGGCTGGCGTCTGGACGTTCACGGTCGAGGCCGAAGACCAGTACGAGCACGTCACCAGCCAGACCGTCACGGTCAGCGTTGGCGGAGCCACGGCCAGCGGCGGCTCTGATTCGGCATCGGCCACCGACTCGGACACGGCCGGCGACGGCTCGTCGAGCGGTTTTGACTCCGAGTCGGACAGCGGCAGCGACAGCGACAGCGACAGCGCCGGAGGCGGCAGCAGCGGTGCGGTCTCCGGTTCGGGGAGCGGTGGAGATGCTTCCGGGGATGACGGCGGCGGGTGTCGCGTCGGCGGACAAGGCTCTCTTGCCCCGTTGTTCCTCCTTGGATTCGCCGGGATTGCGCGTCGCCGGAAGAACCGCGGATCTCGCGCATAACACTGTGCAACGCCTAGGGTGGGCTGGCGCCCACACGTGAGGGTTTTCGCGCCGGGCTTCGCACCACCGCGGATCTGGGGCTTGACCCTGGGACGCGGATCCATACACTTCGCCCTCCCGCGCGGCCCGACCCGGTCCTGACGGCCCACTTCAACTCCGCTTCAGATACGCGCCGCCTCCAGAGATTTCGAGAGAACTGAGCTCAGATATGTCCAGCCAAGAACAAGCCGTCATCAAGACCGGCGGGAAACAGTACCGCGTCGAGCCGGGCGCCGTGATTCGCGTCGAGAAGCTCGTCGCCGACGTCGGTGCCAAGATTTCCTTCGACGAAGTCCTGCTCGTGGGCACGGGCTCTGCAGCCAAGATCGGCGCCCCGTACGTCGCGGGTGCCAAGGTCGAGACCGAAGTCGTCAAGCACGGCCGCGGCAAGAAGCTGGTCGTCTACAAGTTCAAGCGTCGGAAGAACTACCGCCGCAAGGCTGGCCATCGTCAGTACTACACCGCGCTCGAGATCAAATCGATCAGCGCCTGATTACGAGCCAGACCAAGGGAAGAAAAGGGTCAATCGATGGCACATAAAAAAGGACAAGGCTCGATCAAGAACGGTCGCGACTCCAACGCACAGATGCGTGGGGTCAAGAAGTTCGGCGGGCAGCAAGTCGTTCCTGGCAACATCCTCATCCGCCAGGTGGGCACGCACGTTCACCCCGGTCCCGGCGTGGGCCTCGGTCGAGACTTCACCCTGTTCGCACTTCGCGGCGGAACCGTTCGCTTCTACAAGCGCGGCATCCGGCGGAAGAAATTCGTGATGGTCGAACCGGCCAACGACGAGATGCTCGGCGACTGGAAGAAGCTCAACGAGAACCCGCCCAGCGCTGCCGAGTAGGCAGCACGCTCTGGAGCGGAAACGTTGAAGTTTGTAGACCAAGTTCGGGTCTTCGTACGCGCTGGCAAGGGGGGCAATGGCGCCGTCTCTTGGCGGCGCGAGGCGTTTGTGCCGCACGGAGGACCTGCGGGCGGCGATGGGGGCGATGGCGGCGACGTCGTGTTCGTCGCCGACGGCCACTTTCACACCCTGCTGGACCTGCAGTACCGGCAGCACCTGCGTGCCGAGTCTGGCAACAACGGCGCCAGCAAGCAGAAGTACGGTCGAGGCGGCCAAGATCTCATCGTGAAGATCCCCGTCGGTACGATGGTCTACGTCGACGGACCGGGCGAGGAGGCGGCCACGGCGGCCGGGGTTGATCCGGAGGATCTCCCCGAAGACGCCATGGAGACGATCTACGTCGACGACCCGAACGACGGGGACGAGTCTCTGTGGAAGACCGCGCCGTACGATCCCGGTGCACCTGACATCGCTGCGGAAGGCGAGATCCCCGAAGTGGGCACGCTGCTCGCCGACCTCACCGAGGAAGGCCAGCGAGTCATCATCGCCTCCGGTGGTCGAGGCGGCCGCGGCAACATGCACTTCAAGACCCCGACCAACCGGACGCCCTCCTTCGCGGAGCCCGGCCGGTTGGGTCAGTCGCTTCGGGTTCGGCTCGAGCTCAAGCTGCTCGCCGACGTCGGCATCGTGGGCTACCCCAACGTGGGCAAGTCGACGCTGATCTCGAAGATCTCGCGCGCCCAGCCCAAGGTTGCCGACTACCCGTTCACCACGCTCGTTCCACAGCTCGGCGTTGTGTCGATGAGCGATCAGCGAACGATGGTTGTTGCCGACGTGCCGGGACTGATCGATGGCGCCTCCGAGGGCAAAGGCCTGGGCCACCAGTTCCTGCGGCACCTCGAGCGAACCCGGGTCTTGCTCCATATGCTGGCGCTCGACGTGGATCCCAACCGGGAACCGTTGGGCGACCTCGAGGCCATCGAGGCCGAGCTGTCCAAGTACGGAACGTTCGAAGGTCAGCCCCGCATCGTGGCGCTGAACAAAGCGGACACCCTGATGGACGAGAACGGCAAGGCGCTCATCGCAGAGCTTCGGGCCGACCTCAAAGCCAAGAACATCCCCTTGTTCGTCATCTCGGCGCACACCGGGAAGGGCGTTCCGAAGCTGCTCGAAGCCATCTGGCGCCGCGTCGACCGCTGAGCCCGGGTCTCGCCGGGCCTCGCCCGGATCAAGACAGCACGGCGGTCCGCGAGGCGCGTTGGGCGCTGCAGTTGTACGTCTGCGCAGCCCCCGGATCTTTCGACACGGAAGTTGCTCGCAGGCGCGACCAACGATCGATGTCCTGCAAGACGAAGGGTGACCCACCACGGTCCGGGTCCGTTTCGAGCGAGGGTCAGTTTCGGCCGCTTTGGTGGCTCGGCCCCAGGGGTGCTGATACCGTGGCAGGCGTGCGTAGGCATGGTGTGAACCGAGCCATTGTGTGGGGCAGCGGCGTGTTTGCCCTGCTCTGTTTCTTGGTTTTGGGAGCTGCTGGAGCGAGCGCGGCGCCGCCACCTGCGAAGCCGAAGGCCGCTTCCGCGCCTGCGAAGACGACAACCGCGAAGCCGACAACCGCGAAGCCTGCCGGCGCTGCGAAGAAGCCCGCCAAAGGCACGGTCAATCCCATGGAGGGTGTCGGCACGGGTAAGGCATCGTCCGATGTTCGCCAGAGCGACTTGTACGGCGATCGGCTCAACTCGCTGCAGACGGATGTCGACGGGCTCAAGGATCGGATCTTCCGCAGCAAGGCTCGACTGTCGCTGCTCAAGGAGACGGTGCTCCGCGGGGTCTTGGCCGGCAGCCGGGTCATTCTCGCGCATCGCAACTTGATGGGCTCCGGATACCGGCTGGTGCGGGTCGTGTACACACTCGACGGCGCTCAGATCTTCGCCAAGAACGATGAAACCGGCAGCCTCGATACCGAGGACGAGCTGGTGATTCTCGATGGCAACCTGCCGCCGGGTCCGCACAACGTGCAGCTCGAACTGACCTATACCGGCCACGGCTACGGGGTGTTCTCCTACCTGTCGGGCTACACCTTCACCTCCAACGGCGCGCACAGCTTCACCGCGCCGGAGAACGGCGCCATCAAGATCGTCTCGTCCGGCTACGAAGAGGGCAACTTGACCACCGAGATGTCCGACCGGCCGCATGTGAACTGGCAGGAGCAGCCGCTCGATGCCAGCGGCCGTCCCTTGCCCAAGCAGCGTCGGCGGTCGTCGAAGGGCAAGTCCAAGGCGAAAGCAAAGTCCAAGGCGAGCTCCAAGCCGAAGGCGAAAGCCACCAAGAAGTCCTCCAAGTGAAGCGCTCCTGCCAACAGGTCTTGCTCGCGCTCGCGGTCGTGTCCGGCACGCTCGCAGTGTCGACGCAGGTACAGGCCGCCCCGGCCCGACGTCGCAAGAAAGATGCGGCCAAGCTCGGCGACCTCGTACAGCGACTGCGTGAGTCAGAGGCCAGCGTGGTCAAGGCGGAGCGCGCCGCGGCCAAGGAAGCCGTTCCTACGGACACCCAGCTGGCCAAACAACTGGTCGCGGGCCAGTTGCAGATGGCCGAGGGGGATTACGAGGGTGCCGCGATCAAGTTCCTCGATCTGGTCGAGAACTATGGCGAGACGCCGGCGGGCACCCAGGCCGTGTTCTTTCTTGGAGACGCGCTCACCAAGATGGACATGGAGCAGTGGGCGATCGAGTTGTTCTCGAAGAACCTCTCCGACCGGCGACCCGACGCGAAACGGTTTCAACAGCTGTCGGTCGCGCGTCTGTTCGACCTCGCCATTCCACGTAGAGACGACGGCTTCGCGCGTCGGCCAGGACTCTCGGCGACGCCCGAGGTCCGGGCCCGTCTCCAGTCGGTCGGTGTCGACATCTCCGTGGCGCCGCCCAAAGGCATCGTCGGCAAGGATGACGCCGAACGGCTGATGCAGTGGGCGGAGTCGTTCCCGCGCTCCGACCGGGATGCCGAGCTACGCTACAGCTACGGGCGCTACTTGTTCCTCACTGAGCGGTACGCCAAGGCCGTGGCCGAACTCGAGTCGCTGAGCCCTCTGGATGTTCCGATCAGCGGCGGCGGGCCCGATGCGAAGTGGCGCGTGCGTGCGGCCTACGTGGCGGCATCCGCATCGGTGGGCGCCGGCGATCTCGAGGACGCGCTCACCCGCTTCGGCAACATCGTCAAGGCCAACCCCAGCAACCCGCGCGACCGTCAGATCAAGGAGCTGTCCTGGCTCGCGATCGGTCGCATCCAACACGACAGCGGGGAGTCCGAACAAGCCGTCAACGCGTACCGGCAGATCGGTCGCGACTCGCCCTTCTTCCCCGAGGCGATGTACGAGACCGCCTGGACGCTGCTGGGCAACAAGCAGTACGAGCAGGCCATTCAGGCGCTCGACCTGCTGTTGATCTACGACCCCGAGTCTCCCATCTCCGCAGAGATCAAGCAGCTTCGCGGCAAGATCAAGATTCAGCAGCGGGACTACGCGAGCGCCGAGGAGGAGTTCCTCACCTTGCGGCGGGAGTTCGATCGGCTGGGCAAGCGCATGTCCAGCAAGCTGTCCACGCAGTCCGATGCGCGGGTGTACTTCGCGGCGGTCGTCGGCGAGGACATGGAGAACTTCTCGCTGACCTCGCTGCTTCCGGCGGCGGCCCTGCCCGTGGCCCGGACGCTCGATTCTGCGGTGCACGCCGAGGCGGTCTCTCGGGAAGTCGGATCGCTGCAGCGCGAGCTGACCGAGACGCGTGACCTGTTGACCCGCATGGAAGAGGCCGTGCAAGCGCGGGAGAAAGCGCGGCTGTTCAACGATCTGGGCGCACACGCGACCGGCCTCGACAGCGTCGACAAGGACCTTCTCGAGGTCCGCGAGGCGCTGGTCTCCCGGCTGGCCTCCGGGCTCAAGGGCTCCTCGCTCGACCGCATGGAGTCGCAGCGCGTGAAGCTTCGCCGTCGCGTCGACGAGCCTCTGGGGTCTCGCGGCCCGGACTACCGCAAGACGGTCGCCAAGCTCGAGCGTTTGGGCGAGCAGGCACACAAGATGGACCTGTTCATCGGCGAGATGCGTGCCCAGCTCATCGCCGCCGAGCGCTACTACGACGAGACGCGCAAGGATCAGAAGATCGATCGCCAGGGCTTCTTGAAGCAGGCGGCCGCCCAGCGCAACGAGATCGCGGAGCTCGAGAAGGCGTCCAAGGCGCTGCGGGGCAAGATCTCTCGGGCCAAGTCGGCGGTTCGCTACCAAGACCCCCTGCTGGCCGCCCAGCAGAAGGCCAACCGTGCGTACCGAAAGCATCTCCAGGGGATGTGGGCTGCGCTCTCCAAAGCCGCCAAAGACCCCGACGCGACCACCGTGATGCGTCGGGTGGAAGGCATGCAGGTGCGGGTCGACAACACCCGCGGCGCGCTCGAGCGCTCGGCCGCCAAGCGGCTGCAGGGTGCGGTCACGATCTTGGTCGAGGAGCGCGCCAACTTGGACCGCTACCTCGTGGAGCTGACCGAGACCACCGGCGACACCAAAGCCGTGGTGGCATCGGTGTTGGAGGCGGCTTATGTGGATGTGGTGGGTGAGATCGGCAACCTCACGATGCGGTCCGAAGTGGGCCTGCTCGATGTTGCCTGGGCGATGAAGGAGGCCGAGACCGACGAGGTCGGCCGGCTGGAGCGCGTCCGCGACCGCGACCTCCGCGAGCTCGAGCTCGCGATCGAGATGGGACTGGAGGACCTCGCAGAATGAAACGCCTCCGCACAAGCGTCGCCGTCGTCCTGGGACTGAGCTTGCTCGCGCCGTCGGTCGTCTCGGCGCGGATGCTTCCGGGCGACATGAACAAGCTCGGCAGCGAGGAGGACCGCGAGAAGGAGCGAAAGCGCCGAATCGCCGGTGAGCCTGGCTCGGGCGTCCCGCTCGACCGACAGATTCGACCCACGGATTCGGGCCGGCTTCAGGCTCCGCTGCCGCTGCGTCCCAAGGATGCGTCGGAGTCCGAGGCGTTGGACACCATGGAGGAGCTGCTCGGTCGCTACAAGTCCGCGCAAGAAGCTGCTGCCCACACCGTCGCCTCGCAGCTGAAGATCGGCGGCGCCCAAGGTCGTCGCGCGCTCGAGAACCACTACGACCGCCAGATTCGTGACCACCAGGCCAAGGCTCGCAAGATGCGGGCGCAGGCGATCCGGCGCTACGGCGACTTCCTCAAGGTGCACCCCGACGACGCCACGTGGACGCCGGAGATCATGTATCGCCTGGCCGAGCTGCACTTCGAGGCCAGCACCGAGCGCCTCGCGCGGCAGGAGGACGCGTTCGCCAAAGAGGTCGAGGCCTATCAGAAGGCGATGGAGAAGAACCCCGACGCCGAGCCGCCCCCGAGCCCGAAGGCGGACTATGCAGAGTCGGTCGATCTGTATCGCGGCATCGTGGGCCGCTTTCCGCGGTTCCACCTGGGCGACGGCGCCCTGTACATGATGGGCACGCTGCTCTACGAGATGGAGCAGCCGGAGCAGTCGCGACAGAGCTATCTGGCCCTGGCGTGCGCGAACAAGTTCGAGCCCCCCGTCGCCGACGGCTCCAATCTCGCCGAGAAGCGCTTCCCCGAAGGCATCTACGGTGATTGCAGCGCCTGGAAGAAGGACAGCGAGTTCGAAGCCGAGGCATGGCTGCGGATCGGGGAGACGCACTACGACGCCGACCAGTTCGGCCCTGCGCTCGAGGCGTACGCCAAGGCTGCCGGTACGCCCGAAGACGACCTCTACGACGAGGCGCTCATCCGGATGGCGTGGACGCTGTACCTGATGCGCGAGTTCCCCCAGGCGGCGCAGAAGTTCGACGAGTTCATTCGGTATGCCGACGCCCGGCGCGACAGCGAAGAGGTCTCGGGCGCGCTCGCGCTTCGGGACGACGCGGTCAAGTACCTGGCCAAGACCTACGTCGAAGAAGACTGGGACAACGACGGCAACCCGGACCGCCCCCGTGGCTACCGCCGCCTCGATCGCGACTACAGCGAGCGGGGGAACGAGCGGCACGTCCCCGAGGTCTACGCCGCGCTGGGCGACCTGCTCGCCTACCAAACCGACTTCAAGACCGCGATCGGGATCTGGCAGAGCACCCTCGACCGGTGGCCGATGGCCGCCGCGGCGCCCTCGATTCAGGATCGCATCCTCAAAGCCCACGAGATGCTCCAGCAAAAGGAGGGCGCGACCAAGGCTCGCGACGCCCTCGCCACCAACTACCTTCGCGGTACCAAGTGGTTCTACGCCAACGAGGATGACCCCGACACGATCGAGGCGGCGCTGAAGCTGGCCGAGGGCGCGCTCGTAGCCACGGCGGTCGACCACCACGTCTTCGCCCAGCAGCTGCGCGGCGAGGGCAAGACCGAAGAAGCCAAAGCCGAGTACAAGATCGCAGCCCGGGCCTATGAGGCGTATCTCGAGCGCTTCCCGGACACCGAGTCGTCGTACGAGTACCGCTACAACTTCGCCGACGCGCTGTACTACAGCGACGAATACCTGGGCGCGGCCGACCAGTACGGCCAGGTCCGCGACTCCAACATCGACAACCGCCTGCAAGAGGATGCCGCGACCGGTGCCGTGTTGGCGTACGAGTCGTACCTCGAGGATCAGATCACCGCCGGTGGATACTCGAGGCCCGACATGCCCAAAGACGGCATGGAAGGGCCGTTCGACACGCCGATGGAGGTGCCGGAGGTGGAGCTGTCGCTGCAGGAGTCGTACGACCGGTTCGTCGCGCTGCGGCCCGACTCCGAGCAGGCCGGCACGATGGCCTACCAGGCGGCTGAGATCTCGCAGCGTTATCTTCGATTCGACGAGGCCCAGGGCCGGTTCGAGCGGGTCATCGACGACTACTGCAGCCAGAACATCGCCATCAACGCTGGCCAGGCGATCCTCGACGCGCGCGTCGTGCTCGAAGACCTCGAGGGCGCACAGCAGTGGACGGAGAAGCTCGGCGAGAAGGGCTGCGGCGAGGGAGCGGAGAAGGAGAAGTTCGCCGGGCAGCTCACCGCGCTCGGCAACGCGGTTCGGTTCAAAGAGGCCACGATCCTCTACGACGCGGGCGAGTTCGAGGCTGCCGCCGACCGCTACGTCGCGCTGGTCGACCAAGCGCCCAAGGACCCGAACGCCGACCGAGCGCTCAACAACGCGGCGGTCGCCTACGAGAACATCGGACGATTCTCCTCCGCCAGCCAGACGTACAAGCGCATCTACAGCGGCTACCCGGACTCGGAGTTTGCCGACGACGCGCTGCTGCGGACCGGCTTCAACCACTCCCGGTTCTTCGAGTACGACGAAGCCGTCAAGTCGTACACCATCCTCGCCGAAGACGAACGCTACAAGGACAGCGAGTTCCGCGACGAGAGTCTGCAGAACGCCGCCGAGGTGCTCGACGCGTTGCAGGAGTACGAGCGCAGCTCGCAGATGTACCAGCGCTACGCCGAGCAGACCACCGACCCGGCCGAGGCCGCCGAAGCTCGATTCAAGGCGGCGCAGGTGCTCGGCAAGACCGAGAAGCACAAGAAGACGATCTCGGCGTACCAATCGTTCCTCAACCAGCACACCGCAGACGCGGGGCAGAGCGAGCGGGTGGTCGAGGCGCAGCTGCGGATCGGGCAGGCGCACGAGCAGCTGGGCAACCAAAAGAAGGCCGACGAGTACTACCGTCAGACGGTCGCCGAGTTCGAGTCGCGGCAGCTCAAGCCTGCATCCGAGGCGGCCGACTTTCCGAGCGAGGCACAGTTCCTCTTGGCGTCCGCCGAACTCGACAAGGTCTCCGCTTCGAAGATCAAGAGCACCAAGCGCAAGAAGCTGGAGAAGGAATCCAAGCAGCTGCTCGAGTCGGTGGTCGCCGCGAGTAGCGAGTTCGACAAGGTCGTCGACTACAAACGCGTCGACTGGGCGCTCGGGGCGACCTTCTCCAAGGGCAAGGCGCTCGAGCAGACCGCGATCAACCTTCGCGATGCTCCGGTGCCCAAGCAGCTCAAGGAGTTCAGCGAGTCCTGGTTCGCCTACAAGGACATTGTGGGCGCCGCTGCCGATCGCTTCGAAGCCATCGCGTTGGCGGAGTACGAGTCGACGATCAAGCTCTCCAAGGCCTACAGCGTGGAGAACGAGTTCACTCGGGCTGCGCGAGAGCGTCTGAACATCTACAAGCCCGACGAGTACCCGCTGCTTCGGCAGCCGGCGCTCGACCTTCAGGTGGAGGACCTACGATGAACACGCGACACCACCTGCTGCGTGCTGTGCTGGGTCTGGGTCTGGGTCTGGGATTGGGCGCCACCGCTTGCGACAAAGACGGGGCATCCACCAAGGACCCGCGCTCCGATCGGACCTCGGCCCTCGAAGACATGGAGCCGGACGACGGGTCGGCCAAATCGCCCTCGGCGAAGGACGGCACCGCGGCGAAGCCGGCCGCGCAGGACCTGCCCAAGGTTCAAGACCGCGACCCCGAGGAAGAGAAGCGCAAGATGGCGTCGTCCCGCCAGCGCAGCGCCCAGGCTCGCAAGATGCTCGAGCAGAAGAAGTTCAGCGAAGCGGTGACCAACGCCCGCGCTGCGCTGAAGATTCACGAGCAGAACGTCGACGCGATGATGATCCTCGCCGAGGTGTTCTACCGAGAGGGCAAACACGAGCTGGTCGTCTCGGTCACGACGACCGCGCTCGCGGTCGATGAAAAGGTCCGCACGCCGAAGGACACGTCGGCCGTCTACAACCTCCAAGGTTTCGCGCTCGCGTCCTTGGGCAAGGACCAGATGGCGACCCAAGCGTTCAAGAAGGCGGCCGAGGCCGACGACAAGAACGCCGCGGCCTGGAACAACCTGGGCACGCGGTACTTGAGGGCAGGGGACGTGAACACGGCGGCGTCGTGTTTCCAGTACGCCCTCGAACTCAAGCCCGGTTTCGCCAAGGCGCACCTCAACTACGGTGCGGCTCTGCGGGCGCAAGGGAAGCTGCCCGAGGCCGAGAAGGAAATCCGCAAGGCGCTGGAGCTTCAGCGCAACTACCCCGAGGCTCACTTCAACCTCGGCGTGCTCTATCTCGACGCCCAAACGATGGGCGACATGACCACCACGAAGCGTCTGCAGACCGCGATCTCGAGCCTGGAGCGGTACAAGCAGCTCTCGGGCGGCCGGGCGACGACCGAGCCGCTTGCACGGGGGCTGGGTTCGAAGAAGCGCATTGCGCCCGTCTCGGTGGAGCGTGCAGACGACTACATTCGGTTGGCCAAGAAGGGGATCGAGCGCGAGGAGCGGAACACCAAGCGCAAGGCCGAGCGCGCCGCGAAGTCAGCCGAGGAGGCATCCGCACCTCAATCACCGGGCGGTGCGGACGCGGCACCGTCCGACGGCGCCGCGAAACCGGCGGGCGGCGGCGACTCGGCGGCGCCCGCGAAACCTGGCAAGCCCGGC
>OJGU01001069.1_pt1 | contig 11644 bp, 10 predicted proteins | sample 1594741 | NCBI WGS metagenome assembly OJGU01 (sample SAMN05416841, study PRJEB24817) | seawater metagenome | isolation source: Sea water | place: Canada:Atlantic | collected 2013-07 | reverse complement strand
CGAGATGTAGAGAGGTCTCGTGGGCTCGGAGATGTGTATAAGAGACAGCTGTAGGAGTGCGCGTGCCGTTTCCTGGGCGACACCGTAGACGCGTGCGAAGAGCGCGGAGCGTGCACGGAGCGTGGCTGCCTCAGTCATGGGGTTCGAAGTTTGCAAACCCCGTACCGGCCCACGATGGGGCGGATTCCGGGATGCCCGAGAACTCCGGGACCGCCGATTGCCCGTGTTGGGCAAACTCGGGTGCGCAGGTTGAGCAACGGCTACTCGAACGCGTCGAGCAGGTCGCGGGTGGCGTCCTTGGCCTTCTGGCCCTTGGCCTCGGCGGCGGCGTCGATCTCTTCGGCCTTCTTGGGCTCGGCGCGCTCGAGCAGCTTGAACTCGAGATCCCAATCCCGCTGGCGCACCTTCTTCTCTTTGGACTCTCCCTTGGCGTCGGTCTCGGTGTGTGTGACTTCGTGCTCGAGCTCGACGGAGTACTCGCCGGAATGAGACTTCACGCGGAGCCAGCGACGCTCGTCCTCACACGTGAAGGTCTCGTCGGGCGTGGGCTTGCTGGTGAGCTCGCAGTCGTACTCGTCCCAAAGCGACACGGCCTCCTTCCACAGCTCGTCGAGGTCGTCATAGCGAACCTTCTCGAGCGCGTCTTGCCGCACCTTCTGCTCGGCGACCTCTCCCATGATCCAGCCGCAGCCCCCACCGCCGAAGACACCACCGCCGCAGACCAGGGTGAGCAGGGCGGCTTGGAGTCCTCGTCGAGCGTGCATCATGGCCATCGTAGCTGGGCTACGCGGCGCGGCAAGAGGTAAATGACCCGCAAGGACAGGGGGCGCCGGGCCGGTCTTCGCCCCCGGAATGAATCCTTGGCGCGTGCGGTTGGCCAAGGGTTCCACTACAGTCTCCGCAGACAGGAGTCCGATGACGTCGGTTGCACTAATTGGAGATTCGATTCTGGACAACAAGGTCTACGTGGGCACCGGCCCAGACGTCGCGGCGCAGCTCCGGGCCACACTCGAGGGACCGGACGGAACCGACACCGCGTGGCAGGTCACGCTGTGCGCCGTGGACGGAACCACGACTCAGGATGTGGGGAAACAGCTGGAGCGCGTCCCAGACCATGTCACGCACATTGTGCTCTCGTTGGGCGGAAACGATGCGCTCGAGAACGCCGACCTCCTGGGGGACATGCCCGCGGGCAGTGTCGGGGTTGCGATCGATCGTCTCGGAGAGCGCGTGGCCGAGTTCGCGCAGTCGTACGGCTGGGCACTCGATGCGGTGTGCGATCTGGGACGACCGGTCTGCGTGTGCACGATCTACGACGCCAACCTCGTGGGAGACGAAGGTCGGCGGGCGGTCACGGCCCTGGCGCTCTTCAACGACGTGATTGTCCGGGCCGCCCTTCGCAGAGGTGTGGGCATCATCGATCTCCGAAGTGTGTGCACGGGCCCCGAGGACTACGCGAACGAAATCGAGCCGGGTGTTCGTGGTGGCGAGAAAATCGCTCGCGCCATCGCACAGGCCGTGGGGGCGCACGAGGCCGAGCGCGTCATTGCGGTGTATGGCCTCGCCGACTGAGGCGAGGGCTGCGTCGAAGGGGATGCGGCCCGCTGCAGCTGCATTGAGGCGATGCGAATCCCGTGGCCTCGCCATCGCCATCGCTCTGCACAGCGGGTGTGCGGGAGTTGGACGGCCGAAAACGCGGGCGATGAGGGTGTTTCTGGGTCTGTTGGGCCTGATCCGTCGGCGGCGCGCTTGACCCGGGTGCCGCACGAGCGCGACAGTGTCGGCCGCATGTCCAAGCCGAGCCTGGCCGACGCCATCGCCGAGACCCTCTTCAGCCGCGAGCAGATCGACGCGAAGATCGCCGAACTCTCGACAACGATTGAGGACGACTACCGGGACAAGAACCCGCTGGTCATCGGCATCCTCAGTGGCTGCTACCCGTTCATGGCGGACCTGACCCGTGCGCTCGACATTCAGCTGGAGGTCGACTTCATGGCGTGCAGCTCGTACGAGGGCACGACGAAGAGCTCCGGGGTCGTCCGGATCCTCAAGGACCTCAACACGTCGATCGAGAACCGACACGTCCTCATCGTCGAAGACATCATCGACACGGGCCTGACGCTCAAGTACCTGGTCGAGAACCTGCAGACCCGGCATCCGGCATCGATCGAGATCTGCACGCTCTTGGACAAGCACGAGGCGCGCTCGGAGAACGTCCAGGTTCGCTACCGCGGCTTCGTGTGTCCGAACAAGTTCGTCGTCGGCTACGGCCTCGACTACGACGGCCACTTCCGGAACCTTCCGTACATCGGTGTGCTCAAGCCCGAGGTCTACTCGAGCTGATGGCCGGCTCGCTGCACCTGCGGGGCGGCACGCTGGTCACGATGGACGCGCAGCGTCGCGTAGTCACCGGCGACCTGCTCATTGAAGACGGAGTGATCACGGCGCTGGGCGATGCGCCCGCTCCGGCAGGCGTCCGCTCGGTGGACGTCTCGGGCCACGTCGTGTTGCCCGGCTTCATTCAGGGGCATGTCCACTTGGGGCAGGCGCTGTTGCGTGGCCTCAGCGAGGGGCGTGAGCTCATGGACTGGCTTCGCGACCGCATCTGGCCGCTTGAAGCTGGGCACTCTCACGACAGCGTCTACTGGTCCGCGATGCTTGGCGCCGCGGACTGCATCCGGTCGGGAACCACCACGATCCAAGAGATCGGGCTCGTCACCCACATGGATGCGCTGTTCGAGGGCATTCGCGACAGCGGGTTGCGAGCGATCGCGGGCAAGTGTCTGATGGATACCGGGATGGGCGTCTCGGATGCTCTCATCGAGCCGCCCGATGCCGCGGAGGCACTGTTCCGTGAGCAACACGCGCGCTGGCATGGCCATGACGGGCGCATCGAGTCGTCGCTGTGCCCACGCTTCATCCTCTCGTGCAGCACCGCGCTGTGGGAGCGGACGGTTGCACTCGCCAATGAGTTCGACCTCCCCGTACATACCCACCTGCTCGAGCACCCTCGTGAAGAAGACGAGGTTCGCGAGGTCCTCGGTGAGAGTCAGATGGGGTACCTTGACCGCCTCGGCGTTCTCGATACCGACCTGCGGATCGCACACGGCGTGCAACTCAATGAGCAGCACCTGGAGATTCTCGCGGGGCGGTCGCTGCGGGTGTGTCACTGCCCCTCCGCCAACCTCAAGCTGGGCTCCGGTATCGCGCACCTGGGCTTTCTCGGCGACGCCCAGGGTGTGCAGGTGGGGATCGGGACCGACGGTGCCCCGTGCAACAACGACATGGACATCCTCGAGGAGATTCGCCTCGCGGCGCTGCTCCAGGGCGTGCGGCAGAAACCCGGCGCGTTCTCAGCCGAGGCGGCGTTGGCCCTCGCGACGTGTGACGGTGCCGCGGCGATCGACAAGGCGGACAGCTTGGGCAGCCTCGAGGTTGGCAAGCAGGGCGACATCGTGGTGCTCGACCTGGAACGACCCGCCTCGTTTGGACCATGCTCGAGCGTGTACGACCGCATCGTGTATGGCGCGGGTCGAGACGCCGTGCGTCATGTTGCCGTCGCCGGAACGCCGTTGCTGACCGACGGCGGGTTGGTGACGGTCGATGAATCCGAGATGATGGCGCGCGCGGGTGAAGAAGTCCGAGCGCTCGTCGACCGAGCGCTGTAGTCCCACTACGGGTGGGGCCGTTGCCGGGTTTCTGCGGGACCCCCCTTCGGGGTGTAGGGGTCCCTCCGAAACCCTCGGTTCGGCGGCCTGCGTTCGGGACTCTCTATCTTTGCCGCTTCGCATCCCTGCGGGACGCTTCGCTCTCTTGCTCTGAGCCGGGCTGGTGGGCCCCGATGGGCGGGCTGAGCGGACGGCGGTTGGGTCCGAGGCGCTCGATTCTAGCGTTCGGTGGGGTCGCTCTGGGAGGCGTCCCAAGCAGGGAAGCGTTTGGCCAGGGCGACCTTGTTGAACCGCTGGAGCATCCGCCAGGTTTCGTGGGAGGCGGGGAGGGCGAGGCTGTGGGGGCGGCCGGTGTCTCGGGGTGTGGGCGTGGTCACCAGGTCAGACGCTCCTCGGTCGGCACGCCGCAAGACGGGCCGGTGGCCGCGCACACGTTCGGGGGGATGAGCCCGCGGGAGCCCCTCGACCAATCGAAGGTGGCGAGGGCAAGGGGTTGGGGTGCAACGAAGATTCGACCCGCGAGGCTGCGTCTTGGTTTCCACTCTCTTCAGCCCCGATCCGCACTCTCGCCCGTCCATCGAAAGCACAACGCCCCGGGCTGCCCGGGCTTACGTGTTGGTGTCGATCCAGGCTGCGACTTTTTCTGCGCCATCGGGCGGGCAGCTCTCGGCACACGCCTGCGTCATTGCGTCCCTCGCGGTGGGCTCGCGAAGCAGTCGGAGCAGCGGTCCCTGCAGGTCGGTCGCGGTGGCATCGGCGTCCACGTGGTCGGTCACCATCACCGCACCGCCGGCCTGCACCATCGGCTCGGCGTTGAAACGCTGGTGCTGGTCCTTGTGATACGGGTTGGGAAGAAAGATGGAGGGCGCGTGGTTGGCCCAAGCCTCCGCCACGCTTCCGGCTCCCGCTCGGCTCACGACGAGGTTGCTTGCCCGGTAGGCGGCGCCCATCGAGCTGCAGTAGTCGACTGCCTTCGCCTTCACGCCGGCGTCGTCGTAGGCCTTCTGCAGCGTCGCGACATCGAACGTCCCGCACTGGTGAAAGACCTGCCAGCCCTCGAAGGCGGCCGCTCGCTCTGTGTCCCCGACAAAGGCCATCATCGCCTTGATCAGAGACTCGGCTCCGTGGGTCGCTCCGGTGATGAAAAGCGTCGGAAGCTCGGGGTCGAGCCCGAGGGTCGACCGTGCGTCTTGCGGGGACATCTCGCCGACGGAGACGGCGCGTAGCGGGAGGCCGATGCGCTCGGCGCCGGGCAGGAGCTCGCTGGGGTAGCTCGAGAACACCTTGGTACACAGGCCCGCGAGGCGTCGGTTGGCCTGGCCGGGCACGGCGTCGAGGTTGACGAGCACCCGGGGGATCTTGCGGCGGGCAGCGGCGACGACGGCCGGCCCCGAAACGAACCCACCCGTCGCGACGACACACGAGACCGCTTCTCGCTCCAGCAATTGCATCAGTTGGCGCGTCGAACGGCGCCATCCGGCGAGGAAGTCGAGCGCCTTCCACGGCTTCCGCGCAGAGGGAAGGGGGCGGGCCGGCGAAGATGTGTAGGGGTAGCCGAGGGCGTCGAGAATCTTGGCGTCTGAAGGCCGGTCGGAAACCAGGAAGTGCACGACCTCTCGGTTTCGCGCCTCAAGCCGTTCGACGACGCCCACGTTCGGGTAAATATGTCCCCCGGTGCCACCTCCGACGAGCAGCACGGTGCCTCCGGTCGATGGCGCCATCGGCCGGGACTGTACGTCACACCCCCGAATGCGCGAAACTCAGGGGGAGGATGGATGTTCGGGAACCTTTGGAGGCTTGTGTCGCACATGTCGGCACGGTGAGGGAGTTCAAACTGAAGGGTCATGTGTGTGCGGGCTTGGTGCTCGCGCTGTCGTGCTTCGGCTGCGCCGACGAGGAAGGCCGGGCCGGCCAGGGTTGGGACCCTGATCTGACAGCGGGTGCCGCCGACACGGAGGGCGAGAGCGCGACCACGGGCGACCCCACGGACGACGACTCGACCGGCGGAGAGGGGGGCGAAGAAGGTGGCGAGGAAGGCGGCGAGGACCCGACCGGCGCCACCGGAACGTGCAACCCCGGGATGGAACGACAGTGCCTTTGCGAAGACGGCCTGCACTTGGGCAACGAGGTCTGCAATGCGGCCGGCGATGCCTGGGGCGAGTGCGTGTGCGATGACACCGGCGGGACCGCGGGCACTGGCGATGAGACCGGCGGGGATGCGACCGGCGGTAACGTAGCGCCGACCGAGGTCTGCTACCCCGGCGCAGACGGAAGCGGAACGACCTGCTTCGAGCTTCACTACCTACAGCCCGACGGCTACGACTACCCGCCCGCGCTCGGCGGCGACCCCAACTACCGGCAGCCGATCGCCTACATCGACCTCGAAGCGATCGACCCGGCGACGATGCTCTCCCCCAACTTCCGGCTCAGCGAATTCGCCGAGGCCTACAAGGGCCGCTACGGAATCGTACAGCCCCACGCGGTCGAATCCGTACAGCTGCTGCGCGACGATGTCGGCGCGATCACGGTCAACTCCGGATACCGCCCGCCCGAGTACAACGCCGGCGTTGGCGGGGCCACGCACTCGCGTCACATGTACGGCGATGGCTTCGACCTCGACCCGACCGCGGTCGGCCTGAGCACCCTCGAAGCTGCCTGCACCAACCGCGGCGGCATGCTCGTCGAGTACAACACCCACGTGCACTGCGACTTCCGGTTCGACGACGCGTCGACCGAGTTCTTCGGCGCCGCCGGTGCCCCGTCCGGAGCCGAGCTCCCCGTGTTCACCGCCTCGCTCGACGAGGAGGGCGGCGATGTCTACACCGCACCGGCCGAAGGCTTTGACGAGGGCGAGCCGTTGCGTCGCTGGTACGCGTATGACGAGGACGGCGAGCTGATCGAGGAGACGCTGGGAGAGGCGTACGTCGCACCGCCGCAGGCGGCTCGGGTGCGTGTGGTCATCGGGGCGCAGATCGAGCTCGAGACGATTCGCTAGAACCGGCTCTCGACCTGAAACAGGACCCAGTGCTCGGGGTTGGGTCTGCGGACGGCGGTGCTGTCGCGATCATCGAGCCACGCGCGGATGTCGTAGCGGATGCTGGGCTGCAGCCAGCTTTCGACTCGGTAGCTAGCCTGCAGGTATCCCCACAGGGTTTCTTCGAGGAACGTGTTGTCGGAAATGTCGTCCTTGTCCCACGAGACCCGCAGGCGCAGGCGTAGGGGATCGATCGGGTTGACGCCGACGATGCCGACCACGCGGGCATCGTTGGAGAAGCGCCCCGGGTAGCGACCGCGGTCGACCCACGAGTATTGGAACTGCACCTGGGCGGTCACCCGCTTGTGAGGGTCCACGCGGATCCGGGGGCGAACCTGGTAGCGGACACCGCTGCAACCCAACTGGGTCCCCTCGAGGAAGTCCTGGTACAGGACGAAATCGTCTCCGCTCCCGTCGTCGTTGTTGTTCTCGGCGGTGAAGCAGCGGTCACGGCCGCGCGCGCTGAGGTCGTTGCTCTGAAAGTCGAGCCACAGTCCAGGGGTGAGCCAAGGGGTGGCCCGAACATCACCGCGCGCGAAGGTTCGAACGGACGCGGTCTGGGTGCTCAGCTCTTGCCAGACATCCAGGAGCGTTCGCAGCTGAAACCGCTCGCCGATCAGTCCGGTGTACTTCATCCGGGCGCCGGCCTCGTCCGAAGCACGCAGACCGTCGGTCTGGTCAGCGGCGGCGATCGGGCGGGCGTAGGGGTTGCGGAACTTCTCGTCGTAGTACCGACCGCTGACCTCGATCTCGTGGGTGTCCCAGCTCGCGGTGTTGCGGACGATCGCCGCCGGACCGCCGCCGCCCTCCTGGTTGATCGAGTCGAACGAGTAGGAGACCTCGGCGAACACGTCGGCCCACTTGCGGCCCCAGCTCATGTCCGCACCGGCGGCACCGAACGGTCCTCCGTACGGAGTGCGCTGCCACTCCTGAAAGTCCAAGTCTGCGCCATCGACCAGCCAGTTGACGCTGCTGCCGTACCCCGTCACGCCAACGTGGGTGCGGCGGTCGATGAAGTAGGCGAAGTTTCCGCCGCCCAGAACCTCGTTGTACATGTTGGGCAGTGAGGCGAAGCGCAGGGTGGGGGCCGGACTCAGCGGATCCGCAGCTGTGCTCTCGTAGACCGGCGGGGCGCTGCATTCCTCGAACAGCTCGGAGGACAGGCGCGGGTCGTCGCAGACGTCGGCGTTGTAGACCCCGGTCCAGTAGATGGGCTTGGTTTGGTGCGAGAAGAAACCATAGGCTTGCATCCAGCCCACAGGCATCTGGATCTTTTTGGCGCCGATCGCCACGCCGCGCTGCCGCACGCGCTCCCGGTAGTCGGGGGTGACATAGCGTCGGGGCTCGTTCGTCGGACACGGCGTGTCGGCGAGCTCGCCGGTGGACTGCCGGCACTCGCTGGTCAGCCTCGTATTTCGGTACATCGTGTCGTCGAGCACGAAACCGTTGGGCGTGTAGCGGGAGGTCGTATCGAACGTGAGCCGCTGCCCAAAGCCGATGTTGTACGTACCGGCGATCACACCCCACTTGGGCGTGTCCCATTGTGCGAAGTATTTGGGCACGCGAGGCGTCGGTCTGGGCCCTGCACTCACCAACGCATCGCGGTTGGGGTCCCAGACCGCGTTCTCGATGCGGTTGCGGTCGAGGACCGCGACCGCGCCCACCGTCAGGTGACGAAGGGTGGAGACCCGCGCCTGCAGGAGCATCGGAGGGACGCGGTCGTCTTCCGAGGTCCAGATCGTCTGGTATCGAACCCGGCCCCGCACGCCCGCCTTGCTGCCCTCGGGGGCGGGCACGAGCAGGAATGCCGCGACCGACTCGAGCTTCTTGCGGGTGATGGCGCCCGCCAGCACCAGGGCGGCTGGGTTGCCGATGCGACCCGCTTCTTCACGGTACGCCAAGATGGCATCCACGTCCTCGTAGGTGAGGTTGGGCAGCGCATACAGCTGCTCGCGAGTCGCGGTGTTGAGGTCGACGCCCTGGCGAAGCAGGTCGACCAAGATATCGAACGTGCCGGTGCCGATCTCGCCGGTGACCTGCAGGTCGTAGAGGTCTTCCTCGTCGTCGATATCGACGTAGACCTCGTACTGCGCCGCCTGAGCGAAGGAGGGACACAGCAGAGCCGTGCCAAGGGCCAAGGCTGAAAGGAAGCGAAGGCGCTCAGTCACAAGTTACGTCCTCACACGCGCCCCAGACTCCCACCATCGCATCGCGGGCGTCGTCTTCGAGGGCTTCGAACTCATCGACGCGGTCCACACCGTTGGGCGGGATGTGCAGCACGCAGGCTGCACCGCGTTCGACCATCAGGCTGTTGATCTCGCGGCCATCGACCTCGATGTAGGCCAGCAGCCGGTCGTATCTATCCGTGCACTCTTCGTCGTAGCGAAGCGTTACGGTTTTGCCCTCGACCAACATGCGGTTGAGCTCGGTCGACTCGGTCCCAAAACAGTCGTCCTTGCCTTGGGTGCTCTCCGGGGTGTCGATCATCAGGTACCGAACCCGCGAGCCGTCGTCGAGTTCGACCGTGTCCCCATCGACGACTCGCGTCACGACAGCCTGCGTGGGCCCACAGGTGGAGCCCTCGGAGGTGTCGCACGCGGTTGTCAGAAGGAGCAGGCCGGCGAAGGCTATTCGCATGCGTTCTCCGCCCCGGGCGTGCCGTTGTCGCCATCGCCGTAGGGGGTATTCGACGTGCAGTGGTTGAGCTCGTCGTCGTTGGCGACGGTGTCCTCCGAGCCCGGGGCCACGCTGGTCGAGCTTCCGGTGGCCGAGGCGGTGTACGAGATCTGGTCGAGGACCTCTCCACCGATTCCCACGAACAGGGCGCCGCCGCCGTTGCCCAGCGTGAACCCAGCTTCGATGGCCGAGTCGAGACCGCCGTTGGTCAGCATGTCTGCGTTGCGTGCGAACACGACACGGGTCCCAGCGGTGACCGCGACGCACTCTCCGGTGGCTGAGATGGTCGTGTCGGGGTTCTTGGGGTCGTCGCCAAGCTCCAAGCCGTTGAGGTCGACGTTGGCGCTGACCAAGACCTCAAACCACTCACCTTCCGTGTCTCCGACAGCGTCCGGGTTGGGCATCCACTCGGTGATCACGAGGTCGCCCGCGGTCGGCGAGACCACGTCGCGAACGCGTCCGCCGTCGTCGCAGGTGCCCGCCGGCGTTCCGCCGCACGCCAGGTTCTCCGCGGCGGGAGTTCCGAAGTCGCCGTCACCGTAGGCCTCCTCGGCGTCACACCAGTTGGCCTCGTCGTCGTTCGCCTCGGGGCCCGAGACCGACGGATCGAGCGAGCGTGCAGACCCGGAGGTCGTTCCGGTCCAGGTCACCACGTCGAGGACCTCGCCGTCGGTCGCGATGAAGAGCCGCCCGCTGGAGTTGAGCAGGGACAGGCCGAGCTCGTAGTCGACCGCAGGAAGGCCGCCGTTGGTCGCGGCCTCAGCGTTCTTGGCGAATAGGATGCGGTCGCCGGCTTCCACCGGCGCGCAGGTATCGAGTTCGACGGCCTCCTCCACATCGTCCTCACGCCCGAACTCCAGCGCGTTGAGGTCGAACCCAGCGTTGGCGTAGACCTCGAACCACTCGCCGTCCGTGTCGCCCACCGCGGAGGGGTCGGCCATGAACTCGGTGACCCATAGGTCGCCAACGGAGGGAGCGACGATTTGCCGAAGGGCCCCGTCTGCGTCCGCGCAGGAACCCTCTGGGGCTTCGATTGGGCACGGTGGGTTGGCGGCACCGGGGGACCCCAGATCGCCGTCACCGTAGGGATCCTCAGAGAGGCAGAAGGCGTCCTCCTCGTCGTTGCGGGTGGGGTCGAGCAGCGTGGGGTCGAGCTGGCTGCTCGCTCCGGTACCACTGTCGTTCCACGTGACCGTGTCGAGGAACTGACCGCCCCAGCCGACGGAGATGCCGGTCCCGTTCTCGGACGTGTTGGACATCGACAGGGTGAACAAGTGGTCGACCGGCGGCAACCCGCCGTTGACCGCCGGATCGGCAGAGTGTGCGAAGAGCAAGTAGGTGCCAGCACCCGCAGGCATGCAGTCGACCGACCCGATGATGTCGGTGGGCTCCTCGTCACCGAACTTGGTGATCGCCAGCCCGTTGAGGTCAAAGTCGTTGGCGATGTAGATCTCGAACCACTCGCCCTCATCGTCGCCCACAGCGTCCGGGTTGGGCATGTACTCCGTGATGACAATGTCGCCCGGAGACGGGGCCAGGATGTCGCGAGGCACGCCGTCCTGGTTGCATGTGGTGGGCTGTTCCGAGAAGCACGCATCGTTGGCCGCCCCCGGAGTGCCAAACGAGCCGTCTTCGTACTCCGTGCTTGCGTCGCACCAAGCATCGAGGTCGTCATTGCCGGCCGCATCGGGCTCTCGCGTGCCGTCGAAGGCTCGTGAGACGGAGTCGGCGACGTCTTGATAGATGATGAGGTCGACGACCGAGGTTCCACACGCCACCGACAGCTCGCCCCCGCTGTTGTTGAGGCCACTGGCGCCCAGCCCGTCCCCGTAGCCGTAGTCGACGTGCGCCGGAGGGGCCTCGGGGTCGGCATCACCGAAGACCAAGTACTCGCCGGGTCCGATGACGACGTCCTCGACCTGGTGGATTTTCTCCCCGCTGCCGTCGGCTTTCCGGAAACGCAGCAGCACCCCGGACATGTCGATCTCCGCGTCGGTCGGGTTGTAGACCTCGAACCATTCGAGGCCCTTGTCCGCGCCGTCGGGGTTGGCCATCACTTCGCTGATCACCAGGTCGCCGGGCAGGAGGTTCGTCGCGCACTGCCCGGCTCCGTCGTCACGTCCAGAGCTATCCCCGCACGCGGCCGCAGAGGCGAGGAGACACAGAGCCGCGAGGCGGCGGGAATGGGCGGTCCAAGGGCGGATCATGGCAGTTGGGCTCCTTCAGGATTGGCCCTGTCTCTTATACACATCTGACGCTGCCGACG
>OJGU01001068.1_pt1 | contig 11645 bp, 9 predicted proteins | sample 1594741 | NCBI WGS metagenome assembly OJGU01 (sample SAMN05416841, study PRJEB24817) | seawater metagenome | isolation source: Sea water | place: Canada:Atlantic | collected 2013-07 | reverse complement strand
TAGTCCCAAAGCCCTTCCGGAATCGGGCGTGCTTCGACGATCTCAATGAGGAGTTTGTCGGGCGCAATGACGAAGAAATGCTTCAGCCCCGTTGTTTTGTCGACCGAAATCCCTCCCTGCATGGCTCCCCCGCTTTCCTTGATGCGTTTGAATTCAGGTTCGATCGAGCGATAAGAAAAGGCGATATGATCAATTCCTGAGCCTTGGGTGGGCTTGAACTCGGGGCCCAATTCTGCGGGCGCCCAGAATGGCTTGGTTCCTTGTCGAGGCTTTCCGAAGATGACTAGATTCACGTTGTCGACCTGAATTGAGTTCATCCAGATACCTCTGAGAGCGTTGGGATCGAGATCTGCTGAGGGCCTCGGGACCTGCATTCGGGCTGGTTTGAGGTTCAGAAAATCGGTGAACCATCGGGTGGTTTTGTTGACATCGCTTGCCATGAGATGAACGTGTTCAAAGCGGTGATTCCGGTTTCCTGTATAGACTTCGATCGCCTCGTTGTCGGGGCCTTGAAAATACATGAAGTGGTCATCGCCTAGTTGGGTCACGGGGGTGAGGACAGTTGCTCCCTCGCGTTGTCTCCAGGCGAATTCGGATGGGCCGTCCACTCCTGCCCATCCAATGTGCCAGAGGCAGGTGTCGAGATGAGTTCGAGGCGCTAATCTGACTTGGTTGAGAAGGATGAACGATTTTTCTGTATAGAGTGCCTCGGTTCGGTTTCGAAATCGAACCTGAGTGGCTCCAAAGAACGTCTTGTAGAATCGAATTGTCTTGTTGGTATCGGTTACGTTGAGATGAACGTGGTGGAATCGTGCTGCTTCGCTTTCGCTATGAGCGCCTTCACATAACGAGAGCGACAAAGCCAATCCGAGACTGCCAAGAATTCTGGATGATGTCCTTTGAGTCAGCATGATCGCCGAGGGTGGCACGTCTTTGGGAGGAAAACGAGTCTCAATCCCTTTCCGTATGATCCAATCAGTTCCTCAAGTTTTCAGCTACTCGTCCGATCCTTCTAGAGAGAAGCGTTTGCCTGAATTCGAGATCTAACTATGCCGGCGTCTGTGGATACATCTGTGAGCTACGTTGGGGGTGAGGAAACCCTTGGAGAATGGGTGTGCCCTGGTAGTGGGGACGCCTCATCGAAGTCTCTTGAGCGGACTAATGACTCGCCGTATGCGAGCTGTGATGGAATTGAAGCTGTTCATTCTGAACTGGGTGATGGCGTCATTCGAGTCGCTTCAGATGGTCGTATTCTTTCTTTCAATGAGACAGTGGTGAGGGTCCTGGGGCCCTTTGTCGATCAGGAAACAGTTACTGATTGGATCGATAGGATGGGTTTCATTGGAGCGGATGATCGCGCTGAAGTGGAGGGGGAACTCTTTCCACTGAAGGCGTGTCAGATGAAAGGGACTGCCGTGGTGCGGGATTTGAGTTGTCGCTCCTTATGGAGTCGAGAGCGTCGATCGTTTCGTGTTCTCTGTGTTCATGAAACGCGGTGGAATCGCGATCCGACCGTTTTGATAGTTCTAAGAGATCTCACGGAGCTGAAGCGGACGAAAGCATTGGTTGGTAAGATGCAGGTGATCGATGCGGCAAATCCAAACCCAAGTCTGCTTGTAACCAGTGAAGGGGCGGTAGTTCAAATGAATCCTGCAGCAGCAGTCTTATCTAAGGATAGCGAGTCAGAAGGGATTTTCTCTTTGATGCCCGATCTGAACAAGGAGTCGATAGAGAACTGCATCCGTGACGGGCATTCTCTCAACTGTGAGACTGATCTTGAGGGGCAAATCTATCAGTTCACCATGATCGGATTGCCCCAGCTAGGTTGGGCCCAAGTATTTGGCGTTGATATTTCAGCCTATAGAGTCGCTGAGACGAGGCTGAGGCAAGCGAAGGCGAAGGCTGAGGCAGCGACTCGGATGAAGAGTGAGTTCTTGGCGAATATGAGTCATGAAATTCGCACGCCGATGAATGGAATTCTGGGGATGGCAAGTTTCTTGATGGATTCCACGCTGGATGAGCAGCAGCGGGAGTTCGCTGAGACGATTCACAGTAGTGGCGAGTCCCTACTCGCAATCATTAATGATATTCTAGATTTCTCCAAACTGGAAGCGCAACGACTCCATCTCGAGAACGTTGAGTTTGATTTGGGACGAATTGTCGGTGATACCATGGATCTCTTGGCAAGGCAGGGACAATCGAAGGGCTTGGAGATTCTTGTCGATGTGGATTCAGATGTTCCTGAGTGCCTCGTCGGAGATCCTGTAAGACTGCGTCAAATCCTCAACAATCTGATTGGAAACGCGATCAAGTTTACCGAGAAAGGAGAAGTGGAGTTGGCTATTTCCTGCCTAGGAACTTCAGCTTCGGGTATTGAGTTGGGATTTGTTGTCTCGGACTCCGGTATTGGAGTGTCTCAAGAAAAGATTGAAAAACTGTTTCGTCCGTTCTCCCAAGCGGAGAGCTCCACGACGCGGAAGTACGGTGGGACAGGACTTGGTTTGGTGATTTCTCGAAACCTGGTCGAACTGATGGATGGACGGATGCGTGTTGAATCAACCTTGGGCTATGGAAGTAAGTTTTCGTTCTCTGCCAGATTTGGTTGCCGTCCCAATCCGAAGCGTCTAGCCGAAGAAAGGCGCCATGTTCGAGGGCAGCGGATTCTCGTGGTCGATGGACATGAGGGGAGCTGCCGAATTCTGAGCAAACTCCTGGGAGGACAAGAGCTCGATTGTGATACGGCGATCAACTCGGAGGAGATGATGACTCTGTTGCGGGAACAAGGGCGGTCAGAGAGGCCTTATGAGGCGCTCTTGCTCAGTTCGAAATTCGTCGGTGAAAAAGGGGGCGGCTTATTGGATAGCATTCGCGTTGCCTCCGATGGGACCTTGGCGAAGATTATTTTGTTGGGCGGTGTTGATGACGCGGTCTCTAGTGTGAGGCGAAGTGGGTTTGAGAATCTGGAAGTTCTCGCAAAGCCAATTCGTCCGGCGAAGCTGTTTGAAGCGTTGCGGAAAGACATTATGTCAGATTCGATGGAGTCCCCGAACGAGGCTTCGACTCAGCAGCGATCATCCGAAGATAGTCGGGCTCCTCATTTGTCAGCTGAACTTCAGATTCTCCTGGTTGAAGATAATCGAGTCAATATCAAGGTAGCGGGTGAGCAGCTCCGTCGTTTGGGTGTTGAAGCCGATGTTGCAAACAACGGCGCAGAGGCGCTTCGGATGCTTGAGAAGCGACGATACGATGTCGTGCTGATGGACTGTCAGATGCCAGTGCTTGATGGTTTTCAAGCAACGTCTGAGATACGGTCTCGAGAACGAGAACAGGGTATTGAACCTAGTGAGGGGCTGCCGATTATTGCGATGACAGCCAATGCGATGGATGGGGATCGAGAAAAATGCTTGGCGTCTGGGATGAGCGACTATCTGAGTAAACCCGTCAATTCTGAACGGTTGCGGGAGGTTTTGGAAAAAGTTCTTCCGCGCTCAACGGCTGCTCATCTTAGCGATGATCAGGGCGAAACAGATCGGAGTTCCCAGAATCGTGAATACACACAGCTCGTTTCGGAAGTAGGGCCTGAGCTTGCGATGGAAATCCTGGATACTTATGTTGTGGATAGTCGAGTCTCGATCGCTAGCCTAAGGAGTGCTGTCGAAGCTCGGGACGCAAAGTCGATCCTAAGGACGGCTCATACATTGAAAGGGGCGAGTGCCACCTGTGGTGGTCGCTCGATTGTTTATACCTGTTTGCAGCTTGAGACGCTGGCCAAGGATGGCGAGTTCAGCGAGCTTACTGGGCTCGTGGAGGAGCTTTCAGAAGAGTTGGAGATGAGCTTCGCTCGTATTGACGCGTTTCGATCCCTAAGACAGTCGCAGTGATTCTTCTAGATTGGTAACCAGACGATAATCTGTTTCGTCTTTGTTCCACAGATATGAATCTGTGGCAGGCGATTATTCTTTGTCGTGGGGGCCAGAATCGAAACTTTAGGGATACGTTCTGGTTGAAGAATCACTGGAGTGCGGGGAAGCCGAGATTCCTACTATCGAAACCGAGATGTGGGCTAATTACTTCATTTAATAGCGCCATTACTCGCGGCCTTACCCGAGCAGCCCTCGGCTGTGTGGTTCTGCTTTGCCAGAACTGGTGTGTTGAAGCGGATTCGAGTCCGATTCGAGTGAGTTTCTTGCATTCGGATGGAATTCTTGCCGATACCATTGATCGACTATCTTCCGCAGGATGTAGTTCTGAGGCGCTTGCTGTTTTCCGATCCTTTGCTTTAGCCGAATGCAAGAGTCGTGAGTTATTATCAGTCCGTTCCTCGACGGATGAAGCCGGATACTATTCCTTCGACGGACTCGATGACTTGCTTTCTGCCGGGCCTCCAGCTTATCCGAGTCTCGTTAGGTCCATCACTAGAATTCGCAAGCATTCACTTACTTGCTTTGATGTCGCGGCACTCATACTGCGTGACGGGCCCGTCTCGATGGCTGGGGATCGGAAAATTCCTCGATCAGAGAACCTCGCCGTGCTCTCTTCGATTGAGAGCGATGGGATGGCTCGTTTTCAAGTTCGCTCGGCAACATCTCGCGACTATCTGGGGGGAGTAGGGCTCTTGAGCTCGATAGACTCGTATCAGCGGGCGACGGGATGGCGTGAGCGATCCATGGGTGAGGAGAATCTTGCTCTAATCCTGCGGGCGCCCCATTTGATCTCTGGGCATTACGCGAACGCCGAAGCGCCGCTCCGTCGTCTCATGTCCCTTCGCATGGAGCAGTGGGAAAGGAGTGGGGCAGTTTTCTCACCCGGGATTCAGGTGGTCTTGTCGCATTATGTTGATTTTAAGGGACGTTTTATAGCGGCCGATCATATCGCCCTCGCCGTTCCTCTGGATACAGGGTGGATGCTGATAGAGAAAAACGGGACCATGAATCCGTTGGTTCGAATTGAGTTTCCAACAGTGGATATGCTCGCTGACTACGCAATGAGCTGTTTCGACAGCGACGTTTACGATCCAGGAAGTCCGCTTCATGAGGCGGCCTATATCGTCACCGCCAACGATCAAATTCTCCGCATTCGCACGAGGCGGCATTTTCAGGAAATCATTCGGAAGTAATGCCGGGCGCTGCCCTTGACTAGCGAAGGCGTGATTTTAGTGTCTTTCCGAGCCGTTCGATTCCTTCTTGAATTTGACTGACGCTGGCACTGCCGAAACTGAGCCTCATGGTGGAGTTGGGTTTTTTTCTGGTTGGATCATCAGCAAAAGCAAAGGCACCGGGCACATAGAGCACTCCGGCATCAAGCGATGCTCGGAAGTATTGACTCTTTGGTCCGGTGGTAATGTATTTCGGTAAGGTCGCCCAGAGGCAAAGGCCTCCATCTGGAATTGAGAAGTGAACTTCCTCGGGGAAATGCGTTGCTAGGGCGTCTACCATCGCCTGACACTTCTTGGCATACTGTTTGCGAGCCTTGTTGAGTTGTTTGGTATAGACCTTTGTTTCAATTGCGGCTGCCAGGATGACTTGAAGAAAGTGAGCGGTTCCGAAATCATGATTCCCCTTGATGTTTAGGACTGGGGTATAGAGCGATTCAGGAAGAATGCCGAAGCCTACCCTTATTCCGGTGGCAAAGGGTTTGCTGTAGGTGCCAGTGTAGACGATCCGGTCGCGATAGTCGTCGAGCGTAAGAGACGATGGAGGAGCATTGTATTTTGGGAAATTGAGTTCTCGATAGGCGGCGTCCTCGACATAGTACAGTCGGTGGCCGGCGGACTTCTCGTAGCGTCTCAGGAGCGATAGTACGGCGCGCTTTTTTTCCAAGCTCGTCGTGATGCCGGTTGGGTTTTGAAAGTAAGTCACGCTGTAGATGAATTTCAGTCGTTTGATTTCACCGTTTCTCGTGAGGCGTTCCAAGGTGTCTTCGAGTCGCTCGATAGAGGCTCCGTCTTCTTCCATTGGAGCTGTTCGAGCCTCAATGCCGTGGCTTTGCATGATGCTCAGATAAACGAAATAGGTAGGATCCTCGACAATGATGATGTCACCTGGATCGCAGAGGGCCTCGGTGATAAGGTAGAGGAACTGTTGAGACCCATGGGTGATAAGCAGATTGTTGTAAGGTGTCTGGTCCTGGAAATTTAGCCTTCCGTCGAGCTCGGCTAGAATTTTCCGAGTATGATGATGCAGGCGCTCGTTTCCAACTCCGGGGCCGTATTGGAGAGCCTGGCGTCCGTGTTGTGAATGCTCTAGGATCTGCCTGGTGAGTTCTTTGGTGGCGGCAACCGGAAGCGACTGATTGTCTGTGAAACCTGCGGCGAGAGAGATTAGGTCCGGTTGTTTGAGCGCTTCGCTCATCAACCAGGAAATAGGAGGGGGGGTGGTTCGTTGGCCGATCGCGGAGAGGGCGTCCGGGAGAGGGGCATTCTGGCGCTTCATCATTGCTCCAGAGAGCTTTGCTGGAACGGGGGAGCCTGTCGAGTGTCTTTGGCCGATCGCGAAGGAATGGTTTTGTGGTTGCCGTGCTAGGCGGCCAGGAAGACATTCCAGGAGCGATCAGCGATGGCCCCTGGAATGTCTTGTGCGAAGGTGAGACGTTAGTTTTCGGAATGACCGCCGTCTGCGTCAATGTTTGCGCCAGCAAACTGAGCGACGATGGCTTCGATATCGATGCCGTTTCCGCTCCCCATGGAGGCGGCTATTTTTAGTACTTTTCCGAGTGGGATGTTCCCGACAATGTTTCCAATGATGGCTTCATCGCCATCGTTGATGAGCAGGGCGAGCCCAGCCATTTCCTCTCCCGACTTGTCGCTCATGGCATAGATGCCGACGTTGTCTTCCGGGACATTGACGATTGGCATCCAGCTTTTCTCTAGTTGAGCTCGAAGTCGTGCGGTGCCTTTGGCAATTTGTGCACTGTTGTCTTTGTTGCCTTCAATCACGACGATGCGGATGAGTTTGATATCCTGGATGAGTTCGTTGATGTTAATGCCAACTTTTCCAAAGGGATCCTCGGGACCGCCATTGAATTCTGAGGCGGCATTTTTCAGGAGGAATTTGGGGAGGTTGACGTTCACCTCTGGTTTGATGGTGCTGAGATCGATGGCTGCATCAATCGCAAGGTAGGCGGGGTCGCTTTTGAGGCTTTGTTGTGCTTGGCCAAAGATTGGGCAAGCGATGACAAGGGCGATGAGGCTTATTCTTCGTATGGTATTCATAGGTCTTTTTTGATGGCTTCTTTTGTGTGTGTGAAACCGCTTTGAAGCGGTGGTAGAGTTTCTTCGGCAATGATCTTACCGCTCCGCTGGCCGACTTGTAGAAGGGTGTGGCCGATGTATGCGATGGAGGCGTAGGTTTCCTGAATTATCTGCTTATTCTTATCGCTGGCCATGTCGGTTGCCGCTGGATTAGGGAGCGGATTATTCCAAAGGCTGTGGACGCTGAGAGCGAGGGCTCCCAGGGCAATGCTGGATGCAATCCATTGAACGAAACTTCGCTGTGAGCTTCGGCGTGCATCGGATTGAATGGTTTCGTTTACCTGCTCTAGCACACGGTGCGGGCATCGCTCATTGCGTTTCTCGGCAATGTATCTTTTTAGGCGTTCGTCCATGTGTGATGCTCCTTAAGGCTTTCCTGAAGTTTCGTTCGTGCGCGGGAGAGATAGACTTTGACGCTGTTGGTCGGAATGTTGAGTGTCTCGGCGATCTCGCGGTAGCGGAGTCCGCTGATCTCGTAGAGTAGAAACACGCTCTTAAGCGTTTCAGGGAGATCGCTCACTGCTGCATCAATTGTTTTCTTGAGGAAGGCGGCGTCCGCGACTCTGCTAGGGTCTTCATGATCTTTGGTGCCAAGTTCTGGGAGGGATGCGTGATCAAGGTAAACTGGGCTGTGAGCGGCTTGCCGCTTGCGTTGGAGATCGATGCAATGGTGGCGGGCTGTTCGATAGAGCCACGCTCTTGTGCTTAGGAGCCGGACGTTCGAGAGATTCTTCCAAAGGCGGAGAAAGATCTCTTGAGTGGCATCCTCAGCCTCCATGGCGTCTCCGAGCATTCCCTTGACGAAGCGATAGATCTCGTCGGCGTGCCGCTTAGTGAGGATGCTGAATTTTAGTTCCCGTATCATTCTGACACAGGGATAACGAGTCTCGACGGGAAATTGTTACAGATTGTTTTTTTCGACCGTGATTTCTCCCCTTTCTTCGGCATCTTTTGCGGAGGGACAGCGGGTTTTTGGCGATGGTCCGATGGGTGTTCCCTGCTGATTTGCGAGGGATGTCTCTTGGTTTGGCGTCGGTCTCAGGAAGAATACGCTTGAAAGGGCTATTAGATTCTGACTTTGTGAATGGTTTTGGCAGATCTATAATCAAACAAATGACCGCAGAAAAGAAAGCGCCACAGGCGCCAAAGGAATACCTGGCTAAGGATCGGGCTACCGCCGGTCGTACCGAGTATTATGAGGGGCAAGCCCACGAAGTCATTTCTGGGAGCCACTTACATACCTTGTTGGCGACGAACGTTTCAGGGGAACTACGCCATCGTTTGAAGGGGTCAGATTGTCAGGTGCTGAACTGTGACATGCGGCTCTTGGTCCAGGGAAGCGGGCTCTATGCCTATCCGGATGTTCAGGTTGTGTCTGGGGCCCCTCAGTTTGCTGACGAGTTAGAGGATACCTTATTGAACCCCAAGGTAATTGTAGAGGTCTTGTCGGATAATTCTGCGGCTTGGGATCAAGGGGGGAAGTTTTGGCACTATCGGCACCTCGATTCCTTAACAGAATATTTGTTGGTGTCTCATCGCACCTGGTTGGTGGATCATTATGTGAAGCAATCAAATGGATCGTGGATGTTGAAAACAATTGAAGGAAAAGACGGCAACATGCAGCTCGTTTCTTCAAAATGTCAACTCCCTCTGGCTGAGATCTATGGCAACACTTCAGTCAGTCCTACTGCCACACCAAGTTCGGTTGCCTAGTGAGGAGATATTTATGATTTTAACTGGAATTGCAGATGAAGCGGGTGCACTGATCGATACTCAGATCAAGGCGACCAAGGAACTAGGGTGGAACCATATCGAGGCTCGCTCCGTCGAGGTCGAAGGGTTTGCCAAGGCTAACCTCCACGATATTGACGATGCGGCCTTCGATATTGTTGAACAAAAATTGGCGGATTCGGGGGTGAAGATTTATGCCTTTGGTTCGACGATTGCGAATTGGGGCAAGAAAATTGAAGATCCATTTGATCTTTCAGAGGTTGAACGGGCCATTCCTCGGATGCAACGGCTGGGTACTCAATTTGTCCGTATCATGAGCTATGCCGTCAGTGAGGGGGAGGATCAGCAGGAGGTGGAGCGATTTCGTCGGATCAACGAGATAACGAAGCGTTTTGTCGATGCGGGATTAACTCCGGTACATGAGAATTGCATGAACTACGGAGGTATGAGTTGGCAGCACGCGCAGAAGTTACTTGAGAATGTGCCAGGGCTTAAATGGGTTTTTGATACTGCCAATCCGGTTTTCAACGATGATCGGAGCAAGCCTGCGCCTCAGCCCAAGCAAGATCCGTGGGAATTCTGGACGAATATCAAAGAGCATGTGGTGCACATCCACATCAAGGATGCCATCTGGCGCCCTGAGAAGAATGATGCGGATTACACTCTTCCCGGCGATGGTGATGCGGCTGTGAAGCGTATCCTCAAAGATGCGTTTGCGGATGGCTACGACGCTGGGATCTCCATCGAACCTCATATGGCGGTTGTCTTCCATGATGATTCCAAGACGGCATCCGATGAAGAGGTCTACAACAGTTACATCAAGTATGGCCGCCGGATGATGGAAGTCATCGATGAGGTCAAGGCGGATCAGGCGAGCTAGGGCTGCAACGGGGAGCGAGATTAGCTCAAGTTGCCCTCCTCACTGTGGTTAAACATTCATTGCGAGTCACGACTGTGTGGGGGCACTTGTTGGGATGAGTGCCCACTGTCGAGTGGGGAAATATGGGGTGGCGGTCTGACTCGACCAAGTGGTGCCCCGTTCTCAGGGGTAACTTTGATTTTACTGGGTGGCTCTGGTAGCTTTTTCTTCGCATGGCTTACGCATCATTTCGTGAATTTCTAGACTCGCTCGATCAAGCAGGGGAGCTGATCAAAGTTTCGGAACCTTTGGCGACGGAGCTTGAGATCACAGCCTTGGCTGATCTTGAGATGAAACAACCCGGCGGCGGTCGTGCCTTATTGATTGAAAAGCCCACTGTCAATGGGGTGGAATCTCAGTTCCCTTTAGCGATCAATACCCTGGGGTCTTTCAAGAGAATGGCCCTGAGCTTTCAGGCAGAGTCCATTCAAGCGGTTGCTGAAGAGTTGGGTTCGCTGATGAAAGCCAAGCCGCCGACGGGAGCGCGCGAGGCCATCAAGCTCTTGGGGACGGCGCTTGAGCTGCGCCATGCCAAACCGAAAATGGTTCGCAGCGGCGCCTGCCAGGAAGTGGTTCATCGATTCGACGAGGGATCGGAGGAGGTGCCGATAGCCAGCGAATGCCCAAGCTTGCTGGATATACCGATTCTCAAATGCTGGCCCGAAGACGGTGGGCGTTTCATTACTCTTCCGTGTGTTGTTACCAAGGATCCAGATACGGGAGAACGAAATGTCGGGATGTATCGCATTCAGATCTACGATTCGCAGACAACCGGGATGCACTGGCAACTCCAGAAAGTGGGCGCCCGTCATGGAAAACGGTACTATGAAAATGGCACGAGAATGCCAGTCAGCATCTTTGTTGGAGGGGATCCAGCTTATCCATTTTGTGCGACGGCCCCATTACCCGATGGCTTGGATGAATTTCTCTTGGCGGGCTATTTGCGCAAGAAATCCGTTGAGCTAGTAAAGTGCCTGACGAATGACTTGGAGGTTCCAGCCAACGCAGATTTCGTGATTGAAGGTTATGTCGACCCGACTGAGCCGCTGCGTCAGGAGGGGCCGTTTGGGGATCACACTGGCTACTATACGCTAAAGGAGCCCTATCCTGTGTTCCATGTGACGGCGATCACCCACCGGAAGAAGGCCGTCTATCCGGCGACGATCGTGGGCATTCCACCGATGGAGGACTTCTATATTGGCGCGGCGAGCGTTCAGCTGTTTCTTCCGATCTTTCAGATGAACTTTCCTGAGATCGTCGACATCGCGTTGCCAGCGGAAGGTGTGTTCCATAATTTGGTGTTTGTCAGCATTAAGAAGACCTATCCGATGCAGGCCTACAAAATCATGCATGGGCTTTGGGGCATGGGCCAAATGATGTTTACCAAGTACTTTGTGATTGTGGATGAGGATGTCGATGTGCATGACACAAGCCAGGTGCTCTTTCGACTCTGTGCCAATACGGATCCAAAGCGGGACAGTATTGTGACCAAAGGGCCAGCCGACGTATTGGATCACGCCACTGATGCGATCGGCATGGGTTCTAAGATGGGGTTCGACGCGACCCGCAAATTGCCCGGCGAAGGGTTTCAACGTCCCTGGCCTCCCATCATTAAGATGGATCCCGTTGTAACCGAGAAAATTGAGAAAATCTGGTCAGAGCTTAGTCGTTAGCTAGGATTGGTTTCCATGCAAATTGGCCATTGTTGTTGGCGACTTTTCCTGGCGGTTGTCGGATCTCTAAGTG
>OJGU01001067.1_pt1 | contig 11651 bp, 7 predicted proteins | sample 1594741 | NCBI WGS metagenome assembly OJGU01 (sample SAMN05416841, study PRJEB24817) | seawater metagenome | isolation source: Sea water | place: Canada:Atlantic | collected 2013-07 | reverse complement strand
GGTCTCGTGGGCTCGGAGATGTGTATAAGAGACAGGTGAATCGAACTACAAAGCCATGGTAGAACTAGTCAGACACCTGGACAACGAAGACGCCCAAGAGACGGTTATCCGCAGCGTCGCCCTGGAGAACGCTGATGCCACAGACGTCGCCGAACAATTGAAAGAGCTCTATCAAGGCGGCACTGGATCTTCCTCCCGCTACACCTATGTTTACAACTACGGGCGCTCCAATAATGGCTCAGAAAAGAAACCGAGTTTCGTTGCCGACGTTCGTCGGAACACGGTAATCGTTCAAGCGCCACCCAATTCACTTGAGAGCATCGAAGAAATGATCAAATCCCTTGATCAACCGATCACCGACGACAGTCTGGTGCCGCGTATCTTTCAGCTAAAATTCGTCAGCGCCGTTGATATCGAGGAAGTCCTCAATGAACTCTTTATCAAGGAGCAAGGAAACCGCAGCTACTACGATTCATTCTTCTTTGGCTACGGATCTAATCGCTCCTCTGGAGAGAGCGATTCGGGACGCCTCTTCGGCAAACTGAAAATCACCAGCGAGCCTTACTCCAACTCCATCATCGTCACCTCAAATTCCGTTGAGAACATGACCGTCGTCGAGAATGTTCTGAAGCAACTCGATATTCCATCAAGCGCCGGAGAAACGACACTCAGAGTCCCCCTCAACTTCGCCAACGCGGTCAAATTAGCAAATAACGTCAACATCCTCTTCGCCAAAGGCGGTTCCCCGCCGATGCGGCAAGATCAAAACCAGCAAAATCAAGGGCAGAATAACAACAACAACGGCCAAAACAATGGACCCAACGGACAGAGCAATTTTGAGCTCGAGCGCGAGCAAGCCGAGAACGCTTACTTCCCTTGGCTCGGAGGCCAGCAAGACAATCCCCGGGGATTCGGGGCCCAAACCGCAGTCCGCCCTGTAAGTGACCTCATCGGGCGAGTACGCTGTGTTCCGGATGGGCGAACCAACTCGCTCCTCATTACCTCCAATGTCCATTTCCTTCCCCAAGTCTTGAAACTGGTAAACAACATGGACACGCCAACGGCGCAGGTGCTGATCGAGGCAAAAATTATCGAAGTCTCGACGGATTTCCGAGACAAGATCGGTACGCGCTGGTCCCCTGACGGCGGCCAAGTCTTTGATGCGGAGGACTTCGACGGATCCTTTCAAGGAACCGGGCTCGGAGAATTCACCAAAGTGTTTGCAGGCAGCACCGGTGCAGGCGCCCTCAAGACCGGAATCCTCGACTCGACTGTCAATCTCGATATCCTCGTACAGTTTCTGCGTAAGAACACCGATGCCAACGTGATGGCTGAACCCCAAATCAACGTTGCCGACAACGAACTCGGCAAACTCTTCGTGGGTGCCCAGGTCCCTTTCATCTCCGGGTCACTCAACACCCGGGAAGGCGGACGCAACGACAGCTTCACTTACCGGGATGTTGGCATCATTCTCGAAGTCACACCGCACATCAATAACTCCGAAGAAGTCGCCCTCAAGATCCGTGTCGAATCGTCCAACATCCGCAGTGGAGAAACCCTATTTGGGGGAGCGATCCTAGACACCCGTAGCTTCCGAACAGACATGGTCGTAAAAAGCGGTGAAACTCTGATTCTAGGAGGCATCATCCAACAAGAGACCGCCGACGTCGTCCGTAAAGTCCCTCTCTTGGGAGACATCCCCATCCTTGGCTATGCCTTCAAAAAACGAGACAAGGTCGAGCGCGACGTCGAGCTCATGGTCTTCCTCCGTCCCGTCGTGACCCGAAGCTTCGAAGACGTTCAACGACTAGTCGAGGAAGTTGACCGCAAGACTCCCCGAATTGAAGCCTGGCGAAAATTCATCGAAGAAGAAGCAGAAAAAGACGCCCAAAAACTTCGCAAAGAATGATCTCAAAAAAAGGCATCATGGTTCTCGAGATGCAACTCCAGAGAAGATTAAAAGAGCAAAGCGAGGCCGTCTCAACCAAGCGATCATCCGATTCTAATCAATCAAAAACTGGAAAACCTTGAATCTTTGTTCGCTGATATCCAAGGGATCTATGTCATCCGTGGTCCAAGATTCGATCGCTCCTCAACAGCAATCTTCACTCGGTGCTATCGTTCGGCCTGAATCACAGCATGCCTGCCTAACTCGAGGGATTGCTAATGACGCGTCAGCTCAAGGTGACCGAGATCGATTGGGTCTATGATCTTGCCCGATCCGTCGGAGGGCACGACAACCTTTCGTGCGATTGAAGCAATTCGTTTCATGCTCGTTGAGCGAGCGCTAGTCCTCTCTCGTTCATTTATGTGGACGGCCAGTTGGTAGGAACCGGGTTCAACGCCCTCGATTCGAAACTTACCCTTATGATCAATATTGACAGCGTATATCCGTTCTGAACTCCTGCGCTTTTGTCCCTCGGGTGACCGCCAATAGGCATCTTTCTCGGCAAAAAATCGTTGAATCGCCTCCGGATCCGCACGCTGGTCTTCAAGCGAAGGAGACGTGATATGAGGAGGCAGTGAAAGATCAGTCCTGAGATAGTAGGGCTCCCGATTCCAATTGAGGCCTTCAATTTCGGGACCAACCAGTTCGACCCGCCCCACAATCGTCCGTCCTCGTCCGCCTATGCTAAGGGTCGCAGTGCCTCCCGCTTCGACCTCAAACCGAGCCAACTGAGTCCCCTGCTCCCGGTGCAGCTGATACGTTCCAGCAGGGAGACCGGAAAATTCGAAACGTCCTCCAAGCCCAGTCACGGCATCGAGTGATACCAACGCTGCTCCTTGGTCAATCCCTTGATCAATCCGCCAAAGGCCAACCGTGGCCCCTTCAATAGGATCCGGTCCAGCTAGAAGTCTCCCCTCGACTCGAGACCAAGCTTGCAACGGCACCTTCGAATCAGCTTGCAAGTCAGCCAGATCAAGTTCAGCGAAACCCGATTCATGAACCAGCACCACTCCGGTCATGTCAGCCACTCGTGCGACTTGGGCGCGCCCGGCACTATCCGTCCGCCCAATTCTCGATTGATCCCGAACTCGCTTCAAATTGATCGTCCGGGGAGAAGAGAGCCAAATTTGATGATCCTCCTTCTTCAACTGCACCCACGTGGCGTCAGCAGCGGGAGAGCCGTCGGGACCTAAAACGGTAAGCAGAAGATCATTGGCAGGTTCAAGTTCAAATCGGAGCGCCAGACGACCCACACCGTCCTGGAAATTGCGTGATATCAACGGGGCATAGCCTTCTGCCAATACGGTCACAAGATGAAAGGCATCCGCGGGTTCCCGGATTTCCAATTCAAAGAGTCCCTGCTCACCGGTGCCCCGCTGGCGAATATTCATGACCGGACCATCAGCACGCTCTTTTTGCCCAAGTTCAAACTTGAACGAAGGAATCGCTTCGCCCGTTCTCGCGTCCACAACCGTACCGACCACGTGATCTGGTCGGACCATTTGGATTCGCAAGGCTTTGTCGACCGGTGAAGCAAAATCACGCACGGACTTATACCCCTTGGCGAACACCGTAAACGAGACGAGACCATGATTAGGCGCCTCTCGCCAAACAAACTTGCCATCGGAACCACTCTTCAAACCACGGTCAAAGGACCGGAACTGATACCACGACGATGGAATCACCTCAGCCTCACCGATCGGGTTCCCATCGACGTCGACGACGATCCCGTGAATTTCAGCGGCCTTCTCCAATTGAAAGACTCGATTGGTTTTGGAAGTATCATAGTCCCAATGAAACAGAGTCGGAGCAAAGCCCGAGGCGCGCACGACGAGATCCGGTTTAAACTGAGGCTCAAGCACCGAGAATTGCCCCTCTTCGTCCGATTCCCCACGGGGAATGAACCACCAATCTCTCGTCCCCAATTCGTATTTGGCCTGAGGAACGAGCTTACCATCGGGATCCAAAACAGTACACAGAATCGCCCCTCGCTCGACTACTGTCGCTGGTTTCGTGACCTCAGTTTCCACAAGGGCCGCAAAAACACTGGGCGTGATAGCGTCGTTCGATTCGCTTGACTTACTAGGAAGCGCTTGAGTCAGCGAAATCAAGGCTACAATCACGCCAACAATAGCACCGACCAGTGAGAGTTTCGGGCGATGGCGAAAATCACGAATGAATCGTATACGCCGCGCCATCTCCTTCTTTCCCTCGACAACGCCCATCAAACCCGGCATCGGACTCATACGCCCAACCCGTCTCAACAACAATAGCATCGTTTCTCCGTAGGCCTGGTCACAGCCTCCTTCCCCGCACCGCAAAGCCAGGGCATCCGTTGCGACCTCGCAATCCCGTCGCATCTGGGACACGGCAAACCAGATAAGCGGATTAAACCAGTGAAGACATCGAAGAAGGTGTGCCGCCCAATGCACCCAAAGATCTCTTCGCTTTAGGTGAGCCAATTCATGAAGAAAGATGTGCCCTAATTGTTCGTCCTTCAATTCATCACGCATTCCCTCGGGCAGAACAATATTGGGTTTCCACAGACCAAAGACGGCCGGAGTCGAAACGGTCGAGGATTCGAACACGCTTGGCAACCTTGGCAAATCGATCGCATTCGCCTGGGTTCGAAGCAGGCGGAGAACACTCGAGTCTTCGATTGGAAATCCCTGACAAAGAAACCGCGAAAAGCGAAAGTTTTGAGCCAGCATCTGGAACAGGAAGACCGCACAGCCCGAGAGCCAAATTGCAACAAATCCCCACTCCCAACTCAGTCGCCCACGTATCCCATTCGATTCCGGAGCAGACACAGGAGAGGGCGCCAGCTCTGCGTCTGTTCGAGTCGATTCCCCAGGTAAGCCACCGATCACTTCTGATCGTTCCACAGGCATCTCAACCAGCCGTGAATCCCATTCGTCTACCACCGAGGCATTCCCACGAGACACGAGAGAAGTAGGCACAGAAACCGGAACCCAATTAAAAAGACTAACCGGACTTGAGGGGAGCAATGGCACCATCAATTTGATCAGCAAGACAAGCCATAGTCCATGTCTGGCGCGAGCGGAAATTCGATCACGGAGAGCCCATGATGTACACAGAATAAGTCCCACAATCACACTCGCCTGCAATGAAGTCGTCAACACCCGGTGGAACAGAGCACTTAGAAATAAAACGACGTCATTCATCTATTCTTTCTTCTCCCTTAGCAAGCGTTCCAATTCTGCAATATCATCATTAGAAAGGTTAGTCTCTCTGACGACGTTCAAGATCATCGCAGCCGAATTGCCACCAAAGACGCGGTCAACGAAGGACCGGCGCTCCTTTTGCACGCACTCGTTCCGACTCACTGCAGCCGAATAGAGATAACGCTTTCCACTGCGCTTTTGGGCCAAGGCCCCCTTCTTTACCAGGCGATCTAGTAGGGTGCGAATGGTACGGGAATGCCACCCTCTAGCCGTCCCCAAACGCTCAACGATCTCGGAACTTGGGACCGGTTCATGTGACCAGATCAGATTCATAATCTGCCACTCGGATTCGGATATCGTCAATGTCTTCACAACTCAAACGCTACAGATGTAGCATGTTGGTCAACACGAAAATCAAACGAAAGAACGTTGAAAAAGAATCGCCTACCCTGCTACTCCCCAGCCAGTCCACGTCCGGCCTCCAAGAGCATTCATGAAATTCCGATGATTGCCATCGAATGCTTGTCGACACCCTTCCCTTCCATCACTCTCTTCCGGTTGGCCCGCTGACGATGACAACAAGACAACATACCGACGCCCTGAGGATTCATTGTATCGGTCACACTATCCCCCAACGTCCAGGTGATCGCCCCAGCAGAAGCGAGTACCCGGGACTTCCCAACGAGCCTCGTTCCAATCGAGCAGACACACGGACACTGCGAGCCAAGGTTGCCCCGCCCCAAGCCAGTGGTCGATGAAACAATCCCTTTCCATTCAAGAAGCTAGAAAACTGGTATTGCTTTCGCAGCGAATCCCTCCGGTGAAAGAAACTCGTGGGGCCGTCCCGTCGACATTATCCGCGATCGAACATCTTGGGTATATCCAGATCGATACCATCTCTGTTATTCAACGCGCCCACCATCACACGCTGTGGAACCGCAATCCACGCTACGAGAGCTCCCATCTTGACCAACTTGTTGCCGAGAAGAAAGTCTTCGAATATTGGGCTCATGCCGCGGCTTACCTGCCCTTTCGTGACTATCGATTCAGCCTCCCTCGCAAACAGGCCATCGCCAAAGGAGATCTCGACCATTGGTACGAACCTGACCATCGCTTAATGAAATCCGTGCTCAAACGCATTGGAAACGAAGGGCCCCTCATGGCTAAAGATTTTGAGCATACCGGCAAGAAAACAGAAGAATGGAAAGCCAAACCAGCGAAACGTGCTCTAGAGCACTTGTTCATGCAAGGGAAGCTCATGACAGCCAAGCGCGTCAACTTTCACAAGGTTTACGACCTCACCGAACGGGTTCTGCCAACAGGCATCGAAATCTCACCGCCCACGCCAGACGAACACGCACGATTCTTAATCACCCGATTCCTTCAGGCAAACGGACTCGGACAAGCGACCGAGATCACGTACTTACTGAGAAACATCAAGCCCCAGATTGCAACAACCTTACAAACCATGGTTTCTGACGGAGAAGTGCTATCCCTTCGTTCTGCCGGCAACGACTACTTCGCTTTGCCGAGTTCGATGGCTCTCCTGGACAAACCGTTATCTCGAAGCAAACTGAAAATCTTGTCCCCCTTCGACAACCTCGTCATCCAGCGCAAGCGAATGAACGCGCTCTTCGAATTCGACTATCTCATCGAGTGTTACGTCCCCGCAGCAAAACGTCGATTCGGCTACTTTTCCCTCCCCATCCTATGGGACGGAAGACTGGTTGCTCGAATGGACTGCAAAGCCGAGAGAAAAACGGAACGATTGCACATCTACCATCTCGCATTAGAACCGACACTTTCGAAAACCGAGGCATTCATCCAAGCGTTGTGCAAGGAATTGAAGCCCTTCCTAAAATTCAATCAATGCAACACAATCCAACTACACAAGACCACCCCACCGAAGATCGATCTACCGCTACGACGAGCGATCAAAGAATCGACTGACTAATTTCCACAAGCCATTCCAAGGCCTCGGGAATGCCGCATGATTTTCTCGATGTCCGGCTTTGATAAGCGTCGCATCGCTAGCCCTTAGGAGCGTGTCCGTTTCCAACTTGCCATCTTCATCCCTACCCAAATCAGAGCGGCGAAAACAAACATTGCCACATACTCGGTGACCGGAATCCAGCTCACCTGGTGGAGGTTTCCAAGGCCGTCGGGGCCGTAGATCGCGATAGCCCCTCCACAATAGAGTCCCAAGAACACCCACCGGTGCCATCGTTTCAAACCTAATCCATGCATTTGTGTCACGATAAACAGCCCAGCGAATCCAAAGAAAAACATCGGCCACATCCCATTCCCTTGATTCATCGCGACTAAGGTCCCGTGAAATAGAACGAGTATTTCGAGAGTAAAATTCCAGTAACGGTTCACATGGGCACGAGTGAAAAACAAGGATCCCTGCACCATCAACATGAACATATAGAAGAAGCCGATAAGATGCCCCGACGTATTCTCCATAGGATGAAACCAAAAAGTGTAAACGATCGCCCAGGAAAAGACGTAGCCGTGGTATTTCCGAACGAATCTCCCGGTTTCAGAAAGAAAACGAACTTTCTTCCCAAAAAAGATCCCGCGCCTCTGATTCTCCATATGGAGGATGAGAACCAGCATAATGATGACGGACCATTGCGAGGACCAAACGGACACATCTTGCGCCAGACCATCATACCAGAATGCCGTCTGGAAGAGATGCCAGATCACGAACACCGCATTCCCCGCGAAGGCTAGGAAATTGACACGATGTAAGCCGGTAGAGTAAGACAGCTCATCCCGTTGAGCCTTCCAAATCAGAATCCAGAGAAAGGCTTGATGAGTCAGATAACTCCCCCAGGCACTCGCCCGGCTAATCCAATTAGGATCGGGTAATTTCCAATAGTAATGCGCTGCCCCGGTATCAAGCGTGAAGTCAACCTCAGGCAAAAAGGGCCTCACAAGATGAACGACGAGGACGAAAAGAAGACTAAAAACGACGCCCCCCCACATCGCCGAACTCCCTGAAAGTTCGGCGTTCGTTCTACTGGAAATTGCTTGTTTCAATGGATTCAACGGACCGTGTCCAACGGGACTGAAGCTTGTCTAAGAAAAACTGCCGAGACAAGTGAGGAATCGCAGCCTAGCATCGAACCTACGCCCTCTTTTATAGTACCAGTTAGCCGGAACAACTAGAGACAGATCAGCCCAATGAATATCCTTTCCCTCATGGTCCACCGCAAATTCCTTCTCTGCTTACTCGTCTGCCTTTGGCAAAGCGCCCTAAAAGCCGGACAGACAGCCGAGGAAGAGGACAATCGTTTCCGCACTCATCCGCTGGCATCGCCATACCAACAACGAGAAACGGTTCTGCGAGTCTTGCTCCCCGACAACTTCAATCCAAAAGAGGTTTACCAGGTGCTCTATGTTCTCCCCGTGCATGAGCAAGGCGTCCACCGGCATGGCAACGGATTGCTTGAGATAAGAAAACACGACTTCCACAACAGGCACCAACTGATCTGTGTGGCGCCAGGATTCACAAGTCAGCCATGGTATGCTGACCATGATCTCGCCCCGCATCAACAAGATGAAAGCCACCTTTTGAAAACCGTGATTCCCTTCATCGACAGAAACTATCCCACTCGAAAGGATGCGAAAGGCCGATTGGTATTAGGGTTTAGCAAGTCTGGATGGGGGGCATTGGCGCTGCTTCTGAGAAACCCCGATTCTTTCTATCGGGCCGCAGGCTGGGACATCGGTATTCGAGTCGACACCGGGCCTATCGAAGAAGACGAACGCGCCGAACGGATCGCCAGAAACTGGGGAACGCTCAAGAACTTCAACGCCAACCGTCTCTCCGTGCTCATCAAAACGAGAGCCGAGAATCTGGGCAAGGAAACAAGGCTTTTCTACTTCTCAACCGAAGGGAAACGAGCGTTGGGAGGCATTGAAATTCATCGACTTCTGGTGCAACAAGGCATCCCCCATCGCTACGTGATGGAACCGTACCGAAAACATTCGTGGGGTAGTGGCTGGATTCCAGAAGCCGTGGCTTTCTTAGTCGCCGATTAGAGACACCCCGCTCGGGCATTCAAACGAGACAATGAAGACTTGGCTGCAGGCATTTCAAAGGTAGAGTCGTACCCATGCGAGCCGCGTTATATTCCCTTCTACTCTTGGTTGTCGCTACCAACACGGAGGCTAGGCCCAATTTCCTTGTTGTTCTTGGAGATGATGTGGGATGGGATGCCTTTGGTTGCACAGAAACGAAAGAGGCCCGCACTCCCGCCATCGATCAGCTGGCCCGTGAATCCTGCATGATGGACCGCTTCTACTGCAGCGTGTCTCAATGTGCGCCGCTTCGAGCAGAGCTCTACACGGGCTTACTCCCGAACCACAACGGAGTTCTGGCAAATGCGCGTCGAGTGAATCGGCCGGGTGTGAAGAACGTAGCCGATCACTTACGCCCCCTTGGCTACCGGGTTGGAATCAGTGGTAAACGACATTTTTCCTTAGGAAAGAGCAAACTCGACACGATCCCCGGATTTCCTAGCAACGCCAACGGATCAAATCAAACCCACTCATTCAAGGGCATTCGCCAATACATCACGAACGCGAGAAACGCCGAAGAATCATTCTGCGTTTTCATCGGCTCTACCCACGCCCACCATCCCTGGGACCATGGAGACGAAACGAATTTCTCGATCAGTGGCGGTTCACTTCGCCCTCACTACATCGACAGCCCTTCAGCGCGAAAAGCGGTAGCGAAACATGCGGCTGAAGTCGAGGTCCTTGATCAACAGATTCAAGAGATTCGCGAAATGATGAAAGCGATGCAGCTGGAAAAGGACACGATTTTCATTTTCCTCAGTGAGCAAGGCATCGCTATGCCTCGAGGCAAGTGGTCCCCTTACGAACATGGTTCCCGCGCTCTTTGTTTAGCCCATTGGCCCGCACAAATTCCCGCTCGGAAAACGACCGCACTCGCCATGTATTGTGATATCGTCCCCACTTTGTTGGAATTCGCCGGCGTGCAGGCTCCTGACCTCGATGGTCGCTCTCTCAAGTCATTGTGGACAAATGACAACACCCACTCCCATCGTCAGTCCGTCTTGATATCCAATGTGCACCCCTTTTGGCAAAAGGCCATCGTCACCGAGACCTACAAGTTAATCTGGACAGGACATCCAGAAAGAGAACATATCTGGGAAAATTTCTATTCGAAATCTAAGCTCTTCTCACAGCCCTGGATGGAATGGAGGGCACAGGCCGGCAACGATAAGGCAGCAGGAGAGAAGCTGCACCGAATTCTAAGCCCGAACAGACTCGAACTCTACGACGTGGTTTCTGATCCCTACGAGCTCAACAATCTGGCTAAACATCCTGCCCATAGAAGACGAACGGAACACTTGCATGAAGAACTCAAGCAACTCATGTCACAGTGCGGCGAATCACTAACGCCCGTCCTCCCGCGGCAAGGAAAGCGAAAGAATCAGAACTAAGTATCAAGCGTCGCCACCCTACTCCCTCGAGAGCAACGGGCCTGGATGATTGATTGTCATCGCATTGCGGGCCGCACCGGGCATTTCGGAATGAGGATTCCGAACCCTTGAAGATCCGGGAGGAAGAATCGTTCCATTTTCGATTCGCGGAGGCGCATGACGGTGCGGCGTGGGATGTTCTGGAATCGTATCTCCCGTCTGTTGGGTCCAGGCGGTGAGCAATCGACGAGCTCGGTCAAGCTCTTTTGAATAGTTCGGATTCTTAACGAGGTTGTTGAATTGATCCGGATCGTTGCTCAAACGGTACAGCTCCTCTGCCGGGCACGGATTGGCAAAAACCTGTTGCTGCTGCGCCGTCGTCCTTCCAGCGGCATGGGCTTCCCACAGCTCTCTTCCGGCTGGATAGTGGGTGTCGGATTCATAACAAAGATTGGGTTGGTCGGTGAAACTATTCTTGATATAGACAAAGTTGCCAAAGCGTAGCATTCGTTCGTGGTTCTTGTAGACGTGCCAATTGTGTTCCGAAAACACCACCTCACGGACCGAGACCTGAGGGTCTCTTAGAATAGGAACAAAACTGCGGCCCTGAACTGAGTCCGGACGATCAACCCCAGCCAATTCTAGACACGTCGCGCTGAAATCAATGACGCTGACGAGACTTTGAGTGATCGCTGGAGTGGTGATTAGACGAGGATAGTGAACGACCCAAGGGGTTTTGATCCCGCTGTCATACAAGCGAGATTTACAACGGGGAAAAGGACGCCCGTTGTCTGCTGCCACTACGATTAAGGTATCGTCTAGCACCCCTTGTTGCCTCAATTCCGCCGTCACCAAACCAATGAAATGGTCAAAGCGGCTCACCTCGTGGTAGTAGCCGCTGAGATCCTCTCGCGTTTTCTCGGTATCAACCAAATACGGGGGAATCACAATTGAGGCACTATCGTAGGTCGGGGCTTGCTCGTTCAGCGCCCAAGTCCGGTGCGCATCGCTCGCAGCAAACCAGAAGAAGAAGGGCTTATCCTTTGGCCGCTCCTGAAC
>OJGU01001066.1_pt1 | contig 11657 bp, 13 predicted proteins | sample 1594741 | NCBI WGS metagenome assembly OJGU01 (sample SAMN05416841, study PRJEB24817) | seawater metagenome | isolation source: Sea water | place: Canada:Atlantic | collected 2013-07 | reverse complement strand
CTACACTAGATCGCTCGTCGGCAGCGTCAGATGTGTATAAGAGACAGAATCAAATGGGGCAACCAAGAATCCCCAGCCCAAGAAAAAGCCTACGCCAAGCAGAACAATCAATTTGTTCCGCAAACAAAACTCGATGAGCCCACCTAAGAGCCCAGAAGAATTCTCGCCCTTACTCATGCTCGTGGCCCTCGTGTCCCGTATTCTTATCACCGCTTAGTGGCACCAATGTCTCCTTTAAACTCCCACATTTGAACATTTTGCTCCCATAGTATGGATTCTCGGTTCCTTCTTTGGTCTGCAACCAATCCCCACCACGCCCATCAAATGCCATCGGGCAGTTGTACAGCAGTACAGGTTCTTCGCCATGCGAACCAAATTGACGCACGGTGTCCACGAGCGCATTAGACACCCTCTCAAAAGAGGATCGTGAAGACTCTAGATCAGAAGCAACCCCCAAGGAATCAACTCCAGCCTTAAGTTCACCCAATCGTTCCATCCAGGCAACGTGGGCGTTTCCCGAGGTCAGACTCATATCGATCGACTCAAGCGCTCCCCTCAGGGCACCCAGTTTGTTATGTGCCCCGTCGTGATTGTCATGGCTCAAGTCGTCCTTAATCGCTACATAGGCTTCAACAAGATTGCCAATCTGCTGCTTGAACTCTATTGGAACCTCATAGGATTGTAGCGAAGAGTTTGTCTGATCGACGTCTGACTGGCCTCCTCCATGATTGTGCCCAGTCATACTAACCTCCCCATCGGGATTCATCATGCTGGGTTTGGCAAGAATCTGAATTGCGCTGTCTATCTTGAAGTTTCCTTTAGTTACAACCCGTTCACCTGTTTCAAGACCAGATTCCACTATGTAGGAATCGCCTGCGCGGGCTCCCAAATTGATCTCCCGACCTTCAAATCTTCCTTCTCCATGGTCAACATACACGACTGCCCTCCGACCGGTGATGAGAGGAGCTGAAGCAGGAATGACCAAAGGAGCGCTATCGGTCTCAGCCGCGACATAGCCCAGGGATTCTGCACTCACAAGATCCATCCCGCAGATATCACACTGCCCCGGATCGCCCTTGATAATCTCTGGATGCATGGGACTGATCCACTTCCCTGCCAATCCAGCATCCATCACTCGACCACCGGCCGCCACCCGCGACTTTACCACGGCTCGAACAAACATATCTGGCTTCAACTTGCCTCCGGTATTCGGCAGGTTGACACGTATCTTCACTGTTCGCGTTTTAGGGTTCAGAATAGGATCAATAAAGGCGATCTGCCCTTTAAACACCTCTCCAGGATATGCCTCTGTTAGAAACTCCACTTCTTGGCCATAGTGCAACCATGGAAGATCGGATTCATACGCGTCCAACTTCACCCAAACCTCCGACAAGTCGGCAATCGTGTATACTTGGGTGCCCGTCTGGACATACATCCCTTCGACGGCATTCTTGTGGACAACGACTCCTGATATAGGAGAGTTGATGGTAATGTGATCTGAACCTTTTCCTTGGGTTTCGATTGCCTCGATTTGCTTTTCACTGAGCCCCCATAAACGCAGTTTCTCGCGGGCTGAGTCGACATTGGTCGTCCCCCGCCCTCGTAGAAACTCGCTTTGGCTCTGCGACATATCTGATGCCGTGCTTATGGCACTGATCAGCTCTTCTTGTGCCTGCAATAATTCGGGACTGTAGAGCTTAACCAGGTGGTCTCCTTCCTGAACACTAACGCCGGTATAGTCCACAAAGAGTCGATCCAATCTCCCCGGAACCCATGCAGTGATGTAGGCAAGTTTCGTTTCATCGTACACGACTTTTCCCACCATCCGCACCTCAGCAGTCACATACTTTTTCTCGACTAGCACAGATTGAATCTCCGCCAGTTTTTGGGCGGTTGGAGACATCGTTAGCTCTCGAGACCCTTCGTCGTTTCCCTGCCCTTTGTATACAGGAATCAGATCCATGGCACATAGCGGGCATTTTCCAGGTTTTGGTTGTTTAATCTGAGGATGCATTGAACAGGTGTAGAACTCTGGTTTCTGCGCACTATCCTCCACCGTCGAAGCGTTTTCCTTCGTCTGCCCATTCGGCCCGAACGAATCTCGCATCATCAGTCCAGCCACAAACGCGACCACAGCGGTGAGGGCAATCGCAATCAGTTGTTTTTTCATAAAATCAGTCAGTTTTCATTCGACGGAAGGCTCTCATTAAGAATGGAGCCTCCGGCGATCATTTCAATTTGCGCGAGTTGCTGTTCGCGGTCGGCAATTGCTCGTTGATAGGAAAGTTGGATGTCCAACAGCAAGCGTTGAGCATCGATCAATTGGAGGAAATCAGCTCGCCCGGCTTGGTAGGCCTGCTCAGCAACATCCAGAGAGTTGCGAGCGAGTGGGGAAAGAGTGTCACCAAAAAGACTAATCTTCCTTTCGGCATCATGAAATCGGTAAAGAGCCATTTGCAGATCGGAAACGAGCAGGTTCTCACGATTCTCGCGCTCTTTCGTTGCGGCACCGAGACTAGCTTTAGCCTCGCGTAGCCCCGCCTGATTCTTACCCCACCAGAGCGGTAGATTGAAGCTCCCCATAATCATCACTGGATCCTTCCCACTCCCGGAGACACCCGCAAAACGAGCATCCTCAGTCTCGACGTAGTCAACGCCTACGGTCAAATCGGGATAAAACGCCTTCTTAGCCAATTTAATAGACTGCTCGGATTCGCGAATCTTCGCATCCAACCCAGCCAATTCCGGATTGTTAAACATCAACGTTTGCACGACAGCCGAGTCATCAATAGTGGCACTGCTCTCTGGCGTTGATTTCGGCCATGGAAGCGGCAACTGCGGATCACGATTCAACGCAGCGTTGAGCCGTGCGTTGATCGGATCACGTAATTCCCTCAGAGTGCTAACTCTGTCCTCTAGCTTACCTAATTCGACTTGCGCTTTGACCACGCCAGTCACATCACTTCCGGCGCGAAACTTTGCCTGAGCAACACTCTCCAAATGTTTGACCAGTTCGATATTCTCCTCAGTCAATTGAATCGCTCGCTGTAAATAAGCTAGCTCATAATAAGCGTCCTTAACGTCGAAAAAGAGCTTTAGCTTGGCCTGCTCATATGTCTTCTGAGCGGCAACGGCTGCTTCTCCGGCTTTGTTTCCCCGCAAGCGGAGTTTTCCAATCCAAGGAAAGGTTTGGGCAACCCCAAACTTCTGCCTTTGTGGGCCGACGCGAGTCTCCACCTGTTCTACAAAGTAGCCATAGTTAAACCTGGGATCAGGCAATGCTCGAACTTGCGGAATTCGCTCCAGTGCCATCTTCCAACGATTGAAAGCCGCCTCAAGCCCAGGATTGTTTAAAGCGGCATAGTGAAGATAATCTTCAAGTTCAGATTGAGCACTCAACTGCGAGTCATCCACAGTCCGCTCAACCTCTAAAATTTCTGGATGCTCCCTCGATACTGGCGCTACCGATTTAAGGTAAGAATTCGGAAATCCGGCACACGCGGTTAGCAGCACAGGGCAAAGCCCCACACACAAGATTTTCTGAAACAATTTACTTAAACTCATCTGATTACACTCGACTTCTAAACTTATGCCAAGAGGCACAAAGCTCTATAGAAAACACCGATTTTGGACGCCCCGAAGGGACACACCACACCTGTGAATCGCGACAATCAGATCAGAATGACTTGGAATGAAAGAAATATTGGAACAGATGGGAAGCTGACTTTAGAAGTGGGGCAATACGCCCCTTGAATCCTAGAACGGATGTTCTCAGATAATGAAATCTTCTTCACCTTCACATCGAGGGATTGAATCTCAAATGTGGATCTGAGATTCATAGCCGCGATCGGTATTCCGGCAGACTCACCGCTTGCATCAGAGACACAACAATCTCCGCCACAAGAACAATTCACACAAACGATCGATACAGGTGTCGTCAACAAATCAAATCGAGCGCTAGAAGCGGAAATCAGATTTCCGATCAAACCCAGCGCAACACCTAAAACTAGCAGCAATCGACTCATGCCTTCAGGAGTTAAAACGTCTCCCTCGTGAAATCTCCTCAAACTTTTTCTGTTTTCTTGGATTGGGTTGACAGTCGTCCTCGCAGCATTTTCTTTGCACGGTATAGGCGTGAATCGACTGCCTTAGCGCTACATTTGAGGATCTCTCCAATCTCCTCGTAGGAATTTCCGTGAAAATGAAAGAGGACAAGAGGCAGTCGAAGATCTTCTGGAAGAGCCATCACGGCCTCCCTTACCCTCAAAGACTCTTCATTCTGAGAGGTGATCTGGTCAGGTTGCTTCGGCCTGCTCGTTCCCGCGGAAAGCGAAGCGTCCATCTCATTCGATGCCGGGAGTGGGACTTCGGGGTGCCGTCGACGCCATCGTATTCGGTCTCGCGCCAGGTTGCTTGAAATAGTGAGTAACCAAGACTGGAACTTTCGGCCAGGTCGAAACCTAGTCCTTTGTTTGTATACCCTAACGAACGTTTCCTGAGCCAGATCCAGAGCATCGTGTTCATTACCCAATGCTCGAACCAGAAATCGATAAACAAGATCCCCATGCCGATCCATGAGACGATTCAAGGCGGCATCGTCTCCGTTTGCGAGATCGGCCATATCTCGGAAGTCGAGGTTGGCCTCGGAAGAAATCTCTTCCATTAGTTTTGGTGATGCCCCCCGACTAGAGCTTGATGCCCGGATGACAAAGACTCTTCCAATACCCAGGCCAAATACCGTTCTCGTTGGGTTGGATTCATTTCCTGGCTCACAGAGTGAAAATGTTCCAACATCATTTTTTGGCAATCGGCTCGAATACCGACGACTTCCTCGAGCAACTCTTTGTGCTGTTCTTCAGCATTCGTTCCTTGCCCCATGAGGTGAACCAGTTCCGCATTCTTCTCGGAAACCAATTCACACATCGATTCGCACTTTGGCAGGTAGGCGTAGTGAAGTTTGCTGATCCTCTCGAACTCCTCCTCGGAAAGCTCAAACTCGACCCTCAACCAGGCAAGTTCGGGGAATTCCTGCTGCGCAACATGCCGATGTGACTGAGTTCCGAAGTAGTAAACGGCACCGTAGCAAATAATCGACGCCACAACTCCAAAAACGATTAAGGTGGCAATCGATTTCATTCTAAGGAATGTCGCGAAGGATCGACTGTTTGTAAGTAAGTTTCGGCCATTTTGACATGGGATACTCTCGAATCGATCACAGCATGAATTCCACCCAACCCGCCGCCTAGCAGTGCAGCCACAAGTAAAAAGGCCATAGCAGAAGCACGGTGCTGTAGCCGCTCAGCAAGCCATACGAACAGAGAATCGAAGCTAAACTCCACGAAGGGTCTATCCGCCTCAGCAATCCGTTCCCAAACCTGACCTTTGAAGTCAGTTGGCAACTCGGAGTTGACCGACCACTGGCTTAGCCTCTCACCAAGCTTGCTTCTCTTCATACCTATTCACTTCAAACACTCACCAATATCTCTCGTCTAACCTATTAGAACGTCAGAGCGAAGTAAATCCCTCAAGCCTTCCCAAAAAGCCTCGACGGTGGATATTTGTCAGGAGCGTTTTCGTTTGGGCTGTTTTCTGGCGTTTTGAAAAGGGGCGTTAAATTAACCCTCTCTGGTTCTTCTTCGGTCATTCGTATGAAGACATCTTATTCCTTCTTCATTGCAACTTGTTCCGCCGTAACCCTATCGCTTAATACATCCAACGGGACTTGATTACAAAGGGGGCGGAACGAACTGGAATTCGATCCATTTCTTAACCGCTTGAAAACATCCCTGAATCCACCGTCGTTGACAGGATATTGTCCGCGTGGGGCGATTCACAAGGAGCAGCAGTCCTTCTGGCACAAGTGCACATTACCAGACAGTCAAGATAAGAGACACTTTTGCACGACTAATACAATCCTTACGACTTGCTTTTGGTTCGTGGGGCCCAATCATTGGCATATCATCGCCGAAGAGTTCGGAGTGAAAGTTGAGAATCAACCCTAGGCAAGGGAACTAAAGCCAACAAATTCTGATGGAAACAGACACCGAATCGGCGAGAGAAAAGGTTAGGTGAGGAATCCAGACTGCGCTTTCCCCAATAAAGAGTGGGTCGCGCAATAGTCCGAAATTCAATCTGGTGTGTTGATGTCCTAATTTAGTCATTTCCACAGGCCCAGTGAAACTCAGCACAGAATCCCAGAATTACCTCATAAGGAACCGGAACTCGAAGCACCCAAATCAGTATTCGTCCTGAATCACAATCAATTTATCCTTAGGCTAGCTCGCCGGAAATAGCCGATCATACACCATGGATTACAATCGCAAAATGAGGCTGACAAGGCCATCAGAGCGCCCCTTCAAAATTATTTGAAATACTAACCAAGTTCAGGCAATCGGAATGAGTTCCGAGGGCTTAGCTGAGACCAAACGGAGCAGCTCAACGAACCTAGCTTGGAGAAATTCAGCACAACCAAGAAATGAAGAAGCGTTATCAAAGTTCGTTCCGGCTGGCTTTGCGGCTTCTAGTTCATCAAGGGCACCTTGTTTCCAACAATACAGCAAATTCTCTGCAACACCAAACTGCGCCACCCCCTCCTTCGCAGCCAATCCCTCGATGATTAGAATCCTCGCCGCCTCTTTCTTGAACTCCGAGGAAAACTTTCGCCTCTTCAATTCTTTCCCCTCTCGTTAAGAGAATCCCGTGTCCACTTTTCTCATTACCGACCATCAACCCCGCAAAGCAAACATTCAGGACCCTCAATGGCTCCATCCCGAGAACCATAACGCACCCTTCGCTTTCAACGTGCTTAATACTGTTTTAACCTCCAACCACCATGGGTTTGTACTCCAGAATAAATTACCCCTACTTCTCTTTCGCTGTCATTCGGTTACTATTGATAAGTGTGCTTCAGCACAAATTGTTTCTAGTTCTTACTTTCGTTTCATGTCGAATCTCAACAATTACATCCGAGCACATCGACGACGCCTCGGCCTAAGACAAGGTGACGTCGCCGCAATAATGGGCCACACCATTTCAAACGTTTGCCGCCACGAGCGGCGGCTCTGTGAACCGTCTCTAAGAACAGCGATTAGATTCGCAATAGTTCTGCAAGTGTCGATCGAGGACCTGTTTCCGGGAATCATCGAAGCAGAGTCGCAGGAAACCAAAAAGAAAATAGCTCTATTACTTCCCCATTTCAAACGAGAAAACTCACCTGCCGATTCTTGCCAACAATTAGAGGCTCTTCAAATGATCCAAGAATCTCTATCAAAAGTGAATTAATCTAAAAATGTTAAAACACCCATCCGCGTCAATTCGAATAGCAGCAATTACAATCACCACACGCGGTGTAAGTTTTGCCATTTTAGAAGGCTCCTCATTACTTGATTGGGGAACACTATCCTTTGGAGCGCCGAGCCAGCGGAGCGCCATCAATCGCATGGTCGAACGACTCGATCTTTATCAACCGACAAACATAGTCATAGAGAATGTTTGGGCATTAAAGCGGCGAGGAAAAAGAAGCTGCTCGATTGCCAGCTCCCTACTCCGTGTCATTAGAACGCGGAACACACCACTTGTTTTCCTAACACCAGATGATGCCAAGTCCACCCTCGATCGGCTATCACCACCTGTCATCACGAAAGCAGATATGGCTACCCGATTGCTGAATTACTTTCCGCATCTGAAGAATGTCGCTCCTCAAAAACGAAAAACATGGATGGGAGAAGACCACCGAATGCCGATTTTTGCGGCGATAGCTCTAGCCCTTTGTGCTCTCGACAGGTTCACATAGGAAGAACCCGCTCGCGTATACATTTCTTCAGCTAAGAAAAATGCTTCGCAGCAACACTCAGGTAGATTTCCGACTTATTTGCACCTCTAAATCAGCTCTTCAGATTAGGCAGGAAGGACTCCGCCCTATGACATATCAATTGTGCCACCGCACAATTCAGCAGTCATCGAGACGATAGAATTCTTCCTCAATTGGAATTCAGCCGTCTCTGCTGAAGAGCTGGTTTAGCAGTGTGAAAAGATTAAATCCAAAACCAGGGGAATTCCCAAAACACCGAAACTTCAATATTGTGCTCGGTCACGCATTTCGTCGTGGTGCGGACCGCCGATTTGGAATCCGAAAGAAGGATAGCAATCGCCATGTCTACGTTGTAGGTAAGAGCGGCACGGGAAAAAGTCAACTACTTTGCAACGTCTGCACACAGCTAGTCTATCGGAATCAGGGAATCACAGTGATCGACCCCCCATGGGCAGGTTATCGCGGACCTCTTGTCCTCGATTCCACAAGCCAGGATAGCGGATACCATTCACATTTCACCAAACGATGAAGGTTTTCCTGTGGCATATAATCCGCTGCGAGGAACCGAAATCCGTAACCGGTCGAAGCGAGCTGCTGGATTAACACGCGCAATCTCAAACATCTGGCCAGATTCCTGGGGGCCACGGTCACAATACATTCTCCAGCACTCGCTCCTGACACTTCTCTATGACCCCAAATCGACGATTCTCGATATCACCCGACTTTTCAAGGACGAGGCATTTCAGTCCGGTATTGTTAGCAACGCAAGAAGGGATATCTCCCTCCGCATGTTTTGGAGCGAATTCAACGGTTGGCCATCCCGTTACCGCGTCGATGCTACCAGCCCGATACTCAACAAGATTGAGCAGCTCCTCATGAACCCTTCCCTCAGGAATATTCTCTGCCAGCGTGAAATGCTCTTCGATCCCTACACGGTCATGAATAAAGGAATGATTGCGCTGATTGACCTCTCAAAAGGAACACTTGGACATGAAGGCGCGAGTCTCATCGGCAGCATTCTGGTTTCGGCCTATGAAGAAGCAGCGCTCGAAAGATCAATCCTACCGAGAGAACGGCGAAGGCACCACTGGCTGATCATAGACGAGTTTCAGTCAACTACCACTCAGGCTTTTGCGAGCATGCTATCTGAGCTTCGAAAATGCCACCTCCACATTTGGCTGGCAAACCAATACCTCGACCAAATCCAACCGGCGGTCCGGTCAAGCATATTTGGCAACATCGGATCTCTGGTCGCATTTCAAACTGGGGCACGAGACGCACGGCTACTTGCAGACGAAATGGGGTGGTCGGAGGGTTATTCATCACTGGTTGAACTCGATCGTTTCGAGGTATTCACAAAGCTTATGGAAAATGGGGAGAGCCAAGCTCCTTTCATCGGAAAAACAATGGCGCCCCTTGCAATCAGGCAGAACAATGCTCAGGCAGTTATTGAGCATACACGCAAAAACTTCTGCTCTCGACGAGCAGAAGTTGAGAACTGGATTCTACAACGTTACTCGTGATCGCTTTCCTAGAATCCTCATCTTCAATCAAATGCAAACCGATCCCATACACAACGAAATACTAGCCTACATTGCGCGTCACCGGTTCGTTACAATCCGAGATCTCTCGCACGGCCTTGGATTGAGCAAAAATACCCTTACAAGCCCACTGACAGTTCTACTCGGTCGCCGATACATCTCCCGTGAAGAATTATCACGCCGCGGTCTAAAGGGTGGAAGAACACCATTTGTATACCGCATCGAGAGGCAGGGCATTCTGCAATTAAAAAGGACAGGGATCCTCCACTCCATTCCAATTCAGCACCAGCAGTATCACGCCAAAAACGAGAGTAAATCCCATGCGCTCTTGATCACCGGCTTCCAGGCAATGGCGGAATCATCCATGAGAGAACACCGCGACCGATCGTTCCTGGATGAGTTCCAGATCAAGCAACAAATCTACGGCACACCTAAACAATTGACGTGGCCCGTTACAGTCAATTTCAAGAACAAAGAAGCGACGTTTCGAGTGATTCCGGACGCCGTTTTCGGGAAACTCAATGAAACAGATGACTCAGTTGAATATTTTTTTCTTGAGGCAGATCGAGGCACAATGCCAATAAATCCAAAAACAAGCGATCGCAGCAGCCTAGCAAAGAAAGTGGCCGCATACCATGCCTCATACCAAAGGCAGCTATGCACCCACCATCTTGGCCTCCCAGGCTTCCGTGTAATCTTCGTAGTGCCGACACGGGCCAGACTGCTGAGTCTGGTATCTCTCTGTTCACAGTTTCGCAATGGGCGCGGAATATTTCTACTTGTGGATGAGAAGACGTATCATGACCATCACAACCTCTTCGATATCCCATTCATTTCGGGATCTGGGAGAACCAGGTATATTACCTAAAACTCGATCGGACTCGCTCCACGCTCAGAGGTAAGTCACTCAAGTAGTATCGTAGAAGAAACAATTTTCACATCGAAAGAGGTCTCCCCCCCACAAAGGTTCAAGTTGTTTTCTCCTCACCTGTTACAAGGCGCAAACACTGCGTTGCGACTGGTCCCTCAGGGATCAACAAATCCTCCTCTAGAAGGGCAATCGAATTACATATGTGAGTTACTTTCAATGGCGGCGGAGAGAGGGATGAAGAATGGCGGTTTGGAAAGGGACGTTTGTTTTCACGCAACGTTCTAGAGTTGATTTCAGTTCACGGAATATCACGTTACATTGAGTAACTCAAAATCAAAGTGTTCCATTGTTTGACCACATCGCCCTCAGACCAATGAAGCCAATCGAACACTCAAGAGATTCTTGGTCTACCAATGGCATAGCAGAGTCAGGAAGAGGGGTATCTGGTTGGCATTGGTAGAGCAAGAAGTCGTAGCTAGTATTCCACCATTGTGTTGATGGGATGTCCTCGGCGAAAGGCGCAGCTGGGCCCTCTCCATCGAGCGTTAATCGATCGGGCATCAAAATCTGGATCGGACCGAAAGCCAATCGAAAACACCCCTCCACAAAAGCAACTACACTCTCTTCCTGATCTGATATACTGAGAGTTGGAATCCTCCGGTTTTTGGGAAACAGCCCTAACCCCCATCCGCAATCTCGATCTCCCTCTAATCATTTTCGCGGAGGCAGTTCGTCAAGTTCAGATCTGGAATCACGCATATGAGAAAATCAAAACCAAAGTTTTCACTCGGACAAATTGTCGCAACTCGTTGTGTCATCGCTGAAGTTAGCCAGCAAGAGATTACCCACGCACTATCTCGACATGTCGTTGGCGACTGGGGTGACTTGTGCGAAGAGGACCTTCAAGCAAACGAGGATGCCTTAGCATCAGACGCACGTTTGTTTTCGAAGTATAGTTCAACCGAAGGCACAATATTTTGGATCATCACCGAGTGTGATCGAAGCGTCACTACAGTCTTGTTACCTTCAGATTACTAACTCGAAATTAGTCGAACCACGACACAACCCAGAGCCATTCACTCTGGGTTTTCAATCACCTAGACCTCGCCTGCCCCACTACAACATGTAGTCCAAATCGATGGTGCACAAGCATCACACTGGAATGACCAGTAGCACTCAATCCCATCAATAGGATCGCTAGCCTGCAATCATTCCGGACCCACTTGCCGCAAATCTAGCAACTCTTAAACACCAAGTTGAAGCGCGACCAAGGGTAACGCTTCAACCCATGCATTGGGGCTTAACCAAAAGCCCGATAGCATAGCCGCTCCCGCCTACCATGGGAAGGTGGGTTGGTTACGCGTTTACGATCGAGGCCCGAGACACTGTCTCTTATACACATCTGACGCTGCCGACGAGCGATCTAGTGTAGATC
>OJGU01001065.1_pt1 | contig 11663 bp, 7 predicted proteins | sample 1594741 | NCBI WGS metagenome assembly OJGU01 (sample SAMN05416841, study PRJEB24817) | seawater metagenome | isolation source: Sea water | place: Canada:Atlantic | collected 2013-07 | reverse complement strand
CGCTCGTCGGCAGCGTCAGATGTGTATAAGAGACAGCTCTACTACGCGGCGGCCGATGGCGGGCTGATCTATCGAAGCAGCGACGGTACAGCGTGGACCGAGCCGCTGCCCACGACCGGGTCGTGCGATGGAGGCAACCTCAGCCGCCGAGGTGGGATCGCCGATCGTGACGGTGTCTTCGTCCTCGTCACCGACACCGGCAACGTGTGCCGCAGCGACGATGGCGGCGCATCCTTCACCCACCACGTTCTGGGCGGTGGCTCCGGCGATGTCGTCGTTCGCTCGGATGTCATTGCGACCGACCAGGGCTTCTACGCGGGCAGCCGCGATGGAGGCTGGCACAGCGGCGATGGCACCCAGTGGGATTTTGTGGGTTTCACGCTCGAGGGCGACGACATCGCAACGCTCGCCCACAGTACAGACTCCGGGACCCTGATCGGAATCGCGTGGAACGGGGACGACTTCTATCGAAGTACCGACGGCGGTCGCACGTGGGTCGGCGCCGACGCGCCTTCGGGCAACGACACCAACGCAGCGGCGTTTGGGTTTGCCACCCCCTCCGAACAGTGCCCGGGGTGAGGCCCGCGGTCATCCGCAGTCTGCAGTCGCGCCCGCAGCTTCGAGCGCGTCCACAGCCGCGGGACCTCCGTAGGAACACGCCAGGCTCATGGCCGACGCGCCGTCGTCTCGTGGCGTGTCCGGATTGACGCCCCGCTCGAGCAGGAGGTTGAGCGTGTCCACGTGCCCTCGCTGCGCGGTCCAGCACAGCATCCGTCCGTAGTCGCTCTCGTCGACTTCTCCAGCTTCGAACAGCGCCTCGAGCCGCGCCGTGTCGCCGTCCATCGCGGCGACGACGGCGGGGCCTCCGTCCAACGACTCGACGAGTGCACTGCCGAACAACGCCAAGCCGAGCGCCGCGAGCACCCCCGCGGCTACAAACGGCAGCTTGTGTGCCTTCATGAAGTCGAGGACGCGGCCGCCGAAGTGCAGCGCAGCCGCGAGGGCGCCCGCGAGGACCATGAACGAGGCGCCGACGTAGCGATCCTGCGGAATCGCGATCGCCGATCCCCCCACGCCGAGCGCCAGGTCCCAATCAAAGAGGTCCGAGACGACCGCCCCCACGCCGGCCATCAGCAGCGCTGGGACCAGGAGCCAGGCCACCAAGAGCGCGAAGTTCTTCAAGGGACCATCCGAGGGAGTCTGTGATGCGCTCACCCAATGATCGTAGGGCGGTCCACAGCCCCGAGCACGGGCTCACAGGGGGTCGCCCGCGAAATTTAAGGCCGCACAGGACCTTTGCGGGCCCCTGACAGCTCGCGTGCTAGCAACTCGGCAGTATGGCGCGCATTCCCGACAGTATTCGAGCCGCCCGCGCCGCGTGGAATCGACCCGGACGGCCCGCGCCCCAGCACATCGCGCCCCCGGGGCGGGGGCAAGAGTCGGTGTGGGACTTCCCCCGCCCGCCTCGGCTCGAGGCCTGGCCGCAGCGGGTCCGTGTCGAGTTCGGCGGGCTGATCATCGCCGACAGCACACAAACGCTCCGAGCGTTGGAGACCAGCCACCCACCGACCTACTATCTCCCGCGCGCCGACGTGAACATGAACGCGCTTCGGCCCGCGCCGGGCTCGTCGATCTGCGAGTGGAAAGGCGCGGCCTCCTACTTCGACATCGTGGCCGGCACCAGGACCGCGGCCAAGGCCGGATGGAGCTACCCCGACCCGTTCGAGGACTTCGCCCAAGTCGCGGACCACTTCGCGTTCTACTGCGCGGCCATGGACGCGTGCTCGGTCGGAGAGCACCGGGCCACCCCGCAGCCGGGCGGCTTCTACGGAGGCTGGGTGACCGCGCACGTCACGGGCCCGTTCAAGGGCATCCCCGGGTCCATGGGCTGGTGAAGCGGCCACCGACAGCCGTGGTTGCTGCGGTGCTGTTCGTTACGTTTTCAACCGGCTGCTAGCGCACGACATCGAAGTCATGCGTCGCGGCGAAGATGTCGGCGCAGAATCGACAAGCGACCCGCATACGATGGTGTTAGACGTGGCACCCCGGTTGCATCCATCTTTTCCTGAAGGAACCGCCCGTCCCCGCGCATAGATGATGCGACGACGGGCATCCTTTGCGTCCACGTTTCCCCCTTGAACTCCTTGTGACCTGATTGGTGACGGCATGAACTGGACACTGCGGTGGCTCCCACGGCTCCGGTGGAAACTTGGCCGGTGGGACAGTTTTGCGGTCCTTTGGCTGCTGTTCGCGGCTGTGGTCGCGGTGTTCGTCTTCGACGACTTCGGCGAGACCTTCGACGAGGACAAACACGTGACCTATGGCGACATGATCCTCGCCTGGTTCATGACCTTCTTCGAGGATGACCGCGCGCTGTCCTATTCGCGCGACTACCTCTACGGCGGTGCCTTTGACCTCGCGGGCGCCATCATTCGAAAGCTCCTGCCGCTGGGCACGAACGACGCCCAGCATCTGCTTGGTGCGATCGTGGGCTGGCTGGGTCTGCTTGGGACGTGGCGCCTGGGCCGACGGATCGGCGGACCCGCAGTCGGATGCGTCGCCTTGCTGCTGATTTCGGTCACGCCCGCGTTCGTGGGTCACGCGTTCAACAACCCCAAGGACGCCCCGTTTGCGGTCGGATACGTCTGGGCCCTCTACGGCATCGTCGGGTTGATCAGGGCCGCTCCAAACGTCACCCGCCGGCACTGGATCGCCGCGGGGCTGTTCGTGGGTCTGTCGGCCTCCGTTCGCGTCGCCGGGCTGCTTTCGTTCTGCTACCTGGGTCTCGCGGTCGCGTTCGTCTTCCACTACGGCCACCGCGTGCGGCGATTCGGCGACCCCCGCAGTCTTCTTCAACTGGCCGGTCGCGCAACCGGAGCGTTCGGCCTGGCTTGGATCGCCATGATCGCCGCGTGGCCGTGGGCCCAGCTGGCCCCCCTGCGGCGACCCGTGTTCGCGCTCAGCTACATGTCGAAGTTCGCCCTCGCGCCGCGGAAGTTTCCGTTCGAGGGCGTGGAGATGTACGGCTTCGAGATCCCGTGGGACTACATCCCGCGGATGCTGGCGTTCAAGCTTCCCGAGCTGGTGCTCGTCGGCCTCGGGCTGAGCCTGCTGGTGGCCCCGCTGCTGCTGCTGCGTGAACGAGATGTGCGGCGCACCGCCAGCTGGGCCCTGCTGGTGCTCGCAGTGCTCATTCCGCCCGCCTACGCGATCCTCAAGGGCTCCACGCTCTATGGCGGCATTCGCCACTTCCTGTTCTTGATGCCGCCACTGGCCGTGTTCGCGGCTGGCGGTCTCGTCGCGGTCACGAGACTGCTCCTCGCGCGCTCACGCGTCGCTGGGCTGGTGGTCTGCGCGGCCATCGGCCTTGCCTGGAGCTTTGGCCTCGCGACCATCGTTCGGCTCCACCCGATTCAGTACATCTACTACAACCAGCTCACGGGCGGCATTGCGGGGGCGGAGGACAACTTCGAGCTCGACTACTACGGCGGCGGCTACCGGCCGGCCATGCGTCAGTTCCTCGCCGAGCTCTGGGAGCGCGAGCCGGAGACCTATCTCTCCAAGAAGGTCCGCTACGCGGGATGTGGCGGTGGCGGCGAGTTGCCGGCCCACTTCGTCAAGGACGACAAGAAGCCGGACTTCCACATCGGCAGCACCCGCGGCGGCTGCCGGGACAAGTACTCCACGCGTCCGATCTTCACCGAACTCGTTCGCGATGGCGTATCGATCGTCATCGTCCGAGACCTGCGCAAGAAGCCCAAGAACGCCAAACCCAAGAAGGCCAAATGATGACCTCACCTGACGAACTCTCGAAGGATTCGGTCGAGGACGTTCTCGCGGCTGCGGAGGCGATCCTCCACGACCCTGTCGCCGCCCCTCGATTCGCCGTGCCCTGCGTACGCCAAGCTTGGGCGATCAAGCTCGAAGACGCAGCCGACTTGCCCGAAGCGCTTCGCGAGTACGACGGTCTCCCCAAGGCACAACGCGTCCGGTTCGCCGACTCGTGGCAGCGCGACGAGCAGGAGGATGGCGAGGCCATCACCCGAGGCGAGCTTCTGGAGCAGGTCCGGGTTCTGCGGCGCACGACCGCGCCACCGAACAGACGCATGCTCTACGGTGCCTGGGCCCTGATGGCCGTCGCGCTGCTCGGCATCTTGATGTTGCGGATGTACTCCGGATCCGTGGGCATCACGCAGGAGTCCTCGGTCGGACCGTGGCGGGTCGAGATCTTCGCGATCAAGGAGTTCCGCGGGCCTTCAGCGGTGTTTCGCGCTGGCGATGCCGACTTCAAGTGGAAGGGGCCGCCCCACGAGACGATGCCCAAGGACAAGTTTGCGACGCGGCTCTCCACCTGTCTCGAGCTCGACGCGCCCACGCGAATCGACTTCGTGATGGTCGCGAACGATGGCGCCCGACTCTTCATCGATGGCGAGAAGGCGATCAACGCGTGGAGCGTCTCCGGGAAGTCGCGCACCGTGACCCGCGAGCTTGCAGCGGGGACTCACCTCATCATGATCGAGCACCACGACAAGCGCGGGACGGCATCCATCAACCTCACCGCATCGATCGACAAGGGCCTTCCTGGCCCCATCCCTCCTGCGCTCCTGCGGTATTCGGACGATCCAGAGAAATGCTGAGGACGACGCTCAGTTGAGCGTCTCGACATACGTTGCCAGCAGGGAGGCGATCTCATCGACCTCGGGGTCGTCGAGTTCCTCCGCCGCCGCTGCGGCCCAAGTCGCCATGTTCTGAGCCACGGTCGCCGCCCCCTCGAGGTTGCCGTTGTCCGCCATGACTCCGATGACGATCAACGCCTTGGCATAGCCCACAACGACGTCGGCCTTGCGAAGAACATTGGCGCCCTCGAGGACAACGTCTTCGATCGCAACCGTGCGCTCATCGGTATGCACCACGCCCGTGAGTGGGTCGGTGTATTCGATGGACGCCTCGATGCTGTCGCAATCGGAGATCAGACTCGCATCGCACGCCGAGATGATCTGGTGAAAGGTCATCGTGTCGTTGGGACCCAGGTGCTGCGGCTCGACCTCGGTGGGGTCGCCGCTGACCTCTTCTCCGTGGAAGCGCTTGAGACCGAAGTACCAGGGCAGCGTGAGCCGGGTTCGAACGTTCCGTGCGACGACCATCGTGTTGGACAGGAAGCGCTCGCCCAGCATGTGCTGGGCTTCTTCCGCGCTGTCGATGAAGATGTAGGCGCCCTTCCCCGCATCGGTCACCGCATCCATGAGGTTGTCGGAGTAGCCCGTGCCGACACCGACGCCAACACCGAGCAGGTAGGTCCCTTCACCATCGTTGTCCGAGGACTCGCTCGCGATGAGGTCGAGGTCGGTCACACCTGCGTTGGCTCCGCCATCGCTGACCAGCATCACCCGGTTGATGCCATTGTCGATGTGGTGCTCGTTGGCAAGCTGGTAGGCGGCAACCAGGCCGGCGTGAAGGTTCGTCCCTCCGTTGGTCCCGAGCGCGTCGATCAGGCCGACGAGTTCGGGGTCGTTCGGGCCCTCGACTTCGTAACCATCGAGCAAGACGGACTGTTCGGTCGACCAGGTGACCATCGAGATGGTGTCTCCGGCCCGCAGAGACCCCGCCGTGGCGTACATGGTCTCCTTCATCATATCGAGCGGCGGGCCGGACATGGAACCTGACGTATCCAGCGAGAAGACCAGGTTCAACGGCGGTCGCTGCTCCGCGGTCATCTGGCGACTGCGCGCGCTGACCATGAGCGTGAACTCCCCCGTTTCGGGGTCGGTTCGACGCATCTGAACGCCCACCTTGGCGGCTTCCTCGGTGGGGTTGTCGTAGCTGAGATCGTAGTAGTTGAGAAACTCGTGAATCCGAATCTGCGAGCGGTCGACGATGCCGCCGTTTTGAATCGCCGCGCGTGCGATCACAGGTGATGCCTGCGAGTTGCTGTCGTCGTTGCTCATGTACAGGACGACGGGGTCGGCGTCGTCTGGGCACATGCTCTCGGCCTCGGTGTACCGAGCCGTGCGCAGGTCGAGCGGGTCCACGGCCTTGGGAGCCTCGTCGCACTGCCCTTTCTTGCAGTCCGGGTCCATGCCCTCGCCGCACATGCACTGGCACACGCCATCGTCGACGCACAGGTCGTTGGGCATGCACAGTGCGAGCACGCCGTCGTTCGTAATGTTGCACCATGCCCCTTCAGGACACGTAGGCGAATCCTCGCTGCCCGAACACATCTCGACGCACGTTCCTTCGAGACTCTTCTCGACCACGTCGTAGCAGACGACCCCGATGTCGCAGTCGTCGATGCCGCTGACCCCGGAGCCTTCGACGACACAAGGGTCGCCCGGCGCCATCGGGTCGGGTGCGAGCGGAACACATCGCGTCGCGTTGTGCACGGGACCACCGTCGTTCGCCCACGGTCCGCATTTTTCTCCGTCCGCGCAGTCCTGGTCCCACGTCGAGCACTCGATCGACACCCCACCGCCATCAGGATCGGTGATGAAACCCGTCGACAACCCAGTGTCGAAACCGTCGTCGTCGTCGTCTTCACTGGGCTCACCCTCGACCGGCGGCTCGAACGGCGGCGCACCCCATCCGGCATTGCCTCCGACCAGCGGCTCGCCATCGGCACACAACAGCGAGGGACCCTCAGGCTCCCCAGAGGACGACTCCTCCGGCTCGTTTTCGCTCGTCGAAGAGGCCTCCCCCGTCGTGGTCTCATCCGCGTCGACGGCGGAAGAAGAGCTACAACCGATGGTAATCAGGGCACTTAGTACAGATCCATAGCGTTTCATGGCAAGCCGGCAGCTATGGAGGCTATGTTATTTTTGTTTTGAAGTACAGTCTTGGATAGATCTAGGCGTCCGGAGGCAAATACGACAGCGCTGTCGTATTTGCTCGGTCCGAGCTCAGACCGGCTCGACGAAGCTCGCCAGCACGGTCTTGACCTCGCGGTTGCCCAGCCGGATCTGCAGCTTCATCTTGGGCCCGGAACCGGACCAGCCCAGCACCTCGGCGTCGCCAAAGGTCCGAGTCCGCACGATCATGCCCACGTAGATCGGGACGCCCTCGCCTTCGTCGGCCGGGATGTCATCGAACGGGATGTCGGGCGCGGTGTCGTACTCGATGTCGTTCTGCCAGGACTCGGCCTGACGACGGATCGGCTGCTCGCGGTGGGCGGATCGGCGTCCGTAGCCGCCATAGTCGGGCTCATCGCCGACTCGGTGCACGCAGTCTCGCGGCAGGTCGCCCAAGAACCGCGACGGCACGCCGACCTGGGTCTGGCCGTAGATCCGCCGACGCGCGGCCATGGTCAGGGTCAGCATGCGTTTGGCCCGGGTCAGCGCGACGTAGGCGAGCCGCCGCTCCTCCTCCATCTGCACCGGATCGTCCAAGACGCGCGCATGCGGGAAGACCCGCTCCTCCATCCCGGTCACGTAGACCCGCTCGAACTCCAGGCCCTTGGCCGAGTGCACGGTCATCATGTTGATCGCACGGGTCGCGTCGCCTTCGGACCGCTCCCCGCCCACGAGGCTCACCAGTTCGAGATACTCGTCCAACGTGCCATCGGGACGCTCCTGCAGGAACTCCATGACGTTGCCCTGGAGTTCCTGAAGGTTCTCCAGTCGGGCTTGCGATTCCTCGCTGTCGTCGGTGATGAGCATCTCGCGGTAGCCGCTGACCTCGATCACCCGGGCCATCAGCTCGTCCAGCGGGAGCTGATGCATCTCGTCGCGCAGGTTCTGAATCATTGTGACGAAGCCGCGAACCTTGCGCGCTGCCGCCTTCTTGAGGCCTGCCGCCTCGGGATCGAGCAGGGAGTCCCACAGCGAGCTCCCGTTCTTGGCGGCCGCATCGGCCAAGCGGGTCTGGGTGGTGTTGCCGATGCCCCGACCCGGTCGGTTGATGATGCGGCTGACGTGCGCATCGGAGCTGTTGTTCCGAAGCACCGAGAGGTACGCGAGCGTGTCCTTGACCTCCTGGCGCTCATAGAACGCCACACCACCCACGATGCGACACGAGAGCCCGGTGCGGCGGACTTCGTCCTCGAGCACCCGCGACATCGCGTGGGTTCGATAGAAGACCGCGATCTCTTCGGGGTCGGTCCCATCTTCGATCGCCGCGTGGGCATCCTGCGCGATCAGCCGGGCCTCGTCGCGTTCCGTCCCCAGCCGAACCATACGTACGGGGTCCCCCTCGCCCAGATCACTCCACAGTGTCTTGCCCAAGCGCCCCGAGTTCTTGCGGATGACCGCGTCGGAGCACTTCAGGATGTTCATCGTGCTGCGGTAGTTCTGCTCCAGGCGCACGACTTTGGCGCCATCGTGCCGGTCGGCAAACCGCAGGATCTGGTCCACATCCGCACCGCGCCAGCCGTAGATGGACTGATCGTCGTCCCCGACGACGCACAGCTCGGCGTTGCGAGCGATGCGGTCGATGAACTCGGCTTGCACCGGGTTCGTATCCTGAAACTCGTCGACCACCACGTGGGTGAACCGCGTCGTCATGCGGACCATGGGGTCCAGATCGGCGAGCTGCGAGTCCGAGGGTTTCATCGCCTTGCGCAACAGCGTGACGACGTGGAGGATCAGATCTCCGAAGTCACACGCGTCGGCAGCCTGAAGCTTCTCCTGGTACTTCGTGTACGCGTTGCGAATGACGGTCGCGACGGGCTCGAGGATCTGAAGCTGGTCCAGCTCGCTAGGCCGAAGGCCCTGGTTCTTGGCCCGGTCGATGTGTCCCAGCACGCCTTTGGGCGTGTAGAGCCGGTCGGGAACCCCCAGGTCGGTCAAGACCTGCTTCATCAGCGATTTCTGGTCACTGGTGTCGTAGATCGCGTAGTGCGAGCTCAGCCCCACGCCCTCGGGATTGCGGCGGAGGACCCGGGCACAGATCGAGTGGAAGGTCCCGACCCAAAGCTCTCGGGTCTCGTGCCGTCCGTCGCAGAGCTCGTCAATCCGCTCCCGCATCTCCTTGGCGGCCTTGTTCGTGAAGGTCACCGCGAGAATCCGCCACGGCGGAACGCCCTCGTCCAGGAGCGCGGCCACCCGGTGGGTGATGACGCGAGTCTTGCCGGTGCCCGCACCAGCCAACACCAGGAGCGGCCCCCCCCGATGATCCACGGCAGTCTGCTGCGCTGGGTTCAGCGACATTGGGGCCTCATACCATGGAGGGTTCGCGCGCGAGGATCACCACGGCCGAGCCTGGTCTTGCTACGCTCCGCCCGACCGTGGACGAGCAGCCCAAAGCCGCCGCCACCGCGCCACCGTCTCTCACGCGGCTGTCGCGGCGCTATGCGTGGCTCGTCGTCATCGGCTGGCTCGCCGCGTGCGGAGCGTTCGTCTGGATGGGAGCGCTGGACGCCCGCGTGCAGGGCGACGTAGACGAGCTCCTCCCAGCGGAGCACCGCGCCGCCCGCGAGTCCGGCTACCTGCTGCTGCAACATGGCGGAGATCTCTCCGGTGACGAACTGCTCTCCGTCGCCGACCGGGTGCACGAGGTCCTCGACTCCGCGTGGATCCCGATCGTCGCCCCCGCCGCAGAACGTGACGGGTGGCTGGACGCTCACGCGCTCTACCTGCTGCCAACCTCCACCCACGAAGCACTGCAGCAGCGACTGACCGACGACAGCATTCGGGCGTCGGTCGACGCACTGCGCTCGTCGATGTCCTCGCCGTTCTTTGGGCTCACGATGTCCGAGTCGCGACGGGATCCGCTTCGCCTACGCGAGCTGACCGTGGGCGCCGAAGCGCGTGCCTCCTGGGATGCTCCGGCACTGGCCAGTCAGGCCGCCCCGACCCCCGGTGGCGACCTGCTCGCGCACGACGGACGTTCACTGCTGATGGCGACCCGAAGCGCGCGGTCGGGACAGGACCTCGCGGCCCTCGCATCGCAAGCCGTCGGCGACGCCGTTCGCATCGCCGATGTCGGCCCGACCGCACGTCAGCGCGCCGCCGAAAAGGCGGCCAACACGGCCCTGCCGAATGCCCTGTGGATCGCGCTGGCCAGCATGACCCTGGTCATCGCCGCGGCGATGCGCAATGTCAGGCGCACGATCGCCGCGTTGTTGTGCATCGCCACCGGAGCGTTGGCCTGCGCCACCTTCGTGCCGCTGACCCCCGTCTCCGCGCCGCTGGTCATCCTCGCGCTTGGGCTCGCCAGCAGCGCGACACTCCCGCTGTCCCGAGTGTCCGCAGCGGGATGGGCCGGACTGCTCATCCTCGCGGGTGCCCTCGCCCCGCTGGCCGTCCTCGAGTTCGAGCTGTGGGCACGATGGGCTCCGCTGTGGGCCGTCATCATCCTAACGATGCGAGGGATGACCCGCGTCGTGCTGCCCGCGCTGCTCCAAGTCCTCCGGGTCCCCGAGGCCGACCGAAACCGACGTATCGTGCTGCGGGCAAGCCCACTGTTCGCGATCCTCCTGTCCGTTGGGACGCTGCTGGGTGGATGGTGGGCCCTCGGAGACCTCCGGTACCGCGGCGCAGACCGCCTCGAAGTCGCGCCCGTGTCCAAGGCCGAGGCCCACGTCCGCGAGACGTACTTCGACCCCGGCCTCGTCGCGACCGCCCTCACCGAGGGGGACGACGCCGAACAGGCGCTGACGCGTGCCGCCGATGATGCGCTGTTGCTCGCGACGCTGCTTCCGACCGAAGCCCGGGTCGTCGACACCCCCGGCGCGCTCGTCCTGCCCTCCGAAGAGCTCCAACGCCGCCGCGTGGGACTCGCCAAGCTCAAGCTCGGCGAGCGGCTCACCAAGCTCCGCGAGTTACTCAGCGCTCGGGGGTTCCGCCCGGCGGCCTTCGGCGAGTTCCTTCGAAGCGCGGCGGATCCAGACCAAGTGCCGACGCCCGGGGCCGCACTCGAGGGTCCGCTCGGTCGCTGGATCCGCGGCTACGTGGTCGACCGACCTGGCGGCGTCGCCCTGCAGACCCGCATCCACCTCGCCCCGGACCCCGACGTGCTCCCGCCGGCTCTCGAGACCCCCGACGGGCGAACGCTCCTCGTGCAGGGCCCTGCGATCGGCGGCCGGATGCAGGCGTCCACGTTCCGCGACCGGCTCGGACTCGCCGCCGGAGCCCAGCTGTGGCTCGCAGCGTTCATCGTCTGGTTGGCCGTGCGCCGCTTCTCGGTCGCGATCGCCTCGGGGCTCGCGGGCGTGAGCGTGCAGGCGGGCGTGCTGCTGGTGATGAGATTCCTGGGCGTCTCACTCTCCCCCGCGCTGTTGCCGGTCTTCCTCATTGCCGGCGCGGCCGCAACCCTCGCCGCGGCGGGGGCCTGCCGGTCCGCCGAGTCTGGCGCCCCGGTCTTCGCAACGGGTGTGTTGGCAGCCGGCGTCGCACAAGCCACCGCCGGTCTCGCACTCGCAGCCAGCCCCATTCCCCTTTGGGCAGACATCGGCATCACCGCCGCGGCCGGCTGTCTGCTCGCCTCCGGCATCGGCCTGTTCGTCGGCCCCGGACTCGCGGCCCTGCTCGACCGCCCTGCTCGCGCGACCCCAGAGGACTCGGCATGACCCTCTCCCGAAGAACGCTCCTGTGCGGTGGTGTGGCCGCCGGTCTGCTCGGCCCCTCCTCAGCACTCGCCGCCGACCAACGGCTGCTGCAGAACCGACTCGAGCTTTGGGCCAACTACGCCCGCCGCACCAAGAACGTGATCTGTCTCTTATACACATCTGACGC
>OJGU01001063.1_pt1 | contig 11688 bp, 12 predicted proteins | sample 1594741 | NCBI WGS metagenome assembly OJGU01 (sample SAMN05416841, study PRJEB24817) | seawater metagenome | isolation source: Sea water | place: Canada:Atlantic | collected 2013-07 | reverse complement strand
ACACTAGATCGCTCGTCGGCAGCGTCAGATGTGTATAAGAGACAGAAATAATTGTGTGTATTAGTAAGGCTCCAGATACCACATCAAAAATTGCTTTTACCGATGGTAATTCAAAATTTGATGAAAACGGAGTACAATTTATTGTTAATCCTTATGATGAATGGTATGCTTTAGTAAGAGCATTGGAATTAAAAGAAGCAAATGGAGGTAGCGTAACTGTATTAAATGTAGGCGATGCTTCAAATGATGCTATTATCAGAAAAGCCTTGGCTATAGGTGCTGATGATGCAGTAAGAATTGATGCTCCTACTTTGGATGCATTAGCTGTTGCGAAACAAATTGCCAACTATGTAAAGGCAAATAACGCAGACATGGTGTTGTTTGGAAAAGAAACAATAGACTACAACGGTTCTCAAGTAGGAGGTATGGTTGCTGCAATTTTAGATATGCCTTATGTTTCATTAGCTAGTAAATTAGATATGAATGGAACAACCGCTACAATTGAAAGAGAAATTGAAGGTGGAGTAGAAGTGGTAGAAACATCCACTCCATTTGTATTAAGTGCAGCTAAAGGAATGGCAGAGGCTCGAATTCCAAATATGAGAGGAATTATGGCTGCCAGAACTAAACCTTTAAATGTGGTTGCTGCTACAGATGCTTCTAATGCTACAGAAATAAAAGGTTTCTCATTGCCACCAGCCAAAACAGGTTGTAAGTATGTTGATGCAGATAATGTGGAACAATTAATAGACTTATTACACAACGAAGCTAAAGCTATTTAATAAACTTTTTAAACCTTAATAAAGATATGTCAGTTTTAATATATACAGATTCCGCAGACGGAACACTTACTAAAAATGCTTTTGAAGCAGCTAATTACGGTGCATTATTAGCCAAAAAAGAAGGTAAATCAGCTACAGCAATTGTTATAGGCGAAGCTAGTGATATTGATAAGCTCGGAGCTTATGGTATTACTAAAGTTTTACATGTAAATGATGCAGCATTAAATAATTTCGACCCACAAAGAAATGCAGGAATTATTGCACAAGCTGTGGCTAAAGAAAATGCAACAACAGTAGTTTTTGCTCACGATTATTCTGGAAAAGCAACAGCACCCATGTTGGCTGCAAAATTAGATGCAGGCTTAGTTACAGGTGCAGTAGCACTTCCAGAAGGAAATACAGTAAAAAAAGCAGTTTTCTCTGGAAAAGCTTTCGCAGATGTAGAAATAAAATCAGTAACAAAAATCATTTCTGTTTTACCAAATGCAGTTGATAAAGTAACAGGCGAAGGAAGTGTTGCTGTAGAAAATTTTGCTTGCGAAATACCTGCAACAAGATTAACAGTAAAAGAAGTGAAAAAAGCTTCAACTGAGCTTTCATTAACAGAAGCAGATATAGTAGTTTCAGCAGGTAGAGGATTAAAAGGCCCTGAAAATTGGGGAATGATTGAAGAATTAGCTCAAGAACTAGGAGCTGCTACAGCTTGCTCTAGACCTGTGGCCGATATCGGTTGGAGACCTCACCACGAACATGTTGGGCAAACAGGAATTGCTATCAGACCAAATTTATATATAGCTGTTGGTATTTCAGGAGCTATACAACATTTAGCAGGAGTAAACGGAAGTAAAACAATAGTTGTTATCAATACAGATCCGGAAGCTCCTTTCTTTAAAGCTGCTGATTACGGTATTGTTGGAGATGCTTTTGATGTAGTACCTAAAATGATAGCTGCAGTTAAAAAACTTAAAGGCTAATTTGTGAATTTTACAAAGAGGATGATTTTTTATATTATCCTCTTTTTTTATTTTACCAGATGGATAAGATTGAACTAGAAATTATCGGACTTTCATACAGTCAAACTCAAACAGGAGCATACGCATTAGTGTTGGGAGAAACAGTTGGCAATAAAAGAAGATTACCAATTATTATTGGAGGGTTTGAAGCTCAAGCTATAGCAATTGAGTTAGAAGCTATGACCCCTAGCAGACCACTAACTCACGATTTGTTTAAAAACCTTGCAGATGCTTTTGATATCAACCTATTGGAAGTAATCATATATAATTTAGTAGAAGGTATTTTTTATGCTAAATTAATTATTCAACAAGGTACAGAAACCATAGAAATAGATACCAGAACCTCAGATGCTATCGCATTAGCAGTTCGATTTAAATGTCCAATTTCTACGTATGAGTTTATTCTTTCTAGTGCAGGAATTATCTTAGATGAGTCTCAAAAAGATAAGGATTTAAATGATGATAATGATGAGTTTGATGAGCTAGAAAAAGAATTAGAAGAGATAGACCCAAGTAAACCGCTCGATTATTCAAAAATGTCAATTACAGAGTTGAACAAGGTATTGCAAAATGCTATTGAGCATGAAAACTATGAAGAAGCTTCAAAAATTAAAGCTGAAATAGATAAAAGAAACGCTAATTAATCTTCAAATTCATTAATGATGCTAGCTACCATTACTTTTACATCCATATACAGAGGAATAATTGGTATAGTAGCATTATTAGCTATTGCGTGGCTATTTAGTAGCAACAGAAAAGCTATCAATTGGAAATTAGTAGGGAAGGGGATGTTAATCCAACTGGTTTTTGCTATTTTGGTGTTAAAAGTAGATTTTGTTGCTAAAGGATTTGAAATAGTCAGTAAAATTTTCACAAAAATTATAGGCTTTACACAAGAAGGAACCATGTTCTTATTCAAGAATTTTGAGTCCGGAATTATAGAATCATCACTCATAAACTTTGTAGTGATGGTCTTACCAACAGTAATTTTCTTTTCGGCATTAACCAGTTTGTTTTATTATTGGGGCATTTTGCAAAAAGTAGTTTATGCCTTTGCTTGGGTAATGAAAAAAGTGATGAAACTTTCAGGAGCAGAAAGCTTGGCAGCAGCTGGAAACATCTTTTTAGGGCAAACAGAATCTCCATTATTGGTAAAGCCTTATCTTAATAAAATGACAGATTCCGAGCTGATGTGTTTAATGAGCGGAGGAATGGCAACTATTGCAGGTGGAGTTTTGGCAGCATATATAGGCTTTTTAGGAGGGGCAGATGAAGCACAACAAATTTATTTTGCAAAACATTTATTAGCAGCATCGGTAATGTCGGCACCCGCAGCAGTGGTGGCAGCAAAAATGTTGGTGCCTCAAACAGAAAAAGTAAACGAAGATTTAACCTTACCTAAAGAAAAAATTGGAGCAAACGCCTTAGAAGCTATCGCTAATGGAACTACTGATGGAATTAGGTTGGCAGTTAATGTTGCCGGAATGTTATTGGTTTTTATTGCTCTTTTAGCAACAGGAAATTATATCTTATTTAAAATTGGCGATTGGACAAGCTTAAATCCTATTATTGCTGCAAACACCGCTTATGATGGATTAAGTTTTCAACTTATTTTGGGTTATCTTTTTGCTCCACTTACATGGTTAATGGGAGTATGCAAAGAAGACATGGTATTGGTAGGTCAGTTGTTGGGAGAAAAAACTATTTTGAATGAATTTGTAGCTTATGTTTCTTTAGGTGAATTAAAAATGCAAGGAAAATTTGTTGAAGAAAAATCTATTGTAATGGCTACTTATATTTTATGTGGATTTGCCAATATTGCTTCTATAGGAATTCAAATAGGTGGAATTGGAGCACTTGCACCACAAAAGAAAGCCACCTTAGCGAAGTTTGGTTTTAAAGCACTTATAGGAGGAACTCTTGCCTCTTTGTTTACAGCGGTTTTAGTTGGGATACTTATCTAAACTATTAGCAAAATAGAAAATTATGAATCCATTTTTAGTTATAGGCTTTGTTTTAGGTTATTTTTTGTTGCTAATGATTATTGCAAGAGTAACTTCTAAAGGAGCCAATAATGATGCTTTTTTTATAGGTTCTAAACAATCGCCTTGGTACTTGGTAGCTTTTGGTATGATTGGAGCTTCACTTTCTGGAGTAACTTTTATTTCAATTCCCGGTTGGGTGGGCGATAGTGCTTTTTCCTACATGCAAGTAGTAATGGGCTATTTTTTCGGTTACATAGTTATTGCTACCGTGCTGATGCCATTGTATTACCGACTTAATTTAACTTCTATTTATTCTTATTTAGAAACCCGATTTGGGTATTATGCTTACAAAACAGGAGCTTCTTTCTTTTTACTATCGAGAGTTATAGGAGCTTCTTTTAGGTTATTTTTAGTAGCTTCTGTATTACAATATTTAGTTTTTGATACTTGGAATGTTCCTTTCTTTGTAACTGTAGCGTTGTCTATTATTTTTATTTGGCTTTACACTAATAAAGGAGGTATTAAAACCATTGTTTGGACAGACTCTTTACAAACCTTATTTATGCTGGTTTCTGTCGGTATTGCCGTTTATACTATTAGTTCTGAACTAAACCTTACTTTTTCTTCTATGATAGATGAAATAAGCAACAGTGATTATGGACAAATCTTCTTTTTTGATGATTTTACCGATAAAAAACATTTTGTAAAACAATTTGTTAGCGGAATCTTTATTACTATTGTTATGACAGGCTTAGACCAAGACATGATGCAAAAAAACTTGAGTTGTAAAAACATTAAGGAAGCTCAAAAAAATATGTTTTCATTCAGTGTTGTATTAATCTTTGTTAACCTGTTATTTTTAGCATTGGGAGCATTATTGTTTATTTATGCAGCAGCCAATCAAATTGAAATACCTGAAAGAACAGACCATCTTTTTCCATTAATAGCTACTAATCATTTACCTGTTGTTGCTGGTATTTTTTTTATTTTAGGATTAATTGCTGCAGCGTATTCCAGTGCTGACTCTGCATTAACCTCTTTAACTACTTCGGTTTGTGTAGATTTTTTAGATATAAAAAACAAAGTAAACGGAGATAGCATTAGAAAAAAAGTACATGTATTAATATCATTTTTGCTATTTCTTGTAATTCTTATTTTCAACGCTATTAATGAGGAGAGTGTAATTAGTGCTTTATTTACAGCAGCGGGTTATACCTACGGACCATTATTGGGATTATATGCTTTTGGATTGTTTTTTAAAACACAGGTGAAAGATAAATTAGTGCCTATAGTTTGTATTCTTTCTCCAATAGTGAGTTATGTCATTCATTTAAATTCTGAACAATTTTTGTGGGGTTACAAATTTGGTTTTGAGATTTTGCTCGTAAACGGATTGTTAACTTTTTTAGGATTGTTGATTATTCAGAGAAAAGCATAAAAGATTCGTTTACCACTTTAATTAATGAGTAATAATCAACCACCTTTATTCAGTAATATTTTAAAAGAAAGTAAAGGAATTAAAATAGGTTGAAATTCTATACCGTTGTTGGTACTGACATCATTCCAAGCAATAGGCATAACACCAAAACCAAGAGACATGTTTTCTCCAATGGTAATTTTTATTCCTGCACTTCCGGTATAAACCTGATAAGTAGGAAAATACATTACATCAAAACTAATAAATACCCGTTGGCCAATTTGTCTGTGTCCGCCAATAAAGAAGTGGAAGAAAGGTAACTCGTCTTTATTATTAGCAAAACTGAAAGTTCCTTTGGCATAATAAAAAGCTGCTCCAACAGTAAAATTATTTTGAATATTGCCTAGTGTTCCCATAATACTACCACCACCAAAAGCAATAACAGAATCTTCATTTATAGCTAATAATTGTCCACCTGAAAGACTTGCTGCTATAGTCATTTCATTATTTACAGCAAGACTTTGTTTAATGGAAGGAATAAACATTCCAAAAAGTGCTGAGTTAGCAGATATGGTGGTAGAGTTTGTTAGACCATAACTTGCTTTTGCAAAAATAATGTCTGATGAAGCCAATCTGATTTCACCTTTTTTTAAAGTTAACGAAGTGGGGGTTAAAAAATGATTGGTATAATCGGGATTGCTAATGCCATATATGATTGTTGCATCACTATCTATACTACGTTTTTGTTTTGGAGTAGTTGTTTTATCTTCATTCACGTAATCATCATCGGTTTGTGCAAAAGCAGTAACAGAAAAAGAAAGAGAAAGAATTATGAAGAAAATGTTCTTCATTTTTTAGAAAATTAATTTAAGCTTGGATTTTCAGGAAACTGAGTGAACATAGCGTGTTTACCACCTTTTTTCTTTAGTACTTCTTTCCAAAGATTTTTCTTATTAAAGATTTTGGTATTGATATTAGAAATCAGCCAAGAATCTTCATTTATTTCGTTAGTTAGTTGCTCTTTAGACCATCCTGAATATCCTGTAAAAAACATAATTTCTGTAGGAGCAACTTCATTGTTGTTAATCATTTTTTTAAGTTGTTCAAAATTACCTCCCCAAAATAAATTTCCGGAAATATGTTTACTTTCTTCTAAAGCTGTACCCAACGTATGAATAAAATGCAGTGAAGAGGTTTCTACCGGACCTCCTAAATAAACAGAAAATTTATCGTTATTAATTTCTGAAGGTAAAACTTTATCAAGAGTAGTATGCAAAGGTTTATTAAGAATAAAACCCACCACATCATTGTCTGAATAAGCAGCTAAAAGCACTACCGAACGCTTAAAATAAGAGTCAGCCATAAATGGTTCGGCAATGAGTAAACGTCCCTTTTCAGGCTCAATTTTATTCAAATCTGCAATTTTATAATCTAACGGGTTTAAAATCATGGTTCTAATAATTTTGCGAGGTTAAATTAAAGAAAAAAATTAGTACTAACCTATATTTTATTGATTAATTTTGTTTTAACACTTTATAAAGGTGTAGTTATTTATGGAAGAATTAAAGAATTTCGTTAACTCTATTAGGAGAGATTTTGCAGGAAAACCATTAAATGAAGATAGTGTTGATACTAATCCATTAAAACAATATCAAATTTGGTTTGAAGAAGCGGTAAGTGCACAAGTGGTAGATCCTTATGCCATGTCTATTGCTACAGTTGGAAAAGACATGCAACCTTCATTAAGATTAGTGTATTTAAGAGATATCTCTGAAAATGGTTTCGTTTTTTATACTAATTATGGAAGTCAAAAGGCAGGAGATATAGCTGAAAACAACAAAGTAGCCTTGAATTTTTATTGGGTAGAGCTAGAAAGACAAATAAGAATTCAAGGAAAAGTGTTTAAAGTAAGTGAAGAAATGTCAGATACTTATTTTAATAGCCGACCAAGAGAAAGTCAAATAGGTGCATGGGCTTCAGCTCAAAGTACTGAGCTTACTTCACGACAAGTGTTAGAAGAAAAAGTAGCAGAACTTACTAAAAAGTTTGAAAATCAAGACATTCCAAGACCAAAATATTGGGGAGGTTATATTGTACAACCTTTTAAAATAGAATTTTGGCAAGGCAGACCTAATCGTCTGCACGATAGATTAGTTTATACCCGCACTGAAACTAACGATTGGGAAATTTCTAGGATAGCTCCGTAGTGGAGAAGTTTGAATCTTGAGTGTCTTTTGATTTATAAAAAAAAACTTTACTCTTACAATGAATTTTCGGCAGCTTGTTCTATCAGTTGTTCGGAAAGCTCTTTACCTAAATAATTGTTTACCAAGTAACGTCCTAAATAAATGAGGGGAGTTAAAATTATGGCAATAATTAATTTAAAGGTGTAACCTGTAAGTGCTGCATTCACATATTCACTTGTACTCATTTTTCCGGTTAGCCAAAAAGCAATGCCTAATACAATAAAGGTATCTATTAATTGAGAAATCACAGTAGAACCTGTACTTCTCAACCAAATCATTTTCCCACCAGTTTTATTTCTCAATAACCAAAAAATGAACACATCCACAAATTGCGAAACTAAAAAAGCAACAATGCTGGCAAAGATAATCCACATGCTTTGCCCAAAAACTGCTTGAAATTGTTCATCAGTAACAGCAGAAACACCTTTAGCAGCGGGAATGTTCATAGAGAAAAATAATACAATAAAAGCATAAGCAATAAGCGAAGCAGTAATGAAAGTCAGTTTTTTAACACCATTTTTTCCATAATATTCATTGATTAAATCAGTAGTAAGAAAAACCACTGGCCAAGGAATAATACCTATACTCATAATAAAGGGGCCTAATTGAATTATTTTTCCACCAATAAGTTCTGCCACAACAGCATTGGTAATAAAAATACCCGCTAAAATGGTAAAAACAATATCTCTTTTGGTTTTAAACATTAAAGACAAATTTATTTTTAAATAACTTCTAATACAAATTATTTTTTTTAGCTTCTTTAAGTTCTATTGAAAGATATTATTTACTGTTTGTCATCGGTATTAGGTAAGTTCTTAGATGGTATTTTTTATTGCTTATTAGTTCGAGAAGGGAATAGTAGTAGATATTTCCAAGATATATTAGTGTGATTACATAAAGTAACCAATTGAATCATAAAAAATTAATGATTTTTATACATATAATACATATTAAACGAACATTTTTGTTTGTTATTTTAAATCTATATATTGTATGCAAGAGCTTATTAATAAACAAACATTTCATCAATTTATTAAACAAGAAAATAAGCATTTGGCTCCATTCTCAGGGTTTTTAATGGAATTACTTCAATTAACTAAGATAAACACCTTTTATAACGAGGTACTTAATGAAAGTACTAACACAGAAGAGTTTATTGCATTGGTGTTAAAAAGACTTCAAATAAATATTAAAGTGTTGGATAGTGAATTAGATAGAATTCCGGAAAGTGGAAGTTTTATAACAGTATCTAATCATCCTTTTGGCGGTATTGATGGTTTAATTCTTCTTTATATTGTTTTGAAAAAGCGTCCTGATTTTAAAGTGATTGCTAATTATTTATTAAAAAACATTACTCCTTTAAGTAACGTTATTTTACCAGTAAATTCTTTTGAATATGGAAAAGAAGGTAGTATAAATGGGCTAAAAACTGCTTTAGAAACAATAAAAAATAATTGTCCTATAGGTATTTTTCCTGCTGGAGAAGTATCTACTGTAAAAGCCAAATTAGGAATTGTAGATAAAACATGGAGCATTACTTCTATTAAGTTAATAAAAAAGGCTCAAGTACCTGTTATTCCAATCTATTTTGAAGGAGCTAATAGTCATTTGTTTCATGTGTTAGGAATGATTAACCCTAAGCTGAGGACAGCTAAATTACCATCAGAAGTATTCAATAAAAAAAATAAAAATATTAGCGTTTCAATAGGTAATCCGATAGCCGTTTCTGATTTAAATCAATTTGACAATACCAATGAATTGGCTGATTATATTAGAAATAGAACTTATGCATTAAAATATACCAATAAATTCAATAATGATAACTTAAAAAACTTGTATTATAAAAGAATCAGTCAACCTATAAATCCTTTATTGCCCAATACTGTATTAGCAGAAGAAGTAAGTCAACTTTCATCCGACTATTTATTATTAGATAATGGTACTTTTCAAATTTATTGTACTCCTGCCGAAGAAATTCCTTTAGTACTGACACAAATAGGAATTTTAAGAGAAATAACTTTTAGGGAGATAGGTGAAGGGACAGGAAAAGCTACGGATATTGATAAGTATGATTTATATTATCATCATTTGTTTTTGTGGGATAAAATAAAACAACAATTGGTAGGAGCTTATCGAATTGGTAAAGGAGAGTCTATACTTAAACTTTATGGAAAAAAAGGATTATACATTAATAGTTTGTTTAAGCTTAAAAAACCATTAGTTCCTAGGTTAAAAATGTCATTAGAATTAGGTAGGTCTTTTATAGTAAAATCGTATCAAAAAAATCCACAACCATTATTTTTACTATGGAAAGGAATACTTTATTTTTTGATTAAAAATCCTAATTATCGTTATTTAATTGGGCCTGTAAGTATTAGTAATGACTTTACAAGTATTTCTAAAGAATTAATTGTTGAATTTGTAAAACAAAATTATTTTGATGATTTAATTGCTTCTTTTGTTGTCCCCCGAAAAAAGTTTAAGGTAAATTTAAAACAAACAAATATAAAATCATTAGTTAGTGTAGCTAAAAATGATTTTTCTAAATTAGATAAAATGATTGAAAACATTGAGCCAGATAAAATTAGAATTCCTATTTTACTGAAAAAATATATAAAACAAAATGCAAAAATAGTGGGTTTTAATATTGATCCTAAGTTTAATAATGCGCTTGATGGTTTTGTATTTTTAGACTTAATGGAAGTTCCACAAACAACAATTAAACAGTTATCAAAGGAGTTTAATGATGAAAAAATAATGGACTTATTTATCGAAAAAGAAATGCTTTAAAAGATAATAGGGTTTAACAAAATGTTGAAAAGAGCTTCAAATAACTTCTTTATCTAATAAAATTTTGGTTTTTAAAATTCCTGCGACAGAAAGACTGTCAGTAATATCGCCATTCATTACCATATTAAAAGCTTCATCAAAACTTACTTTTTTAAGTTGAAGTACTTCATCTTCGTCTGGTTGTGGAGCAGAAAAAGTTAACTCTTTAGCAATATAGATGATTCCTAATTCATCAGAAACAGAGTTGCTGAGGTGCATTTCTAGCAAAGGATTCCATTGTTTGGCGGTGATGCCTGTTTCTTCTAATAACTCTCTTTTAGCAGTTTCTAAAGGAGGAATATTTAGCTTTCCACCACCTTCACAAATTTCCCAACTGTATTGGTCTAATGGATAACGATACTGACCAATCAACCAAGTATTATTTTCTTCGTCTAAAGGAATAATGCCAATAGCTAAATTTTTAAAATGAACAGTACCATAGATTCCCTTATTCCCACCTGCATTTATCACCTGGTGTTCGGTAACACTAATCCAGTTATTGTCGTATTTCAGTCGACTTTCTAGTGTCTCCCAAGGGTTGTTCATTTTTTTGTTTTGATGCGTTTTTTGATAAATTAGCTTCCAAAAACTTTTTTAAGCAAATCGGTTACTCTAGCTGCAGGATTTTTTCTGATATTCGCTTCTTCTTTTTGTATCATTAAAAATAAACCTTCCATTGCTCTGGTAGTAACGTAATCTTCTAAATCCGGATTTTGTTTTTCAATAAAAGGAATTTTGTTATAAGTAGTAATAATTGGATTCCAGTATTTAGTTACTTCCACTTGTTCAATAGCATTTTTTACTATTGGATTAAATTTTATTTTTAGCTGAGCAGAAGTTTTCTCTCTTAAATAGTTGGTAGCAGCATTGTCTTCTCCTTTTAAAATAGCAAAACCATCAGAAATGCTCATGTTTCTAATAGCATCAATAAAAATTGGAGCAGCTTCCTTACTTGCAGTTTCAGCGGCTCTGTTAAGTGTTAATACAAAGTCGTTTACTTGGTTTTCCATCCCCAATGCTATTACTTTTTCTTTTACTTTAATAGCTTCCGGAGGAAAAGGGATAAAAATTTCGGGATTTTTATAAAAGCCATCCATTTTAGAAGTTAGGTCCGTAGATTTATTTGCACCAACGGTTAATGCTTCTTTTAAACCACCAATAACTTCTCCGTTGGTTAATGGAGCTTCACCAGTGGTTTGTTTGTTTACTTCTTCTAAAACGTTGGTCATTTCAGCACAGCCTAACACTAAGAATGAAGCTGTTGCAAATACTAATATTCTGTTTTTCATATTTTTATTTTATTAATTCGGTCATATGTAGCTCCCTAAATAATTATTCCCTTGTGTAAGAAAATTTTACTTATGGTCCTGTCTCTTATACACATCTCCGAGCCCACGAGACCTCTCTACATCTCGT
>OJGU01001061.1_pt1 | contig 11700 bp, 9 predicted proteins | sample 1594741 | NCBI WGS metagenome assembly OJGU01 (sample SAMN05416841, study PRJEB24817) | seawater metagenome | isolation source: Sea water | place: Canada:Atlantic | collected 2013-07 | reverse complement strand
AGATGTAGAGAGGTCTCGTGGGCTCGGAGATGTGTATAAGAGACAGCCCCATGCCCATGCCGAATCTACGACCACCCATGCCCAAGCAACGTACGGCCCGCAGATACCTTACGACAAGGTACAGGGGATGAATTGCCCACAGTAGGACGCGCTCCGCCGGCTTGGGCCGGAGGGTCTCGTAGCGGAGAGCCGGCGAGGGTAGGCTTGCGGGCGATGTCGCCCAGCATTCCAGGCATGGACGCACTCATCGCCGACGTTGCGGCGGGCCGGTTGCGTGGCACCGAGGCGTTTGACGAGATCGTGGCGCGCATTGCCGCGCACGAGACGCCTGCCCAGGCAAGCGACGAGGAACGACAGCTCATCGTGGAGCAGGTCGTCCGCGCGGTGAGCCAGGACCGAGCGCTCTGCGAGCTGTTGTTCGCCCCCCCCGAGTCCGCCGGCCGCAAGCCCGCGCCTCCAGTGATGGTCAAACCCACCCTTCGGCCGGTCGAAGAGATCGAAGCTTCGGAGGATCCGTTCTCGGGCGAAGGCGATGACGAGGCCTTCTACGACGAGGACGTGGCCGACGACCACGTCGCTCCGCTTCCGCTGACGGACGAAGAGATCGATGCCGAACTCGAGGCGATCGAGCGCGAGCGGGAAGCCCGGCAGGGCAACGGCTTCGAGTCGCCACAGCGGCGCGGCCAACTCATCGGCGCTTTGGCGCTGGGCGCCGTCGTCGTTGGGGGCGGAGCCCTCTGGTACATGACGCGACCCGACTCCTGCGACAGGCTGGTGAAGAGTATCTGCGTCGAGGGCAAGACGAAGTCGTGCGAGACCGTCGCGTTCGGGAAAGCGCTCGCGGCAAACAAGGTCGACGAAGACAAGTGTTTCTCCGTGATCTCTGCTCTGGACAGCGCGATCGAGGGGAAGAAGAAGCCCGAGAGGACCGTGGCGTTCGATCGCGCGCTGGTCGAAGCGTTGGGGTTCGACCCACGCGGTGACGATGCGCCAAAGCCGGCGGAGCCGAAGCCCACGGGTCCGCCTCCGCCGACGGTGGTCGTCGAAGGCCAGCTCGGGATCGCGGACGTCTACATCGATCAGGCGCACGTGTACTGGACCTCGACGCAGCCCCCCGGCGTGTTTCGGGCTCGGAACATCGGCGGTGCGATCGAGGCGTTCGGCAACCAGCCCGACGCGATCGACGTCACGCCGACGAAGGACTTCCTATACTGGGTCTCCCGCGGTCCCACCGGCGGGCAGATTTGGGTCGACAAGGTCCGTGGCGCTCACGCGCCGACCACGATCGCGCTCGAAGGCTTCTCCCCGAAGCGAGCCGTGTTTCTCGGGGGCGAGTTTGCCTTCATCGATGGAACGACCGGCGCGGTCATGATGGCGTCCGTCGACGGGGCTCCACCGCGTGTCCTGGTCCCAGGACGACCGGTGGTGGATCCGAAGGCGCGCAAGCCCAAGACGCCGCCGCCCCCAGGTCCGGCCGCGTTGCCGACCGAAATCCAAGCCGATGCGACGCACGTGTTCGTGTTGTCTCCTGCGCCGGTCTCGACCGTGTGGGCCGTTCCTCGAGATGGCCAAGCGCCGCCGCGAGCCCTGGCGACCGGACAGACCCAGCCCCGAACGCTGACGCTGGATGACACGCACGTGTACTGGGTCGAAGCCGGGGCGGGCGCGATCAGCCGGGTGCCCAAGGCGGGCGGTGTTCCGGAGTTGTTGGCCACCGGGCAGGCCGGTGCCGCCGGCCTCGCGATGGATGCGGCGAGTGTCTACTGGACCAACGAGCCCGCCGGGACCGTCCATTCGGTGCCGAAGCTCGGCGGTGAGATGACAACGGTGGCCTCCGGGTTGTCCAACCCCAGTTTTGTCGCCGTGGATTCGGTCGCGGTGTTCTACGAGTCGGGCGGGTCGCTGTTTCGGCAGGCGCGCTGAGTTTTGGTCATCCTACGGTGTTCCGCCCACAGCGCGAGTCAGGTCGGAGAACGGTCGTGCCGCGCCTTCGCGACGCAGGGCGCCGGTCTCGAGCAGGCTTCGGGCCGAGGTCCGAGCCGAGACCCACTGCCGCCAGGCTGATTCATCGCCTCGTATGATGGTCGCCGCCGCGTCGGTGAGTCCGTCCCGCATGACGAGTTCGTCGGGGCGCATATCGGCGACGAACGAGCGGTCGGCGACGTGCAGTTGCAGAACTGCGGGCCGAGGGCACCCGCGATACCGCCGCATCAACGACACCATCGCCCAGCGTAGGCTGACGCGCTCGTCGTCGCTGGGGCCGCCGCGCATCGTTGCTGCACCAACACGCCCGAGCTCGAGGACGAGGGGTCGTAAGCGTTGTCCGTGCGGGGTCAGCTCATACAGCCTGGCGCCGGAGGGCGGAGGCGCGGCGACCTTGGTCAGCAGGCCGTGCGCTTCGAGGTGCTTGAGTCGTGCGGCCAGCAGGTTGGTCGTGATGCCCTCGAGACTCTGCAGCAGGTCGACGTAGCGCATCGGCCCGAGCAAGAGGTCGCGGATGATGAGCAAGGTCCAGCGCTCGCCAAGAATGTCGAGCGCCCTTGCCACCCCGCAGAACTGGTGGTAGCTCCGTTTCGCCAACGCGCTTTAGAATAGCATAGTGCGAGGTGTAGAAAAGGTGAGTCTATGAGTCCCGACGCAGTCGACCCGATGGTGCAGCCCTCTGTCCTCACGCTGGTGGTGTTCGTGATCCTGGTGCTGGGCATCGTCGCGGGCTTTGTCGCTGCGATTCGGCACTCGGGCAGGGAGCGCGGGGATGCAGCCGCGACGGTGCAACGCGATGTCCGCAGGGCGGTCGTTGCATCGGTGGCCTACCTCGCGCTGACCGCAGGCATCGCCGCCTCGGGTCTGCTTCGGCAGGGGGGGACCCCGCCACCGATCATGCCCTTCCTCGCGCTGAGCAATGTCATCGCGATTGCGATCGCCTTCTCGCGGGTTGGGACCCGCCTCGCCCGGTACGTGCCCATCGCGGCGTTGGTCGGGTTCCAGGTGTTCCGTCTGCCGCTCGAGCTCGTGCTGCATCAGTGGTACGCGCAGGGAGTGCTTCCTGTGACGATGACGTACGCGGGTCGCAACTTCGACATCCTGTCCGGCATCCTGGCGATCCCCATCGCGCTGTGGGCATGGAAAGGCAACGCGCCTCGGTGGGCGATCGCCGCGTACACGCTGATCGGGCTGGGCCTCTTGCTGCGCGTGATCTCTTTGGCCGTGCTCTCGTCGCCGCTGCCGTTCCGGCGGTACTTCGAGGGGCCGCCGGTCCAACTCGCAGGCTATGCCCCGACGGTTTGGATCGTGCCGATCTGCGTTGCGGGGGCGCTGTGTGGCCACCTGATCGTGCTCCGCTGGCTGCGAATGCAACGCGGTTGACGTGATAGGGTCGCCACATGGGCGAGATGCCGGAAGAGACCGAAGCGGGTTCCTACGCGGACATCCAAGGTGAGGTGAACAAGCACTTCGCCGGCGACTGGGGGGCCTTTCTCAAGGCGGTCAACAACCCCGCGGAGGTTCTCCACTTCGTGTTCGCAGGGTTCTGCAAGAAGGACCGCGAAAAGTTCGAGGGATGGGCCAAGCGCCAAGCGATCCCCGAGGACTGGATGCCCCGCTTCTACATGACGCTGACCGAGGACGGCGATCTCAAGCCGAAGGACGAGTGGTAGCGGATCCGGCCGCGCCGCTCTTGAGGTGACGCGCCAGCGCCTGCAGGGGTCGCTTGATCTCGCGTTCGACCGCGATGCGACCGAGGACCAGTGGGAGCAGCTCGGGCCAGGTACAGCCGTAGCAGGTCCGCACCGCGGCGCGGCGGACCGATGCGTCGGCGTGGTTGAGCGCCCGCGACCACAGCGACAGGTACAGCGTGTTCGTCTGCTTGGGTCGGTAGACCGCCAATCGGGACAGCCCGCGAAGCCACTCGATCGGCTCCTTGGAATCCGGAAGCGTGCGCAGCAGCTCCGACGCCTCGTAGCAGGGCAGGGACTCGCGCAGGATCGCAGCGACCGAGGTTTGGCTGGGCCCCGAGAGCTGGGCGAAGCGGACATCCCCGGTGTGGTCTTCGAGGTACTCGATCGTTGTGCCGTCCGAGGTGGTGAATCGCTCGCTGGCGAGCACGAAGTGTCCGCGCTGGACGTCACCGGACGCTGACCAGCCCAACCTGCGTGCGAAGGCCACGATCCGGTCGCGGTCGACGGACTCCCGAAAGACCAGCGTGTCGTCTTCGCTCACGAGGCTGCCTCCGCGTCGCCGACGAGGCTGTCATCGTTGTGGGTGAGAATCGGGATGCCTTCGTCGAGCAGGGAGCGGAGCTGCTGCAGAACCTTGGGGTCCTCCTCAATCAGCAGCGCCTCCTCGAGCAGGGACTCGAAGTTGTAGGCTGCGAAGACATTCCACAGGGTGGTGCGCACGCCTGAATCGGGGTGATCCATGTAGCGCCGAAAGGTGTGGAACATCGACAGGTCGCTGTGCCGAAGCGCGGACAACAGCGACAGAAGGCCCGCCAACGCCTGGGGGTCGGACGTGACCTCGAGCTCGTTTTGCAGGTCGCGGGCGCTGTCGAAGCCAAAGCCGAGCAAGGCTGCGATGACGTCCACCGGCATGTCGACCGGGTAGTCGCAGCCGAAGTGGTGGTTCATGCGCTCGACGACCGCGGTCTGACGGGCCGGGGTGTAGCGAACGTCGATGACGAAGACATCGTCATGGTGCAACTCGAACGAGAGGTAGCTGCGGCTGTGACGGGTGCGGCGGGTGCGGGCCCAGACCGAGCCGTCGGCCTGGCGGTTGCTCTCCCGCTGGCGACGTTCGAAGTGTGGCAGCGAGTTTGGCTGCTCGGGGACGTGCTCGGGCCAGGGGTCGTCGGAGTACGCGCTGCCCCACGAGCCGGGTTCGAGGAACGGACACAGCGCGAAGTGATGATCGAGCCCCAACTCATCGCCGGGCACGAGGTCCCCGGTGGGGCTGGTGACGCCAAAGCGGCCGCGGTATCCGAGGAAGCCACGAGCCCGTGCTCGCAGGCGTCGCCGGTCGCGTTCGGGAGCCGGGAAATACTCGGCGAGCGTGTCCTGGACCGACTGCTGGGCGGCCCCGGCGTCGAGCCAGAGGAACGGCGGATAGTCGCCGGTCAGAGCGATGAACAGGCGGGTGGGCTCCTGCTCATCGACGATGAACCACGACGACTCTTCCAGACCGTCACGGCGTACCGTGCTTGGGCCACGGGCGACGACCCGGGCTCGGCGGACCTGCTTGTGCGCGAGTTGGAGTGTGGCCTTGGTGTGCGTGACCCCCGTTGGGCCCGTCCCGTCGTACAGCTCCCGCAGCGCCATGGAACGTTCCTGGCTCTGCGCTCCGTCAAGCCACTCGACGCCGGCGATTGGAAGAAGAGGGTCGCTGCGCAGCACCTGTAGCCACGTCGGGAAGACGTCGAGCCACGAGAGGTCGGGGTCGACCGGGGGGGCGGCGGCGTCGGTGAACAACGCCTGGAACTCGGGGTCGTCCTGGAAACGCTCGAACTCGGGGGACTCGGCGACGCTGCTGCGCCGCAGTGGCGAGAGCTTGAAGGCGCTGCGCAAGGCGTCGAGAGCGGTGGTGTCCTCGCCAGCCTCGGCCGCGGCACAAGCGAGGCTGAAGTACGCCGGCTCGAGATCGGGGTCGACCTCCGTTGCGGCCCGGGCGGCCTCGCAGGCGTCTTCGAGTCGCCCGAGGGCACGGCACAGGTTGGCGAGGTCGAGCCAACGTGCGGAGTTGTTGCCGTCGACGCGAAGCGCGGCGGCGTAGTACGACAGCGCGTCCTCCGTGTCGCCACGGGACAGGGCCACGGAGCCCCGCGCGTGCATCAACTCAGCCGGGGGGACGGCAGGGTCGTTCTCGTTGTGTTCCTCCGCGATGTCGAGCAGCGCTTCGGCATCGTCGGCTTGTCCGCGGTCAAGGAAGAGCTGCGCTTGCAGGTAGCGGGGCAGCGGAACATGCATGCCCATCGAGCTGGCCTCCTCGAAGCAAGACAGCGCTTCTTCGTCCGCACCCGCGCGATGCATCAGGACGCCGAGCAGCATCCAGTCGGCGAAGCCCATGGCCTTCGTCGTCTGGGCCCGACGCCGCACGAGCTCTCCCAGCAGCTCGTCGTCGTCGCCGAGGTCGAAGCCACGAAGCTCCGCCGTCACCGCGTCGAAATAGGGGTCCATCCCTGCGCGGCAAGTTTACTCAATGTCGGCAGATGCCGTCAGCGAGTCTTGGCGTGGGCGCGGACCGCGGATCGCTCCACGGAGAGCCGCTTGGAGCCCTCCAGGCGCGTGATCGCACCGATCTGATCGAACCCGACCGGCAGCTCAGCCACGATCATGCTGCCCCCGGTGTCGGGCAGCTCGGTGACCTGAGTCTGGCGAATGGTGGGGCCGGCGGGGGTCTGAAACTCGATCGTGGTGGTCGAACTTCGCGCGTCGGAGCCGATTCGGCCCACAGAGGTGTACCAGTACTCGGTTCCGTCGGGCAGGACGTTGCCGATGAGCACCGAACCTGCTTTGGGGGTTGGGCGCACCGCGTCGGCGCCAGGGAAGTCCTCGTCCCACATGCTGAGGGTCCGGATGACCGGGAACACCTTGTTGAGGCCCCACGTGCTGACCCAGGCTGGGTTGCAGTAGGTCATGTAGTCCTTGTAGACGGTGGGGTGCCGGAGCTGGAAGTCGATGACGCCAAAGCCCCACTCGCCGAGATCGCCACCTTCGATCGGGTAGGTGATGTCGGGCCCACCTTCTTCCCCACTGCAGGCGACATGCCGGCGTCCGAGGCTATGGCCAACCTCGTGGACGAAGGTGTCGGCGGAGAACTCGGGGTTGCTCGGCAGCGAGAGTCCTGAGGAGACGCGCTGGTAGGCGAGGTCGGGGCTGGTGGGATCACTGGGGATGCCGTTGGCAAGACCTCCAGCACCGCCCAGACCTCCCGAGCAAACGTCGACCAGACCATAGTAGAACACCTCGGGGGCGGCCTCATCGTCGACCCGCAGCCCGGCCATGTACTGGTTGAGCGGAACGAAGCTGGTGAGCTCGCCGTCCCAGTCGACGTTCGGCTGGATCTCGATCTCGAGGGTGTCGACCGGCATCATCATGTACATGTAGTCGTAGAAGAGCTGCATGGTCTCTTCGGACAGGTCGGGCTCACGGGTGCACTCGCCGAAGTCGTAGTTGAACGGGACGATCACGATCTTGAGCAGCTGGAAGCTCTCCTCGATGCCGACGAATGCCTCGGACCCATCGTCGGGAAGCCGAGGGGGCTCACTCACCGTGTCATCGGCGAAGGCCTCATCGGTCTCAAACAACTCGATGTGATACGTCATGCCCGGCAGCGTCTCGTCGGCCATCAAGCCCCAGAAAAATGACTCTCCGAGGTTGCCGATGAAGCTGGGCCCCTCGACCATTTTTCGGTCGATCTTGGTGTCGCTGGTCCCGTCGGGATAGGTGACCGTGAATTCGGCGTCGATCTCCCGTGGCGTCCAGTCGTCCCCGATCTCCCAGAACGCGCGCACGAGTGTGATTCGGTTGGCGATCAGCGGAGAGGTCCGGCCGTCCGCACCGACGCCGCCTCCGTCCTCGCCAATACGCACCCCGACGGCTTGGTTGGCTTCGACCCAGTCCACGGAGATCCCCGATGCAGGGATCGGACCCGCCGGTCCACCGGATGAAGAGTCCGCGGGAGGGATGCCAGTCTCGGAGGAACCGAGGGTCGTGCCCGTGCTCGGGTCGGTCGATGTGCTCGAATCCTCGCCCGTGCCGGTGCCACTGCCCGAAGGACTGGGGTCGTCGGCGTCGGAGGCGGGACAACCGAGCCCGACGAGGGCAACCAATCCACACCAAACCGCATGCTTCATGCCGCCACGGTATCACGCCGCGATGGTCGGGAACGGGGTCCAGGCGCCCCTGGCGGCGCTCTCACTCTCCAGGCGTGGCGCGCTCCGAAGGCGCCTGCTATCACGGCGGCTCCGTGGATGACCAACAGCTGCTCGAGGAGGCCAACGTCCGTTTTTACGATGCGTTCGCGCGTCAGGACCTGGGAGCGATGGACACCTTGTGGGCGCGCGAGACGTCCGTGGCCTGCATCCATCCCGGATGGCCGGCGCTGGAGGACCGCGGCGACATCATGAAGAGCTGGCGGGCGATCCTGGGCGACCTTCCCGGAGGCGAGGCGCCCGAGGTCTCGTGCGCCGATCCGAACACCAAGGTCATCGGTGACATGGGCGTGGTGATCTGCAAAGAGCTCGTCGGTCCACACAAGTTGCTCGCCACCAACGTCTTCGTCCGTGAAGACGGACACTGGCGGATCGTGCACCACCACGCCGCACCGGTCTACGCGGACGAAGCTCCGCTCGACGAGACGCCGAAGGTCTCACTGAATTAGTCCATACAGAGGGCTTTCAAAAAGCCCCCTCGCTGCGGCAGCGAAGCTGCCTTCGCTTCACCCCCAAACGGTCGCCTCGCGGCTCCTTGGACACGGCCGCCAGGCTGCCTGATGAGACGACCGCTCGGTTGAGAGCCGAACGGCGGCACCCGATCACTCGGGTTCGATCGGCTCTTGGCCGCCGTCGAGCCGGCGTTCGAAGCCGCGTTTCGCGTCCCGTACGTCCTCGGTCTTGGTGAGGACGCGAAGGTCGTCGCCCTCGTTCCGAGCGATGGCGGCGGTGACGGCGAGGTCGCCGGTGACGTTGAGCCCGGTCCGGAACATGTCGAGCAATCGGTCCATGCCCAAGATCAGCGCGACGCCGACCGTTGGAATGCCCGTCGCGGTGAGGACCATGGCGAGGGTGACCATGCCCGCGCCGGGAACTCCGGCGGCGCCGACGGAGGCCATCGTGGCGGTCGCGACGATACCGACCTGGTCGCCGAACGAGAGATCCATCTGGAAGACTTGCGCGATGAAGATCGCAGCCACGCCCTGGTAGAGGGCGGTGCCGTCCATGTTGACGGTGGAGCCCAGCGGGATGACGAAGCTGGCGACCGGGTTGCTGACGCCCAGGTTTTCCTCGGCGCACTCCATGCTGACCGGAAGTGCGGCGGAGGACGATGACGTGGAGAAGGCGATCAACTGGGCGGGACGTGCCGCGCGCAGGAAGCCCGGAATGGGGAGCTTGGCCAGGTATTTGACGATGAGTCCGTAGACGATGGCCCCGTGCAGCGCGAGGCCGATCAGGACGGTCAGTCCGTAGACGAACAAGCCCTTGAGGACCGAGAAACCGCTGGTTCCGACGACCTCGGCGACCAGAGCCGCGACCCCGTACGGGGCGATCTTCATCACGATGTGGATGATGACCACCATCGCGTTCTGGACCCGGTCCATCAACGTGACCACGGGCTGACCGTTCTTGTTGTCGAGGAAGGTGAGCGCGACGCCGAGCAGAACGGCGAAGAAGATCACCTGCAACATGTTCCCGGAGACCAGAGACTCGACCGGGTTGCCAGGGATGATGTTGAGGAGGTTCTCGATGGTGGACGGGGCCTCTGCGGCCGCGTCGGCGGTGCTTCCGGCCGCGCCTTCGAACTGCGCTTGTAAGGCAACCCGACTGCGTTCATCGATGAATGACCCCGGATTGATCAGGTGCGCGACCCCCAGCCCGATCGAGACGGCTGCGGCGGTCGTGCCCATGTACAGGCCCAGGGTCCGCACGCCCATGCGGCCCAGCTTGCGGATGTCGCCCAGGCTGGCGACGCCGACGAGCAGGGAGGCGAACACGAGCGGGACGATGACCATCTTGATCAGCCGCATGAACGCATCGCCGACCGGGTTCATCCAGCTGATGAGGGTGTCGCCAAAGTCGCTGATCGGAATCGGCCAGACGGTGAATCCACCGCTGTCGAGCTCGGTGTGTTTGTGCTTCACCCACAGCGGGACCGTGTCACCGACTTCGGGATCGCCCAGAGCCTCCAGCACGTCGCCGGTCTTGTCCCGCAGCAGGAGCTGGTTGGTGATCGGAAGGTTGACTTTCGACCACCCCGGCAGCGTCTCCGAGTCGCCGTTCTTGTCGGTGAGCTCGGTGTCCTGGGTCTCGAGGATCTCCAGGCGCAACGCTTTGGGTGCGGTGGACTTCCCGCTTGGGCTCTTCGGCTTCGCGGGAAGCCTCAGCGCCGTACTCGGGTCGTCCTTGTCGATCTGCAGGTCGAGACGGTCCCAGGAGGTGACCTTGTAGAGGTCGGCCTCGAGCAGGGACGAGTTCGGACCAAGCGTCAGCCCCACGATGGCGCCGACGAGCATCCCGATCAGGATCTTGGTGTAGACCTGCACCGGGTACTTCTACCAGGTTTGTTCCAGGGCTCGTGAGGTCAGTAGCGGAGTTCCAGCCGGAACCAGCCCCCGTAGATCGGATCTTCGCGGTTCTCGCTGGTGTCGCCCAGTGCCGCACCCGGGAACAACACGCCGCCCTGGACCCCGGCCTGCATCCAGAAATTCCGGAACCCGTAGTGGGTGCGCAGGCCGAGATCGAGCTCGGTGGCCAAGAGCCGGGATCGCACTTCGGCTTCGAAGGCGTTGGTCGGGGCTCCGCCGGCGAGGCGGGCGGACACCGGGTCGAGCATCTTCGAAGATGCGGCGGCGAGCAGCGGGCCGCCCCACACTTCAAACCGTTCGGCGAACGACCAGCGTGCCTTGGGGTGGGCAAACAGGACGTTGCCGACCCGACCTTCGCTGGGGAGGTATTGGGTGCCAGCGGCTGGTTGCCCAGACAACAGCGGGTCTTCGGCTCGCCGAGCCGAGCGCGCCGTCTGCCAGCCCCGCACGTACGGGAACAGGAGCAAGCCTGCGGTGTAGCCCGGCGCCGCGTCGAAGCTGTTTTGCTGGTTGTCGTCGGGATCGTTGTCGCCGCTGAACCATCCCGCATCGAGGCCGGCGAGCCATCCCACCGGGTTCCCGATGTAGCCGCGCGCGGCCAAGCCGCCTTGAAGGACCCGATGCCGTTCGTGTTCTCCGCGGAGGAAGGTTGTCCGGCCCGAGATGAGGGCGCCTTCAAACGCTCCGAGCAGGGCCAGGTTGGGGTTCAGGTAGCGGTATCCGCGGCCTGCGACGTCCGCGACGACGACCTCTAGGCGATCGTCTCCCTGCGTGATGTCGCCATCGTCTGCGCTCTTTTGGGCTCGGTACGCGACGTAGCCGCCCACGTAGGCGCCGGGGCTGCGGCGTGGTTCCCAGCGCACGACCAGGATGCCCTGTCCTGCGAGGTCACCTTCGAGCAGATTCGCGTTGGGGTCGCGAAAGACGAGGTCACCGCCGATCCCGATGATGAGGTCGCGGGCGGCCGTGTGCGTGTCGGCCAACGGCTTGCTGGCGAACAGGATGCGCTCCACGATGCTGCCGTCGCCGTCGTTGCCAAACTTCATGTCGCCGAAGCGATCCATGTTGTTCCCGTCGTTGGACACCAGACCCTCGCCCCACCCAAACGCCATCTGGCCGAGACGGAGTTGCCCATACTTCGAGGTCCACTGCAGGTAGAGCTCCCGGGGGTCGATGGCTCGAAGGTCGGTCGGGACCGGAGGCTGTCCGTTGTCGACGATGTCGCGCAGGACGGGATCGCTGAAGGACGTGGGGGCCCACCGACCGTTGGCGAGGTCGAGCATCCCGACGATCCGGACGCTGTCGTCCTTGCCCAGGCCGAGCTCGGGCTTCCAGCGGACACGACCGCCCACGGTGAGGCCTTCCCCGATCCGGTTGCCTTCGGCATCGACACGAACCGGGCTCGCG
>OJGU01001060.1_pt1 | contig 11700 bp, 8 predicted proteins | sample 1594741 | NCBI WGS metagenome assembly OJGU01 (sample SAMN05416841, study PRJEB24817) | seawater metagenome | isolation source: Sea water | place: Canada:Atlantic | collected 2013-07 | reverse complement strand
GTATTGGGTGGGACTGGATGGTCGGCATCAGCATCTGGATGGCCGGGTGAGAGGTCTGCCCCACGTCACGGAGACCTTGATTGAAATGGGGATGAAAGGGAAGACGTTTGAAACGCGTTTCGATCACTTTGTAGGGCATGCTTCCACTCGTGGTGAGGCGCTCTCACGCGTTGGTGAGAAGGTAGGGGAGGTCCTCGATTCCGTTCCTGATGGTCAACCATGGTTTCTCTACTTCGGCTTCAACCAACCGCATCGACCGTTTGGCCAGGACCACGATGGGATTGATCCTGCCCAACTCCAATTGCCGCCCGATTGGCCGGATCTTCCGGAGCTCCGCCTAGATTTCTCACGTTACCTGGCTGATCTACGAGACCTCGATCGTGGAGTGGGCTTGATTATGAATGCCTTAGAGAGTCGTCAACTAGACCAAAGTACGCTCGTCATCTTCATGGGGGACAACGGCGAGGCATTGCTTCGTGGTAAAGGTACCCTGGCGACTCGAGGAATCCATGTCCCCTTGCTGATTCGCTGGCCGAGGTTGGTCAAACCAGGGCGTGTCAGTGAGGCGTTGGTCAGTGGAGAGGATCTGGCGCCAACCATACTGGGCGCGGCAGGGCTGGAAAGGGCCGGAGCCATGACGGGGCTCAGCTTTCTCCCAGAGCTCGAGGGGAAGCCTTTTGAAGGTCGCAAGTATGTTTTTGCCGAGCGCGGTTGGCATTGGGGTCCGGTTGACCGGTCAGATGGATTCGATCTTATGCGCTCTGTGACGACGGCGCGTCATCACTTTATCTACAACGCGATTCCGGAGCGAGAGTTTGCTCCTGTCGATATGGTTCGACCCGACAAGATTGCTTGGAAAGCAATTAAGAGGGCTAGGGCTGAAGGAAGTTTATCGGCTTTGTTTGAGCGCCTCTACTTCCAGCGTCCTCGGCCTGTTTTCGAACTCTATGATTTGGAGAAGGATCCGTTTCAGTTGCAGAACCTTGCGGGTGGACATGCGACGGCAGCCGTCGAAACAGAACTTCGATTACAACTCGATCGGTGGATGGTAAAAGAAAGTGATTTTCTCCCTCTCCCGTCACATGTGCACAAGCATCGAGTCGACGTGAATTGACGTCGTAGGATGGAGAGATCAGTCATGTCTAGAATCCATAGGCATTCCTGTACCAATTTTGCCAAAGCTGGCTGAGGCGCTTCACGATATCGGAATTTCTGTCTGGAACGTCGAGTGTCTCGGTGCTATCCTCACTCGGATTCTAGAGTTTCTATTTGAGATCGGTCCCATTCTTTTCCTTTGTCCGGGGAAGAGTCATGGCCACGATCTTCCAATTGTCCCTCCCGCACGGCTCCGCTGCGTGAGGATTCAAAGTAAAGGGGCGGCTTTCGGTTCGGTAGTTTGCGTCCATGGAGTGCGGGTAAAAGACTCTCTCTGCGCTGGTGTTATTCTCGTCACTCAATTCCTTGATCTTCGTCAGTAGTCTACCGATGTTCTGATCGCACCGATCAATCATCCCGGCATAAACCTGCATGCGTCGGGCTTGGTCCTGCTGTTCTTTGGCAGGTCGAGAATTCCAGAAACGATGAGTGGATTGGGTAGCCGGGCATTCGGAGGCATGAGGCTCTGCTTCTTTTTAGCTTGAAACGGGCTTCGCGGATCGACTTGTAACCGGGTAAACGCCGTCATACTGGACGATACCTTCTGGACAAGCCTGAAGCGAGTCGTGGAGTGCCGTGTAGGAGATAGCGTTTGTCCTCGGTCTTGTATTCCTCGAGAAAACCGATTTCACACTTGGTGAGCTAATCGGTGGTGTGCCAGTCCGTTTTTGGTTGAGGCTTAGAGACGGTCTGCGAAATCTAGTTTGTTGACCAATGCACCGTATCCCCGCGATTGTAGGCGTCGAACGGATTCTTTGAAGGCCAAGATCTCGGCCGACTGAATCTTCATCCAGTTACTTTCTGAGTCCGTTGTATCGAGTTGAAGAATATCCTCGTAATATCGCTTAATGGACATGACGGGACGGGCCAGATCAACAATAGTCAATTGTACTTTTGATGGGAGTGTTGTGAGCGAGTAGTTGATTCCATAGTAACGTTTTTGCTGCCGGAGGTAGATGAATCCTTTGTGGAGTGTCTTGAAATCAGTTTCGCAACGGTCGAATGCGAAAACATCGAGTTTTCCGGGAATGATGATTTGAACACGTACATCTTCCGCCGGGAACATTCTCTTGTTGTCGCCGTCTTTGCTTGCTGAGATGGTGAATTCGTCTCGGTTTATCTCTGACGAAAGCGGTTCGAGGAAGTTGTAGTAGTACCCCACAGCCAGGCCAACGGAGATAAGATCGGATTCTTTCTTGTCTTTACCTTCAAAGAATTTCTTGATGGTCATGACGCAGGCTGTTTCAACGAAATTTTCCCACATAAGCGTTGTTCTTGTTTCTTTGATCTATTTTTCTTAATCTTCGTCGTGTTGATGGCAGAAGGAGCAACCGACGCTTTGTTCTGCCATCCTTTCACTTAAGTATACGGAGCTGTACGCGAGATCTTTCATCAAGGGGTGGAGAATATGATTTTTTTTCACGATTGATTTGCTTGGAAGCTGAAGTGTCTGCGGAAGTTCTCTTGACGGGCGAACCACCGAAAGGAGGCGCTTTGAGGAAGGAAGCAATGGCTGGTGCCCTGTGCTGGGTAATTCGCTGCCTTTTTCTAGGTGATTGGGAGCATGGATGCGTTGCCGTTTCGGAATAGGTAAACCTGGAGCAACCGTTCGCCCGTTGCATGCGGGAAAGGCGATGGGGGACCAAGGACTGCGTGATAGCTGTTGCTTTCAATCTCTTCCAAGAGACGTACCGCCCATGCAGGATCAATTGGTCCCGTTGTGATTGCGAGATGATCGCGCGCAAGTTGATCTGCAAATTCGGTAGCGAGGTCTGTGTAATCCCCGGTATCAGTCCATGACCATGTGCCGCTTGGTAGACTGGGGCTGGAATTGCAAACGAGGTAGTTCACTCGATTTTAAGATTCTTAGTGACTTGTTTCATCCTGTCGTTTTTTAGGCAAACTTTGGGGCCTATGGGCCTATCCTTAGGTGCCGTTTGATCGCCTCAAGCAATCGTTCTTTCCGGATTGGCTTGGTAAGAAAGTCGCTCATGCCTGCTTTGAGGCAGATTTCGTGAATTCCCTTCCGGGAAATCCCTGAGAGGCCAATGATTGGGATCTCGTTTCGGGTTCCGTAGGAGTCTTGGGGGAGTGATCGAATCGCCTTGGTTGCTTCTAACCCGTCCATCTCCGGCATTTGGATATCCATCAGTACAAGGTCGTAGGGAAAGCTACAGATTGACTCAATCGCATCTTTGCCATTGGCTGCGATGTCTACTGTATATCCCATCTTTTGAAGCATGAATTGGGCGACTTTCTGATTGATCTTACTATCATCCACGCAGAGGATCCGATAGTGGGAGAGATTGGGGGCGAGTTTGATTGAGACCATCGAAATATTCTTGGAATCTTTGGCGCTGGGCATAAGACCTCGGTTTAGCTATTGAACAGTTGATCGTTCAAGAGAACGGTTCTCTAAGGTATTCGGGAGCGTTCTTGAATTGTGTGGATTATGGTGCAGCGAGAGGCGGGCTACACTGCAGTCCCTGAAACTTATCGGCTACGATCGTTTTTTGTCCGTCTTTTTCCAGGATCTAGCGACGGCGTCCATTCAATAATTCTACATCCAAGGGTGTTCAGTTTTCTGACGGATAAGCGAAGTCCGAGGAGATATCGGAGTTGTGACCGTTTTCCCTTGTTAATCGTGTGGATTTTTCGAATTACCTGGATAAATCGGCAAAGCTCATTTTGGGAAAGAGCTGAGGTGATGCATCTCGTTTCAGCTTCGAAGAGCCTTTTGAATATGCTGCCCGGTAGCAATTGAACCAGAGCATTTCCTGGAGGAGCAATTGTCTTGCGGATAACTGTTTCTACGACCTGATCTCCCTCAATGCCAAGGTAGTCGATAAACCGGTCCTTAAATGATTTTTGAGTAGTGCGCTCTCCATTCCTTCGTTTGCTGGATGATGGCTGATTCTTTAGCTCAAATGGCGATGTCGAGGGATGAATCCTCTGTTTGGAGCTTGGCGTTGGAAAGATCGATGCTAGGAGATCCGCGATATTCGAAAAGGTGAATGGAATCGGAATAATCGCGTTTATAATGTCGGCTGGAAGACCATGAGCACGTTGACGGATTTGGCAGAATTCGGCTGAGACCCCTGCGATAATGTTCATGCTGGGATTTTGGGATTTGAGCTCTGCGACGAGTGAAATCGGATTCGGACCCATGGGGACAGTGTTGTGAGCGTCTATGATAACGTGGTTGAATTCGATTGATATTTTAGCTTCTTGAAGAAGGAGGATATCAGATGGAGTGACTACTTCTAAAGAGTGGCCCAGTGCGTCAAAAATCTGAGAGCCGTACCATCCCGTCTCATGGGAGTTCGTAATGAGTGCGATCCTCGATGGCGTTGATTCCTTCATCGGGTCCCGTGAGTGTCCGTTTTCTTGATCGAGAGTGGAGATCTCTGGGCGCTTCAGTTCGAGCTGCTCTATCCGCTTGTAAGCGAGTTCTGGCTGGATTTGAACTGGGCTTCTGGAGAATGTCGAAGTCGCTTTGATATCAAATTTCATTCCTGATGGTTGTTGCTGATTTGTCGCTTTTTAGCTGGCCGAATCGATAATTGGACGAAGGAACTCAAACGCGCCATCGCGTTGGTGTGCCCGGATCTGTCTTTGGGTGGGTGATTCGCGGCTTCATCCTTAGTAGAAGAGATTATTACGTTGAGCAGATGAAAGAGGGTATCCCGGGTAGTTGGTATAATTTGCTACCTATACCAGGTATTCTCTCATGGGGCAGCGGTTGATGTAGAATGCGCTATGGTGACGCTACGCTTGGGAAGCGGCAGGTCTATGGATGTATCGCAGTGGGTGAAAGGGTTTTCTCCTCTGTTTGTGACTAGGGAGCATGCCCCCGTATCCATTGCTTCCTAAAGAGGCTTTGATGGTATCATCAAAGCTAGTCCATCTGAGTGCCAATACAAGGCGATGAGAGACCCCAACCTAAAGATGGTGGCGGTGCTTGATAGCAAACTGAAGGAGACTGTAGCTTCCAGTGAGCTCAAGTTTTCGACTGATGTTTCGGCGGTGGGTTTCCACAGTGTATGGGCTGATTCCCATTTCTTTGGCCGCCTCTCGAGTGGTCATGTTTTCGGAAATCATTCTTAAGACCCTTCGCTCGGTTCTTGTCAGAGTATCAAGACCGGGATTTTTTCGTCGAAGCTGGGCGGTTTTCTGAGTCCGTCGGAGGAGCGACATCGAAACAGAGGGGCTAAGGTAGATGGAACCCCCATTCACTTGTTTGATACTTTCGATGATGCTGCCAATCGCGTTGTCCTTTAGGACAAATCCGTGGGCACCGGAATCGAGGGCCTCATTGAAGACTTCTTCCTCGTCGTACATGGTTAGGATGATAGTCCGTGTTTCAAAGCGACGTTTTTGGATGCCCTTTAGGATTTCAAGACCGTTTAACTTGGGCATTTGCCAGTCAATGATGGCAATTCTTGGGGAGAGCCTTTCAATTAGATCGATCGTTGCCGCGCCGTCATCACACTCAGCGACAATTTCAAAGGCATCGTCGGACTCGATGGCAGTTCTGAGTCCCAGGCGAAACATCGGATGATCATCCGCTAACAAGATTGTACATTTGCCGTTCATTTGGTGTCCCCCTGGTGTCACCGAATCAGAGGTAACATACATGAGAGTGATCGAATTCGGAAACACCGAAATGGAGAAGGTATAGAGATTCTATAGGCCAACTTCTTGAAAATCCGACAAGTGAAGGCATTGTGTATTTAGAATGAGTAAATGGGATCTGTTTTGCGACATCGGGTTGAATAAATCTTTCAGAAATACGTTCATATCGGTGCCCCTTCGATCTTTGAGAAGGCGAGGGCCGTTGGAAGACGTTACCGGCGTTGACCGGGATCCGCTTGGGCTGTTTGTGGCCTGCGGCGGCAGGCCAAATAGTAGACTCTTGAGGATAAGAAGCATGGTGAGTTTCGCGGACCGTCAAATTTCAAAACAGGTTCGTTTCATCAGAAGATACCAGGGTAGTCGATTGGAAGAGTATCCCTGTATGTAGGTATTTCTTGATCGCCCGAGATGGGTATTTTTTGGTACTTTTTGCCGGTATTTTTCTGCCTTCTTGAAACAGGTGATGGCGTGGCTCGATTTTGGAACTATAGTCGATCGAGTCTTGAGATCGGATGGAACGATGGCGAGTGAGCGTGCTAGAGAGATGGGCCAATGATCTTCTCGAGAGAGCCAAGAGTATCTTTAGGGACAAACTCTTTTGCACCTGCGGCAATGGCCTCTTGGCGCCACTCCGGTTCGTCATCGTGGGTTGTGACCACAATTTGGGCGTCGGGATATTCTTGGCAGATTGAGCGGGTTGCCGTTAGGCCGTCCATCACCGGCATCTCGATGTCAATGATCGTCCAATCCGGTCGATGCTGCGCGTAGAATTCGATTGCCTCCTTACCATTGGATGCTTCGATAATTGTATCTGCGATGCCGTCACAGAGTTTGCGAATGATCGTACGGATGCCCGGATTGTCGTCGACGATCAGAAGTTTCCTGGTTGCAATCACTTGATTAGTATGAAACATAATGTCGAGCAGAATGATGGGGGCGTGTCGTGTTTTACTTCTTTGCCACCGATATCGTTCATTGCATCTAGCTCGGCGCTTTCCGGTCTGACCGGCAATCGTTAGCCGTTGACTATTTGCCTCGTCCGGTGGCAGCGATGCCTCGTAAACTTGGGCTGAGGGCTGCATCCCGTTGGATGTCGTTCGGTTGGTTCTGCTACGAACTCAAAGATCAATATCGAGAAGCCACAGGGCTCAACATCAGTACAAGTACTGAAATGTAAGTTGCCGAATGAAAACGATCTTTGCCTCCCTGCCAATCGCAATAGGGATTAGTTTACCAAGTGACTCAATACTCTTACGAGGCAGTGGGGGAGTGTTAGTGACGCCGTGTTTGAGCAGGGGCGCAGCAGGGGGCGATAGTGAGGCTAGCTGCTACGGTTTGGCATGATAGGTGGAAGCAACGATTGAAATAGATGACCGCACTGATCGATGCGTGAGAACGGATGGCTTCTTGTGTTGAGGATTCGAAGCGTCACGAGAAAATGTTTACAGTTTTGCGTCTGCGCGTGCTGGTATTGCTTGCTGTCCGAGCTTGTTCTTTTCGGGGCAGAAAAAACCGATCATTCTGTAGATAGCGAACTTCTACCGATCCTTTCGTTGAGGAAACACGGGTATTCGATCGAGCATTGGGGGGTTGAGGAAGGGCTTCCTGAATTGGCTGTCACCTCCATAACTCAAACTCAGGATGGCTCTCTTTGGTGCGCGACATTGGCTGGGTTAGTAAGATTTGATGGCGAACGCTTTCGTGTTATCTATCCATCCGATTTTGACGCATTGAAGGAGTTCCAATTCTTTCGAGTTCTTGGTGACTCAGTTGGCAATTTGTGGATCGTTGATCTGGATGGGCGACTCGCGGTTTACCAGAAGGGGAGCGTCCGTCGAATTTCTGAACTCGATGGGCTTTTCGGAGGTCAGGCGGGGAAAATTACGAAGGGTAAAGATGGAAGTATTTGGATCCAAGGGCAGCGTGACCATTGCTTTTATCGCTATTGGCAGGAAGATTGCACATTTGAACGGGTTAAGTATAAGCATACGCCGAGCACGATTGTCGACCGTTTTGTTGCCGATGTAGAGGGGCTTACTTGGGCGATTATTGAAGATCCAAACAGTAGGAGGCTGGTTAGTATTTCAAGTGCCGAACAGCGTGGGCAGACGATTGTCCGGTCGGACGGCTCAGGGCAGAAGTTTGGCCGTTTTTTTCAATTGAACGATGGATCGCTCGCCGCGACGTCTCGTGACGGGGTTTACTCCTTGCGAGATTCTGGATGGCGCCTTTCACATCGTTTCTACTCAAGTCTTCAGGAATCGTCGCCTCTCGATGGAGTGCACGATCGAAATGGCAATTATTGGATTGGGACTTGGGCTGGCGGATTGATTCTCAGTTTGGCCGACGGAACGACTGGGCGAATTCGATTGCCGAAGGAGCGACAGATTCCCTTTGTTAGGAGTTTGATTGAAGATTCCTACGGAAATATCTGGGTGGGAACAGATGATGGTTTGTACCGTATACGTCTAAGCCTTGTCAGGTCGCCTTTCAATGATGATGGAGTGTCCCGGAATATTCTCTCGATTGCCGAAGATTCAGAGGAGCGAATTTGGGTTGCTCATGATTGTGCCCTTGGATTCTTTTCCGATGATCAGGAAGGGTTTGTAGACCGGCGATTTGACCCCCGAAAAGTTCAGCCATGGTGTGTCTTTCCGGCGGCCGAAGGCGGGGTTTGGATTGCTTGCCGTAGCGAGGAGTTGGTTGAGGGACGAACCGGCATTGTGACGGAGGTTTGGAGGGCAACTCCGCGAAGTTTTCGTCGCGTATTTAGGGTGGCTGAGGTCGTTGGAGATGGATATGTCTTTGACATTCACGAAACCCATGACGGGAGGCTTTGGATAGGCACTGATCAAGGAGTGTATCGCCAGACTGAGACTGGTTTCTTGCTGGATTCCATTGATGATCTCGCTAAAGGGAATGAGGTCCGATCACTGTCCGCCGACAATCTGGGGCGTCTGCATGCGGCTGTCTACGGTGTAGGGCTTTACCGTTGGGAAGGCGATTCTTGGCTGCGATTGACCCAAGGTGATGAAAGAGGGAGTGATCAGATTCAAGCCGTCGTGTTCGATCGCGTGAATAATCTTTGGGCCGCCACTTCAAATATGGGCCTTGCCTGCTTTAAGGATGGAAAATGGCTCTCTTCGGCTAGTTCCGGACTCCGACTGCCCCGGGATATACGTACTCTGGCTGCGGACGATACCGGTGGGCTTTGGCTCTCGACCGTTCGTGGTGTGCTCCATGTCAGCGGTCCCGACATCAAGAATTGGATGTTGTCTCCTGAGAGAGAGCTTGGGTTCATTCGATTGGACAGGGATGATGGTCTTGATTCTGGCCAATGTATTAGGAATGAGTCAGGGATCTATAAGGACAGTCGGGGGCGAATCTGGGTAGGGACGTCGCACGGTCTTTCCGTTGTAGATCCTAACGAGTTTCGTAGGGCCCTGGAAGTGCCGAATCCACGGACCCTTCACATCGAGGCAGTGTTGCTTGATGGAGAGGTTACCTGGGTGCCTGAATCGGAGTGCTCCGACCGCCAAACGCCTTTCAAACTGGTGCTGCCGGGCCGTGGGAGGATCGAGTTTCGATTTGCGGCGGTGGATCTATCGTCGGCTTCCAAACGCCGTGTTCGCTTTCAGCTCGAAGGGTTTGAAGACAATTGGGGTGATGCAGGCAATCGTCGTTCGGTGAGTTACTCGAATCTACCGCCTGGTCACTATAAGTTTAGAGTGGCTGTGACAGATAGGAAAGGTCGTTGGAATAACCAAGACGAGGTGTTGACTCTAGTCGTTGAGCCGATCTGGAGGCAGACTTGGTGGTTTCGAGGGATCTGTTTTGCAGTCTTGCTAGCTGTGGTGAGATACTCATTCGCAGTACGCCTCCGCTACCTTCGTCAGGAGCGGGCCGTACAGCAGGTTTTTCTGCGGCGATTGATCGATCTACAGGAGAAAGAACGAAAGAGAATTGCCAAAGACCTACATGATAGTCTCGGGCAGGATTTACTCGTAATTCAAGGCAATGCGGCGCTCGCACTCAAGAGTCTTGAACATCCAGAAGAACTGAAGTTACGGCTGCAGCTCTTGGAGGGTGTTTGCGGAGAAGCGATTCAAGAAGTGCGGCAGATCACACGCGGTCTTCGTCCCATGCAACTTGATCACCTGGGCTTGAGCAAAGCGATCAAGTCAATGCTTCGGAGAGTTCACGAAGCGAGTGGTTTGGCCATTAACCATCATATCGATTCACTGGACGAATTACTGCCGCCTGAATTCGAAATTAGTTTTTATCGCGTGGTTCAAGAGTCTCTGAACAATATTCAAAAGCATTCTGGCGCGACACGAGTGAAATTGACAATAAGAGTTCACCGAGGAATAGCGATTCATGGTTCGATTCAAGACAATGGCTGTGGGTTTGATCCACGGCGGACGTTTGCCATCTCCCAGGCTTGCGGTGGGATGGGTTTGCACGTCATCCGGGAGCGAATCCAGAGTATGGGCGGGAAAGTTTCGTTTTCTTCCAAAGCAGGTGCTGGGGTTCGTCTTTCCTTCTATGTTCCACTCTCGATTCCCGTTTCACCACAGGGAAACGAGAGGAATCACTAGTCAGCGGCCGATCAATCGACACTGCTAACCAGGGGGGAGCGGAGCATTCTCATTCTCCGGGTGAATTATCATCTGAAATGGATTTTGCTGTCGGAAAAAGATCGGGCTTTTTCAGCGCCATTGAAGGAGGCTTGTACCATGTCAGGCTTGGATATTTGAGCTTATCGATTCACTCCGGTTTCAGCTTGCAAACGACTACGTTCGACCAGTTTATTTAAACAGAAACGACTAGGAGTCGCCGGTTTTCCGATTTTCAGGTTGGCGGAGAAGCGTTTTGGCTGCCCGATGCTCGCGGACAAGGACCGGTTCCTTTCTTTATGCCGACTTGCCTGCTAGCGTGATAGACATATCGATGTAGAGTATTGGCTAAAACCTGTCTTCGTAAACCGCCAGCGGAAGCTGAAATTCCTTGTCAAGACCTTCCCTGACCAACTTATCTGTAGCGAACTGCTGGCTTGTTCCCGGAAAAGTAACACATCAGAACTGGTGGTTCATGTTCTGTTCTTTTGCTCATTAGAAAAACCTCATCATTGCCCGATCTCTTTTCTCTCCGGGGAGACCAAAGGGTATCGTTTTCGAATGTCCCGTTTTCGAAACTTGGCTTTCCCAAGGGTGAAGTCTCTCGAGAGGGTCTAGGCTGAGAACGAGCAAGAATCTCTCCTATGAATGCTAATTTTACCAGCGGAGGCAGATTGGTACGTAAACAGCTCAGGAGTGATCTATAGCGTCGTAGGTGCAACTCAGTGAGCTGGTTTCAAAGTTGCTGAATCGCATTGCTGGGACGATCTCGATATGAGCACCATTAGAATTACCTGCCGTAGATTGGCGAAAGATAAGGGATTCACGAGTTTGGTCGTATTGACCCTTGCCATCGTCATCGGTGTATCAACCGCAGTGCTAAGTGTCATTCAGACGACAATCATTAGTCCGCTTCCGATTGGAAGACCGGAGCAGTTTCTATATGTGACGACCTTTGGCTCCTACCAATCACAGTTCCAAAAGCTTGCGATTGGGATTAACCCTGGAGCGCTCGCGGAAATTCGAAGAAATAGTCACTTGTTTAGTAGCCTCTCGGTGAGACGGGGTGTGAATATGACCTATCAGAGAAAACGGTTCTTAGAGGACTTGTCAGGCCATCTGGTGTCGCCAGGATTTCTTTCAATGTGGGAAACGCCTCCCCAACTTGGGCGTCTTTTTCGTGCAGACGATGCCTTTGAGAAGGATGCCCCTCCGGTTGTCATAAGCCACCAATTTTGGCAACGATCATTGGGCGGGGACTGTCTCTTATACACATCTCCGAGCCCACGAGACC
>OJGU01001059.1_pt1 | contig 11705 bp, 8 predicted proteins | sample 1594741 | NCBI WGS metagenome assembly OJGU01 (sample SAMN05416841, study PRJEB24817) | seawater metagenome | isolation source: Sea water | place: Canada:Atlantic | collected 2013-07 | reverse complement strand
CTACACTAGATCGCTCGTCGGCAGCGTCAGATGTGTATAAGAGACAGCTTCCAGAGCGATTCGATCAGGTCGATGGCGCGTCGGTCGGAGGGCTGCAGGGGCATGGCTGGCAGCGCGGCCTCCAGCCGGTCGGTCAACCACCCCAGCGCGTTGCCGCGGCCCCGAAGGCGTCGTGCCGGCGGGAACATCGTGTCCCAGTAGGTATCGAACAGACCGTCGAGCGTCGCGAGCCCGACGGCGAGGCCGGTCGCCGCCTCGGTCTTCATCGCGGCGTAGCTGAAGTAGCTGGCGACCAACAGGTCTTTGCTGCTGGTCTTCAACAGGGCGTGGGCCGTCTTGGCGACGTCCTCCCACTCGACTTCGCCTCCGGTGGGGGAGTCGAGGGAGGCCATCTGAGAGCGGAGCTCTTCGTACCGGGGATCCTGGGATGGGTCTTGCCCAGCAGGCTCGGCGTCGGAGATGGGGGCGAGGAGTTCGCTGGCGCGGGACTTGACGTCTTCGGCGAGGGCCATGGCGGGAGCGTTCGGTCGAGAGCGGAGAGTCGGAAACGAAGAAGCCGTAGCCCCGAATCCATCTGAGGTTCGAGACTACGGCTACGCTGGCGGTGCGGGGCGCTGCGAGGGAAGCCGGGTGGCTGCCCACGCGCCGCCTGCGATCAGGTCTTGTCGAGCTTGCCGACCAGCGACAGGGTGAACGAGGCGCCCATGTACTTGAAGTGCGGGCGCACCTTCATGTCGACCTTGTACCAACCGGCCTGTCCGGGGACGTCATCGACGGTGATCTTCGCAGCACGAAGCGGTTTGCGGGAACGGACGGCCGGGGCCGGGTTCTCCATGTCGGCGACGTACTGGCGGATCCAGTTGTTGAGCTCGCGCTCCAGGTCACCGCGCTCCTTCCACGTACCGATCTGCTCGCGCTGCATCACCTTGAGGTAGTGCGACAGGCGGGTGGTCACGAACATGTAGGGCAGCTGAGTGCCCAGGCGGTAGTTCAGCTCGTCGGCCTTGCCCTCTTCGGTGTCGGCGAAGATCTTGGCCTTCTGGCACGAGTTCGCCGAGAAGAACGCGGCGTTGTTGGAGTCCTTGCGGAACGTCAGGCCAATGAAGCCCTCCTCGGACAGCTCGTACTCGCGACGCTCGGTCAGCTGGATCTCGGTGGGGATCTTGGTCTGGATCTCCCCCATCGCCTTGTACTGGTGGAGCGGAAGGTCCTCGACCGCACCGCCCGCTTGCGGGCCGATGATGTTCGGGCACCAGCGGTACTTGGCGAACGAATCGGCGACGCGGGTGGCAAGGGTGACCGACGCGGGTCCCCACAAGTAGTTGTCGTGCTCGCCGGTCGAGTCCTCGGAGAAGTTGAACGACTTCACCGGGATGGTGTCCTGCCCGTACGGCAGACGCAGCAGGAAGCGCGGCATGCAAAGGCCGACGTAGCGTGCGTCCTCGGACTCACGGAACGAGTGCCACCGGGCGTACTGCGGGCCTTCGAACAGGGACTTGAGGTCCTTGAGCTTGGGCAGCGGCTCGAACGACTCTTCCCCGAAGAACGCCGGGCCGGCGTTGGCGAAGAATGGCGCGTGCGACATGGCGGCCACCGACGCACAGCTCGTCAGGAGCTGCATGTCCTGCGGACCGGGATCCAGATCGAAGTTGGCGACCATGAGCCCGAAGGGCTTGCCACCAAAGGTGCCGTACTCGGCCGAGTAGACGGTGCGGTACAGGCCCGACTTGGGGATCTCCGGAGAGTCCTCGAAGTCGTCCATGAGGTCTTGCTTGGAGCAGTTCAGGACCTCGAGACGGACGTTCTCGCGGAAGTTGAACTCGTCCACCATGTACTTGAGACCGCGCCATGCGGACTCGAGCTGCTGGAACTTCTCGTGGTGCAGGATCTCATTGATCTGGCCGCTGAGTCGCTCGTCGATCTCCGCGATCATCGAGTCGACGGCCGCCTTGTCGATGCGGCTGAACTTGCCGGAGTTCGCGATCGCCTCGGCGATGAACGCCGTGACTCCCTGCTTCGCAATGTCGTAGGTCTCTTGACCTGGTGTGACCTTGGCTTCGCTCAGCAGTTCGCTGAGGAGTGAGCCACCGGCTTCGGTCGTTGCCGCCGCGCCGCCTTCTTGTGCTTGTTCTTCGGACATCTTGCTTTCCAATCTTCAGAAGTGACCAAAAAGGCGGGGTCAGCCCTCGCCGCCGTCTTTGTTGAGGCCGAGCTCGGCCATCAATGCGTCGCGCTGCTCGGGGTTCTCGAGCATGGCGGCGAGCTTCTTGCGGAAGGTCGGCACGTTGCCCATCGGGGATTTGAGCGCAGTGAGGGCGTTGCGCAGATTCATGAGTTTTTGAAGCTCGGGGACCTGCTCGAGCACGCCTTCGGGCGTGAAGTCCTTGAGCGTCTTGAACTTGAGGCTGGCGGACATCTCCGAGCCTTCTTCGCCGGAGAGCTTGTCGGCAACGTTGATGTCGATGCCGAGGCCGTGCTTCTCCATGACCTCGTTGAAGTTGTCCTTGTCGATGTTGACCGGCTTGCGATCCTCGAGCTGCCGATCATCGGCACGGCCCGTGTAGTCCCCGATTGCGAGGACTTTCAGGGGAAGTTCGACTTCCTCTGCTCCATCGACTGCGGGTTTGTAGACGATATTGACGCGCTCTTTGGGCGCAACCGATCCTTCTTTCGCCATGACTCTTCGCTACCTTACTTCCTAGGGGGTTGAACTCGACGATGCGCACGCTAACACAGCGTGCACGGTGAAAAAATGACAACGGGGTCCCACGGTCAGGGGCAGGCCCGGTGGCCCGGTGCCTCTGGTCCGTGGATTGAGGGGAGGTCAGGGTTGAACGAGGGCCGACAACAACCCCGCCGCTGTGGGTGCGGGTGGTTCGAGGGCCTGACGTTGGGTGGAGCCGAGCGCGTTGCGTCCGGCTTCGATCGCGGCGGCCGACGTGGTGCGGGTCGGCCAGAGCCGGTCTGCCGCAGCGGACGGATCGGCGAAGTAGTGCAGGAGCCCCAATGGAGGGGCGCCGAGGCACAGGAGGAGTCTGGAGTCCTCGCTGGACACATCGGTCCAGAAGAACGATGGGGGCGCTGCGTTCCACCCCAGGAGGCTCTCGGCCAAACACAGCCAGAAGGCGATCTGAACGTCGTCCCCTGCGTGGCATTCGACGATGATGCCGGCGTTGCCGGGGTCGCGGCCATGACACTGCGCGCACGCGGTCCGCATCATGTTGAGGCCGTGGTAGTGCACGCCCTGGGCAACGGGCCCGAAGAGGTGTTCGAGCAGAAGGGCCCCTGGAGTGGCCCCCAGCGCTTCGTGGGTCCACAACGCTGCGTCTCGGAGTTCTCCAGCGCCTGGAAGGTGGAGTCCTCCGATCCGGGCGGTGAGCGTTTGCAGGTCCATCGATCCGGCGTCGCCCAGCGTCTGCGACCCGCCGTCGAGAAAGGCATCGAATGCCGTCGGCAAGGCCGAGAACCGCGGCATCGCCGTGTGGGCGTCGATGTGGGTGTAGATGGAGAGCGGAAACGTCCGTCCGACCGTGTCTCGGCTCGGTGCGAGCGTCCCAACCAAGGCACCCCCGGCGGGATCGCGGTAGACGAAGCGGATCGGGGCGGCGGGGAACGGCCGCTGCTTGGACGCGAGGTAGTCGTTCTCCTGCTGCAGCCACCCTTGCAGCGACTGCGACGCCGCCGAGCCGCCACCGATGGACACGAAGTCGCCCACGGAGGGCACTTTGCCGAAGGCCCCGATCGGAGATGAGGGGTGCAGTCCGGTCACTCGCCACACCCCGCGGTCTCGATCAGCAGCTTGTTGGGTGGACGCAGGTCCGTGTGTCGGAACACCTGCAGAAACTCGGTGGGGCGTTCTTGGGTTCCGAAGAAGGGGGTGTCGTCCTCGGCGGCGCGGAACTTCACCTTCACCACGCCCGCGGACTGATCGCGCAGGTCCCACTTCAGGACGAACACGGCGCTGTCCGTGGATCCTGAGATGGTGCCTTCTTCGAGAACCTCGAAGAAGCCCCACGGTCCCTTGCGCTCGAGCTGGCCGCGAACGGACTTGCTCCGCGTCTTGAGTTGGGTCCCGGGCTCGCCTTCACCCGGCCACTGCATCCGAATGAACCGGCCCGGTCCGTTCTTGTGCTCGATCTCCTTGCCGTCGATTTCGAGGGTCGTGATTGCGGCGGCGGGGTTGTCGTCGATGTAGACCTCGAACTCGACCATCAGCTCGCCATTGGGGAACAAGACCCGGCTGAGGTCATCGGCCCGTTCGAGGAACTTCACGACCGCCGGGTTGTACTTGATCGTCTCCTTGGCGCCGCGCTTCTCGAACTCGAACGTGCCGTGTTTGCGGGGGATCCGAGAGGCGAGGGCGGTGCCGTAGTACGTCCACAGGGCTCCGGTTTCGGGGTGCAACAGCTCCTCGAGGTCCTTGAACTTCACGTTCTTGCCGTTCTTGGAGAACGGGTAGCGGCCGAGCATGTCGTTCATCGGCTTGTAGACCGACTCACAGTAGTTCTTGGCGAGCACGCCCTTGAACTCCTTGCCGACCATGGCTTGGACGGCCTCGAACGGTGGCGGCAGCCAACGTGCCAGGGTAGGACGCCAGCCTTTGAGATCCGACTCGTTGAGCACCGCGTCGATCGTGGTGAGGCCGCCCTTGACGGCATTCTTGAGCGACTTCGCGGAGTCCTCGTCGTCGTGGTCGATCTTGGCTCGAAGCGCGTCGCGAACGGTCTTGAGTTCTTCTTGGTAGCGGTCGAGTTGAACCGGAGGTGGGGGAGGCGCGGCTTGTCCCTCGGGGACCGCGGGCACGGCCTGATATCCGAATCCGGCGAGCCCCTCGAACGCTTTCTTCACGTCGGCGGTGGTCTTGAGCAGCGGGTTGGCGTCGTTGCCTCCGCCACCTTTCTTGAGGCGCTTCGCGGCGGCGGCGGCAGCTTTGCCCTTCTTGCCCTTCTTCGCGGCGCCTTCGAGCGCCTTGTCGCCGACTTCGTCCAGCAGGTCAGCGCCCTTGTCCTGCGCGGTCTCCTCTTCGAGCAAGGTGGTGTGATAATCGAGGTTTTGGCACAGCCGCTTGAGGGGCGGGGTAGCACCGCTGGTGAGATCGCCGAACACCTTCTGCGCTTCGAGCAGGTCATCGGGCGCGACCACGTAGATCGCGTTGATGAACCCCTTCCACTCGCCGATGTAGTTCTCGAAGTACAAGGAGCGCAGCGCCACGAGCTGTGTGTCCTTGGATTTCTTGGCTTCTTCCTCGGTGCGCCCCAAGACCCATTCGTTGCCCTGTGCGGTCTCCAGGACGGCCTCGAGGTTGCCGCGAATCTCGTTCTCCCAGGAGGTCCGGGTGTACGCACCGCGAATGGTGCGGTTGTCGTTCTTGAGCGCCGTGTTGCTGGCCGTGACGGCGTTGAGCGTGAGGTCTTGGGTTTCGACACCACGCAGCAGCTCGTCGAGTAGCGCTTGCGTCTGGTCGGTCCGCTTGAGGACCTTGCGGACATCTTTGACCAGCTTGACGTTGCGCTCGAACAGGAGCCGGTCGGGGTGCTCGGCGAGGTTGTCGACGTAGGCGTCGGCGACGGCCTTCATCGTGGACACGTCACCGGTGAGGTTCATCCGCTCGAGGATTTCTCCCCACGACGTTCCGAGGCGGTCGGACAGCCACGCGCTCTGTTCCTCGTCCAGGCCAGGTTCGTCCTCGCCATACTCTCCGGAGAGCAGAAGGTAGGTGCGCAGGCGAGCGCGGAACTCCTCCTGCTCGTCGGGCTTGGGCTGGTCGGTGAGCGGCCCGTACGTCTGCACGAACTTCTTGAGTTCGCGAACCTCGATGGCGATCAGCGGCTGGACGACCTCTTCACGCACGGTGTTGACGTACAGCGTCTCCACACGGTCGGTGAACCGGGCCCCCTGATACATGCCCATTCGCATCATCAGCGGCACGCCGTCCGATTCGTGTTCGTCGAGCTCTCGCTCGATGCTGTACAGCGGCTTGATCTTGTCGATCTCGATCGGATCGACGCCGGCGTGTTCGCTGTCCTTGTGTTCTTTCAGCTTCGCGATGGCTTCTTCGCCGCGGCCGAGGAACTCCCGGTTGCGGTTGAACGAGAGGACGGGAAGGACCGCGAGTCCGACCGACGTGGCAAACAGGGCGCCCGCGATCGCGTGGCCCATGATCGCCTGCCGCTTGACGTGCGCCGCGCTCCGGGTCGCAACGTTCTTGTCGGGGAAGATGACCTTGCCGAAGACGTCGCCCAGGAAGTAGCTCTTCGCCTCGACCTGTTGCTGCGTGAAGCTCATCTGCGGCTGCACGCCGAAGGCTTCCGCCATCGAGTTCATGATGCGGTCGATCGGGCTGCCCTCTTGGGTGCCCGAGGTGAAGTACGACCCGCGGAAGATCGGGGACTCCGTGTAGATGCTGTCGGCCATCAGCTCGCCGACGAACATCGAGAGGTTCTCGCGCAGCGGCTCGAAGTACTGCGGGAACGTGAAAATCTTGTCTTTGGCCGCGTCAGCGCGCTCTTCTGCGAGGCGTCGCATCGCCCGTCGTTCGACGACCTGGGTGAGCTCACCGAAGTGATCATCAAACAGCGCGGCGGGCTTGTCCTTCGTGGAGACCGGGACGGTGAATCCCCAGATCTGGCTGCGCTCTTTTTGGCCGAGGTCGGAGAACATGTCCACGAACCCCGGCAGCAGGTCGCACTTGGTGAACAGGACGTACACCGGTACGACCATCTCCAGCTTGCCCATGACCTCGTCCACCCGAGCGCGAATCTCTCGGGCGCGTGCCAAGACGTCGTCGGGGCTGCTCTCGGACAGGTCCGTGAGGGCAATCGCCACCAGCACGCCGTTGACGGGACGTTTGGGGCGGTTGCGCTTGAGCAGGTCCAAGAAGCCCATCCACTCGTCGCGGTCGGCTTCTTCGGTGGTGTAGCGGCCGGCGGTGTCGAGGATCACGGCCTCGTTGGTCATCCACCACTGGCAGTTCCGGGTACCGCCCACGCCCTGGACTGCCCCCGCGGAGTAGGGGAAGCGCAGTCCAGAGTTGCGAAGGGCGGTGCTCTTGCCGGCGCCCGGAGGCCCGATGATCATGTACCAGGGCAGGGCGTACAGCGCGTCCGCGCCCTTCTTGTTGCCGCCGAGCTTGGAGGTCTTCAGGGCCGCGACGGCCTTGAGGAACTCGTTCTGCATCGCGTCGACCTCGGCCTTGAGGTCCGGCCTGGCACTCGCGGACTGGGCCGCGGCCTGGGCATGCAACGCCTTCTCGATCTCGCGAGCCGCCTTCTTGGCTCTGAGGATCTTGACGAGAACGATCGTGACGAGGATCGCGATGATGACCGCCGTGGCCACGATCGCGATCCACATCGGGAACTCGAGCAGGAGGACGACGGCCCACACGGCCCCGATGAGCAGCGCGCTGAAGATGTACTTGAGCATGGCTCAGCCGTCCCCTTTCTTGGCGTCGGCGTCCTGTGGGGACGCGCTGACCTTGTCGATGTCGCTGGTGAAGTCTCCGGCCTGCTTGTCCAACGCGAGTCGCAGCACGACGATCAAGACGAGCGAGAACAGCAGGGCGAAGAGCCCGAGCCACACGGTGAGGTAACTCTGGGAGCGCCGCGTCACCCGTTCGCGAGGTCGCATGTGTCGCTTGGACAAGGCCTCGGGTCGCATGGCCTGCCCAAGCGCATCTTGGACGCGCCGCTGTACGGCCGCGAGCTGGAGCTCACCCCCGCGAATGGCGAACTTGCCCTGGAAGCCGAACACCAAACACCAGTAGTAGACACGAAGCGTCTCCTGCCGGCTCGGGTCGGCGAGCAGCTGCTCGAGACGATTGAAGAAGTTCTCGCCGGCGAGGTTCTCTTGGAAGTAGTGGAGCTGCAGCGGGTTGCTCATCCACATGTCCCGCAGGGCGCCCGGCTTGCGCATCGCAAACTCGTCGGCGAGGGCGACGAGCGCGTACATGATGTCGTGGACGTCGCGGTCCTGTAGCCCCGCCTGCGAGGCGGTCATCCGCATCTGGTCGACGTAGCCACAGATCCGCTGATGGAACATCTCCGGCGCCAGCATGGCGCTGTCGTCGACGTTCTTCAGCTGGATCAGTGCGTTGATGCAGTCCTTCGTGACGGCGTAGACCCGTTCCATCCTTGCGTGCTCCCTGGTGCTCCGGCTCGAGGCTTGCGGTGGTCAGGAAGGCCGGGAGCCCTTGGGCGGAATGCCCATGAGCGAAATCTTGGCCTTGCTGGGGTCATAGGGCGGGGGAAGGTAGATGGCGATGGTGCGTTCGGTCGCGATCGCGCGCCAGTACGTGTCGGAGGTCCCAAGCATGAAGTAGACCTGCTTCGGTCGGACCGGAATCTCCGGCGGAGGTCGGTGCGTGACCGTGAGCGACACGCCGGGCGTCGCCGAGCGCACGATCTGGTTGATCTGCTTCCACGACGCGATCTTCGACAGCTTGGGAAGTCGGTTCGAGACCTCTTGAGTCTCGGACTGCGCCTCGACGGCGAGCACAAAGGCTTCGCACTTGGGCAGGCGGTCGTCTTTGAGCTGACCGATCCACATGCCGTCGGCCCGAGCTTCGAGTGGGATCTCGAGGCACCGCTGTTTGACGGTCGCTCCGAGCATCGCGTTGAGGCTCTCGACCAACGGCTGAAACGTGGCCCGAAGGTCGTTGTGGGCGAACGTCGGGAAGGTCGAAGGGTCGACACTGCCGGTGAAGGTCGTCAGCGAGCCCGCCAACTGCAGCAGGGTGAGGTACGTCGACAGCGGGGTCGGCGACTTGTCCTCGGCGATGTAGCGAATCAACGGGATGTTGCTCGCGAGCGCGTTGAGCAGCAGGAACCGGGTGGTGTCCTGGGGCGCAAACTCGACCGAGGCGGCATCGACCTGGCGCCGGGTTTCGGCGAGGGCGCGATGCTTGCTGAGCATGGTGCTGAGCAAGTCTTGGAGGTAGCCCTGGAGAATCGGGGCCGCGGCGACCTTGAGCGCGGGCGGAATGTAGGTGCTGGAGAGCTGGTACTGGCCCGTCGGATCGCGGACGACTTCTGCGACCTTGATCGAGTCGAAGTCGTCTCGGGACTCCTTGCCCAGGATGATGCGGAGGTTCGGCCGTCCGAATCCAATGACCTGCTCGGTCTTGGCGATCGTCAGGTCGGGGACCGGCCGGTTCGCGATCTTGTAGCGAGCTGCGGCCGCATCATCGAGCGCCTCGGCGTAGTTGGGCACGCCCTCACGGGTGGAGGGAACGCCCAGATAGACCTCCAGCGTGGAGGCGGTGGCCGAGAACTGGTCACCGATCGGGCGGGCCGGGGGACCGCCCGAGTCGCCGGGCTCGAGGTCGACCACCAGGCCACGCGGGAACACGCCTTCGAAGGCGGAGAGTTTGAAGGTGCCCGAGCTGAGCTCGCCCTCGTCGATCGTCATCTCGCTGATGCCCCAGACGTGGGGGACCGCCGCGGCGAGCCTGGCCCCGATCGAGGCTTCGTAGAAGAGGTCCTGTTGTTGGAGGTGCTGAGGGCACATCAACATGCCCTCACTCCACACGACCCGGTTCAAGTTCTTGCGCGACATGACGGACCTTGGGGGCTCAAGCGCCCGGTTTCTCCGGGGCTGTGGGTGCCTCGGGTTTGGACGGTTCTTCGGGTTGCTCGGGCGCCTCGGCGTCCTTCAGCTTCTTGCGCTTTTTCTTTTTCTTTTTCTTCTTCTTGCCGTCGTCTTTGATCTCGACCGGCGGCGTTCGACTGGGCTTGCCCGGACACTCCAGGCCGTGGCCCTCGGCATCCCAGCCGGTCGGCGGCGTGGGCCCACCGTCGAGCAGCGAACGCTCGAGCAGGACGTGAAAACACGGGTCCGGCCAAGGCTGCTTCTTCTTCTGGGCGCTGCAGACGTCGTTGCCGTGGTAGCGAGGCACTTCGTAGAGACGGAACCAGTCCTGCCCGAGCGGCTCGCGATAGATGGCGGCCGCCAGCACGAACTTGGCATCGGGGCTGGGCGTCAACTCGAGGACGTCGTTCTTGCCGGGGTAGACCGTGATCTCTTCTTCGGAGATGAAGTCGTCGCCGAACGCCACTTCGCCGCCCTCTTCCCACACCGTCTCGAAGTCGATGATGTCGACGCTCTCGTCGCCCTTGAGCTGATAGACGTGGAGCTGAACCGACAGCGGCTGCCCCTCGTCGTCGAGGTTGATCATCTCGTCGGGCTGGATGACCACGCGGATCGCTTCGAAGACCTCGTCCTCGGGTTTGCAGGACGGGCCCTTGTTCTTCTTCTTGCACCCAGCCGAGGCCATGAGAGCCACGGCCGCGGTGAGGCCAAGACCCAGACCCATCCCGGCACGGGCGAGTGAGCGGAGCGAGGGCACAGCGGTGAGCGACGAACGCACGAACACAGTCATTTGAGGGCGCGGCGCTGAGGCAAAAAAAACAGCGCGTCGGCCGCGGAGAATCCCACGGAGAACAAGAGCTTGGCAAGCACAGCGCTATGTCATGGCCAGGGAGATCCCGCGCCCGGCGAAGTCGGAGACGAACGTCTGGAGGGCCGCGGTGTGGGTCCAGTTTCTGGTGTGGGGATCGAGGCTGACGAGGTCGGTGACGGTTGCGGTACCCGAAGGTGAGACACCTGGCGCGGAGAGCTGGGTGATCCGCGTGATGCCGTCGCCGAATCGGTTGACCACGACGATGAGGTCGAGGCTCGCAGCGACTTGCAACGCACGAGTGTCGGCGGACGCGGATCCGCCTGCGAGGCCACTGAGGGCAGCCAGTCGCTGAAGTCCCTCGTCCGCCGTCGAGGCGCGCGTCGTCAGCACAACCCCGTCGAGGCCTCTACCCAGCGCTGTGAGGGCCGAGCTTGCCTCCGCCCCCGTGATGTCATGGATGAGCAGACGGGCAGGTGCGAGCCCCAGCCCGGCATCGACGAGTCCCGGCATCGCGTGGGCTCGGCCGCTTTGCAGCACCACCGCGTTTTCCGGGAGCTGGGCGGCTTCGTGGTCGGGACGGACGACGACGAGGCGCTGACTGGGCGGCGCGGCGAGGGCGAGCGCCGCTGCCATTGGGAAGGCACGGGCTCCTGGACCGGCACACACTGCGATGCGCAGACCGCTGTTGACCGCGCTGCCCAGCAGTTTGGCGATCGCGTCCGACAGCGTCGCACTGGCGGTCAGCTGGCCCAGGTCGTAGCGGGGCAGAACGGAGGCTGCCCGGCGGATGCGGACGACCGGGCCGTCGACCGCGAGGCTCTGATGGACGGCATGAACGCGATGACCGTCGGCGGTCGTGGCTTCGATCACCGGCGTGTCGGGGCCGAAGCTGGCACCGGTGAGCCGGGTGATGACCCAGGCGAGCGCTTCATCGCTGGAGAACGTCGTTTCTGAGGAAGCGGCTGCTTGGCCGTTCTTTACAGTGACCGCTTGAGTGGGCCCCTGCAGCAAGATCTCGGTGATGTGTGGGTCTCGGAGCAGAACATCGAGCGGACCCACCCCGCACAGCTCGGTTTGCATGCGAGCCGAAAGCGACATCGGCTCCAGATGGCCGACCGTGTCTTTGAGGTCTTGCAGGCCCGAGCGCAGCCGGGTGACGAGGGCGTCGTCATCCAGAGCGGGTTCGGCGAGCCAGCCGTCTCGAACCACCGCGAACACCTGTCGGCAGGCCTCGCGGGTCTGCGCGTCCCGGGGCAGGCCGACGAGGGCCGCTGGATGCAGCCTGTCTCTTATACACATCTCCGAGCCC
>OJGU01001058.1_pt1 | contig 11712 bp, 8 predicted proteins | sample 1594741 | NCBI WGS metagenome assembly OJGU01 (sample SAMN05416841, study PRJEB24817) | seawater metagenome | isolation source: Sea water | place: Canada:Atlantic | collected 2013-07 | reverse complement strand
ACCGAGATCTACCCTAGATCGCTCGTCGGCAGCGTCAGATGTGTATAAGAGACAGTAATAGTGCTATGTATTTAAAAGGATCTTCGACAAAAAACTTATATAGTGTGCTTCAGAGGGATTTGGTAGATAGTAAAAAAATAAAGTTGGGTGATATAAATCCTTTTATGGAAGAAGTAACATTTCGTAATAATTTACGTCGCAATTTTATTTTAATGTCGCATACTTTCAAAGATTGTTCTCCAGAGGTTACAGAAAGGGTGCAGCAATACTATAAGATGTTTAATGAAAGTATGCTAAGAGAGGATCCTGTTATATTAACAGAGCATCATAATAAATTTGGTCAAAAAATTATAAATAGTGTAGATTGTCCTATATTTTATGGTGGTTTTGGAATTCAATGGGATACTGAGGATTTTTTTGGTACTGATATGTTTGAGTATGAAGAAGAGGACAGTTATAACCCATTTTTTGAAAATCCAGGAAATAGACCTGTAAGATGGAACTCAGGTTTACCATCTATTTTTGATACATTAGCGTTATATAAAGTTAAATTCTTTCCAATTAAAAATTCTTTTGAAGTTAGATCGTTTTACTCTTCATGGGGTTTTGTTACAGCAGGAAATTCTGCTTATGTTGTAGAAGATTTATTTGGGTTACCTTTTGATATTATAAAATCAGGTGACGTTTTAGGTAAAAAATTAGTATCTAGTGAGATTATAACTAATGTTACTCCTAGAGGAAAATCTTCTTTTTCTGAATTTTCAAATTTTTATAATCTACTAAAAGATATTCCTGCATGTCGTAATTTAGTAATTTCATCTGGTGTTGTGTATAATCCTGATAAGTTGGAGGACAACTTTTTTGCTAAATGTAGTACTAAATCGGCTGATGCAAAATATATTATAGGTGAGAGAGGTTATATAAAGGACTTGGGTGAATTTTATTCTCGTAGACGTGACTTAGAATATGGAGAACAAGCTGTTCTTGATAATGTTTATGAGGAAGAAAATAATATTTCGTTGTTCCGAGGATTACCTGTCGGAGAGGCAGATTGGTTGAGTAGTGCTTATGCTAATTTATGTTTGGAGGATGCTGAACGTTTAGATAGAGGTAACTTTTTATTTGGTAACATTGCAAAAGATATTACGTCGGAAAATAAAGATATATTAATGTTAAATTATGAATATAGAAAGCAAATGTTAAAAAATTTGCTAATATATTACTCAGGAAATAGTTTTAAAGCACCTTCTAATTATTTTTCGACTACATGTAATGGTATTGAAAAGTATTATAATATGGCAGGTGTGACTGATTGTTATAACAATAAGAAAGTAGGTTACTTTATTGGAGGACTTGGTTTGCAGAAAAAAATTGTTATCACTCATAGTTTACAAAATGTAGTTCTTAATGGAACTTTTAATAGTTCTTTTTTTTCTTTGTATAATCAATTTTTAAAATATTTTGGAAATAATTTAAATATATATGAAAATAGGCATATAAATATAAATATAAATAATGCGAGTAGTGTAGCTCCAGATTATTTGCCAGACGAAGATGATAATGTGTCTGAATATATGAAATTTGTTTGTAAAGTATATGCTGAACATTATGAGATAATGCTTGACGAGTTTCGTGATAGTGTTGATGAATTAGATGGGTTACATTATTTAAAAGAAAGGTATTTAATAGAACAAGCTAACTTAGCTGAGGATGATAATGATTTAGTGGATATAGAAATGGAGATTGCTGGTAAACGGTTTGAAACTGAGTTAAACAAGTTGACAATAAACCATTATAGAGCCTCAATACCAGAAGAAGCCGATGATCTTATTAAAGATATAATAGAAAAAAAAAATATGGATGAGTACTTTTCTTCTGTGGAAGATTTAGATGTTTCAGATAGTAAAAGGGATTATCGGGAGTTAAGTTTACATAATATTATTGAGAATGAATTAGTTTTCTTAGACATGTGTAGTGAGAATATTAAGGAGGCACTTCAAAGCACTCCTACAGAGGCAGAACTTAAGGATCTGGTTCTAAAGTATAAGGTTACTGCAAAACTGGTATCGATGTTTAATTCTTTTACTAAAGATAAGACTTTTATGTCAAAAGCAATGGATACTTATTATCGATCTACTATAATGGAACAGGATGATTTTGATGAAACACTTGATAATGAACAACAAGTTATAGAGAGGTGTAAAGATAATTATAAAGTGGTAAATAAGCAACTTAGTGTTCTTAAAGAGAAGTTCGATGGAATAAACAAAGTTCGTTCTAAGTATCCTAATGATCCAAGAGCTAATTTGAAGTATGATTTACATGTAACGATTTTTGATATTCTTGAAAGAGAAAAGAATTGTCTTGTTGGGATCTTAGGTGAATCAATAAATGATATTCAAGATGATAACTCTGTTAAGGATAACTCTGTTAAGGATAACTCTGTTAAGGATAACTCTGTTAATGATAATTCTTTATTACAAATTGTTTCTGATAATGCTGCTGATAAAACAAATATAAAATCTAAAGATACCGTAACTAAATCATCTGGGGTAGTTGATTCATCTAAAAAAAGTGAAGATAATCGTATATTAACAGAGAATCAGAAGTCTTTGAAAGATACAATGGCAGAATATTCTTCTTTAATGGAAAGAAGATTAGACTTAGAGGATAATTTTGCTAAGTTTTTAAAGGAGACTGAGGATCCTTTACTTGATCCAAAATTTGAGCTATTTGAAAAATCGATTAAGCAGTTAGCTAAAGCTAAAGAATTGTATGAGTTAAAAATTGAAGCACTTAGACGTAATATTGAGGTGGATAAGGAAAGTGAAAGGTCAGTTGATAAATTAATTAGCAAGTTAGCAAATGAAGTTGATAATAAGCCTGACGATGAGCCTTCTGCTCGTTCAGTTTATACTCATCTTTATGCTAAAGAAATAAATCATTTGAATGCAGAGGGTGCTAAAACGGTAGCTAATTTGGAAAAAGCGTATGCTGGATGGCGTGCTTTGGAAGCAAGTAAAACGGACGCGAATAGAGCTGCGATAACTAAAGAACAACAAGAATGTTATATACCAGGTATAAATGCGTTTAACGAATATTTATATGAACTTAATGAGACGGTTAAGTTATATGGGGAAAATAATATAAAAGTTCAGTTAAATGCTAATTTATCAGAAGAACAGTTAGATCTTATACTTTTAGATAAAAAATCTTCTAATTTGAAAAAGTTATGTGAAAAGTATCCGCAATTCAAAAGTTTACAATTTAATTATGAAGGAAATCTATTACTTCAGCAAAAAGAAGAGGATAAGGTTATTAAACTAAAGGATCTTCAACAACAAACTTGTGAAAATCTTCTAGAATTAGTAGAAAAGGATCCTGATAATACTCTTTATAAAAAGTATTATCAAGAAGCTTTATACAAACTTAGATGTACGGAAGAAATTCTTAACCAATTTTCTTGTGCTAAAAATGTAGAGGAATCAAGTGAACGCTTTTATGTTTTAAAACATTTAGAAAACGAAAAGTTTAGGTTAAAATTAATTGCAGATACTAATATGGGTGATTTAAAGGCACAACATGCTGCTGCGGATGCTAATTTATATTACATTTCTACTGGAAACTTAATAAAGGAGTTAAAGAGTTTAGAAAAAGATCGTCCTTATGGAACTCTTTCTAAAATGTTTACTAGAAAGTATGATATGTCTCATACATTGTATAATAGTAAATATACTATATTTGAGATGCAAAGGGTATATAAAGATAATGAGTCCTTTAATGAGTTTGAAAGGTTAAGAAATGAGCATAAAAATGTAGTAAAAGAGAGTATTCAATTAACAAGAAAATTAAAAGATGCTAATGGTGATGTTAAATTTAATGAAAAATTAGTTGATTTACATGTAAAAAAAAAAATTTTAAGAAATAAAGTTAGGAATATAGTTATGGATTTAGATAACTCATTAAAAGAAGAAAATAAAAAATAAATAAAAGTTTGTGGGTATGGTGGAATTGGTAGACACGATGGTTTTAGGGGCCATTGACACGAGGTGTTGTGCAGGTTCGAATCTTGTTGCCCATAAATAATAACAAAGATATTAAGTTATTTATATATATTTATATATAGATCATAGTAATTGAGTTTGATCCTGGCTCAGAGTGAATGCTAGTGGCAGGCTTAACATATGCAAGTCTAACGGACTTTTGTTAAAAAAGTAAGTGGCGTACGGGTGAGTAATACAAAGGAATAATGTAAATTAGACTGGTAAAAGAGAATGAAAATTTTTTATAAATACCGGATAAAAAAAATTTCTTGTTGAAATATTTTTAAAAATTATATTGCTAGTTTACAAGCTTTTGTAGGATTAGGTAGTTGGTTGTTTAAAAGACTACCAAGCCGATGATCCTTAGCTGGTTTTAGAAGAATGAACAGTCACACTGGGACTGAAAAAGGCCCAGACTTCCATGGAGGGCAGCAGTGAGGAATATTGGACAATGGGCGCAAGCTTGATCCAGCTATGCCAAATAGGTGAAGACGGTTATTTTAATTGTAAAACCTTAATGTTAAGAAAGATAATGACATTACTTAAAGTAGGAGTCCCGGCTAACTTCGTGCCAGCAGCCGCGGTAATACGGAGGGGACAAGTGTTACTCGTAATGATTGGGCGTAAAGGGTACGTAGGTTGCTATTATAGTCTAGTGTAAAAAACTTAAGTAAGAAGAAGTAAAGCATTAGATACATTATAGCTTGAGTTTTGGAGAGGAAAGTGGTACTTTTAATGTAGAGGTAAAATTTGTCAATATTAAAAGGACGACCTAAGGCGAAGGCAACTTTCTGGACTAAACTGACACTGAGGTACTGAAGCATGGGGAGCAAATCGGATTAGATACCCGAGTAGTCCATGCCGTAAACGATGAGTATTGCATATTGTCCTATATAAAATAGGATTGTGTGTCAGTTAACACGTTAAATACTCCGCCTGGGGACTACGGTCGCAAGATTAAAACTCAAAGGAATTGCGGGGAAGCTAAACAAGCGGTGGAATATGTGGTTTAATTTGATATAACGCGTATAACCTTACCAATTCTTGAAAAGCAAAAGAGTTCATATTTAAAAAAATAGTTGTTTTTTATTATTTATAGAGTAGAAACAGAAACTTTTGTACAGGTGTTGCATGGCTGTCGTCAGCTCGTGTTGTGAAATGTATGGTTTATTCCTGTAACGAGCGCAACCCTTATCCTTTATTTTATTAAAGGAAACTGTCTATGAAAAATAGGAGGAAGGTGAGGATGACGTCAAGTCAGCATGGCCTTTATGGATTGGGCTACACACGTATTACAATGGTTATTACAATAGAGAGCAATAGTGTAAGCTGGAGCAAATTCTTAAAGATAATCGTAGTTCGGATTATTGTCTGAAATTTGGCAATATGAAGGCGGAATCGCTTGTAATCGCGAAAAAGAATGTCGCGGTGAATATGTACACAGCTTCACGACACACCGCCCGTCACGCCATGGGAATCGGTATTGTTCAAAATGAACTTACCTTATAAAAAGTTATTAAGTTAAGATATTTTTTTTATAATTTGTTTTAACATTATTTTTATAAGAGGTGACTTAGTATAATATTGAGGACTGGGGTGAAGTCGTAACAAGGTAGCTGTAGGGGAACCTGTAGCTGGACTAATAAAATCTAAAGATAAGAGAAGATAGTTTAAAGGTAGAATAATGGTTTCCAAAACCATTGGTGCAGGTTCGAGTCCTGCTCTTTTCGATAATATGACTAGATAGCATAATTGGTAGTGCGGGTTATTGCAACTAACTTGGCGCTGGCTCAAATCCAGCTCTAGTCTGAATATATTTGCAACATTGTGAGTGCATAGCTCAGGGGTAGAGCATCGGTCTTTTAAGCTGCAGGTCTTGGGTTCGAAACCCAATGCACTCATTGTGGAGTGAAGCAGTGGTAGCTTGTCAGTTTCATGCGCTGAATGTCGAGGGTTCGAGTCCCTCCTCCACAAAATGTGTATAAGGCTTATTGTATGATATCAATAGATAAAAAATTATGTAAAGTTACATCATTTGTATTGTACAGATTTTTTTTTAGTTATTATTATTATATAGTTTTATTAAGTTGTATTTTATTTTTAGTATTTTTACAAGAATCATTTTTATTGTTTTTATTTTTAAAAGTAATATTATTACCTCATATTTATTTTGGGTTAAATCATATTGTTGAAGATTATGTGTTAGATAAAACTTTAGTAATATTTTTAAAAAGTCTTATTTTTGTTATATCTTATATATATTTTGTAACTTTTATTTTGTATGAAATTTTTCATATATTTTAATTTCTTAATATTTGGGTAAAAATTAGTAAATTATACAATAAATGCAAAAACATTTAAATCATTTAGTAGATCCAAGTCCATGGCCATTATCTACATCTATGTCTACATTAAGTATGTTAATAGGTGTTGTGATGTATATGCATTCATATTTATATGGATTTTTAGTTATTTTTCTAGGTTTGTTTGGCTTATTAATTAGTTTATATTTATGGTGGCGAGATGTTGTACGTGAAGGTACCTATGAAGGTCGTCATACATCAGTTGTACAAGTCGGTTTAAGATATGGTATGCTTCTTTTTATATTATCGGAAGTATGTTTTTTTGTTGCATTTTTTTGGGCATTTTTCCATTCTAGTTTATCACCTAATGTTGAGATTGGTTCTATATGGCCACCCGAGGGTATTGTACCTTTTAATCCTTGGGAAGTACCTTTATTAAATACTGTAATCTTATTATTATCTGGTGCCACTATAACATGGAGTCATCATTCTATAATAGGTGGTAATAAAGTAGATGCCTTGAAGGGTTTAGAAATAACAATTTCATTAGCGGTAATTTTTACAGCGTGTCAAGTATATGAATATTTTGAAGCTCCTTTTAGTATATCTGATGGTATATATGGATCTACTTTTTTTATGGCTACAGGGTTCCATGGGTTCCATGTTATTATAGGAACTTTAATTATTTTTGTTATGATGTTACGTTTATATTATAACCATTTTACGAAAGAACATCATTTTGGATTTGAAGCAGCGGCATGGTATTGGCATTTCGTAGATGTTGTTTGGTTATTTTTATTTGTAACAATTTATTGGTGGGGTAGTGCACTTTAGTATTTTATAATTTATTTTTATAAAATGCATTACCAAAAGCAATATCCTTTGTCTCCTTTTTTAACAATATATAAGCCACAATTTAATAGTATAATATCTATTTTTGAGCGTATTACAGGTATTATCTTGTTGTTTTTTATATTTTATTTATGTTTTTTTCTTTGTGTTTTCGAAGAAGGGTTAAGTTTCTATAATTTTTATTATTTATTATCTTTGTTTGTGTTTGGAGAATCTTATTTTTTATTGTCTTTTTATATTTTTTTTAGTTTTAGTTTATGTTATCATTTACTATTTTCGGTTAGATATATTTTTTGGAATGTTACAGGAGGAAAACATTTAAATTTAGATTTTAATTACTTAATTATAATCGCTATTTATTGGTTTTTTCCTTTTTTATTAACAATTTTTAATTGCGTGTTGAATAATTTTTGAATTGAGATGATTAATTTAGTAAAATTTTTTTTAGTAGGTAAAAATGATTTGGGTTTGAATTTTAAAGATCCAGCAACAGAAGTTATGGAAGGTATTATAGATTTTCACCATGATATACAATTTTATTTAATGGTTATTGTAACGTTTGTTGCTTGGATGTTATTTTCTATAGTCTATGAATTTGGTTTTTCTATGTATATAGGATCAACTTTTACTAGTCTAGAAAAAACATTATTTGTTAGAAAAGCACATTTAGTTACAAAAAATATTACTCATGGTACAGTTTTAGAAATTGTATGGACATTAATACCAGCGTTTGTTTTAGTAGCAATTGCAATACCATCTTTTGCACTTTTATATGCTGTTGATGAGATTATTGATCCTATGTTAACTGTTAAAGTTATAGGACATCAATGGTATTGGTCTTATGAATATTCGGATTTTTCAGAAAATGAAATTTTTTTTGATAGTTATATGATACCAGAAGAAGATTTAGAATTAGGTGAATTACGCTTATTAGAGGTTGATAGAAAACTTTGGTTGCCTACATATACATATATTCGTGTATTGGTGACATCGGTTGATGTAATACATTCATGGGCTATACCTTCTTTTGGTGTAAAAATGGATGCATTGCCTGGACGTTTAAATCAAGTGTCGTTATTTATCAAGCGAGAAGGTATTTTTTATGGACAATGTAGTGAGCTTTGTGGTGTAAACCATGGGTTTATGCCTATAGGTATAAAAGCAGTACCTTTAAATTTATTTAATTTTTGGGTTGAATATATTATTAATGATAGTGAATAATGGAATATAAGGGTATAAATAAGTGGTTTTTTTCAACAAATCATAAAGATATTGGTAGTTTATATATTTTATTTGGTGGTGTTTCTGGTTTGATTGGTTTAATTTTTTCTATTGTTATTCGAATGGAATTAGCTAGCCCGGGTAATCAAATTTTAAATGGTAATTTTCAATTATATAATACAATTATTACAGCGCATGCTTTTATTATGATTTTTTTTATGGTAATGCCTGTATTATTTGGTGGTTATGGTAATTGGTTTGTACCTCTATTAATAGGTGCACCTGATATGGCTTTTCCGAGGATGAATAATGTAAGTTTTTGGTTTATGCCACCTTCTTTAATTTTATTAGCAGCATCGGCTTTAGTTGAGGTTGGTGCTGGTACTGGATGGACAGTTTATCCTCCTTTATCATCTATTGAAGCACATCCTGGAGCTTCTGTGGATTTAGCTATTTTTAGTTTACATATAGCAGGGGCTTCATCTATATTGGGTTCTATAAATATGATAACTACAGTTATTAATATGAGAGCTCCCGGTATTTATATGTCAAATTTACCTTTATTTGTATGGTCTATTTTTATTACTGCAATTTTGTTATTATTATCTTTACCTGTTTTTGCTGGGGGTATTACTATGCTTTTAACAGATCGAAATTTTAATACAACATTTTTTGATCCTGCTGGGGGAGGTGATCCGATTTTATATCAACATTTATTTTGGTTTTTTGGACATCCTGAGGTTTATATTTTAGTTATACCAGCCTTTGGTGTGGTTAGTCAAGTTGTTAGTGCGATGTCAGAAAAGCAAATTTTTGGTTATTTTGGTATGGTTTATGCTATGCTTTCTATTGGTGTTTTAGGTTTTATTGTTTGGGCGCACCATATGTATACAGTTGGTATGGATGTAGATACACGAGCTTACTTTACAGCAGCGACTATGATTATTGCAGTACCTACTGGTATTAAAATTTTTAGTTGGTTAGCAACTTTGTGGGGTGGTCTGTTAAATTTTAAAACTTCGACGTTATTTACATTAGGGTTTATTGTTTTATTTACATTTGGTGGTGTAACGGGTATTGTTTTATCTAACAGTGGTTTAGATGTTGCACTACATGATACTTATTATGTTGTGGGTCATTTTCATTATGTTTTATCAATGGGAGCAGTCTTTGGTATGTTTTCTGGTTTTTTCTATTGGATTTATAAAATGACAGGAGGTGTTTATTCTGAATTAGATGGGCAGCTAATGTTTTGGGTGATGTTTGCAGGTGTTAATATAACATTTTTTCCTATGCATTTTTTAGGTATATCTGGTATGCCACGTAGAATACCTGATTTTCCAGATGAATATAGTTTATGGAATAGTGTAGCGTCTTTTGGTTCTTTTGTAAGTGTATGGTCAGTTATTTACTTTATTTATATTGTATGTAATTTAAAGTATTCTTCTATTAAAGAAAAATTATAAATTATTGTGTTATGTAAAAAAATTTCTCATATTTGGGAATTTTTAGAAGTTATTAGTGTTCTATAATAAGTGATAAAAACTGTATTGTTTTACATTATGGTTTGGTTATTGAAGTAATGTCTTATAATATTTTTTAGTAATTTTGTTTTTCTTATATGTGTTTATATATTTTTAATGAGAATAGTATTAAGCATCTATTAAGTTTTTACAAAGTTAAGTATTAGTATTGGTTATAAGATAAATATCAATAAGAATAACTATATTTGTTATAAAAATAGTTAGTAATTTTAAGGTATATATTAACAGGTTTAAAGTTTTTCTGAATTATGAAATAGATTTTATTAAGTTTTTATAATGACAAAAAATTTAGCATCTGATGAAGTAAGTTCTATAATTAAGGATAATGTTATTGAGTCTCATTATACAGCGTATTTTCATGAAACAGGTAAAGTTTTAACTACGGGGGATGGTATTGCGGAAATTTATGGTTTAGATGAGGTAGGTGCTGGTGAAATGCTAGAATTTTCTAGTGGAGTAAAAGGTATGGCATTAAATTTACGTGCAGGTATTGTAGGAGCTGTTATTTTTGGTGATAGTAAGCTTGTTAAAGAAGGTGATTCTGTTAAAAGATTACATGCTATTTTAAATTTAAGTGTAGGTTCGGGATTACTTGGTAGAGTAATTGATGTATTAGGTAACCCTATAGATGGGTTAGGTAAAATAGAAGGTGAGTTAAAGGAATCACGAATTGAAGTAAAAGCACCAGGTATTATTCCTAGAAAATCTGTACATGAGCCGGTTCAAACAGGATTAAAAGCTATTGATAGTTTGATACCTATTGGTCGTGGTCAACGTGAATTAATTATTGGGGATCGACAAACTGGTAAAACAGCTATTGCGGTAGATACTATTATTAATCAAAAAGCAGTGAATGAAGCTGTGGGTGCGAGTAAATTATATTCTATCTATGTTGCTGTAGGACAAAAAATGTCAACTGTTGTACGTATTATTAGTATTTTAAAAAAAACTGATTGTATGAAGTATGCGGTTGTTGTTACAGCTACAGCATCTGATGGGGCACCTGTACAATATATAGCTCCTTTTGCAGGAGCTACAGTGGGTGAGTTCTTTCGAGACTCAGGTAAACATGCATTAATTATTTATGATGATTTGAGTAAACATGCTGTTGCGTATCGTCAAATGTCTTTACTTTTAAGACGACCACCAGGACGTGAAGCTTTCCCAGGAGATGTTTTTTATTTACATTCTAGATTATTAGAGAGAGCTGCTAAAATGAGTGATGCTTTTGGAGGTGGTTCTTTAACTTCTTTGCCTATTATTGAAACGCAAGGGAATGATGTTTCAGCTTATATACCGACAAATGTTATTTCTATTACGGATGGTCAAATCTTTTTAGAGTCTAATTTATTCTATAAAGGTATTCGACCGGCGGTGAATGCGGGACTTTCTGTTAGTAGAGTAGGATCTTCTGCGCAATGTAAAAGTATGCGTTACATTGCTGGTTCTATGAAATTAGAGTTAGCACAATATCGAGAAGTTGAAGCTTTTGAAAAATTTGGGTCTTCTTTAGATATTGAGACACAAGAATTATTAGAAAGAGGTAAAAAATTAACAGAATTATTAAAACAAGATCAATACTCTCCTTTAACAATTGAAGAGCAGGTTTTAATTATTTTTAGTGGTGTTAGAGGATATTTGAGAAAAGTACCTTTAGCTAAGATTAGTTCTTTTGAAACAGGTTTGTTAAATTTTGTAAACTGTCTCTTATACACATCTGACGCTGCCGACGAGCGATCTAGTGTAGAT
>OJGU01001055.1_pt1 | contig 11727 bp, 9 predicted proteins | sample 1594741 | NCBI WGS metagenome assembly OJGU01 (sample SAMN05416841, study PRJEB24817) | seawater metagenome | isolation source: Sea water | place: Canada:Atlantic | collected 2013-07 | reverse complement strand
CTCAAGGAAGGCCCCCACCGAGAACTTACCAATTACTTTCAAAAACTTGTTGATGAGACATTGGCATCCTCGAGTGCTGCCTCACCGGTCACCATGCGTCGCCTCAATCGATACGAGTACAACAACGCGGTGCGCGATCTCCTTCAATTGAAGGGGGACATCTACCCGCTCCCGGAAAAGGTGATTCGCGAAAGTAAGCCATATTACAACCCAGCCTCCGGACACTTTCCGCGAACCGTCACCGCCGGGAACCGAACGTTAGGTAAGAACATCATCGAGAAGCCCATTCTCACCGGCGTGGTCCCATTCGCAATGGATCTCCAAGCCGAGCACGGGTTCAACAATCGCGGAGCAGAATTAAGTGTCTCCCCAATTCTGCTCGAGAGTTTTCTGAGCCTCTCCCAGTCTCTCGTTAACAGCCCTGAGTTCGACGACTACACCAAGCTCTACGACTCCTTCTTTGCTCGCCCTTCAGCCGCCTCACGAGAGGTTCTGATCCATGCAGCCGCCGAGCGCCTCGGCCCTTTTCTGGAAAGGGCTTTTCGACGCCCCCTCGAACCGGCTGTGCTTGACCGCTACGTCAACTACTTTGAGCGATCGCTCGAGCGGACGGGATCCTTCGAGCGGAGCATGAAGGCAGTCACCGCAGGGGTTCTGGCGTCTCCAAGATTTCTATTCGTCGGCGAGCATGCAGACGACCAAAACAACACCGCGCCGCTCTCTCCTTACGAGCTAGCGACCCGACTTTCCTTTTTTCTCTGGAGCACGCTTCCAGACGATCGACTCTTGTCGTTGGCCCGAAGCGGATCTCTCCTCGAGACTAACACCCTAAGATCGGAAGTCGCACGCCTTCTGGAATCTCCGCGAAGCCAGGCTCTCTCACTAGACTTCGCCCGACAGTGGCTACGGCTAGACCAACTTATCACGGCTGTGCCAGATTTCGATCGATTCGAACGGTACTACTCTCGTATTGGTTGTGAACAATGGAAATTCGGGCTCCAAACAATGCTCGAGCCGTTGCTACTCTTCGAGAGCATCGTCGTCGAGGATCGATCGGTGATGCTGTTGATCGATTCGAACTACAGCTATCGAACTGATGAGATGCAATCTTGGTACTCGGACGAACTGCCCTTCGACGACAAGCAGAACCGAGATCGATTCAACACCTTTTCTCAGGCCTTTCGACGACGCAACTTGAGCACCCGACGGGAAGGCGGTGTCATCACCTCGACTGCTGTCCTGACCATGACCTCATCCCCCCTCCGCACGAGCCCCATCAATCGTGGCGCCTGGGTCGCTTCCGTTATTTTCAACCAACCCCCGCCACCGCCACCAGACGTGGTTCCTGAAATCGAAGCGGATGATGATGCTATCGAATCGCAAGGCATGACCCTCCGTCAGCGCCTCGTGCAACATCAATCCAATAAGAGCTGCGCTTCATGCCATTCAAAGATCGATCCGATGGGCTTCGCACTCGAGAACTATGACGCCATCGGACGCTGGCGAGACAACTATCGATCGGGGCTACCGATTGACGCTAGCGGAGAGCTATTTGGAGAAGCTCGCTTCACGGATATCGTCGGACTAAAAGACGCAATTCTCCAGAATCCAGAATGGTTCATGCGCGGCTTCAGTGAACATCTACTCGCCTATGCCTTGGGCCGAGAACTTGAAGTCACTGATAAACCAGCGATCGATCGAATCCTTCGCAAAGCAATGGCTGCGAGAGGTCAGTTCTCAACCATTGTCACGGAGATCGTAACGAGCTATCCTTTCCGCTACAAAACCAAAGCGACCAGCCCATGATACTAAGACGTCGAACACTATCGCGCCGTACCTTTCTCCGGGGATGCGGGGCCACGATGGCTCTCCCGCTTCTCAACATCATGGAACAGCGCTCGCTCTCTGGCGACGAAGAAACACCCCCACCAGTCCGAACCGCCTTCTTCTACATTCCCAATGGAGTCGTCCAATCAGCTTGGAATCTTGGTGACACTGGAAAAGGCTATCGGCTCAGCCCTACACTGGAACCCCTTGCCCCCGTACGGCAGAAGGTTTCTGTTTTCTCGAATCTTGATCGCATCAAAGTCGCGGGAACCGACGGGCACGCCCAAGCAGGAGCCTGCTGGCTGAGTAGCGCCGCCCCAGATGAACTCTCGCCTGCTGGTTATCCACTCAAGAAGACCATCGACCAAATCATCGCCGAAGAAACAGGGAAACAAACCGCCTTTCGTTCGCTCGAACTCAGCTGTAATCCCTACGAGGATAACAAAGAGTCGGTCTACTTTGATAACATCTCCTGGTACGGCCACGGTCACGTTGCCCGCTCCCTGAGAGATCCAAAAGCTGTCTTCAACCGTCTCTTTGCAGCCGATGAACATGCCTCCACAGGAAGCATTCTCGATCTTGTTCTCGATGACGCCAAGTCCCTCAATCGCGATTTGGGGAGATCCGATCAGCAGAAACTCGATGAATACCTCGATTCAGTTCGTACGGTCGAAACTCAAATCAATCGCGTCAAACAACGTCAGAAAGAGATCGATAGTCTCCACCTCCAAGCACCAACGAAGCCCTGGCAAGCAATGGACCGAGACGAATTTATCCAAGTCATGGGCGATCTCATGATTCTCGCACTACGCACAGACCTGACCCGAGTTGCTACCCTCATGACGGCTCCCGAACGATGGAGCACTCCCTTGCACGTCCAAGGTCTCTTCGAAAAACCCGTACAACACCACGGCATGACCCACAATCAAGGCAACGATGAGGCACTCACAAAACTCAAGGAGCTCGATCGCTTCCACGTCGATCAGTTCGCCCGCCTGGTGGCAAAAATGGACGCTATCCCCGAAGGCGAAGGAACCCTTCTCGACAACATGATGTTCACCTTAGGATCAGGCTTGAGCAGTGGAGAACTGCATATCTACACCAACTTGCCCACGGTGATTGCGGGTGGCGCAGGCGGAAAGATCGCCCTAAATCAACATCTGCGATCCCCCGAAGGAACTCCCATCGCTAATCTGTGGCTTAGTATGGCTCAAGCAATGGGAGTTAAGCGCAACCGGATCGCGGACAGTACCGAGCCCCTAGCCATCGGTTAAACGCCTTGATTCCTGCCGATTGAGTCAGGCACCGCAAAACTAGCCTTCTACGATATGATCGCCAGCGACTGCCTCCCCGCACATGACACAAAATCCCCGCTTCGTACTAGTCTTCCGGCCGCAATGCGGACAATCAATGACCTGATGCCCGAGCTTTCCATCTGCCACCCCATCACGAAGATCCACTTCGTGAATTCGATCAGCTAGCATCTGCTCCGTGATCTCTGAATTCTCACGAATCAATTCCCACATCCCCTGACAAGCAAGGGTCACACGATCCAACTGTCGCCTAAGAGAACGCAACTCCGATTCTACCCGATCGGCTTTGTTCTTGGCCTGGCTTGCTTGAGCCGACGCTCCATTGATTCGACGGTGTTGGTGAATTTCCCAGAAGATACTCATTCCAGAAGCCTGTCCCGCATTCGTTCCCTACTCAAGTACGGAACACCGACTGTTCCAGCTAAATATTTGACATTTTACTATCGTCCTCGAGCGTAGATTTTAGCAGTCTGCAAATACGATGCAGCAACGCCATTTATTTAGCACGATTACGAAGGTATTCGCCCTGATCGTTATCGGAAGCCTCTTCCGGGAAAGCTTGAGCCGTGCCGATGAATCATCGGAGCTTTTTGCAACAGATCAATTACTCAACATCGAGATCGAACTCGACGCTAAGGACTGGTATGAGCTCCGAATAAGCCATAGGACCGTCGGAGAAAACCTATCAAAAATCACCGAGAAACCTTACGGGTATTATCAGGCGAATGTATCAATCAACGGTCAGACAGTGAAAAACGTCGGCGTCCGGAAAAAAGGATTCTTTGGATCAGTCGTCTCCACCCGGCCCTCATTGAAACTTCGCTTTGATAAATTCGTAAACAACCGAACCTTTCACGGACTCGAAATGATGACGCTGAACAACAACGTTCAGGACTTCAGTCAGGCCCATCAAGTTATGGCCTACGAGTTTTTCGATCGCGTTGGAATTCCTTCCCCTCGGTGCAATCTGGCTCGAGTGAGCGTGAACGGTGAAGCACTAGGAATCTACTCCCACATTGAGTCCATACGCACTCCATTCATCAAGCGCCATTTCGCGAAATCAAAAGGGTATCTCTTCGAAGGCTACGCAGGAGATTTCAACGACGAAGACTTTGCTCGCATTGTCCATAAAACCGGCAACGAAGAGAAGGCGACAACTAAGTTAACGCAACTCAAGGAAACCATTAACCAGGGGGATCAAATCAATGTCTCCGACCTCGAAGGCATTCTCAACCTGGAAGCCTTCATCCAGCTATGGGCAGCTGAAGTCTTGATCGGTCATTGGGATGGTTATTCCGGCAATCGAAATAATTACTATCTCTACTTCGACAAGCAGCGAGACCTCTTCTATTTCATTCCCTGGGGAGCTGACGCCGTATTCAGCGACCCGGGCCCCTTCATCTTCCAACCGGTTCCGAAATCGGTAAAAGCGATGGGATTGCTCTGCAAACGACTCTGGGAAGTCCCTGAGATTCGCGATCGCTATCGAGTCGAAATGCAACGCCAACTCGATGAGGTTTGGAACGAAGACCGAATGACCAAGGCGCTCATCAAGGCACAAGCGATGATCGCGAGGCACCTCACGGTCCCCAGTGTCAAAGTCGCCGGTTCAACCCAAATGATCCATGCCTTTATTAAGAACCGACGGAACGACATCCAAAACGAACTGGATCAAGCCCCTGAAGATTGGCCCGAGGTCTATACCATGCGTCCACCCGACCCAGAGAGTGTCGTCCCAATGCAGCTCAAGGGATCCTTCTCAACGGTCTTCGGGCCCAGCGATCCGAACAAGATTCTAGAGCAAGGCAATGCAGCGCTTAGTGTCACAATCGCAGGGAAAGCCCAAGCCCCCTTCACTCGCTTTGGTGCCATCGCTGAAACCAAGAACAATAACTTCATGATACCTCGCCCCGATTATCCTCAGGTGACCCTCGTCGCTTCCAACGAAGCTGGGGATAAGACCTGGCACCTGACTTTTCTCATTGATCCAATTCGCGTCCACGGCGAGCCGGTAACATTGGAAGCCGATCACTTTGCGACCTGGGTTCAACTGGTCGACGGAGATCCATTCTCGCCAACGGCAAGGCGCATTCCTTTTGGCATTATGGGAACACTTGAACTAGGGCGAACGACCATTGCCAATGGAGAAGCGATTCAAGGTACTTTCGATCTCATGACCGCAGCTTTTCCCGAGGAATAGACGCTTGGGCCTAGGGCACTAGGCGATAGAACGTCAGGATTTGCAATGGGCATCTCCTCGACGACAGGTTTATCAACGCTAGCGATGCGGATACCGTTATATCCCGTACTGAGCCATCAACTAGAGAATCATTCCTCCGTCCACCTGGAGTGTCGCCCCCGTGGTGAAGGAACTCGCGTCGGAGGCGAGATAGACGGCCGCGCCAACGATTTCGTCGGTTTCCCCAACCCGCTTGAGAGCTTTCAACGATGAAAACTCACGCTCCGCCTCAGGTGTCTTCCAAAGGGCTTCGCTTAATTGGGTCTTGATCACTCCAGGACAAATGCAATTGACGCGAATCTTCGCCTCCCCCAGTTCTCGAGCCATGACTTTAGTCAACATGATCAAGCCGGCTTTCGTCACCGAATAGATCCCTTGCATCGGCGTCGCCGAAAGTCCCGCAACCGAGGCAATATTGACAATCGATCCGCCCCCGCGTTTTTTCATCTCCGCAGCGAGGGCTCGGGAAAGGCGATAAGGCCCAGTCAGATTCACATCAAAGGTTTTCTCCCAGGCCCAGTCTTCCGATTCGGCAATGGGACCAAAATAGGGATTCGTACCAGCATTGTTTACTAAGATATCTACCCCGCCCCATCCCGCCTGGCAGCTTTCTAACAATCGGTCGATCTCGGCAGCCTTCCCAACATGGGCTACCAGGCCTTGAACTTGGGCGGGAAACGAACTCAACTGAGCCATGGCCTCGTCAACGCCGGCCTGCTTTCTGCCGCAAAATGTCACTTTGGCTCCCGCGTCAAGATAGCCCTTGACGATCGCGAACCCAATGCCTCGAGTGCCACCCGTTATTAGTGCATGCTTACCCGCTAGAGAAAATCGATCATTCATAATAGCTCTCACTCTAGAATCACCGGAAAGGGATTGAGATCCCCTACCGCTCATCGTAGGCTCGGCACAACGCTAGAACACACTCACGTCCGACAGCAAACACGAAGCGAAGTAGAGATTCTTGAATGAGCGAACTCGTTGCCTATCACGTCCAAGACGGTGTCGCCGTCATCAGTATTAACAATCCCCCTGTCAATGCCCTGGGACCAGGCGTTCCCGAGGGGATCTCCAATGCTATCACCAAGCTTCATGCTGATCACTCCGCGCAGGCAGCGGTTCTGATTGGTTCGGGCAAGACATTCATTGCTGGTGCCGACATCAAACAGCTCGCCTTGGTGGCATCCGGCGCACAAACCAAGCTCCAGAGCCTGTCACCACTTCTCAGGGCAATCGAAGATGCATCGAAACCAGTCGTGTGTGCGATTCACGGCACCGCCTTGGGCGGTGGCCTCGAGATCGCCATGAGCTGTCACTATCGCGTTGCCGTCAAGAAGGCACGATTGGGACAACCGGAAGTGAAGATTGGCATCATTCCAGGCGCTGAAGGGACTCAGCGGCTTCCTCGTCTGATTGGCATCGCTGCCGCTGCCGAGCTCTGCGCCACAGGTCGAATGATTTCCGCACCGGAGGCAGTCAAACTCGGGGTCCTTGACGCGATCGTTGGCGACGACCTCCTCAACGAAGCAATCCGCTTCGCCAAAAACTGCGCTGGCAGCAAGGAGCCCCATCCAAAAACCCGCGAGCTTTCCAAGAAGCTGATCATTGACGAGCGCACTCAAGAAGGGTTGCAGCAGCTCCGTCAAGGACTCACCAAGAAGGCCCGAGGCATGCAAGCACCAGCAAGGGCTATCGAGGCGGTTGCGCTGACAAGCCACTTGCCATTCGAAGAAGGAAGCCAAGCAGAAAGCCAACTGTTCCAAGCCTGTCTCAAATCCTCAGAGGCCAAGGGTTTGATGCACGCATTCTTCAGCGAGCGGGCCGTTAGCAAGATCCCGGATCTCCCAAAGGATGTTACGGCCACGCCGATTGAGAGTGCCGCCATCATCGGAGCCGGAACGATGGGGGGCGGGATCACCATGAGCTATCTCAACGCCGGAATACCGGTCGTCTTGAAAGAAGTCGATCAAGAAGCTCTCAATCGAGGGCTCGCTACGATTCGAAAAAACTACGCTGCGTCCGTGAAGCGTGGCAAGTTTACCGAAGAACAAGTCGAACATCGACTCTCACTGCTCACACCAAGTCTCAATTATGAGGACATAAAAGAGGCAGATATCGTTGTTGAGGCAGTCTTTGAGAATCTTGAGTTAAAAAAGAATATCTTCGCGGAAATTGACGGTTTCGCAAAGGAAGGAGCGATTCTTGCATCGAATACTTCCACCTTAGATATCGACCAGATCGCCTCGGCAACCCGTCGACCCGAATCCGTGATCGGCAACCACTTCTTTAGCCCCGCCAACATCATGAAATTACTTGAAATTGTTCGCGGTTCAAAGACCAGCCCACAGGTCATTGCCTCTAGCATGGCTCTCGCCAAGAGGCTTCGAAAGGTCGGTGTCTTAGTCGGGAATTGCTTTGGTTTTGTAGGCAACCGAATGTTCAATCCGTATACGAACGAAGCCCAATTCCTCCTCGAGGAAGGAGCTTCTGTGGCGCAAGTCGATAAAGCACTCTACGAATTTGGTTGGGCGATGGGTCCGCTAGCTGTCCTCGATCTTGCCGGAAATGATGTAGGATGGAGAATCCATCAGGAAGTCAAACACACCCTGCCCTCCGATAGACGTCAGCCGGTCATGACAGATTACCTCTACCACGAAAAACGTTGGGGGCAAAAAACGGGCAAAGGTTGGTATCGCTATGAAGCGGGACAACGACTGGGACTTTCAGATGAATCCTTCGAAAAAGTGATTCGTAGTGAAGCCAGAAAAGCCGGTATCGAACAACGAACGATCACAGACGAGGAAATCCTCGAACGGACTCTTTATGCGCTGATCAACGAGGGAGCACGAATCCTCGAAGAAGGGTTTTCCATCCGCTCCTCAGACATCGATATCATCTACATTTACGGCTACGGATTCCCAGCCTACCGCGGCGGTCCCATGCATTATGCGGATCAAGTCGGAATCAAGAAGGTTTATAAGCGCATCTGTGAATTGGAGCAGCAACAAGGCCCTTGGTGGAAACCCGCACCGCTCCTCAGACAACTGACAGAATCGGGAAGCACCTTCGCCGCCTTCGATCACCAATAGACGCACGCGTCACTGCCCCTCATGGACTTCAAGGAAATCCAATACGCCGTCCACGATCAAATCGCTCGGATCACTCTTTGCCGGCCTGAAAAGCTCAATGCGTTAACCCGTCAGATGGAGAATGAGTTGTTTGCTGCCATGAAAGCGGCGAACGAATCTAGCGATGTCAAAGTGATCATCCTTACTGGATCCGGAAAAGGGTTTTGTTCCGGAGCTGACCTAAGCCTCCTCCAGGCGATCAATAACGAGGATTTAGAAACAAGCGACCCCAAAGAGATCCTTAAGAAGTATGTTCCAGACCGCCGTTTAGGCCCCGTTCGAAAGGACTTTCAGCGCTGCTGGTCTTATTTTCAAGCCGTCGAGAAACCGATAATCGCCGCCATCAACGGCGCAGCCGTCGGTCTAGGCTTCATCATTCCCCTCTATTGTGACATTCGCTATGCTGCTCACGAGGCTCGCTTCAGCACCGCATTTGCCAAACGCGGTTTGATCGCAGAACATGGAATTAGCTGGATGCTTCCCCGCCTGATCGGAGTCTCCAATGCGCTCGACCTCCTCTTCTCGGCGCGACTGATCAAGGCGGAAGAAGCCTTACGAATCAACCTGGTGTCGCGTGTCTTCCCCTGCAACACCCTGCTCGTTGAAGCCGAAGCCTACGCGAAGCATCTTGTCGAAAACGTCTCCCCTCGATCCCTAAGGCTGATGAAGCGAGAAGTCTACAACGCTCAATTTCAATCGCTGTCAGATGCGATCGACGATGCCAACCAGGACATGCTCCAGAGTTTTGTCTCCGAAGACTTCAAAGAAGGAGTCGCTCATTTCGTTGAAAAACGCCCGCCAAAATTCACGGGGCGCTAGCCCTCCTGCCGCGAAACATCGAGTTTCCATCAAACAGCAATAGGGACAGGTTTAATATCAACTCCGTCTCCAAATAAGCGATGATCCAGTCAACCCGGAATAATGACGAACACCTCAGGGACAGGTATAGTCTCGATCTCCCATCCAATGATCGCAGGGTCTGAATCATCGGGAACGAAGCAAGAGCCACTTCGAATAGACACGAGAGAGTTGAATATACGGGACGGGTATACTCTCAAGAATTCGTACGTCCCAACGAATCTATGGTTTCGTCAGAATCACGTAAAGCGATCAGCCCACCTCGGCAGTCGAATAAGAGGCGGCAATGAGGATGACCTCAATGCTAGAAAAAAGAATAATTGACGAATAGTAAGTCCCCACAAGCGAATCGGCACAGCGCAGAAACGGGATTCCTTTGATCGACAAAGGAATCAATGCAACTGGAAGCAATGCCCAAATGGAATAGCCGCCTCTATGCCAGAACGATAGACGAACGACGAAGTGCTAAGATTCCTAGCTAAAGGGCTTCTTCTTGAGTTCCCGAAGCGATACAAAACCGAGATTAGACAAAGCCGAATTGAGCGAGCGAGCACCAGATTTTCTTTGCTCGCTAAACCTATCCTGGAACTCACGATAGAGTTCCTCTACAAAAGGTGTCGCTCCAAGGGCAAGACCATCCGAAAAGTATCGAATCCTCAATCGCAAAAGATGTCCCGCACTCAATTTGGCCCCCCGGTCAAGCTCTCTGAGAATTTCGTCTCGATCCATCATCCGCTTTTGAGAATGCCCCGGCATTCCCCCCTTCAAGAATAGGAATTCCCGATAGCGAGATGAAATCTGCCGCCACGGACCGCAGGGATATAGACTCATGATTGCTTTCCTGCATTGATCCCTTCCTCCAAGGGCCTCAGCATAACCGCAGAATCGATAGTCCTTTGGGTCTTTCACGATTCCTGCCCGCACAGGATTCAGGTCGATGTAAGCTGAGACGATCAGCATCGTTTCTGCCACGCCCTCTACTATCGTGCTTCGAAAACGCTCAGCCCAAAGCGTTCCGAACCTACCTTGTGTTCGATTGTACCAAGCACTGAAACGTTGCTTGAGCTCCTTATTAAAAACCGAAATATCCCCCATTCGAGCCAGCAATTGATCCTTCAGCTCGACCGGAATGGGCTCATTCGCATCCCTCAGCATTGTAAGTCGCTTCGAAAGAGCGTCGTTGGCGCCGTAAAACGTCGACACTCGATTAACAAGCAAACGATCGTCTAACTTGGACTCGCAAGGAACTCTCACCAACAAGTGGACGTGGTTCGACATAATGCAGTAACCCATGATATCGACGCCACAAAACGCAGCCTGAGCCCACATCAAGCGCCGAAAAGCCTCCTTTTCAACATCCCCCAATAGATACTGCCCTCCGACAATACGTGAAACGCAATGATACGTCACCTCTCGCCCACAAGGTTTGATTCGAGCCATTCGCATAACCTCATAACAGTAACATCACTTCTATCCAGATGTCAAAACACGATATACCTGTCTCTTCGTCACCGCGTTGCCGCCGGCTATAGCCCTAAGGGATAAGAGTCCAGTTATATTACTTCTATTTAAATGTCAAAGTGCTTTGTCCCAATCCCTCTTGAAGAAGCTCTTGGAAAGTCGCACTCAGAATATGCAAATAGGTGGTTGAGACTCGAACGACTCATTTCGCTCGCCTACAAAAAAATCGTCACCGAATCTAGGAGTCCCCAAGACTCCATCGGTCCGAAATATAGAGCAGAATCGTGTATCTCGCTAGCATCGAAAGATTGTCCCGATCTCTTTGCCTCTCGGGTGGGTCCCAACATGCGCTTCCACCATCACGGTGTCTCCGTCGGCTATTTTCTTAAGCGTTTCACTTTAGGGACAGGCTCTTGTGTCTTCGACCCGACTGGAGATTCTGTTTGCAAGGGACAGGCTCAGGGGATTTGAAGAATTGATCTCGCTAAGCACCAATGTATGACTCTATTTCGCGGAGGTGGTTCGGAAGGATTCCATGAACTCACGCTCTCGCTGTAGTACAAGATCGTCTTTGAAGCCTCCGTGGCGACCGTCTTTGACAAGGTAGAGTTTGGAGTGGACGCCAGCTTTTTTCAGCGCTTGGTGAAGAATCTCGCTTTGATGAGCCGGCACTAGGGGATCCATACGTCCATGGATACTCAAGAACGTCGGATCATCAGAGCTTGCATAGGTAATGGGATTGGCAGTGGCGACACGCTCGGGGATGGATTGAATGGGCGCTCCCATAAGCAGGGATTCAGGTGAGTCAGAGGCGTCGTGGACAAGTCCTCCGGCTAGCCGGTGGGCATCCATTTCTGTCTCTTATACACATCTCCGAGCCCACGAGACCTCTCTACATCTC
>OJGU01001054.1_pt1 | contig 11732 bp, 10 predicted proteins | sample 1594741 | NCBI WGS metagenome assembly OJGU01 (sample SAMN05416841, study PRJEB24817) | seawater metagenome | isolation source: Sea water | place: Canada:Atlantic | collected 2013-07 | reverse complement strand
GTCTCGTGGGCTCGGAGATGTGTATAAGAGACAGCTCATGGATCGGGCAGATCCATAGCCTGATTCATCTCAATCGCACCGAAGAAGCCCTCAACTGGGCCACTCATGCTCTCGAGGATTTCCCGACCAGCGAAGAGCTGATTGCACTCAAGGCGATTGCCCTGGCACGAAGTAACAAACCTGGCGAAGCCCTTTCGTTCTCAGACGCCGCGATCAATGCATCTCAAACCATCGCTCTAAGCTGGCTCGCGAGAGCGGAGATTCTCGTGATGCAAAAAGACTCGACGGCCGATTACTGTGAGACGAGAGCTCTCGACTCAGCCCCCAAAGCATGGCAGCTCCCTTGGCTGGTATCGCGCATGAGATTCTACCATAAGAACCATGCGGTCGCTCTCAGATGGGCCGAAATGGCCGTTGATCGCGGTCCATCTCAGGCGACGCCGTGGCTCCAAACCGGACGTTGCCAGGCAGCCCTAGGCCTAAAGGCGCAAGCAAAACAATCCATCGAACGAGCCTCTGAACTGTCGCCTCAATCGAGCGCCATCGCGACGCTATCTAAAGAACTCAGCCAGGAAAGCACGCTGACAAGAATACTCAGGGGGCTCGGATTTCGGAGCTATAACCCATGACCAATCCTCTGATTGATAAATATCTTCGGCTGGCGGCAGAGCTTCAGGCCTCAGACCTTCATCTGATCAAGGGAGTCGCACCGACGTTTCGCGTCAACGGAGATATCATTCTCGCAGACGATGATGCCATTTCAGGACATCACTTAGAACAAGTCTATCGCGAACTCACAAATCCCGACCAACAACAGCGCTTTGATCGAGATTGGGAACTTTGCATATCTCTCTGGCATGCCGCCATCGGCCGTACTCGTATCACGGTGTATCGCCGCAACGGCTTTCCGGAGTTTAGTTTCCGATTCTGCGGCGAAAGCATTCCACAGAGGGGCGAACTCGGGCTGCCACAAAAGGTCGACGACTTGGCTCGCCGGCCCAACGGACTTATTCTCGTGACCGGCCCTACCGGTGCCGGGAAAACGACCACGCTCAATTACATGATCAACCTGATGAATCAGGAACGTCGATCCAAGATTATTACCATTGAAGACCCCATTGAATTCGTTCATGACAACAACCGAGCCATCGTTATCCAGCATGAAGTGCTCACGGACGTAAAAAACTATCACAGTGCCCTGATTCACGTCCTTAGACAGGACCCGGACGTCATTGTCGTTGGAGAGATGCGAGATCATGAAACGATCGCCACAGCCCTTTCAGCGGCTGAAACAGGGCACCTGGTCTTAGCGACGCTCCATTCACCAAACGCCGTCCACGCCTTTGAGCGCATCCTCGGAGTTTTTGAAGGGAACGCCCAGCGCCAAGTGATTCTTCAGCTGGCAAATACGCTGCAGGGGATCATTGTCCAAGAACTCCTCCCGTCGGCGAATCGCCTCAAGCGTGTCTTAGCCTACGAGCTTGTGATCGGCAATGCCGCCATCCGCAGACTGATACGGGACAACCTACTTCACCAAGTTGAAAACGTTATTCAAACAAGCAAGAAGGAGGGAATGGTTCTCTTCGACAACTGTCTCATGGATCGCTACTTGAAGTGTGATATCACCTACGACACTGCGATGAGCCACGCGAGAGATCCGGAACAATTTGAAAAACGGCTCGAGGCTCAGAAGGCCGAGAGCTAAAAAGTTGACTCTGGAACTAAAACCGGGCCCTTAGCATCGAGGATAGCATAGGGCCCGGGGAGTTTTCAGAACCAGTACAATATATAGTAGGATATGGGGACTTTTGGTTTCCACGTGTACTCGCTTTCACCAAAATTCAAATCGGGCATTACAAAGAACAAGTAACAAACAAAACGCCCGTAAGTTAAAAACTCTGCCTTTAACTACGTCACGAAGCCCCCAGAGTCAAGAAATCAGGGCAACTTTTCGTAAATAATCTCTAATTTTCGTAATTCTCAAGGAATCTTAGCTGTTCTCCCGCAAATATTTTGCTATCTGAGTCGGTGATGGCCCAGGGATCACGCAACGAAATCCAGTATGTGACAAGCCTGTGTCAGGCGATGACTTCATTCTCGCCGCGGGACGGTAGCCGGAGCAGTACGAATCGTCACAGAGATAGGATCCACCACGCATGATTTTCTTCATGACTCCAGGTTCATTGGGGTCATAGCTCGTGTTAGGTCCCGGAGGGTCAATGACAGGTCCTGTCGCATAGTAGTCTGGAAGATACCAATCCAGGCACCACTCCCAGACGTTTCCAGCCATGTCATACAGCCCATATCCATTGGGCTCGAACGCCGCCACTGGCCCCACCCCTTCAAACCCATCATGCGATGAGTTAACCATTGGAAATTCACCCTGCCAAATGTTTGCCCGCCATTGTTGATTTGGGGACAGTTCATCGCCCCAAATGAATTCTCGCCGATTAAACCCACCTCTTGCAGCATATTCCCACTCCGCCTCCGTTGGCAGCCGTTTTCCAGCCCAATCTGCGTAGGCCACCACATCTTCCCAACAAACGTGAACAACAGGAAAATTCTCCTTGCCGGAAATGCTCGAATCAGCGCCCTCGGGGCGCCGCCAACTTGCCCCCGGGGCATACGTCCACCAGGCGTAGTGATTGTTGAGTGAAACAGGTGAGGACGGTCGAGCAAAGATGACCGAGCCAGGAACAAGCAGGGCTGGATCCGCCCCAGGAAAATCCTCGGGGTTGGGTCTCCGTTCAGCAACGGTCACGTAATCTGTTTCCCGAACAAAGGCCTCGTATTCCTTCACAGTGACTTCAGTCTTATCCATCCAAAACCCCGAAATCGTGACTTCGCGAACGGGCCGCTCATCGGTCTGCCCTGTTTCGGAACCGCGCCAGAATTTTCCCGGTGGAATCCATACCATATCATTGGTCCATGAAAAATCTTTAGAGATCAGGGCCTCTGGCTCCATTTTCGGTTCGAAAGAACTTTTCTTCGTCCTTGAAGACTCCATTGGGATTCCAAACCACACAAGTGCAGCAGCGAGCCCAGCAAGAACAACAACGACGGAGACATATCCAAGAGCACCTCCATTATTCCCAGTTTTTTTCATTGGTGACTTCTTTAGAGAAAACTAACGGAACGTTCGGATCTTTATCCTGAGAAAAGACGACCAGAAACCAACACTTACTTCGGATCTATTCACTACCAAAAACTTCAGCCAAAGCAGCATGCATCACATCTGGATTGGCGTCTACGCCAGTCCAGTATTTGAATCCCAACACTCCTTGATTAACTAGCATGCCCTTTCCGTCAATAACCTTGCACCCCGCCGCACGAGCGGCACGAATTAAACGTGTATTTGGTGGATTGGGGATCACATCGGCAACGACGAGCTTGGGAGTCAAACTCGCTTCATCCAAAGCAACACGAGCGTCAACATCGGGAAAAAGGCCAATCGACGTTGCGTTTATTAAAACATCGGTTGCGGCTGGAATCGCAAACTCGGAGTCCCACCTCACAAGGTCTGTCTCGAGCTTGAGCTTGGACTCCAACAGATCAACGAGAGCCGCCCCCCTGGCCTCTGTTCGATTCACGATAGTAATCTTGTCAGCTCCTGAAAGTGCCATTTCAACACTAATCGCTCGAGCAGCTCCCCCAGCACCAAGAATCACCACATTCGCTCCCGCAGGATCCCGCAAAGCTCGTAGAGATTGGACAAATCCTTTCCCATCCGTATTCTCGCCAATTAGTTGGTCTCCACGCCGAACCACGCAATTGACCGCTCCCATGAGCTCAGCGGATTCACCCAAACCGTCCAGATGGTCGATCACAGCTACTTTGTGAGGGATAGTACAGTTGAACCCACGAAACCCCATCACTCGAGCCCCTTTCACCGCATCACCCAAATTGCCAGCGGCTACTTCGAGTGAAAGATAGCGCCAATCCAATCCATGATGCTTGAAAGCCGCCTCAATCATGTATTGAGTTGGATTCTCAGCAATTGGCAGACCAAAAGCTCCTGTCAATTCTTGTTTAAAATTCCAGACTTTTCCCATCCTGCTTCATGTACGGTTTTCGTGGTCGAGACCAAACGATGAACGTCAGAGAAAGGAAAAACAAGTCCCGAGAGCTCCAAACAAAAATCAACTCACGCTGGCTCCGTTTGCACCAGAGACATCAAGGGAAGAGCCGTCAGCTGAAAATGCCGTTCTCAACCGCGAGAAAACGAGAACGTTTTGACCGGGACAAGATCGAAACAGCAAACCAGAATCACCGCAGACAAAAGCATTGTCCAGAGAAACTTAAAGCGTTGAGCCCCATTGGACGAGAGAACATTGCTTCCCGATTTTAAGCCGGCAAACATTGCTGGTGAAGCATCCATCGGTCTTACATCATCTCCAAACTCCACAAACGACTCGAAAAAACCTCCAGACGGGATCGCAGGATTGGCCTCCACTACCTGAATTTCATAGGCTGACCTCTCATTTTTCACAGCGGCGACAATCCAATAACGTCGCGATGCTTCTAATACGACCAGATCATTAGCCAGGTAAGTGTAAGAACCTGCAGCAGAAGGATCTTCTGATCCACTGAGCTGGGCAAGAATCGCCCCCGGTTTTCCTTCACCAGAGTCCGCAAGTAGAGAAACAGAAAAACTTCCCCGAGGCATTGGGGCATCGGCCATTTGGAGCTCAACAGACGTGAGAATACGCTCAGTGTCAGCAAGCAAAACAGCGCCAGCGATGCCATGCCCGCAGGTCACAATCTGTTTCCCATCAATCGAAACCTCTCCTCCGTCACTCGCATTAGCAGCAGAGACAAAAAGGAGCCCTAAAAAACAACAAAAACTCAGCAACATATTATTACTGCTCGTGAAAACCGTTCTGCGAGCAACCAAAAACCCCCTGTTGAAAGCACCTACTTTCTCAGCTTTGAGACTGGATACCATATATCACGACAATGCAATTATCAAGCCAAGTTCGTTCGCAATTCAGCTTGATGCTTTATTTTTTCAAGCGTCCGCCAATTCAGAAAAATGAGATTCCTTGCCGATAATAAAGAGGGCAACTCCTTGAGCATTCAGTTTATTGAACCATGCTTCCTCGCACGAACGTTCCACTATCAAAACTCCTCGGCAGCAACCGTACGCTCACGCCATCAATCGACTGCCGATACTTGAATGCGCCGTCGGGCCCTTCAGATTTTAGAAGTGAGGGAGCAGGTCCTTCTCCCGCGATGGCTTACTCGAGCTCTTGAGGAAACATCACATGAAGGACAGTAGGATCATTCGTCACAGGATAGCTCTTTTCTGCCAACCCCGCCCTTCAACGAGGGTATTCGTGACTCGAGCACGTCCACAGGGCGACAATCAATCGCTTCCTGCCCTACCTGTTTCTTCGGCCTGCATTCTCCGCTCTGAATCCACTCGCTCATTCCGCAGACTATCAGAATTCTTGAGAGCCTCATAGGCCCCTCAAAATGTCGCCGCAATTCAACAAGCTCGACAGGATCACACCTGGGTTTTCGATCACTGGCTTCGAGCATTTTTTGTCCATGCAAGGTATCCGGCTGCCCCGTACCGTTAGCAATGGGAGCGATCGAGGGAGCTACTTCACCAACCCCAGCCTCAAGAGCTGCATAACACGATGCCAACCCAATTCACCCTACGCTGTGCGAGTGCCGGACAATAGGAACCTTAACGCGTGCTGTCAGCGCCTTGCTCGTTTCATAACTGACCGACGGAGAGATTAATCCCGCGATATCTTTGACTCCGATGGAGTCACATCCAAGGTTCTCCAGTTCCTCGCCGAAGTTCGCAATGCTCTCAAGTGGGATGAACCGGGCTGGTCGTGTAACATCTCCCCTTGCGCATGCTTCCCGGCAGCTTTGACGGCTTCGAAGGCGGTCTTCAGATTTCGAACATCATTGAAGGCGTCAAGAAATCGGAAAACTCACGTAATGAACAATATCGCCCCCCTCAGCAACAGCATACGAGGCGTCTTTGGGGAGACAAAGAGCATTTGCTCAGCTTTCAGTCGCGTTGCCACCAAGAATTAATGCTCAATAATTCAAAGATTGGAGGGCGAGGTCATATTCTGACACGCCCAACGTTCTTCATCACCAAGAAAGGAACCTCATCAAATCAGACGTGAGCGATTCGGATCATAGGCTGGTCGTAGGAACGGATTCGCAGTGTGCCGAAACCCATTGTTCTCGATTTCATACCTCCCCGACTTCCAATCGCCAGAATAGTGTTGCTCCAAATCTGAAACATACCCCATTGCAACACTAGCCCCAAGAGTGTGCCCATAGGCAGCAGAGCTCGTATAACCAACGATCTGACCATCCCTCGTGATCGGTTCATTCCCCCAAAGAACCGGCTCAGGATCCTCTAAGACAAACTGCAACAAACGACGGGATCGAACGCCTTCCTTGATTTTCAACAAGGCATCCCGACCGATGAACTCTCCCTTTGCCCAATCCACAGCAAACCCCAGACCGGCCTCGATGGGATTATCATCAGGGGAGAGTTCAGCCCCCCAAGCACGATAAGCCTTCTCTAAACGCAACGAGTTTATAGCATAGTGACCCGCCAAGCGAAAATCCGCCCCCCCCCGATACTCGACCAAGGAATCGTAGAGAGTCACCAATTGATCGGCGGCCACGTGAAGCTCCCAACCGAGCTCACCGACGTACGTCATTCGAACAGCCCGAACCACTGACTTAGCGATCGAGATTTCTTGAGACGTGCCAAAAGGAAACGCCTCATTGCTGAGATCTGAATCGCAAAGCCCTTGAAGGAAGGTGCGAGCGTTTGGGCCCATCACACCGAGCACACCATAGAGTCCCGTAACATCCACCAAAGCAGCCGATTCGTTGTTCCGTATATTTCGCTGAATCCAATGTCGATCACGGAGAGCTTGAGCCGTTCCGGTCACCAAATAGAACTCATCCTCCGAATTCCTCACAAGCGTCAGATCGCTCTCATATCCGCCGTGATCATTCAGAAGCCCTGTATAGACAACCTTACCGATCGAAACATCCACGTTATTCGTACAAACCCGCTGCAGCAACGCGCAGGCATCTCGGCCTTTCACCAGCAACTTTCCGAAGCCACTTTGATCGAAGAGAGCAACACCCTCCCTCGCCGCTTGATGCTCTGCAGCATGGTTTTCAAACCAATTCTGTCTCCCAAACGAATACAGCACCTCCTGGGAGGCTCCTTTCGAGGCAAACCAATTTGGACGCTCCCATCCCGCCTTGACACCAAACGAAGCCCCTCCCTCTGACAAACGATCGTGGAGGGGCGATTTTCGGATTCCTCGCCCCGTCACATATTCCAGATTCGGCCACGCCATGCGATAGTGCATTCCGAGGACCTCTCGGACCCGATCCTTCAAGAACGTGCGATTGTTTGCCCATCGACCGAATCGACGAACGTCAACAGACCATAGATCCATCGGCGGTTTTCCATCAACCATCCAAGCGGCAAGACATTTGCCGGCACCGCCGGCGCTGGCAATTCCCACAGAGTTAAATCCTGCAGCAACAAAAACGCCAGCCACTTCCGGAGTTTCACCAAGCAGAAAATTGTTATCGGGCGTAAAACTCTCCGGACCGTTGACGAATTTCTCATAGCCAATGCCGTCCATGCTTGGAATTCGTTTCTTAGCAGCCGCCAGTGGCGCTTCGTAACGCTTCCAATCTGGATCAAACAGCTGAAACGAAAAATCACTCGGCACCGATTCAATCTCCCAAGGTTTGGAATCCTTTTGAAAGGCCCCCATCATTATTCCATTGCCTTCACCCCGAAAGTAGATGGTTCCGTCAGGATCACGCCCTAATGGAAGTTCATCAAAGGCACCAGCGATTGGCTCGGTAACCACGTAGTGATGCTCCACGGGCCAGAGAGGCAGATTGATACCATGAGCCAGTCCAAATTGCCTCGACCACATCCCTCCAGCGATCACGATCTGAGAACATCTTACCGTTCCCCTCTCGGTCTCTACTCCTTCAACTCGCCCATTCTTTATAATAAGGCGTTCTGCACGAAGTCCTTCAATGACAGTGGCTCCATTCAATGCCGCCCCCTTCGCCAACGCCTTCGGCACCTCCCCGGGAATCACTTTCCCATCGTCCGGCAACCAAGCAGCGCCTTTCAGATCGGCCGCCTCAATCAGAGGCCATTTTTCTTTTGCTTCCGCAGCCGATATCATCCCGGCCTCAATCCCGAAATAGCGTGCCATCGCGACCGTTCGCCGCAGTTGAATCATACGATCCTCAGTCTGAGCAACGATCAAACTTCCAACTTGCTTCCAGCCGATAGGATGCCCCGTCTTCTCTTCCAAGCTCGAATAAAGTTCGGCGCTGTATCGATTGATCTCCGTCAAGCTATTGGATGTTCGCAGACGGCCCACCATGCCCGCTGCGTGCCAACTCGTTCCACTGCCTAGTTCATTCTGCTCGAGAATCAGAACATCTTTTCGCCCCAGTAGAGTCAAATGATAGGCCACGCTACAGCCTACGATTCCACCTCCTAAGACCACGACCTCGGCACTTTCAGGAAAAGAACTATTCGCCATTCCTGGACCTTACGCGGGTTTGCACAAACAGATCAAACCCCAACCGAAAAGATGACGAATGCCCAACAGATTTTCTGTTGATTGCTCAAAAAACCTGTTACCCCAAGGTCCCATACAAGCCAACCATGTTGCCCGCAATTCTCAAGAACAGACCGAGGCCAGTGAGTTTCTTACTGGCAACACTTGTCGCACTCGACTTACGGGCGCTTGGAGCGTTTCGGATCGGCTTAGCTAGCCTAATCATTGTAGATCTCTGCTTCCGGGCCCAAGACCTGGAGGCACTTTATTCTGACTCCGGCGTGCTCCCTCTGGGCCAACTTGTTTCCCACGGAGTCCTAACAACGTGGCTTTCTCCACATTTATGGGCCAACTCCCCATTTGAAGTCGCCCTTCTCTTTGCCCTCGCCGGACTCGCCGCTCTTGGAATGTTGCTTGGAGTGAAAACCCGCTGGATGGTCGCTGCCTCGTGGATCCTCTTACACTCTCTCCAAACGAGAAACCCCTATGTCAACCACGCCGGCGATAAATTGCTCCTACTAATGCTCTTTTGGGGATTCTTTCTCCCACTGGATAGGCATTACCGCCTTCCTTTCCCCCTGAGAAGGAAGGGCGAGCATGACGAAAACAAAGAACACAGGCTCGCATCCTTCGCGACGGCAGGGATTCTAATCCAATTCGCTTCAGTCTACTTCATGGGGGCATTAAGAAAAACAGGCACGATGTGGCAAGAGGGCACCGCAATTTGGTACACCCTCCACATTGACCAATACGCTTGGCCATGGACACGAAGCCTCACCCTTTACCCAAATCTCCTCCAAGCGCTCACCTATGCCACATTGGCTATCGAATTTGCCGCCCCCATACTGCTCTTCACCGGACTCACTAAGATCCGCGGCCTCGGCTTGCTCCTCATCGCTGGGCTTCACCTTGGATTCTTGGCCTGCCTCAACCTTGGCCTTTTCCCCATTTTCTCGCTTGTGATTTGTAGTTTCGCAATCCCGTGGAAACCCCTCAGCCAAGCTCGGATATCCAAGTCCTTCGAGATGGCGCCTCTCGATTGGAAGAACCGAATCGCTGGCTACTTGGTAGCAACACTCGTGGTGTGGCATTCCTTGACAATTTTCTACTATCCCGAGGAGATTAAAGAGAGGCTTCCAGGTCCGATCCGAGCGAGCCTCGAATTCATTCAATTCGACCAATACTGGAGCATGTTTGCCCCAAACCCAATGACAATTGATGGGTGGTACATTATCCCAGCAACCCTTAGTTCAGGTAAAACGGTCAATCTGCTAACCGCGGGTGCCCCGCTCACCTGGGAGAAACCGACCTCCGTTCCAGATAGTTTTCCTTCCGATCGATGGAAAGAGTATCTCATGACTCTCAGCGATCTCGGAGATCCGCCAGAACAATGGAACCAGGTTGTGAACATCCTAAGTCAGCAATTCCAGCAGGACTCGTCAGACCAAATTATCGACGGGACGGCTCGAGTCATTTACATGATGGAAAAAACCGTTCCGGGAGGAGAAGCTCCTCCTATTCAAGAACAAGCCTGGCCAAAGGAGGATTCACTTTGACCCACCGGCGCCCCGTAGCCTAGTTTTACCTCGTCGAATATCGGTCATTAAACGCAGCGCCCAAGAACGAACGGTAACGGACGAATGAAATCCGATTTCCCAGAGCAAGAGACCTCCAAAAATCTCCAAAGTGTAGAGATCGACGCCCCTCTGGCGTTGATAGGGAGAGCATCTCTTGATCTTACCAGGACATTCAGCGGGCTAATAAAATTGGGGATCATCGCCCTCACCACCCTCATTACGCGTAGCCTCGAACCGAACCACCTGCTCTGGCACGGGCTTCGAGCCCAAGTCGCAAAGAGCGGCGTCCGACTTTTCCTATGGGCGACCGTTCTTTCAGCGGGGCTTGGGGCAGTCGTTGTCGGACAAATGCTCGGAGTCTTTACCGACCTTGGGGCTCATAATTACTTTGGTACGATCCTCGTTTCCACCGTGATCAACGAAATAGGCCCAATGGCCATGGGCATTCTTACGGTTTCGGTCATTGGAACAGCCACAGTCATCGACCTGGCAAGCGCCAGAACAACCGGTGCGCTACAACTCACCGAAGCCAATTCACGCGATCAGATCTATTCCATCGTTGTGCCCCGAGTCGTGGGATTCGGTTTCTCGATCTTCTGTCTTTCGATTTATTTCATCTTGATGACCCTTCTTTTCGCCTATCTCATCATTTTCATCGAAAACATTGCCCTGAGTCCTACCGCCTTTATCAACCAGGTGACGGAGGCGCTATCGTGGGAATCTTTCATACTACTCGCGATCAAATCCTTCAGTTTTGGTGGCATTATTGGCATTGTTTCCTGCTACGAGGCCTTAGTTCGTCCCATCGAACTCGCCCACCTGTCGGCAGCGACCATAAGAACCGTGATGGAAAGTGTGCTTCTCTGCGCCTCGATCGACACGCTCTTCATTGCTTACCTACTATTGTAAGTCACTAAGGATTCCGTTAGACCCATAGAAAATGCCGCCCGCCACAGACACTCCGAGCCTCGATACAAGACTGAACCGCGCTGAACGGGTCGTGGGGCTTTTCGTCGGCGGCGCCTTCATTCTGCTCTTAACCGCGTTTTCCTACTACATCCTCCACACGGCCGAAAAACGGGGCTGGTTCGTCGCAAGAGCCCCTTTCTTCACCTACGTTCGATCGGCAAACGGCATGAAGGAGGGAGACAAAGTCAAACTCATGGGGTTTGACGTTGGGGAAATCACTCAAATTGAGGCCATGCCGGCGGATGATCCGCTTTGGAACGTCTACGTCGAATTCACCGTCAAGGCTCCATATTACGGCTATCTTTGGAGCGATTCTACGGTCAAAGTCGTTTCAGATCTTCTCGGAGGGCGCTACCTCGAAGTCACCAAGGGAGTTCAGGGCTCAGCCTCCTACCAAGAACAGGCAGGAAAACTAGTGAGCATCTTCAATGGAGAAGCTTACGAGGCGATCACGCCAGAAACGACCCCCTTTTGGCTCCTATCCGATGAGACGTCGGCGATCAACGACCGAGCTGAAACCCTCTTGGCACAAGTGGAGCAGGCGCTTCCAGGGCTGTCTCTTATACACATCTGACGCTGCCGACGAGCG
>OJGU01001053.1_pt1 | contig 11735 bp, 11 predicted proteins | sample 1594741 | NCBI WGS metagenome assembly OJGU01 (sample SAMN05416841, study PRJEB24817) | seawater metagenome | isolation source: Sea water | place: Canada:Atlantic | collected 2013-07 | reverse complement strand
GGGCTCGGAGATGTGTATAAGAGACAGGCTTGTAGCCGAGCGCGGTGAGAGCGGCGATAGCGTCTTGGGCGACACCGTTGGTGGTTTCATCGGACTCCTCATTGACACTGGATTCCCATAGGGTCGTGGTGGCAAGTTTGTCTTTCAATTCCACGACGATTCGCTCTGCGGTTTTCTTTCCTAGGCCGGAGATTTGCGAGAGTCGCTTCGTATTCGCTTCTCGCACGGCCAATGAGAAATCGCGAGGACTCATACCGCTGAGGACATTGAGCGCGATTCTTGGTCCGATTCCGCTCACGGTATGGACGAGGAGTCGGAAGAGTTCCCGTTCCTTGGCGGTGGCGAAGCCATAAAGGATGTGGGCGTCGTCTCGGATGGCAAGGTGGGTGAAGATTTGAGCCTTCTTTCCTGCCGCTGGTAGGCTGGAAAACGATGAGGTCGGGATCTGCAGTTCGTAGCCAACCCCTTGGACATCGATGATGACCTGGGCTGGGCTGGATTCGACAATGGTCCCCGACAAGTGGGTTATCATGAGATTTCGAGAGTGGCGCTAAATTCGTTCGATTGGTTTTGCGATCCGCGACCGTGATTCCAAAGTAAAGGTCATCGCGAGGGCAAGGGCATCTCCGGCATCGGGACTGGGAGTCTCCTTGAGCTCAAGCATTCGCTCAACCATTTTCGCGACTGCGATCTTCTGGGCGCCTCCGAATCCGACAATCGCTTGCTTTACTTTTCTTGCTGCGATTTCGTAAATCGGAAGTCCGGCGCGGCTGGCCGCAACCATACAGGCCCCTCGGGCCTGGCCCATGACGAGGGCGGTTTTTGAATTCTTGGCGAAGAAGAGTCCTTCGATCACGCATACCTCGGGAGAGTGGGCTTGAATGGCGTCAGAAAGGCCTTCAAAGATTTTGAGGAGGCACCTCGAGTGGGGCCATGTTCTCGGGCAGACAATGGTGCCGGAGTCGAGATACTCCATTTTTTGTCCCCTCGCTGTGATGAGTCCAAATCCGGTCCCGCGAAGCGAAGGGTCGATGCCTAAGATTCGGACGGGGCCGCTACCCATGGATTGGTTTGCTGGTCCGCTTGCCGGTGAGCGCGTCTCTCCCGATGAGAGTCGTTCGCTCATCTTAGCAAAGGCCTTTGGACTGATACCCATGGATGGTCCCTGGCTAAAAAGGGGGGAGGTTCTAAGCTTGCCCGATTTTGCTGTCGATTTGCTCGAAAATATCGCGATAAAACTCGGCGTGACTTTCCCAGGTTTGAGCTGTGATCCAATTGCCATCGACAACGCTTTGTTTGTCGATCCATTTTCCGCCTCCTTGGGAAACTTCAAAACGGACGTTTTCGTAGCAGGTGACCTTGCGATCTTTCCCGAGTCCAGCCGCAAGCAAGACTTGGATGCCATGGCAAATGGCGAAGAGCCACTTGCCTTTCTTGTCGAATTCTTTGACCAGTTTGATGAGGGCTGCGTTGTGTCGGAGAAATTCCGGGGCGCGGCCGCCAATGAGAAGGAGTGCTTCGTAGTCCTTCGCTTTAATATCGGCAAGAGCCTTATCAGCTTGGATGAGGTAGCCTGGCTTTTCGATATAGGTGTTCCATCCGGGATAAAAGTCGTGAATCACGCCATTGATCTTCTTCTTTTGGCTCGCGGCGATCACCGGAGTAAACCCGGCCTCGAGAAAGCGATATTTGGCGTAGAGTATTTCGAATGACTCCCCCGCATCATCGGTGACGATCAGAACCTTGCGTTTTTTGGTCATTTTCTTGGGCATGTGAAAAATATGGCTGCCCCGTTTCCTTGAGTCGAGGGCAATGTTGGCGCTGCCAGTCGGCTGCAGCGATCGAGGGCGCTGCTCCCCACAATCGTGACGCTTTTGGCTGGGAATTGTGTGCCCTCGAAAAAAAACTATTGCCAGTCGTATTCCATTTCCACTGCTGTTTTCATGGCTGTTCCTCTGCCATTGATTTTCGCAACGGTGTATAGGGTTGCATCGATCCCTGCCGATATGCCTGCAGCGGTGATAATCTTACCTGTGTCGACATACCGTTGCCGGCTCTGGATTGTTGCAGAGGGAACGATCGTACGGAGTTCATCGAAAGCGGAATGATGTGTCGTGACGTTTCTCCCATCGAGGAGGCGAGCTCGCCCCAGGAGAAGAGCTCCGGTGCAAATCGAGAGGGTCAGGATCGACTGGCGAGCCCGTTCACGAATCCAGGCGATCGTTGCCTCCTGTTCGAGGAGCGGTCGCGTACCGGCTCCTCCAGGGACGACGAGGAGATCGGTATGGAGGCAATCGTTGAGGTGACGGTCTGGGTGGACGCGCATGTTCCCGACGGTTCTGATCGATTCGTGATCCGGAGCCACGAGTTCAATCTGTGGCGGTGGGCCATTCCAGAACTGGCGAGCGGTGTTAAAAACTTCCAGTGGACCGGCAAAATCCAGGATTTCAACCTGATTGAAGATGAGGATGCTGATTCGAGTTACCATGTGGTTGGAATGTATTCCGTTTAGTTGGGCCCCTTGGGACCATTGGGAGTGAGAATCTTTTTTATTTGGCCCTTGATTTCGTAAAAAATGACCCTATTTTCGTCGTTCCGCTTAAAGGTCGTGAGTGCGACTTGTTCGAGATAGGCGGTAAGTTGAAACCAAAAACAAACACATTATCACGTCTAACTTCGCCCCTTGTTCCCTCCTAGGATAAATTTCCCGGGCTCATTGTAGACCAAAGAGGTCTGAGTTCGAAGGGTGGAAGAACAATTGCGGCGGTTAGAATTCCGTTATGCTTACAATGGAAGAAGCGATGCAGCAGGCCGATATGCGCTTTGCTGCAGGCGAAATTGTCAAAGGCATCATCATTGAGGTGCGCCCAAAAGAAGTCTTGGTCGATATCGGCTATAAAAGTGAAGGGTCAGTTCCCGGATCTGAGTTCGACGATATTTCTGAAGTCAAGGTGGGAGATGAGGTCAATGTCTTAATCGAACGATTGGAGAACCGTGAGGGCATGGTCATCCTTTCGAAAGAAAAGGCTGAATTTAAAGAAAACTGGGAGAAGATCCTCACAATCTGTAACGAAGGCGGAACGATTTCCGGTCGCGTTAAGGCGGTTGTGAAGGGTGGTCTATTGGTCAATATCGGTGTTGAGGCATTCTTGCCGGCGTCGCAGATTGATGTCATTCCTCCAAAGAATCTCAATACGTTCGTTGGCAATACCTACGAATACAAGGTCGTTAAGATCAATCGCGAGCGACAGAACATCGTTCTTTCTCGCCGAGAGCTCATTGAACAAGAGCGTGCCGAACGGCGTGCCAAGTTGTTGGAAGAGATGACCCCTGGCGATATCCGCAAGGGAACGGTCAAGAATATCACCGACTTCGGTGCGTTTATCGATCTAAACGGCTTGGACGGACTCTTGCACATCACCGACATGAGTTGGGGACGGATCAATCATCCTTCCGAGTTGCTCAAGGTGGGTCAAGAGATCGACGTTGTCGTCCTCGACATCAACTACGAGAAGGAACGTGTCAGCTTGGGCCTCAAGCAAAAGCTCGCGAATCCTTGGGACGAAATCGATACCAAGTATCCTGTCGGCGCGACGGTCAAAGGCCGCGTTGTCAATCTGGTCCCTTACGGTGCTTTCATCGAGTTGGAACCCGGTGTCGAAGGCTTGGTACACGTGACCGAGCTTTCTTGGACCAAGCGGATTGCAAAGCCATCCGATGTGCTTCAAGTCGATCAAGATATCGAGGCCGTTGTTCTCGGGATCAACAAGGAAGAGCAAAAGATCTCCTTGGGTATCCGCCAATTGGAAGCCAATCCTTGGGATGAAGCCTTGGAGAAATATCCTCCAGGGACGTCCGTCAAGGGCAAGATCCGTAACCTTACCAGTTATGGTGCCTTCATCGAATTGGAAGAGGGTCTTGACGGCATGATTCACGTTTCTGATATCTCTTGGACCCGCAAGATCAATCATCCTTCTGAAGTTCTGAAGAAGGGCGAGGAAATCGAGGCAGTTGTCCTAGAAATCGACAAACCGAACCAACGGATTTCTGTTGGTGTGAAGCAACTCTCTGAAGATCCTTGGTCCAACATCGACCAGTTCTACAAAGTTGGAGATCTTGTTTCCGGCAATGTGACGAAGTTGGCGAGCTTTGGTGCCTTCATCGGGCTTGAGCACGACATCGATGGTCTCGTTCACATCTCTCAGGTGAGTGAGGATCGCGTTGATAAGATCAAGAACGCGTTGAAGGTTGGTCAAGATGTGACCGCCCGAGTGATCAAGATCGACAAATCAGATCGTCGAATCGGTCTCTCGATCAAAGCAGCCAACTACTCAAACGAGCAGTTGCAAGCCGAGCAAGCAGCCTTGGATTCTCTGAAGCCAGGCGAAGACTTGGTTGCTCTGCAACATGCGTTTGACGCTGTTGGTGACGAAGGAGCTGAAGACGAAGACGGTGAAGATCGTCTCGTTGATGTTCCTGCTGGCCAAGACGACGCAGCCGATGCTGAGGCTCCAAAGTCAGAAGAATAAGGTCTTACTGAAAGACTTCAGCCATACCTGAAAAGGGAATGGTCTTGAGCGGGCTCGCGATAGCGGGTCCGCTTTTTTTTGTCTTAGTCGTTGTCTGGCTTGGCTAGCCAGGTGGTGATGGGGTGCCTGGCCAAGCGAGCGTTGAAGAACCGTTCGTCCTCGGAAACTTCTTTCCCGATCCAATCCGGGAGCGATACGGATTGATCCTCTTGATCTAGTTCTACTTCTGCCAGGGTCAAGCCAGCATTCTCTCCGGTGAATTCATCGATTTCCCACACGTTGCCGCCGTAGTTGACTTCGTGGCGGATTTTGGAAATGTGGGCCTCGTCGCAGAAAGATTCAAGGAGGACTTCAGCTTCAGCTTTCGGGATTTCGTATTCGAATTCAGTGCGCCTTAGGCCAATACGCGGGCCTTTGAGGGTAAGGAAGCCCTTGTTGCCGAGCACTCGTACGCGGACGGATCCTGATCCCTCTAAGGCGATGTAGCCTTGGGTGCAGGAATGACTCGCAGCGACCAATGTCTTCCAATCGGTGTTGCGTACGAGAAACTTTCGTTCGATTTCAATGCCCATGATGCACGCAGAGGGATTGTCTGGGCGCGCCTTGACCCTGGAAAGACTAATATTGTGACAATTGCCCCCCCCTATATGAGACATCGGCGCGATACGTCTCCGTTGCCGGTTTCGTTTCGCTCTAGTTTGGATTGCTCCGGGGATCCGGTGTCCAAATCAGAGTTGTCTGTGGCGTGATCGCGTTCCCTCGTTCGCTAATGACATTGTTGATGCGATGATTCTCGGCGTGTCCATCGGCAAAGATAAGGTTGCCTGATCGATTATGGCGGGCTGCGAATCGAGAGGCGAAGACGTTGGGTTGTCCGTTGTAATTCGTTTGCTCGGGATGGGCCTTAGGCTCGTCCGGGGCTCCTGATTCAAGCATCAGAACGGTGAGTGAGGCTTGTTGGATCGCAGTCATTTTGACGATCCTTCCATTCCTCACGAGCTTTGAATTCACGGCGAGCGTGTATTGAGGCTTGGAGAATTTTTCATCGTTGAAGCGGGCACTGGGGCAATGAAAGAGCGAACTCTTGGTATAAAAACGGTTCTCCTGAGTCTTGAGCCACTCGCTTGCGTAGTCGGGAAGGCCGGGAATACCCATCGTTAGGGGAAGTTGGGTTGGCCAAGCGCCTTGGCTGTCCGGATGGAAAGCGTCTTGCCAGTCATCTCCTGATCGTAGTTTCTCGTCGGGAAGCTGGTCCCCGTTGTCGAGGGTATAGAGAAGCATCCCTGTACCCCACTGGCGGAGGTTGTTGAGGCACGAGATTCGTTTTGCGTTCTCTTTTGCTTTCCCGAGCGCCGGTAGGAGCATTCCAGCTAAGATCGCAATAATTGCGATCACAACAAGGAGCTCGATTAGGGTGAATGCACGGGAGTGTTTCATTTTGGCCTGGGCCCAGCTGCGGGTCACTATATCAAGCGCTCAAGCTGGCGCAATGGATTCTCTCGTGGCCTTGCCCGGTGGAAGTTTGCTCTGGAGAGGATCGCGCGCCGGCCGCGGGCCTATTTCGTGCTTGGTCTCGCTTGATGCCAGGTCGTTGCTTGCTCGAATGCGTTTGCCGCTTGAAGCAGGGGAGCCTCTCCGAAGGGTTTTCCGAGGAGCTGGAGCCCAATCGGTAGGCGGGGATTCTCTGAAAAGCCGCAAGGGAGACTGATCCCACACATGCCGGTCAAATTGGCTGAGATCGTAAAAATATCAAGGAGATACATTTGAAGCGGATCTGAGATTTTTTCACCAATGAGAAACGCCGGTGATGGTGTGGTTGGCGTCAAGAGGAGATCAACGTCGGTGAAAGCTTTGAGAAAGTCCTCTCGGAATCAGCGTGCGCACTTTCTGGGCTCTCAGGTAGTAGGCGTCATAGTAGCCTGAGCTCAGGGCATAGGTTCCGAGAATAATGCGTCGTTTGACTTCAGGCCCGAATCCTTGACCGCGGGTTCGTGAATTGAGTGTGAAGGGATCATCGCCGTCGACACGTCGTCCGTAGCGGATGCCCTCGAAGCGAGCCAGATTGGCACTCGCTTCAGCGGTGGCGATCAAGTAGTAGGCAGCGATGGCAAATTCGGAATGCGGCAATGAAACTTCTTTGATTTCGGCCCCAAGGCTGCGGTAGGTCTCGATACTCGATTCAATGGCCGCCTTCACTGCTGGATCGAGACCCTCGATGAAATACTCCTTGGGGAGGCCGATCTTCATTCCCTTAATGTCCTGGTTGAGCGTTGCAGTGAAATCAGGAACGTTTTCTGGGACGCTTGTCGAATCGCGGCCATCGTGACCCGCGATTGTATTCAGCAATAGGGCGGCATCTTCGACAGTTTTTGTGACAGGGCCGATCTGGTCAAGGGACGAGGCGAAAGCGACTAAGCCATATCGGGAAACCCGTCCATAGGTGGGCTTAAGTCCGACGCAGCCACAAAAAGCGGCCGGTTGGCGGATTGAGCCTCCAGTGTCGGAGCCGAGGGCTGCAATGCACTGATCGGCGCCGACGGCGACGGCTGAGCCTCCGGAAGAGCCTCCGGGCGTTCGTTTGAGATCCCAGGGGTTTCTGGCCGGGCCAAAGGCGGAATTTTCGGTGGAGCTGCCCATGGCAAATTCGTCCAGGTTTAAGCGTCCGAGGAGGACGGCTCCGGCGGCCTTCAGTTTTTCTGAAACGGTGCCATCGTAGGGTGAGATGAAGTTTTCAAGTAGCTTGGACGCACAGGTGAGTGGGGCCCCCTTGACGGCCATGTTGTCCTTGAGAGCCAGTGGGATTCCTAGGAGCGGCGCGTCGTCTGGGATCGCTCCTGAGCGAAAGACTTGATCGGCATTTGCCGCGGCAGCGAGCGCTCCCTCGGTATCTGTGCTGAGAAAAGCATTGTAGTCGTCGTTGCTCGCCGAAATCTGACTCAAGCAAGCCTTTGTCAGATCTGTCGATGTAATCTCTTGGGAGCGAAGCTTTGTTTGTGCTTCGGTGAGGGTGAGTTGATTGAGCATGGATTGTACTGGGCTTGCTCTCGATGGGACTAATCAACAATCTTGGGAACCAAGAAGAGCTGGTTTGCTTGCGCAGGCGCGTTACTCAGGGCTTCATCGGTAGGGAGCGATGGGCGAACCTCATCGGGCCGAGTGACGTTGGTCAGGGGGACTGGATGAGCTGTCGGGGAAACCCCGTCAACATCAAGCTCCTTGAGCTTCTCGACGTATTGCAACACTTCAGCCAACTGCGTGCCGTATTCGCGTTGTTCCTCATCTGTGAGTTGGATGCGCGCGAGCTTGGCGGTGTAGCTGATATCAAAATCTCCATCTGCCATTGGGGAAGCTTGTCCAAGGGGCGGAGGCAACTCAAGACGAATGTGGCCTCGAGTGGCCCTGGAATGATCTTTTACGTTGCGCGCCTGGAGGATCGCTCGTGGTGCGGGAATGACGAGGCGCGGGGGATTTCCACTTTCCATTGATCACGCTTGCCTTATGCTTGAGGTCTCGAAATGGAAAAACGACAGACGAAGCCCAAGGAAGAACGGGCGATTTCCAAGCGGAATCCCGTGGCGCATGTGATTAGCTCCACAGATGCGCGCTTGAAGATTTACATGCTTCCGAACTTGATGACCGCGGGCAATCTCTTCTGCGGATTTGTCGCTCTGACCAATATCGTGCAGGCGGATCCTCTGAAATCTGACTTCACCACGATGATCTATCGTGCCCTGTTCTTCATCTTGCTGGCCTGTCTCTTCGATCTACTGGATGGCCGTGTGGCTCGGATGGGGGGCTTAGAAAGCCCGTTTGGACGTGAATTTGACTCGCTTGCCGACATTGTTTCGTTTGGTGTCGCGCCGGCGTTCCTCGTTCATCGAATCGTTCTGAAGGACGTCTTTGTTGAAAGTCCTGAGATTGGCTGGTTTATCGCATCGATCTATTTGATTTGCGGTGCATTGCGGCTGGCTCGATTTAATTGTCTTGCGGCTGAACCCGATGGGGATTCAACCAAGGAATTCTTGGGGTTTCCGATTCCTGCGGCTGCCGGTTTAGTCGCGTCTCTGACCCTTTTTATCCTTTGGATTGATGAGACTACCTTCACTACGGGATATTGGCGCTATGTATTACCTGTCATCATGATCTTTCTATCAATCATGATGATCAGTGAAGTGCGGTATCCGTCCTTTAAGAGTGTTGGATTTCGAACGCGGAGTACGTTCTTAAAGAGCGCTATTGCTGTGCTCTTTATTGGATTGATCCTCGTGCTTCAGAACAAGATCTTGCCGGTTATCTTGCCGGCACTCTTCACTGCCTACTTAGTCTATGGATTTGTTCGATTGCGCCTCTCGCGAAGAACGCGACGAGAGATTGAGGACGATGAGTTCGATATCGGGGCCTCAGGAGATTCCCGAAACTAGATTCTGCCTATTAGAGGCTGAATTGGCGTAAGAATTTCAACGTCACCGCGAAATCCTTCGGGAGTTCAGATTCGATGCGGTACTCCTTATCGGCCGTAGGATGTTTGAATTGAAGCGTCGCAAGATGCACGGCTGCTCGATCGATCAGTGGTTTTTCTGGTGAGGCCTTTTTGCTGCGATACTTTCGCTTTAATTGAGATAGCAATAGCAGTTCACCGCCATAAAGGGCATCACCGACGACAGGAAAGCCGGCAAACTGAAGATGGACCCGAGCTTGGTGAGGCCGGAGCATTTGAGTGCGGCACTCGACGAGGGAACAGGTCCGGAAGCGTTCCAAGACGGTGCAGTCCGTGATCGATTGTTTTCCCTTGGTTCGGTGAACCCGCATCATCCATTCTCGAGCAGGATGGGGCGCTACCTTGAGCTCGGCAGAAAACTCATCTTCAGGGGGATGCCCGTGAACGAGAACGAGAAAGGTGAAAGCCATTTGTCGTGAGCCGATGTGGTTCTTGAACTCGGTAAAGGCGCTCTTGTTGGTAGCAAACAAGACCACTCCGGTAGCTTCAAAATCAATGGAATACAAAAGATCGATGAACGAATAACCGCGTTCTTGGGCCCACTTTGCGCCCTTTGAGACATCTTGTTGAAGGCACTTCGTGAGCACGGGATCGTCTGCTCTTTGTTTTTCGGGTGAAACCAAGAGGTGCGATGGTTTTTCGAGCGCGAGTAGCCCGTCCTGTTCGAATAGAACGGGGAGTTTCCAGAAGGCGTGGTGCTCTGGGGCCGAAAGTTTGATGATCGGATGAGGGGCTTTGGGCACGGTCGAATGGGGATATTCTGGGGTTTCTGGCATGCCGAGGCGATTCTATCAACGTCGAGAAAGAAAAAGGGAAACAGCCTCGCGGTGTTTCCCTTTTCTAACGAAAAGTGTGATTAGTTTGGCACTATCAATTGTTTGCGTCACCTGCTCCGGTCTCGCTCTCGTCACTTGCGGTCGCAAAGTTCATGCTAGACTGTCCTTGCACCAACCATTCTGAGAAGGCTTCAGAACGGCGGGTTCGTCGGAGCGTTTCGGTGAAATCGGGGAGTTCCTTTTCCACATCCTCTTCTCGAGCCTCAACGAAGCTATTGACGTAGAGGATCATCGCTCCGTCTCGGGTTGACGAGACTTGGCTCACTTCTCCTACATCAAGGGCGAACGCGAGGTTCTTGAGGCTACTAATGTCAGCCCGCCGATCTCCGCTATAGTTCTGCGTGCTCATTGAGAAGAGAGCCATCTGCTTTCGATCGTATCCTGCTTCATCACAGATCGCGTCGAAACTCTTTCCTTCGGCAAGCTGGGAGGTCAGCGTTTCGTGGAATGTGTTGGCTGCTTCTCGAGCAGACTCGAGGGATTTTTGCTGATAGAAATCAACGGTGACTCGACCTCGGACTTCATCCAGCGAAGGGATGGAACTCGGGATGATACTGTTCAACGACACGATATAAACGCCATCTTGAGCAAGGAAAGGTGTGGTGAAAGGCTCTTCGTCGGTTAGCTGAAAGGCCTGACGAGTGAGCTGATATTGAACGCCGAGGTTCGGAATCAGTTGGCTCTCAGTGAATTCTTCGGAGACTTCGGCCGTGAATCCTTTTGTCGTGGCGAGTTGGGGAAGGCTCTCGGCCTTCATCGGTTCGATGTCGAACAGCTCTTTGGCGAATTCAAGTGCCTTTTCTTTAGCGATGGTCAGTCCGACTTTTTCGAGCTCTTCATTCTTGATTTGTTCGAGCGCTGCTTCTTCGCTCAAAACGACTCCGTTGTCCGTGAAAGAATTGGTGCCTTTCTCGGTGTAGATGAGGCTTGCCATCTCAGTGATATTCGTGATTCCGGCAAGTTTCGTTTCCGCTTCAGCGAGGTAGTTAGTCGAGGCGAACTTTAGATAATTAATCTTCCGTTTATCGGGGGTGCGATAGAGGGCCATGCGATTGGTGTAGAAGGTTTCGAGCCCTTCAAGATCCTGACCTAAATTGGCGAAATTTGTCGACGAGAAGAAGACGACCTGGGTATTGGCTTGGAGATTGTCCTCGCGATAGAGAAGGTCGGCTTCCCGAGGGCTTACAAGATCACCGCTCATCCCGACGAGGGAGGTGAGCTGACTGACGCCGATCTGATTCTTTGCGAAGCGCTGGAAGTCTTCTTCGGTCATGCGACGCTGGGCGAGCCCGTTGGTCATCATGTTGTCGTAGAGCTCTTTACGAAATTTGTTCGTGGCCGGGTCTTTGAACGCCGTGACGATCCATTTTGCAACCGCCTCATCTGATACTTGAATGCCGTGCTCTTTCGCTTTCTCTAAGAGGAGGAGGCGGCTAGGCGTTTCTTGCTCCGGATCGAAGCCGAATCGACTAGAATCGGTTTCATCCGCCCATTGCCCAGTGGCCATGAGGAATCGTAGCAACACTTCCTGGTAAGCGTTGATGAACTCTTTACGAGCTATCGGTCGTCCATCAATTGATCCCATAATGTCGGAGCTGCCGGAGCTACCGAAATTGTCGTATTGAACGCTAGGGGTGAAAAAGATGACAAAAGAGACCACCACGACTGCGATGATCAGGATGAATAACCACTGTTGGTGCTTACGAATATGGGCGAACATGTCTACTGGCCAAACGGCTAAATTAAGCGCGGCACACTACCGGTCCACACCTATGGCAGTCAAATTCAAAAAAGAAGGCAATTTTCGTTCTGTTGAGTTTTTAGGGGGGTGAGTGGGCGTGGGAGCTGTCTCTTATACACATCTGACGCTGC
>OJGU01001052.1_pt1 | contig 11748 bp, 10 predicted proteins | sample 1594741 | NCBI WGS metagenome assembly OJGU01 (sample SAMN05416841, study PRJEB24817) | seawater metagenome | isolation source: Sea water | place: Canada:Atlantic | collected 2013-07 | reverse complement strand
CACTAGATCGCTCGTCGGCAGCGTCAGATGTGTATAAGAGACAGCGGTGCGGGCGATATGAACTTTAGGGACATGTCGCCTCGATTCGTCTCTTCACGGTCGCGGCTTCCGGTCGACCGTCCTCGGGGCTGTGGTTGCTGATCTCGGCGACGAATCCGCGCGTGGACGGCCTCGCCTATCGTTCCCAGTGAGCGTCCACAAGAGCGTACGTGTCGCCGGAATCAACGATCTCGACCGAAGCGCGGCCGGCGATCGTGAGGTCGAGGGCAGCCGTGAGGCCCGAACAGAGGCCAGCGCGCGAGATCGAATCGTACAGCCCGGGGGGGTACTCCAAGCGGGCCGTTCCCCCGTTGTCGCGGCGTTCAACGATCACCAGTCGCGCCCCGCGGTGAAACATACTGAAGCGGACGGTCGCGGTTTTGAACAGCAGGCTGGGGGAGACGAGGCGCATCGCGACCGAATACAGCGGGCCGGTGAAGAGGGCGCGTTGTTGCTCATAGGCCCAGGTCGTGAACGCGTTCAGATCGCCGAAGTGGACGTCGTACACGGCCAGCATGAGGGCGTGGCTGTGCACTTCGGGCAACCAGCTCGACACCGGAACCGGGTGTTCGATGAGGACGCGCAGCGGCGCCGGGAGCTCGGCAAGCACCGGTTGGAGAAGCGGTCGGTCTGCGACCATCCCCCGATACAGCGATGCCTTGGCCAAGCAGTTCGGGTAGCTCTCGAGTCCGTCTGGGATGCCGGCCAAGTATTCGGTCAACGCCGGAAACTTCTCGTCGTGGCTCACGCTCGGATGGTCATCGTAGCACGGGGCTGGCGGGGCGCTGGCACCGAGTGTTCGCCCGATGCGGGACAAGGGTGGAGGGGGATGGCAGGATCCGGCCGGGTTCCGTGCGCAGCGGCCAGGTTCAGCGCAGCATCCTGAGGCAGCGACCGTGCCCCCACCTCCGGGCTCTGCTTACTGCGACGAGTCGCTAGCCGAAGGTACGGCGGAACTCATCCTCGGAGAGCTGCAGGAGAAGCGGAATGACCAGGTCTTCCTCGTAACGCAAGTGCTCGATCAACACATCGTGGTGGCCGACCAATGCATCGACCAAGGCGGTGGGGGATGATGGGTCGAGGAACGCTGCCTGGACGTCGCGGTCTCGTACTCGAAGCGCTTCGTGACCAGCCTCGGCATCGTCGAAGGAGACCCCCCAACGCTTGGCGAGATACGGATAGAGCTTTCTCTCCTCGTAGTACTCGTGCCCGCCCATGGCAGATTTCCAGCGACGGTACAGGGACTCGATTCCCGCCCCGTAGCCGAACTCCTGGGCTCGCTCGACGAGGACACCGCTGATTCGGCGAAAGTTCTCGTGCGAACCGAGCAGGAGCACCTGCTTGGGGTAGTTCTTGTGGCTCTCCCAGTGTTCGCGCTTGATCGCTCGCATGACGGACCGAAGCTAGTCATGAGGCGGACCGTGGCAAGTGCCGGAGGATGCGGCCCGTGTGGACATGACTGTTGCGGACAGTGGAACGACCGCCGCGCTGCAGGAGCGAACCATCGGAGCTGCCCTTTTGTCGGGCCGCGGTGGCACCGAACCCCGTCCTGCCCGTGGGCACCCGCTGGCGATCTCTTCCGCCGGGCATCACCGCTGACGGGAGGGGGACCGGATTCGCGCTCACCAAGGAGAGTTTTGGGCCATGACCCCGCGTCATCCTGCCCCGTGCCGTGTCGGCCCCCCGGGGCGCGGGCGGATCCGCTATTGTTCCGTCGGTACGGGCCCCGTCCACGACGCGGCTTCGCCTTCACAAGTGTGCTTCGGTAGCCGAGCTGAGCCTTCTGAATGAACCTGGACGCGACAGAACTTCTCGACGCTCTGAATGAGCCGTGCGTAGTGCTCGAGCAGTGCGACGGCGAGGCACGGGTGGTGATGACCAATCGTGCGGCGGCGAGGCTCCTTGGCGTCGAACATGGAGAGGTCGACTTCCCGCTCTCCGAGGTGGTCGAGGCGGATCCCGCGGAGCTCGAGGCGCACGTGCGGACTTGGTTCCGAAGTGGTGCGTCCACCCCTGCAAGGTTGGTTGTGCGGACGTCAGAGCCCGTCACGGAAAACCAGCACCGGGTAGACGCGACAAGGCTCCGGTCGTCCGCGGTCCCACGGGTCTTGGTCCGTTTTCGCCCCCAAGCGGCTCGGACCCAGTTCGGCGCACTCACCGATCAGGTGAATCGGCTTGCCGACGAGGTTGCCCACCGTAGTCGTGTGCAGATGCAGTTGCGACAAAGCGAGACGCGCCTTCGGACGGTGCTCGACAGCGGACAGCTCGGGATCTACCTGGTGAGCGCAGATGGCGAGCTGCTGCTTCGGAACGCGGGGTTCGAGTCTCTCGTGGGGGTTCCGCCGCCCGAGGGGTTCTGGGCCGAGCTTCATGACGTTCATCGGGACGTGCTGGAGAACGGCCCGCAAGAGCGAGAGGAACTTGGACTCCTCGGCGTCGATAGGGAGCGAGTCCTTCACGGCCGTTGGGCTCCCGTCGACGATCCCGTCGCAGGTTCAAGAGTCGTCTGCGGGGTGTTGAACGACGTCACCGTACTGCACGAGGCCGCCGCGCAGCACGAGGCTCTCACCCGGAAAGCCCATGAGGCCCAGCGTCTCGAGAGCCTTGGGCTCCTCGCGGGGGGCATCGCGCACGACTTCAACAATCTCTTGGTTGGCGTCCTTGGCAACGCGGGCATTGCGATGGGCGAAGCTGTACCGGGTTCGCTGCAGCAGCAGGCGCTGGAGGACATCGATATCGCGGCAACACGGGCCGCGGATCTCTGCCGACAGTTGCTGGCGTACTCCGGGAAGGGGCGCTTCCGGCTGCAGACGGTCAACCTCAATGCCCTGCTGACCGAGATGCTCCAGCTCATCCGGGTCACGCTTTCGGGGGGCGCATCACTTCACACGGCATTTGATACCGAGCCGCTACCCGTCCACGTCGATACCAGCCAGATCCAGCAGGTTGTGCTCAATTTGGTGACCAACGCGGTCGAAGCTCTGGGGGAGATGCCCGGAGTCGTCACGGTTCGGACTTCGTCCTGTCACTGCGACCGCGAGTACCTTCGGCAGCTCGTGCCGGCGACCGACCTGGAGCCTGGCGACTACATTTGCCTCGAGGTCACGGACACCGGATCCGGAATGGATGCCGAGACGCTCGGCCGCTTGTTCGAGCCGTTCTTCACCACCAAGCTGAGTGGGCACGGCCTCGGTCTCGCCGCCGTTCGTGGCATTGCGAGCGGGCACGATGGGCTCATCCGCGTCTACTCGGAAGTCGGTCGCGGCACCACGTTTCGGCTGCTGCTCCCGCGGGCATCCGGTGAGACCCAGACCCTGAGCCAGCCCCTCAATGCCTCCGCCGCAAAGGAGAAGCGTCGCGGGACCATCCTTGTCGTCGATGATCAACCGATGGTGTTGAAGACCTGTTGTCGAATCGTCGAGCGCGCTGGCTATTCCACTTTGCGTGCGGAGAATGGGGTCGAGGCGTTGAGAGCCTTCGATGCGTTCGAGGGAGACATTCGGGCCGCGATCCTCGACATGACGATGCCGGTCATGGGCGGCGTGGAGACGCTACGGCAGCTGCGGGTTCGCAACCCGAAGCTGCCGGTACTGCTTTGCTCGGGGTTCAACGATCAGGATGCAACCAACCTCTTCGCGGGGCGCGGTCTCGCGGGCTTCATTCAGAAGCCGTATCGTTCGCCCGATTTCTTGGCCGCGCTCGACAAGACGATCCGCGAGTTCGAGTCGGAGGACTGAGCCCCACACCGAGTTCGCGTGTTCGCGTTCATCGGAGACCCGGGATGGGCTCGGCGCCCTCAGTGGTGGTGCTTTTCTTCCGGCACCAAGTGGAACGTGTAGTTGATCCCGACCGACGCGATGAACGGCCACAGGAACTCGCCGTCGCGGGCGAACGTGTAGTACGGCACCGAAACCTTGGCATGCACGCCGAGGCGGGGCCGCGGCTGGAAAAACGCTCCGGCGGAGGCGAGCAGCGATACCCGACCCGTGCTGGGGGCTTCGACGTCACCCCAGCGCACGGGGCCCGCAGCAAAGACCTCCTGCTGGAACAGGAAACGCCACTTCACCAGGCCGAAACCGGTGGCAACGCCGAGGCCGCCCTGCAGGGTCCGCGCGGCCTGGTTGCCGTAGCGGTTGGTGGCGACGGGAACCCGGGCGGACGCGAAGGTGGTCAGTCCCCACTTCCCGGCGTTGTAGTAGGACTCGAGCCCGTAGGAGGGGTCGACCGTGCCCGAACCGTGCGAGAGCTGCTCGACGCCTTGCTCGTTGTCGGGGTGGAAGGGATCCGGGCGGACGCGACCCGTGGGTAGGTTCGCGCCGAGGTTGAGGTCGAGCGTCCATCCGCGCACGTCCTCGTTGCGGACCAATCCCCAGCGGGTCGACAGCCGCATGTCGCCAGCGGAGAACACGGTCTGGTCGCGGTGGATGGTGTCGGCGACATCCAGCGCCCGATCTCCGGGACCGATCGAAGCGACGTTCAACGTGGTCAGCCGTAGCGGCACCATCACGTCGAACGCAAATCGCTCTGCGATACCGAGCTGGGCGGAGAAGTTCCACTGAGCCCATCCCACGCCGATGCGGTGCTCGGAGTTTGGGAGCCCATCGCCGCTGCGGCCCTCATGCGTCGAGCGTGCCCACGAGCCCAACATGACGGCGCCAAGGCGGAGCCTGCCGGTATCGAGTGGCTTCTGATTGAGCGTGGCACCTCCACCCGGGAGGTTGGGGTTCGTTCAGCCCGGTCAACCAGCCCACGCTGGGGTGGCCAGGAGTCCAACGAGGCCGAGAACCGTCATGCTGAGGACGCGTCTCATGGGGCGGAGCTTGGCACGAAGTCGGAGACCCGGCGACTTCGCAATTGTCGTGGCCGAATGTGAAGTTTCGTGAAACGCGCTTGCGCATGAGCCCTCCACGCGTCACACCTGAAGTTGAATGGCGTTTTCAAAAAGTGTCCAGAGGCTTGGGGTACGGGCGCTGGGTCACGAGGCTCAAGTGACGGACGTGCGCAGGCTGTCGGCCTCGGTCGTTCGGGTTGAACTGCATGCCGCGCGCTGTGCCGGGGTGCCGTTCGCGCCCGGTTGTAAGATCAAGGTCCACGTCGGTGACGGCGAAATGCGCAGCTACACACCCGCGCGCATCGACCCTTCCGTTGGCGAAATGGACGTCGTCGTGTTTGCCCAAGGCGATAGTGCTGCGTCCCGTTGGGTGAACGGACTCCAACCCGGGGGGACGGTTCGTTTTCTGGGGCCTGGAAGCAGCGTTCCTGCCCCGCAGGGACATGAGCCGTGGGCGGGGTTCTATGGCGACGAGACCGCAATCGGGCTGGCCGAAGCGATCTTCGCGGCGCTCCCTCCCGGTACGCCGACGCTGGGCGCGATCGAGACGCTCGCCGGCGAGACAAGTGCCGTCTCGCACCTTCCCCTCGTCGCCGTGCCCCGTGGGGTCGACGTGGGCGCGGGGCTGGCTCAGCACGCCCGCACCGTTGCGCTCCCCGAGGGGCCCGGCGTCGTCTGGCTCAGCGGTGAAGCGACCTCCGTCCTCGCCCTCCGCGAAGCCTGGCTCGAGCGCGGTGTGCCTCGGGACCGATTGCGGATCAAGCCGTACTGGAGTCTTCGCGGCAAGGCGCACCGCAAGACCCTGGAGCGCACCGTGCTGCGACAAGAGCACATCGCATGACCTCGCCACGCCGTCTCGCTGGTCTTTGCGAGCCACCGCGACGAGGTTGTGACGTGTGCTCTAGCTGCCCGACCGCGTCCCGACGACCAGCATGTACGGGTCGCCCGGCATGAGCTGGCGCGGTGGTGCCACCGACAGCCCCGCGGCCTCGAGGTCCTCCGTGATGGCTTCGGTGGTGGGCAGGGGCCCGGTCTCCGGCATCGCCGAGAACCACAGGTCCAGGATGTTGCTGCCCAGACCCCCTCCGGCGCAGTAGCCCGCGACCAGCACACGACCACCGGGGGCGAGGCTCTCGGCCAGTCGCCCGAGCACGCCCGCACGCTGCGTCATCGGAAGGTAGTACAGCAGGTTGATCAGCAGAACCGTGTCGACATCCGTTGGCAGCGGGGCGTCACACACGTCTCCGGTGGTCACATCGATGCGCGCGCCGAGCCCTGCCGCGTCAATCTGACGGCGCGCCGTTTCGGCCACGGCTGCGTCGAGCTCGAGTCCATGACCCTGAAGGCGGTCATTCGCGCCGCATGCGTGGCGGAGGTAGTGCGCGTTGCCGCAGCCGATCTCGAGCAGAGTGTGGGCGCCGTCCGCTGGAACGTTGGCCTCGAGGACCTCTTCCACCAGCGGCGTCAGCATGTTGCTGATCCGCGCCACGGTCCCGGCGTCCACGTCGGCCAGGGTGAGGCTCTCCCCCGCGGACCACCGCTCCAAGCTCTTGTACAGGCCGTTGGATTGCACCGAGATCATCCCCTCGACCAGCGCCGCATACGCGTCGTCGGTCGCCATGCGTCGGGTCATCGATCCGCGAAGCGCGTAGGTCTGCTCGTGTTGCCGGAGCTGCTTGAGCAACACGCCGTGTCGCAGCCACGCTGCAAAACCAGCCCGGTGCTCTGGGGCCGGGGCGAACTGCTGGGCCAGGGTGTCCAGCGACAAGGCGCCTTTGGCCAGCGCCCGAATCACGCCGAACTTGGACGCCGCCGCCAGCCACGATGCGCGCTGCGTCTCGCCCAGCATCTTCGCCATGCGAACCGTGGTGGGAAATCGCCACCCGCCCATCATCTTCCACAATGTGCTCAGCTTCATGGGACCGGCGGCGAGGATACCCGGCTGCGCGCCGGCCCGAGCCCGAAGCGCCCGGGTTCACCGCGGCCTGCTAGACGAATCCAGGCAGCGCGCCGTTGCACGCCTCAGGGAGCCCGAAGCTGGTCTCCTCGTGTCCGAATGCGTTGAGCATCGAGACCAGCAGGTCGTTGGTCGTGCGGTCCTCGAACGCCAGGTGCCGTCCCGTCTCGACCGTGCCGCACAGGTTGCCCGCGGTCACGATCGGAATGTTGTTGGAGCCGTGACCGTCACCGTCCCCAAACTCGGATGCCCAGACCACCAGGGTGTTGTCCAACATCGTGCCATCGCCGTCCGGGGTCTCGGCGAGCCGCTGTACGAGGTGCACGAAATTGCTCGCGTACCACTGCATGACCTCGATCATCGCGGCGCGGACGACCGGGTCTTCTCGGCCAGTCGGTCCCCCTGGAACGATGTGGAAGATGCCGTGCCAGCCCTCCCAGTTGTCGAACGGGAAGGGGTGTCCGAGCCACGGGAACCGGTTGTCCTGTCCATGGGTGTACTGAATCGAGACGACCCGGGTCATGTCGCAGGCCAGCGCCATCACGGCATTCTCGATCTGGGCGATCGCGCCGACATCGTCGAAGTCGGAGTGGTTCGGGTCGTAGTTGCCCGGGAGGGAGAACTGCGGGAGCGCACACCCTTGCCCCCCGCCGGCACCGTTGGAGAATCGCAGCTCGAGCTCTCGAATCTTCTCGGCGTGAGCCTCGAGCCGAATTCGGTCGGCCGCTGACGCTCGCATTGTGGTGGAGGCGTACGACTCCGCGACCGCATCCAGGACGCTGCCGCGAGCTGCACGCAGACGCTGCAGTGCACTGGGCGTGCCGGGGTCGAACCCTTCGAAGAGGCGGTCGAAGGCCACGCGAGGGTCGGGCTCCAGCCCCAGGAGCTCCTCTCGCGCGGTGTGAAAGCTGGCGACCGTTTGAAGGTAGTCGGTCCGACCGATCGAGAGCCCCAGGGACTCGTACGGAGTCGGCGCTCCCATCCGTTGCGCGATGATCTGGTCGACCGATGCCCCTCCGGCGCCCATCTCCCAGATGTTCTCCGGTTCGGGGGCGTTGGGGTTGAGGTTGCCCTCGGGCGTCAGGCTGTAGCCCATCGGCAGGCCGGTCCACATCGCCTTCGACGTGCCGGTGTGGCCATAGTGATGGTTCACCATCATGGGAACTCGGTTGTCGAGTCCCGAGAGGATGTTGACGTGTTCACGAATGGGCTCGAGGCCCGAGAGGATGGGCGAGAGCTCGAAGTCCGAGCCGGTGCCTGTCGGGAGCCATTCCTCCATGATCATCCCCTGCGGCTGGTAGAGGACGATGAGCCGCTGAGGACTGTCGTCGGATCCTGCGGGGGCGGTGCGTGCGATGCTGGGGAGGAATGGGAGGCCAACGGCCATGCCGCCAGCGCCTTTGAGGAAGCTGCGTCGTGTCGTCATCGTCTAGTCCTCTTGGGTCGAGATGTCGCGGTAGCGGAAGGCATCGGACCGCGTCATCGCGATCATCAATGCGGGGATGTCTTGGCCGGATGCGTCGAAGGCCTGGGTGAGTTCGTCCAACATGCATTGGTCGACCTCGGTGCTCCCCGCGGGTGCTCCGTAGCTGTGGTGGAGCCAGTTCGAGACGAAGCAGGCGCCGACGGGCTCGGACCCGGCGAGCAGCTCGCCCAGTTCGACCGCGCCGTCGAATTCCTGCTCGTCGAGGCCTTCGGGCGGTGACGCGAGGACCCATTGCGGGTCGATGGCCTCTCCGCTCTCGTAGGTTTCCCGCCAGGCTCCGAGCGCGTCGTAGTTCTCAAAGCTCATCCCAAGTGGGTTCATCAGGATGTGGCACCCCCCGCAGTTCGGGTTCTCGAGAAGGGCGCGGGTTCGGTCCGCTTCTGTCGGGTTGTCCGGGAGCGGCGGAGCGTTGTCTGCGGCATCGCCGGGCGGGGCCGGGATGTCCTGGCACAGCACGCGCGATCGAATGACCAACCCGCGTTCGACCGCCGAGGTCTCCTCGGTGTACGAGTGCGAGGCCAAGTACCCCGGAAGCGTGAACAGGCCGCCGCGCTGCTCCGGGTCGGCCTCGAGCGTGCTCCATCCCTCGGTGGCCGGAACGCCGTAGATCGCCGCGAGGTTGGCATCCACCTCCACGGTGTTGGAGGTCAGCAGGTGGGCGAGGGATGGATCGTCGCCGGACAACGACGTGGAGACGAAGCGTTGCAGCTGCGTGTCCATCGAGGCGATCATCTCGGGTCCGAAGCCCTCGAACCTCTCCGCGTCTTTGTCGGCGGGCCGAAGCTGTCGGATCTGCAGCCACTCGCGATAGAAGCGGGTCATGGCGGGAGCGGAGCGGGAGTCCGCCAACAGCCGACGTGCTTGCGCTTCGAGGATGTCTGGGTCCTGCAACTCACCGGCCTGCGCGAGCTCGCGAAGCTCTTCATCGGGCATCGTGTCCCAGTACAGATACGAGAGCCGGGCCGCGACCTCGTAGTCGGACAGCCGCAACGTCTCGTCGTCTCCCTCGACGCCGTGCTCGATGAAGTAGAGGAACTCGGGCATCTGCAGCGCCACGGTGACCATCCGGCCGATGGCGTCGGCGTACCCGTCCTCCGCTTCGGCCTCCGCAAACACGGCGAGCAACAGTTCCCGTTGGGCGGGGTCGAGCGGCCGCCGAAACGCTCGGGGTCCAAACGCATCCACGAACGTCTCCGCGCACGCGGTGGGAGCGCCCGACGGACAGGCGGCGATGTCCTCGATCGAGGCGATCACCTGGTCGCCCACGTCCTCCGCCGCGAGCAAGATCTGCTCGGCGGCGAGGTCGTTCACGTCGTTGGCTGCGGGCTCGCTGGAGAAGGCGAAGGCGCGCGAGGTCGGCGGAAAATCGTCGCTGGCGAGCACCAGACCCTCGAAGAGGTCGTCGATGGTGTTGCGGTACTGAACGTCACTCATCCGCCGCAGGGGCGCGCGGCCAGGGCGAAGTTGGTCGCATCCCACCTCGGGGATCTCAGCGTCCGGGTCGTCGGCGTCCCCGGTCTCATCCACATCTCCGGTGGTGGCCGTGGGCTCTGCGTCCGGAGCGGCGGCCTCGGAATCGACGCCCGAGTAACACCCACACAATCCCAGGCCCACTCCGACTAGCCCACATAGACGCACCCGTTCCGCGCTGCGTTTCGCCATCACGCAGGCCGAGACACGGGCACCGAATTCCTGTCGCACGGTTTTCCGGAAAAAAGACGGCCGGGCCACCTGTTATCGTCGAGGCGGATGTTTCGGTCGGTCTGTGTGGTGCTCGCAAGCTGTCTGAGCTGGCCGGCCATGGCTCAGGCCTCCGATCGACACCGGGTCGTGGTGCTGCCGCTGGAGGTGGAGGGGACGGTCGTCGCGGGCTGGACCCCGCAACTCGCGCAGGCCGTCTCGGAGGGGCTCGAGCGGGGTGCGTTTGAGCTTGTCGAGGGGCCCGCGGGCCTCTCGACCGCCTGCGATGACGCCCCGTGCTTCGTGAAAGCCGCCGATGCAGCGTCCGCCGACTACATCGTGCGGCCCCGGGTGGTGGGAGAGGACCGAAGCTACGCCGTCGACATCCAGGTGATCGCCGGGGCAACCGGGCAGGTCGTCGCGGAGAGCCATGAGGTCTGCGAGTTGTGCGGGGTCAGTGAGGTGCTGGAGTTGGTCGCCGACCAGAGCGCGACGCTGCGGACGAAGATCGACGATCTGGTCCAGGCCCCCCCGGTGTTCGTGTTGCAGACGCAACCCGACGGCGCCCGGGTTCTGATCGATGGTGAACTCGTCGGGGACGCCCCGGTGCGGACCGAGCTGGTCGCCGGCAAGCATGTCGCGCGGGCCGAGCTCGACGGGTACGCGCCGGTCGAGCGCGAGGTGTTGGCGGTCGACGGCGTGGAGTCGACCGTCGTGCTCGAGCTCCGGCCCCTACCCAAGAAGGGTCCGAATCTGCGCCCGCTCGCGTGGGTCGGGCTCGGGCTCGGGATCGGTGCACTGGCTGGCGGCGCGACGTTCTTCGGCCTCGACGGACGGCCGGCGCCCGGAGGGCGTTGCTCGGGCGTCAATGTCGACGCCGCGGGCACGTGTCGATATCGATACGACACGCTCGGCGAAGCGATCGGCCTCACTGCGGGCGGCGTGGTCATCACCGTGACGGCGGCGGTCGTTCTGGCCCTGACCTCGCCGAGGCGTCGCGGCCGCGCTGTCTCCCTGAGCCCCACCGGAGTCCTGCGGTTCTAGTGAACTGCCCCGACGAGAACGAGATCGTCGCCTTCGCGACCGGACAGGTTCCGGCCGAGGCGCTCGAACGCATCCGAAGCCACATCGATGGGTGCGAGGAATGTTCGTCGTTGGTCGCGGAGGCCGCAGAGGCCTCGCCGCTGGAGGATGTACCGTTCGACTCGGCCAGGACCACGCCCGTTGCCGGTGCACCATCCGAGCCGCCGATCGGCGCCCCACAGGCGCTTCCCCGCGGAACCACGTTGGGGCGCTACGTGGTGCTGGACTTGCTCGCCGCCGGGGGGTTGGGCCAGGTGTTCATCGCCTACGACCCGCAGCTCGATCGTCGGGTGGCGCTGAAGCTGCTGCGGCCGTCGTCCTCGGGGGACCAGCCGGATGCCGAGGCCCAGCGATGGCTCCTTCGGGAGGCGCAGGCGATGGCGAAGCTCTCCCATCCCAACGTCGTCCCGGTCCACGACGTCGGCATCTTGGGGGGCAGCGTCTTCGTTGCCATGGAGCTCATCGAAGGCCAAACGTTCACGGTGTGGGCACGTTCGGAGCCTCGTCCGTGGCAAGCGGTCCGCGACCTGTTGCTCGATGCCGCGAAGGGGCTCATGGCCGCGCACGAAGCGGGCCTGATCCACCGCGACTTCAAGCCCAGCAACATTCTGGTGGGCAACGATGGCCGGGTCAGGGTCGTGGACTTCGGGCTCGCCAGAGCCGTCGCCGGCC
>OJGU01001049.1_pt1 | contig 11830 bp, 13 predicted proteins | sample 1594741 | NCBI WGS metagenome assembly OJGU01 (sample SAMN05416841, study PRJEB24817) | seawater metagenome | isolation source: Sea water | place: Canada:Atlantic | collected 2013-07 | reverse complement strand
ACAGGACTTCGACTCTGGCTCGCCGGGCCCGACTGGGGCAAGGGCGACAGCACTGGTCAGCAGCAACGCGGACAGAAACATCGGTGGCGCTAGTCTACACCGCCTGGGCGGGCACGCTCGCGCATGGGACGAATGCTCATGGGTGGCACCCGGCCGGATCGATGCCCAGGGTTTCGAAACGGGGCACGAAGTCCCGCTGGACGCATCGCTCCAGGATCTCGGCGTAGCGCGCGATCGGAAGCAGGCCCCATCGCGCGTCCGTCTCGGACGTCTTGGCGGCTGGGGCATCGGCGCCTTGGCCGTAGTTGGCCCGCAGCCGTTGCATCATGTCGGGCAGGGCGCGCTCGACCTGGAGCCGGGCCTCGTCGGGGCGGGTTTGCGTGAACCAGTCCAGGCAGGCCCAGCCAAAATCGCGGTGACGGACCTCGTCGCGCACGATCCGATCCAGGGCGATCCGGGCGGAGTCGACCGTACACGCGGCCCGCATCGCGACGAACAGGGGCACGGCCACCGTTTCGCCCAAACAGAACGTCTCCACGGCGGTCCACAACCCATCGAGCCACAGCGGCACGTCGTGGCGCTTGAGCCCGAGCGACTCCTGGACGAGATCGGGGCGCGCATCACAACCGGCATCGCGGGCGACGACGTGACTGAGCGTCGCGTGCTCGAGCTCGTCGTCGACGACGCGCAAGCCGTCGCGGATCAGCTCGGGCGGCGCTGCCAAGCGAACGAGCCACTGCACAAAGGAGGCCGTGATCGCACAGCTCGTGTACTCGGCTTCGACGCGCCGCAGCCACTCTTCACCGACGTGCGCCGGGGGGCTCTCCATCTCAGACGCCTTGCGGACCGTCGCTCACGCACTGCACGCGACGGGGCGGTGGCGGGTTGCAGACGGCCCCTTTGGGACACTCGAAGTTGCCGCCCATGTTCTCCCAGCACGAACCATCGGGTCGCTTCGAAACGTTCTTGGCATCGTTGGCTTCGGGGTACACCGAATCCGGGCACGGGACCTTGATCGGACCGGGCGGGTTGCACGAGACGTTGGGGTCCTTGGGACACTCCACGTGCGGGTACTCGACGCACGTGCCATCGGGCTGGAGCTCAACGACCGACTTCGGCTCGGCCTTCGGCTCGGGCTCGGGCTCCGGCTCGGGCTCGGGCTCCGGCTCCGGCTCGGGTTCCGGTTCCGGCTCGGGCTCGGGTTCGGGTTCCGGCTCTGTGAAGTCGATGTGCACGACAGTGCGTGGCGGCGGCGGCGGGCCGTCCTCCATGAACACCGGCATCGCCACGAGGGCGATGTGGGCCGCGATGGCGATGGCCAGCGGCAGCGCGTGACGCCTCAGGTTCAAGGCGTACGTTTCTCCGTCGTCGCGATGGAGGCAGACTGGAAGCCGGCCGCACGTGCATCCGCGAGGACGGCGACCGCGGCTTCGACCGCGGCTTGGCGATCGGCGAGCAGCACGACGCTCTCGTGCTCGTCGGTGAGCGTCTTGAGCTTCGCGTAGACCGCATCTGCGGCGTACACAGCGCCCTCGATCTCAACCTTGCCGTCGGCCCGAACCACGACCATGAGGCCGTCGGCTTCGTTCTGCGGAACCCGGCTGGTCTGCGGAAGCGACACGTCCATGTCTCGGTCCTCGCGGTACGTCGCGGTCAGGACGATGAAGATGACCAGAATGAACGCAACGTCGATCAGCGCCGACAGGTTCACCCGCGGCGCCTCGCGCTTGTGCGCGGTGAAGTCCAGCGGCTTCACGAAGAGGTGTCCTCCTCCGTCGCCCCGAGGGTTGCCGCGTAGCGCACCCGCTGCACGATCGACGTGAGCTGGATTCGAAAGCGATCGATGCGGCTCGAAACGTAGGCGTGTGCGGCCAGCGTGGGCACAGCGATGGTGAGTCCTGCGGCCGTGGTCAACAGGGCCTTCCAGATGCCGCCCGAGAGCGCGGCCATCACCATGCCGCCGGAGGCCTGTTGCTCGGAGATTCCCGCGAAGAGTTCGACCATGCCGACCACCGTCCCGAGCAAGCCGAGCAAGGGAGCAATCTCAGCGATGAGGGCCAGCGGTCGCTGGTTTTGTTCGAGCACGGCGGCCTCCTCCATCCCGACCCGGTGGGCCTCGGCCTCGGCTTGCGCGGGGTTGTGCTCCAGCGCCTCGACAAGCGTGGCTGCCACGCGGCCCGCAGGGTGTCCACTCTTGCGGGCCAACTCCACCGCCCGCATCGCCGCGCCCTCGCTGAGCGCGTTGAGAACCGGCTGCACCCACGACTCGTTCTTCAGGTTCGCCGCGCGCAGGTCCAAGAACTTGCGTGTTGCGACCAGGATGGCGAGCACCGAGCAGACGTACAGAGGGGCCATCGTCCAGCCCGCTTGTTGAAGAAGTGCACCTACCGAAGTCGTATCCATGGCTTACCTGAAGTTCGCAGTGAAGGTGATGGCCAGCAGCAGGGCCGCCGAGCCGAGGGCTCGAGGCCGGCTCAAGATGCGAGCACCGCTGGCGAGGATCGGATCGAAGAGCGCCGAGAGCACGGAGTCCGCCCGGTGGTTGCAGTGTTCGCTCGGCAGACCAAAGCGCGGGTCACGGTCCTCAGCGAGACGATGGGATCCCGCGATGCGGTCCCAGATCGCCAGCCAGGTCCCCAAGTTCGAGCCGCAGTCGGCCGCCGCGCGCCCGTGATGCAGCTGGTGCTGCGCGGGAGAGATCAACCAGCGCTCCACGAGCGGCCCGAAGCTCCACCGCACGTGGCTGTGGCGAAGGTTTCCCGACACGACGCTGAACGCGAAGCCCAAAGCGTTGACACCCCACAGCTGCAGCTCGATGGTTCTCGGTCCGAACAAGAACGAGAACGCACCGGTGAGCACACCGGTCACCAACACACCGCGCAGGCGATACAGGAGGCTCTCGAGCGGGTGAACCCGGTAGAGCGTCAACGGGGTCAAGCTGGTCGCGGAGTGGTGAACCTGGTGGAACTGCCAAAGCACCGCGGATCGATGCATCGCCCAGTGCAGCGCGAACCGGCTGAAGTCCCACGCAACGAACAGCACCACGGTGTAGACCACGCTCACGACCCACGGGGACACCGCGGAAGACAGCATCCCGGTCGGCCCCAAGAGCTGCAGCGCCCGAATCGTGGCCATCGCGACGCCGAGTGTTGTCAGCAGCGCCGGCAGCCCGAACACCGCTGCGAGAACCGGCTTGGCGAGGATGAGTCCGTAGTCGACCCGTGCCGACGCGTTCCAGAACTGACGCGCGCGCAGCCCGGTGGTGCCGCGACCCCACAAGAGCCCGCAGACGATCGCGACCGTGACGAGTCCGCCCAGCCAGAACGTCCGGGCGGAGGGATCCAGCAGCAACCCCTGCACGTGCTCGTAGACCTCGGTCCCAAGCGCGAGCAGTCGTTGTCCGAGCTGCTCAGTCTGCGTCACCGGCAGCCTCGGTCGGGATGTTGAGCATCAGAACGGTCGGGAAGTCGCCCTTGAGGTCGTCGGTCAGCTCGACCACCGCGGCATGCGACGCATCGAGCGCGTCGCCACGATCGGTTAGCGCTTCGACGAACGACCCCTCGACGGCCTGCAGCGCCGCGATTGCAGCCGCCGTGTCGGCGAGCATCTCGTCTGCGAGGGCGCCCTCCCCGACTTCGCCGAGCCAGTCATCGAATCCGATGCCTTCGTCCGCGCTGGGACCCGCCCAAAACAGCTCGCGAAACGCCTCGAGGTTGGCCACGGCGTGCTCCTTGGACAAGCCGGCCCAGACCGACTCGACCGCGTCGAGACACACCTCGGCGGAGCAATCCTTGATGCCTGCGGGCTGAGCCAGCTTGGCATCCTTGACCGACGTGTCGATGTAGAACATCGCGCGAAGGACCTCGTCCATCGCAGCCGATGTCGAGCCGAGCGGCCCGGAGTTCGGATCGGAGAGGTACCCGTGCCACGTGCCTCCCTCGGCCCAGGTGGCTTCGAGTTCGTCCGCCACCCCTGCAATCGCGGAAGCGACGACAGCGGCGTACGCCGCCCGCCGAACCTGAACTTCCGCTTCGCCCAGCGCCGTCCAGTCCCCGTTCACGTTGATCGGAAGCTGAGGCGGGCACGTGTTGTCGACGCTGTCGCCAAACAGCACGTACTCCAACGCGTCAAAGCCGTAGACGTTGACCAACCGGGTCTCGGTGAAGTCGGCGGCGTCGTACTCCCCAGCGACCAGTTCTTGATCGATCCGGCAGGTGTTGACCGCCGGCCACGAGTAGAGTTCATCCCGAAGAAACTCCCCCTCCACGCCCGACGAGCCGGCCGCAGGACCGAGTTGCAGCAACTCGACCGCTTCGAGGGCCCGCGCCGCGTCAGCGTACGCAGCCTCCAGGGCTTGTCGGGACGCCTCTGTGTCGGCCCCCTCCGCACCCGCGGCAGCAACCGCGGCCGCGTGGGTCGCCGCGGCGCTCGACAGCGCATCGGCACGCTCGGACAGACGCGCGTGCGTCGGGGCGAACACATTGTCGGCCAGGCTGACCAGGACCTCCCCGGCGATCGCATCCAGCTCCGGGGTGCCCTCGCTAGATTCGCCGGTCGATCCCGGGTCGTTGCACGCCCACACCACAAGCACGGCCGCGGCGAGTGTCAGATGAAGGCTGCGTCGAGTCATCGGGTTGAACATGATTATCAGAACCTGTGGCGCAATGCGCGGGCTGCCCCTGCAACCGGCCCGATGTCCCTCTCGGGCGCGCTCAGGCGGGTCGACGGTCCCGCGCAGGACGGGAACGGCCGGGCCCCGCGGGGGCTTCTACCAGCCGTTTTCGCCCGCCCCGTCCCCGATGAGCGCGGAATCGAAGCCGTAGGCACCGGCGAGCAGATCACGAGCCGCCACCAGATCTGCGACCCGCTGATCGGCCCCTGAGTCCGCCGGCAACACCGGCGCGACCCCGACGGTGTCGTGAACCGTGACCAGGTCCACATCGGAGATTTGGCTCCTCGGGTTGAACTGCAGTGTCAACAAGAACCCCTTGAGCTCAGCCCAGTGCTTCGTGTGATCGGCGAAGCTGTACTCGTCCGCGAGCGTGTCTCGGATGGTGTCGTTGAAGTAGTGGATCGCGGTGGCTGCGAGCGCCCGCTCCCAGCCATCGACCGCAAGATCTCGCTGCTCTTGCAGAAGCGCGAAGTCTTCGTCGGACAGGGAACCGCCGCCATGCGTGATGATCGCTCGGCCGGTGAGAAAGGCCTGCATGGTTTGCTCGGTGTAGTCGGTCGCAGCACCGAGCTCGGCGGCAGCCAGGTCCCGTTTGCCCGCGTTCACCGAGGCGGAGAAGTTGAGTTCCGCTCCTAGATCGATCGCCCCGTCGGCGTCGGCATCGTTGTAGCCGCCCACGTACTCGGGCCGACCGGCAGAGGTCGCGATCTCGTCGTCGGTGTACTCCAGGTAGTTTCGCGCCCCGCCCCAATAGCCGAAGCCCTCATCCCACGCGTGCTCGAGTGCGGTGTACGGGCCGCCGTCGTCGGGCATCGTGTTGTCGGCGTTGAGGCCATTGTCCGACGCATCGTCGAGGTAGTCGTCCGTCCCCTGGCTGTAGTTGACGGCGCCCAACAGGAATTTCTGAATGAGTTGCTGGTAGTCCACCCCTTCGGCAGAGACAAACCAACTGGCGATCTGGGCGCCCCCAGGGTCGGTGGGGATGTTCCCGGTCGAGTACGCCACGGCGAGGGCATCACAGGCCTCGAACCAGTCGCGAACCAGGTCCTCGGGGTTGTCCGACGCACTCCAACCGATCATCTCGCTCGACCAGTCCTGGTGCTGCGGGTCGGCGTCATTGCCGGCGGTCTTGCTCACCAGATCCGAGCCGGACCCCAGGTCGCCGAAGGTGGTCTGCAGCGGAGCCGGGGTGGTCTCGACCAAGTGCGCGACCTCGCCGGAGGTTTCACCGTCGAAGTCGTAGTAGAAGCTCAACCGCGCCGAGACTTCCCCCGGCTCGAAGACCGCCCCTCCATCGATGTCGGCCTGAATTGCGCTCATCTCCGCTTTGATCGAGGAGATCAATACCTGCCGGAACGTCTGCCCGCCGTACGAGACGGAGCTGACGCCCTCCTCGAAGCGGCTCTCGAACGCGTACACCTCGGGGACCACGAGTTCACCGGGGTCGGTGTCCGTGTCCGTCGCGCCATCGGTATCACCGGAGCCGGAGCCGCCATCGCACGCTGCGAAGAGGACGGCGGGGATCAAACAGGTCAGGAGAAGCTGGGTTCGCATCATCACGTCGCGTCCGATTCGGAAGAACGAGTCCGGACTGTCGTCGCACGACTCTTGAAAGTCAATATCAAAATCAGAATTGATTCCAGGAGTATGAGCGCAACGTCTGCGGGCCGCACTCCCGCAGCAGAAAACGTGCAGTTTTGATTCTTAGTTTCAATGGCTCCGACTCGTCGTCAACAAGCGAGGCAGGCCGCGGCCATGTGGACTCCGTTGGGTCCCGATGGCTGCGGCCGGTTGACATGACGGCCTCGGCTCAGGTAGTCGCCGCTCTGTCAGCGGTCCGCCATTCCGGCGGCGCAAGAGGGAATGCGGTGAGAATCCGCGGCTGTCCCGCAACGGTATGTGAGCGTTCTGCTCACGAGCCCGAGTTCTGCCCCTGACCACAAACCGGCGGCTCCGCGACGGACGGAGCCTGAAGGACCGACTCATGTTTCAACGATCTGCGGCTCGCCCGCTTGCGCTCACCGCTGCCCTCCTCCTTTTCCCCGCATGCGACAGCGGTGATTCAGATGGCGGCGAGACCGACGTGTCCACCTCGGGAACCACCGATCAGGGCACGACCACTGCCAACCCGGCAGGCTCGACCAGCGCCCAAGGGAGCTCGTCCGAAGGCGGCGAAAGTTCCTCCGGTGGTGGTGAAAGCTCCTCCTCCGGCGGGACCGGGAGTTCCTCCGGCGACGAAGGCTCCTCGTCCGAAGGGGGCGAGAGCTCCTCGGGGGGCGAGGCGGTGAGCTACGCCGACCTGCATGGCGACTACGTCGACAACTTCGACGGCTCGCACACCCTCTCCGCGGAGGCGTGGACGCAGGCGTACATGGGAATGAACCCGTTTGCCTTGGTGATCGAGCAGGTCGACGACGACTTGCAGTGGGTCGCGGGCGAAGAGGGAGACGGCGGAACCTACGGCCGGCACGACTGGGCGGTCGATGGCGACGGCCAGCTTCGCCTGTGCACGGGTGCGTTCGGCGAAGCGACGCTGCAAGATGCAATCGACGCTCCGGCTTCGGACACCAGCGACTTTGACGGCGTCGGCTGCGGCGGCGCGTTCAGCTGGTCGATTCTCACTCCGGCGGAGTAGCCACCACCGCTGCCTCATCCGGCGGAAGGTCTGGGTCGGCCGGCGACGGCCGGCCACCCAGGGCACGGATGGCGTAGTAGATCATGCTCGCCAGACCGATCCCCAAACCGACGACCACACCGCAATCGATGATCCCCCGCAGCGGCTGCTCGAGGTTTCGGACAATGACGATCAGGCAGAAGATGCCGGAGAGCAGAATCCGGCTCGTCCACATGCCTCGCGAGGACGCGCCAAACAGACGGGTGCAAAAGAAGGGGGCGAAGATGACCCGCCACGGCGTGAGCTTGCCGGTGAGCAGGTAGGCCGCCCTGGACACGACGCGTGGCGACAGCTTGCTGTGAAAGCCGCGGTACCCCTCCGCATGCGCCATAAACGCAACCCAGACGACCAGGCCGATCCACTGACCGGTCGACAGGTCGCTGCGCACCGCTTCGACGGCGAACGGGGTCAGGCGCAAAATCGCCTGCGACAACAGCGCGATGACCCCGAGCAGTCCCCAAGCTGCGATGAGTTTCCGAGCCACGCTGGCGGAACCTATCAGCCTGCGGGCTTGCGGGGTAGACGGTCGTCCCAGTCGGCGCTACATCGGTAGGCGTAGGGCCGGTTGGCGGACGAAAACGAAGACGCGAACGCACCGCCGGCCGACAACGCTGACGAGGCTGTCGACCAGGAGATGATCGCGCCCCGGCGCATCCTGGGGCTGACGCTGGCCTTCATCGTCAGTCTCGTCGCGATGGCCGCTGCCTTGGGCGCGTACTTTCGCGACCCGCTTCAGCAGCTGAGCCAGGCCTTCGTCGAGCTCCTCGGCGGGCCGGGTATCGCGCTGGGCTACCTGATCCCCGACGCCTTCACCGTCCCCATTCCCAACGACGCCTTCGGATGGTTCGGCATCGAGGGCGGAGTCCCATTTTGGGAGGTGGTCTTGTGGGGCACACTCGGCAGTGTGGCGGGGGGCTGCGTGGGGTATCTCATCGGCCGCCAGCTCCGAACCACCCGGTGGGTCTCACGATTCATGCGCGGCCGGGGGCGTTCGCTGGAGCGCCTGATCCGGCGCTACGGCATCTGGGTCGTGGCGATCGCCGCGATGACGCCCCTGCCCTACTCCCTGTCCGCCTGGGCCGCCGGCGCAGTGCACATGCGGTTTGCCACGTTCTTCGCCGTGTCTCTGACGCGGGTGTTCCGAGTCGCCGGCGCCCTGTACCTGATCAGGCTCGGGCTGCTCACCGTCTCCGGCTAGGGCGAGCGGGGCTGCGAGGCCCAAAACGATCCTGATCGGGTCTCCACGGACTGCTGCGGCGTGTTAGAACCCGCCGCAACCTGGAGAAGATCCATGCCGCGAAGGAATAAGATCACCATCGTCGGAGCTGGCAACGTGGGCGCGACTGCTGCTCACTGGGCCGTTCAAAAAGAGCTGGGCGACGTCGTCCTCGTCGACATCAAAGAGGGCTTCCCGCAAGGGAAAGCGCTCGACCTTGCCGAAAGCTCGCCCGTCATGGGCTTTGACTCCAACCTCGTCGGCACCAACGACTATGACGCGACCGCAGGGTCCGACGTCGTCGTGATCACCGCCGGTGTCCCCCGCAAGAAGGACCCCGCGACCGGCAAGTTCACCAGCCGCGACGAGTTGGTCGAGACCAACCGCAAGATCGTCAGCTCGGTGACCAAGGCGATCGTCGAGAAGTCCCCCGACGCCATCCTCATCTGCGTGTCGAACCCCCTCGACGCCATGTGCCACGTGATGCTGCACGAGTCGGGCTTCCCGGCAAACCGCGTCATCGGTATGGCCGGCGTCCTGGACACCGCACGCTACAAGTACTTCATCTCCGAAGCGCTCAGCGTCTCGGTTGAAGACATCCACGGCATGGTCCTGGGCGGCCACGGCGACACGATGGTGCCGCTGCCTTCGCACACCTCGGTGGCAGGCATTCCGCTGGTGGAGTTGATGCCCCAAGAGAAGATCGACTCCATCATCCAGCGCACGCGCAAGGGTGGCGGCGAGATCGTCGGCCTGCTGGGCTACTCCGGCTACTACGCTCCTTCCGCGTCCGTTGTTGCCATGGTCGAGTCGATCGTGCGCGACAAGAAACGCGTCCTTCCCACCGCTGCGTTCCTCAAAGGCGAGTACGGCTACAGCGACCTCTACATCGGTGTGCCCGCCGTCATCGGCAAGGGCGGCGTGGAGAAGATCATCGAGATGAAGCTCGGTGACAAAGAGAAGGGGATGCTCGAAGTCTCCGCCAACGCGGTCAAGGACGTGGTCAAGCTGCTCCCCTACTAGGGCGCCGCTGACCCACTCCACACAGACAAGGATTCGATACCGATGAAAATTCACGAGTATCAAGCAAAGGCGTTGCTGAAGGCCGAAGGCGTGCCCGTGCCCGCCTCCAAGGTCGCGTTCACGGCCGAAGAGGCCGGCGCAGCAGCAGCCGACATCATCAAAGAGACCGGCAACGAGGTTGTGGTCGTCAAGTCGCAGATCCACGCAGGTGGTCGCGGCAAGGGACGCTTCAAAGAGCACCCCGACCTGGGCGGCGTCAAGGTCGTCAAGGGTGCGGATACGGCCAAGGACATGGCCGCCCAAATGATCGGCAGCACGCTGGTCACCATCCAGACCGGTGACGAGGGCAAGAAAGTCGGCCGCGTGCTCATCGAGCAGGGCATGGACATCAAGACGGAGCTCTACGTTGCCGTCACCCTCGACCGCGCCACCGGCCGAAACATCATCATGGCGTCCACCGAGGGCGGCATGGAGATCGAGGAAGTCGCCGAGCACAGCCCGGAGAAGATTCTCCGCGAGACCATCGATCCCGCGGTGGGCCTCACGGGCTTCCAGACCCGCAAGATCGCATTCGGTCTGGGTCTCGACGGCAAGCTCGCCCGCGAGATGGGCAAGTTCCTCACCAAGCTCGCGGGCGCCTACGAGCGCTTGGACTCGGCGATGCTCGAGATCAACCCGCTGGTCATCACCGGTGACGGCAAGGTCCTCGCGCTGGACGCCAAGTGCAGCTTCGATGACAACGCGCTGTACCGCCACGCAGACATCGAAGAGCTGCGCGATCCCAACGAGGAAGACGCCGCCGAGCTCGAGGCCAACAAGCACGACCTCAGCTACGTCAACCTCGACGGCACCATCGGCTGCATGGTCAACGGTGCGGGGCTCGCCATGTCCACCATGGACATCGTGAAGTTCTTCGGCGCCGAGCCGGCCAACTTCCTCGACGTCGGCGGTGGCGCCACGGCCGAGAAGGTCACCGCAGCATTCAAGATCATCACCTCGGATCCCAACCTCAAGGGCATCCTGGTCAACATCTTTGGCGGCATCATGAAGTGTGACGTCATCGCCGAAGGTGTCATCACGGCGGTCAAAGAAGTCGGACTCACCGTGCCTCTCGTGGTCCGCCTCGAAGGCACCAACGTCGAGCAAGGCAAGAAGCTGATTCAAGAGAGCGGCCTGGATGTGGTCACCGGCGACTCGCTTCGCGATGCCGCCCAGAAAATCGTGGAGATGACGAAATGAGCGTTCTCGTCGACAACAACACCAAGCTCCTGGTCCAGGGCATCACCGGCAAGACCGGGATGTTCCACGCCGGGCTCTCGCTCGACTACGGCACCCAGGTCGTGGGCGGCGTCACTCCCGGCAAGGGCGGCACCAAGGTGCTGGACGACCGCGTGCCCGTGTTCAACACGGTCACCGATGCCGTGGAGAAGACCGGCGCCAACGCGACCGTGATCTTCGTGCCGCCTCCGTTTGCGGCCGACGCCATCATGGAAGCTGCGGACGCTGAGATCCCGCTCATCATCTGCATCACCGAGGGCATCCCGGTGAACGACATGGTGAAGGCCAAGCGCTACATGCAGGGCCGCACCTCGCGGCTCATCGGGCCCAACTGCCCGGGCATCATCACCCCCAACCAGTGCCGTATTGGCATCATGCCCGGCTACATTCACAAGCCCGGCAAGATCGGCGTCGTGTCGCGCTCGGGCACCCTCACCTACGAGGCCGTGCACCAGCTGACCACCATCGGTCTGGGCCAGACCACCGCCATCGGTATCGGTGGCGACCCGGTCAACGGCACCAACTTCGTGGACTGCCTCAAGCTGTTCAACGAGGACCCCGAGACCGAAGGCATCGTCATGATCGGCGAGATCGGCGGAACGGCCGAAGAAGAAGGCGCGGCGTTCATCAAAGAGAACGTCAAGAAGCCCGTCGCGGGCTTCATCGCTGGCACCACGGCCCCTCCGGGCAAGCGCATGGGTCACGCCGGCGCCATCATCTCGGGCGGCAAGGGCACGGCAGAAGCCAAGCTCGACGCGCTTCGGGACGCGGGTGTGCACATCGCCGAGACGCCGTCGGACCTGGGCGGCACGATGGCCAAGGCCATGGGCTAACTCAGCCAATGTCGTCGACGCCTGGCATCCTGCCTGGCGCAAAGGGCTCCCTTCGGGGGGCCCTTTTTCGTGGCGCCTCTTCACCCCCACGTTCCCTGCTACCGTCTGCGGCGAAGGCACCCGCCCGATGTACC
>OJGU01001047.1_pt1 | contig 11858 bp, 9 predicted proteins | sample 1594741 | NCBI WGS metagenome assembly OJGU01 (sample SAMN05416841, study PRJEB24817) | seawater metagenome | isolation source: Sea water | place: Canada:Atlantic | collected 2013-07 | reverse complement strand
CGCCGGCGCCACCGCCACTACCGACCGCGCCAGAAGCTGCGCTGGCCGGTCGTTGTGGCGGTGGCGCCGGCGGTCGAACCGAGCGGCGCGTTTACCGGAACCACGCTCGCGATGACCCATGGGGTGTCCGTGGGCGGCGCGTTCATCGAGAGCGATCTCGTCGTGCCCGTGGGCCAAGCGTTGCGATTGTGGCTCCATCCGCCCGCCCCGCACCCACCGGGCCTCCCTGATGTCCTTCGTCTGAGCGTCCAAGTGCGGTGGCAGAACCTATTGCCGGCCAAAGGCCTTCCCCGAGGCTTTGGAGTGCAATTTCGCGCAGTGACGTCCACCGACGAGATCACCCTCCACACCTATTTTTCCGCCCACCACAAAGTGGTATGAGGTCGGTGTGCAGGGGACACAAGTCGACATGAGCGCCGGTTCGCCAGAGGATCGACGCGGGCGACCTCGCGTGACTGTGGCTGTCGCGTTCAAGTTGTTCGACAAGCGCGGCCGGATGCTCCTGCACGCCCGCACCCTCGACCTCTCCACGGCCGGCGCCCTGCTTCACGGTGTCTGCAAGACCGACGTCGGCGAGACCGTCCGGGTGGAGGTCAGCCGGGGGGCCGCCCGAAATCCCCTCTCCCTCGAGGCGACCGTCGTCCGACTGCAGGCACCCACGCCGGCGAGTCCCGACGCACTCCCGGGAAACCACGGCATCGGGATCCGCTTCAACGATCTCAGCCCGATCGACGAGACCGTCCTCGCCTCGCTCATCAAGGGCGCGCGGACCTAGGACCTCACGCCCGGAGCCCTGCCGGGTTTCTGCGGGACCCCCTCGGGGTGTGGGGTCCCTTCGGAACCCTCGGTTGCTGGGATCTACGTTCGGCCCTGCCCATCTTTCCCGCTGCGCTGCCCTTCGGGCTGCTTCGCTCTCCTGCTCCTCACCGCCACAGGAGCCGGGACGGCGTGGGTAAGCGGGTCACGCTCCGGAGTGGCGGCGCACAGCAGTGGCTCGCCCGGCCTGCTTCTGCGCGCGCCTGGCGTGGGCCCACAGGCACATCAAGGCGGCGGGCGTCATTCCGGGGATCCGAGATGCCTGGGCGGTGCTGGTGGGGCGCACCTCGGCGAGCCGCTGTTTGGCCTCGTTGCTCAACCCTTCGAGCGTTGCGTAGTCGAGGTCGGCGGCCAGCGGAAGATCCGTTGCTGCATCACCGCGAAGCCGCGCGACCTCAGCCCGCATCCGGTCGAGGTAGCCCGCGTAGGTGTGCTGGGCCGCCGCGCGGCCCCGGAGCCAGGCCGGAGCATCGTCGATGGAGCGCTTCTTCGAGAGCTCGGTACACAGCGCATCGATGTTGGCCCGGCGCGTCTGTACACGATCGAAACGAGCTTGGGAGATCAAGCCGGCCGACAGGGCCAGGCCGGACAGCCGCGCGTCGGCGTTGTCTTCCCGAAGCATGATCCGGTACTCGGCGCGCGAGGTGAACATGCGGTACGGCTCGTCGCACCCCTGCGTGACGAGGTCGTCCACCAGCACGCCGGCATAGCCTTCGTCGCGACCCACGAGCAACGCGTCACGCTCCAGCAACTCGAGCGCCGCGTTGGCCCCGGCGAGCAGTCCCTGGATGCCCGCTTCTTCATAGCCGGAGGTTCCGTTGACCTGTCCCGCGAAATACAGACCCTGATGCGCTTTCGAGGAAAAGCGATGGTCGAGCGCACGAGCATCGACCGCGTCGTACTCCACCGCGTATCCAGGGCGCAGGATCTCGGCGTTCTCCAGGCCAGGGATCGTGACGATGAACTTGGCCTGAACCTCTGCGGGGAGACTGGTCGAGATGCCGTTGGGGTAGACGCTGTGGGTGTCCAGGCCCTCGGGCTCGAGAAAGACCTGGTGCCGATCGCGGTCGGCAAACCGGACGACCTTGTCCTCGATCGAGGGGCAGTACCGAGGACCGCGGCCTTCGATCTGGCCGCTGTACATCGGCGACTCGTGCAGGTGTTCTTTGATGATCGCGTTGGTGCCCGCGTTGGTCCACGTCAGGTGGCAATGCACCTGCTCGATCAGCGGCGGCGGCGGCTCGATGTCGTCCGGCAGGGTGAACCGCGGCACCGGATCCTCGGAGGGCTGCGGTTCGGTGACGTCGATGTTGATCGTCCGCGCGTCGAGGCGCGCCGGGGTCCCGGTCTTGAGGCGGCTGAGTCGAAACCCCATCGCCCGAAGGTTGTCCGAGAGCCCGTTGGCGGGCGCCTCCCCTGCCCGGCCGCCCGGGGTCTTCGTGGCGCCGGTGTGCAGCAGGCCGCCGAGGAACGTGCCGGTGGTGATGACAACCGCGTCGGCCGACACCTGCGACCCGTCGACGAGTGCGACGCCGCAGACCCGGTCGCCGTCGAGCACCACGGAAGACACGAGGCCCTCGATCACTTCGATCCCGGGATGGGAGGTCAGCGCTGCGCGGGCGTAGGCCCCGTACTTCGCCTTGTCGACCTGGACACGAGTGGACTGTACGGCCGGTCCCTTGGAGCGGTTGAGCACCCGCCCATGGATGCAGGTCGCATCTGCTGCGCGACCCATGAAGCCGCCCAGAGCGTCGATCTCGAAGACGAGGTGCCCCTTGGCCACGCCACCGACCGACGGGTTGCAGGGCGTCTGGCCGACGGTTCGAATCGAGCCGGTCACCATCCGCACCTGCGCGCCCACCCGGGCCGCAGCGAAGGCGGCCTCGAGCCCTGCGTGTCCACCTCCAACGACGAGGACGGTCTTGCGCGAGATGGTCATGGCGAGCGGGGACTATGGACCGAGGTCGGCCGATACGCCAAGCTGGTCCTCGATGGCATCGCCCCCAGCGCTGCGCGGACCCCTGCACGGGCGGCGTATCCTCACCACGCGGCCGGCGGCGGCTGCCCACGTGCAGCGTGAGCGCTTCCGTGAGCTGGGCGCGGACGCCGTGGCACTCCCGTGCCTGAAGCTCGAGGGGCCCGAGGATCCCGAGGCCTTCGATCGGCTCGTCGGGTCGGCGGACCAGTACGATGGCGTCATCCTCTCCAGCCGGGCGGGCGTCGAAGCGTTCGCTCAGAGCCTGGCGCGGCTTGGGTTGGACAGCGAGACCCTGGCCGGTCGCACCGTGGTCGCCGTCGGCCGCGCCACCGCGTCCGCCTGTGCCGCCGCGGAGCTGATCCCCGACATCGTCCCGGCCCAGCCAAGCTCCGAAGGGATCGCTCAGGCGTTGGCCGAACACTCCGTCCTCGACGGACGATGGATCCACGTGCGGGCCCGGGACGGCCGGGGCACCCTCGATGACGCGATCTCGGCCGCGGGGGGTCGCTACCAGCTCGCGGTCGGCTACCGAGCCGAACGACCCCAGCCCCCGCCCGGGGTGATCGCTTGGGTTCGCGACGGCGTCGATGCGATCTGCTTGCACAGCGGCCGGACCGGCGTGCACCTCCGCGAGACGCTGGACGAGGCCCTGCCCAACCGTTCGGATGACATTCTGCGCAGCGCGTGCATCGTGAGTGCCGGCCCCATCACGACAAAAGCCCTGCGGGAGCAGGGCTTGGAGGTTGCGGCCACGGCGGGCTCACCGGGCGACGACGGCATGGTCCAGGCGGTTGTGGACCTCCTGGGAACTCCGCGCGACACCCAGGGCCACGTCTAGAGCCATTTCTTGATGGCGCCAACCGGATCGTCGCCCTTGAGCTTGTAGGCCTTCAGATCCACGTGGCAGTCCTTGCACTTCATCCCCTCGGTCACGCCAGCCGCCTTGGCCTTCTTGACCGCCTCTTTCATCATCTTCTTCACCTTGGACTGCCCACCGGACTCGCACGCAGCACCCACCTTGGCGATCTTGAACGACGTTCCGACGCAGGGCTTCGGCGCATCCCCTTCCGCGGCAGCGTTGGCACTCGAAGCGACGAGACCAGCGGCGAATACGACAGAGAAGGCAGCGGCGAGAGCGATTTTGTGCGTCATTTGGATCCGATTTCCCCGAGTGTGGCGTTGAGCCTGGTGAGCGACGATGGTGATGGGTTCGCGGTTCAGCGGGACCGGCCCCTTTTAGGCCGTGTTTCGACGTGAGAACGGCGTTCCGCGAGACATGTTCGTTGTCGTGAGTCGCCCATCTGCGTGCCAGGCCACCACATCCTGCCGGGCACAACTCATCCTATCCCAATCGCCAGGATCGGTTTCGGCGAAAGACGTAGCTCTGCGCACATCGGCGACGGCGTCTGGATGGCAACTCCAGTTGCCACCGACCCGCCCCAGAGATTTTCGACATCGAAAACAACTTCTGCCCGATCCGTGCTGAGCGTTGTACCGTACGCGCATAAGGACCTTACCTTTCGAACGTGCTTGCAGCTGGGGGGTCCGCTGCAGCGACGGCACGTTTCCCACTTCTGCGCCTCCGGGCGTTCCGGGGCGCTGACCGCTCCAACTCCACCAAGTAGGACTGATCACATGAAACGACTCTCAACGCTTGCCGCTGTAGGGGGCATCGCCCTGCTCGCCGCAGCATCCATGACCCTCGGGTCCCAAGAAGTGGTCGCAGCTGACCACGCCGAAGCTCCCGGTACTCAGGCCGACGGCGTCTCGGACATCGCCGACTTCTACGCCTGGCACACCGCCGAAGGCAAAGTCGTCGCCATCATCACCTTTGCTGGACTCCAGGCTCCTGGTGCCGAAGCGGCGTACGACCGCGACGTCCTGTACACGATCCACGTCGACAACACGGCGGCTGCAGGCGGTCTCACGACCGGCGCGGACCGGGCGACCAACGACAACGACAACGAGTCGGACATCGACATCAACATCCGCTTCGGGATGAACGAGCTCGGCGACTGGGGTGTCCAGGTTGAGAACCTTCCCGGTTCCGCTGAGGCCCTCATCCAGGGAGCCGTTGGCGACACCATCGACGCCGGAGACGGCAACATGGCGCTGGCAGGAACGTTCGACGACCCGTTCTCGTTCGACCTCGACGGCTTCAATGCGACGATCGAGAACGCGATGGCCAGCGACGGCGCGGACGACATCGACCTCGCGTTCGGTAGCCTCGCGAACTTCCTGGACGGTGATGACAAGACCACCGGACCCATTGCGGCTCCAGATCGTCTGCTGGGCACGAACGTGCACGCGATCGTCGTCGAGTTCGACACGGCTGCGGCCTTGAACAAGAACCCCGACGGCCTCCTCCAGATGTGGGCCACCAGCAGCCGCATCTCCGAATAGTAGGAAAGGGAGACTGACATGAACTTCAAAGAACTCACGCTCGCTTCCTTCGCGGCTGCTCTCGCACTCTCCACCGGCTGCGTCGTCGACGACGACCCCGCTGCGGATACCGACGACACCGATACCGCGACCACGATGACGGTCACGGAGACCACGACCAACCCTCCGACGACCACGGGTCCCACCACGGGTCCCACCACGACGGATCCGGACACCACGGATACCGACCCGACGTCCGATACGGACACTGATACCGGTGACACCGACACGGACACCGACACCGACGCTATCGATCCGGACGACTACAACTTCCGGGAAGATGCAGCTGACGCCTACACGCGCGTCGACCGGATGGGCTTCCCCGCCCTGAACACTGCGCTGATCGCCGACGAGAACAAGGACGCCTACAACGCCGGCAGCCCCGCTGACGACGTCGCAGGAACCTTCGCGGGCGACGCTGTGGGAACACTTCAGTTCCTTCACGGCTCGTTCGACCCCGGCAGCACCGGCCTGAACGATGACCTCGTTCTCGCCAACACGCTGCTCGGTACTGACCTCACGCCTTGTGGCGCGACCGTCATGAACAACAGCTGCCTGCTTCAAGCCGTGCCGCTCGCGTTCCCCGACGTGCTTCTGCTCAACACCGGAGAGACCACTGGGTTCCCCAACGGTCGTACGCTCGAAGTTCCCGTCATCGACGTGATCCTCGCTGCGGTGCTGATCGAAGCCGAGACCATCGCCGACCTCCTGGTCTTCGCCGACCTGGACCCGGCAGACGACGAAGTGCACGGACTCTCGCAGAGCCCGAACGACGTGGCCTTCCCCGGCGCGTTCCCGTACCTCGCACCTGCTCACGAGTAGGCCGAACCTGCGGACGCGAGGCCTCCGGTGCAAACCGGGGCCTCGCGCTTTTTTTTGTGATTCCTCCGATGGTCTCTCGCGCCCAGATTATTTCCCTTCTCTCCCTTGCCCTCCTCGCCGCTTGCGAGAAGCCGGATTCGACCCCGACGACGAAGGCCACCGGTCCGCAGCCCAGCGAAGAACGAGCCGCTCCTCCTGCGAAGAAGGTGAAAAAGCCCGAAGGCCCGAAAAAGCCAAAGCGCAAGACGAAGAAGCAGCTGGATGCGGAGCGCAAGACCTTCGCCGCCGAACTGAAGCAGCTGGACACGGACATCATTGGGATCGAGAAGCTCATCAAGGCTGCGCCCGACAACCGGATGAACCATGAGCGCTTGGCCGCGACCCATATGCAGCATGCTCGCTTGACCGGCTCTTACGACGACTACGCTCTTGCCGAAGCATCCGTTGCTACGGCGTTCGAGCACGAGCCCCGAACCAGTGCGTTGCTGCTTCGCGCGAAGCTGCACTATTCGCTCCACAGGCTCCCGCAGGCGCGCGCCGATTTCGAGGCCGCCAAGCCAACGATTCGGCCGACTCCCGACGGCGTCGCGAGCCGGGAAGCCTTCGAGGCGAATCTCGCCATGCAAGCCGGCGACTCCGCGAAGGCGGAGAAGCACTTCGATGCCTCGCTTGCTTCGAAGCGCACAACTTCGAGCCTGTCCTCCGTCGCCGTCTATCGCTGGAAGACGGGAGATTTTGAGCAAGCAGAGGCTCTCTTTCGCGAAGCGCTGAAGAGCTACCACGGCAAGCCGATGGAGCCCCGCGCGTGGCTTCACCTCAACCTGGGACTTCTCGATCTCGACCGCGGCCGATACGACGACGCGCTCGCGCACTATCGTGAGGCCGAGACGTTCATGAAGGGGTACTGGCTCATCGACGAACACATCGCCGAAATCCTGACCCTTCAAGGGAAAACCGAGGAAGCCAAGACGCTGTACCTCGACATCCTCGAGCGGACCCAGAACCCAGAATTCATGGACGCCATGGCCGGCATCGCGTTCGAAGCGGGCGACAGTGACGAGGGGAAACGATGGGTGGAGAAGGCGCAGGAACGCTACGAGGAGCAGACGGCCAAGTACCCCGAAGCCGCGTACGGGCACGCGCTAGGACACTATCTTGAGTTTGGAGACGACCCAGCGTTTGCGCTCGAACTGGCGCGAAAAAACTACGACCTCCGTCCGAACCTCGACGCATCGATCATGCTCGCTCAGGCTCACCTCAAGGCCGGCGATGCTAGGGCTGCCGAGAAAGCGCTCAAGAACATCCTGAAATCGAAGTTCAAATCTGCGGAACTCTTCGTGACCGCGGCGGAGGTCCACCATGCACTCCGCCACAGCAAGAAGGCTTCGACCTGGCTTGAGAAAGCGCGGGCCATCGATCCCACCTCGAAGTTGGAGTCCACGCAGCAGGCCGCCTCGGACCAGAACCCTTGAGTCGGACGGTTCTCACCAACCAAGCGCGCGCGGCGCAAGAACCGTGCTCGTCGCCGATGCCGAGGGGCCGAGTGTCCGGGATCCCAGACACTGACGACGCGCCACCCCTGCGGGGTCGCTGACGACCTGTCCCCGGAAGCCTTCGCGGATTGCCGTTGCTTCTTGGCTCACCTAGCCTCGCGAAACAGCATCATGAAGATCCGAGCACACCACGCTGTCGCCTTGGCCCTCGTCCAAGGCTGCTTCTCGCCAAACGCGTCGGTCGAGTCGGCGACCGACGATGATCCGTCCACCTCCGAGGGAGAGACCACCGCAGCGCCGACGACGGATCCTGAGACCGGCGGACCAACCGCCCCGCCCGCCTCCTCCTCAGGACAACAATCGACCTCTTCCGACACAACCGATGAATCATCGTCAACTTCCGACTCGACGACCGGGGATCCCGATGCAGAGTGCGGCGACGGTGTTCCCCAGGGAGATGAGGCTTGCGATGACGGCGAACTGAACGGTGTCAGCGAGATGACCGACTGCCTCTCGGACTGTACGCTCACGACGTGCGGTGACGGGTTCGTTGGCCTGCCCGACAACGAGCAGTGTGACCAAGGAGATGGCAACGCAGACGATGGCGCATGCACGAGCGCTTGCGCGATTGCCATTTGCGGAGACAACCTCACGGGACCCGGAGAGTCCTGCGACGACGGGCCTGCCGGGAGCGATGAGTGCACCGCCGAATGCGCGCTCACAAGCTGCGGCGATGGGATCGTTCAACGCGGGGAAGACTGCGATGACGAGAATGACAACAGCACGGACGCTTGCGTCAACTGTGTCGCGGCAAGCTGTGGAGACGGTTCGATCCAGGCTGGCGAAGAACAGTGCGACGACGGTGCAGGAAACGCGAGCGAACCGCCGGTCTGCGCATACGGTGTCACCGAAGATGAGTGCACGTACTGCGCTGTAGACTCCTGCTCCCTCGAGATTGGGGTCACCAGCTACTGCGGAGACGGAACAATCCAGGACGCAGCCGGCGAAACCTGCGACGGCACGTACGCCAACGCGACCTGCAATGACTGCCAAGAACTGAGCTGCGCGGACGGCTACGCGGACTGCGACGAGGACTTGGCCAACGGCTGCGAGGTCGACCTCACGACGACTGCAACGAGCTGCGGTTCATGCGGACACAGCTGTCTCGAGGGCGAATGCTCCGACGCCGAGTGCCAGCCATACGCACTCTATGCGGCAGGCGGCATCCACGACATCGTCGTCGACGAGGATTCCGTTTACTTCATCACCGATTCCACCGCCGAGAGAATCCCGCAATCGCCCACGGCCTCATCCACGGTTCTCGCGACCGGTCTCGAAAACACCACGACCTCCAACTTTGACCAAAACGCCCAGTACGTCGTCACAGAGTGGGGCACGAACGAGGCCACGAACGCGGTGGTCCGCGTCCCGAAAGCAGGCGGAGCGACGCTAGACGTCTACGTCCCGGGCGACGATGGATACACCTTCATCTCCGGGCCCACCGACATCGCGGTCGCATCCAACCGCATCTACTGGACCTTCACCGGAGACGAGACGTTCACGCCTCCTGGCTACTTCCTCAGAAGCTCCGCGATCAACGGGGGCACCATACGTACCTTCGTCTCTGACTCGCCCGATCCCATCGGCGCAATTGAGGCCACATCTTCGACGATTTTCTGGTCGGCCGCGGGGGACACCGACGCGCTCTTGAGTCGCCCGTCGGGCGGGGGCCTCATCACAACAACAGTCCGTGAGAACCTCACGTCCTGCAACTCCATGGTCGCAGGAGTCGACAGGCTGTATTTCTCGTGTACCGACGGCGCGACATCAATGAGGACACTGTTCGCGACGGACTTCGACGGCGCGAACGAGGAGATCCTCCTCACCAGCGCCGACGCGGAGTTTGAGGATGGCACCAACCTCGCGCTGTCGGAAGACGAGCTGGTCTGGAACGACGACGAAGGCCCGTTCGGGGCTCCTGATCCGTACGTCCGCACGGTGCGAATCGACGGAACCGATGCCCGCACCGTCCGCGCGGGTGTCTTCTACGACGGAGTTGATTCGGAAGCCTACTTCTGGGAAGCAAGCGACGAGATCTGGATGCTCGCGAAGTAGACAGGTTGCGACGCCACTCGTTTCGAAGCTGTCCGTCCGCCTCCACGCTACACCCGCCCAGAGTGAAGACGCGCATAGACCTCGTTGCCTCGCCCGCACCGAGCGGGGGGGGGCAACTCGGCCTCACCTCGCGACGCAGTGTAGTGCCGCCCTAGGCGTGTCGAAGCCGTCTTGATGCACCGCGCACGCGCGGATACGCCCGGGGGTCAACCGTCAGCCCCTTCTACATCTTCTTGCACTTGCCGCCGGCTTTCGCCAAGCCGGCCGCGCGCAGGTCGTGCCCGGTGGGCCCGTCGCCGAGCAGCTTGCGCTTCGCCTCACCGTGCCCGGGGCCGAGGATGTCGCGCAGGTACGCCTCGTACTCGAAGGTGTCGGAGTGTTCTTCGGTGTGGCACTCGCCCGCGCACAGCTCTGCGGGGACCTCGAGCTTGATGAGGCTGGTGTCTTCACCGCCATCCTCAGCGTGCAAGTCACCGGGGCCGTGGCACACCTCGCACTGCACATCGACCAGGCCGGTGTTCTCGACCACCTCAGCGCCGCCGGGCTTGCGGAAGCCGGTGACGTGGCAGCCGACACAGCTGAGATCGAACTGCTTGTTGTCGACCACCAGCGTCTCGTAGGCGCTGGCATGCCGGGTGGTTTCCCAAAACTCGACCGCCTCATCGTGGCAATCAGAGCACGCCTCGATCCCGGTGTAGCCCGCCTCGCCGTCCTTGGGCGCAGGCGTCTTCACGCCGGTGAAGCGCTTCTTGTTTTGGTCGGCGACCCGCTTGTCATAGGCGCCCAGCGCCTGCTTCGCGACATCATCGACGGGGAGCTTGCACGTCACCTTGACCTGCTCGAACACCCCCTGAGCGGGTCCCTCTGCCGTGCCACCGAGCTGAGCCTCCAGCCGGGCCTTTTCCGCCTCGAGGTTTGCGATGAAGCTCGCATCCGCGTCGGGGTCGGCTTTGAACTTGTCGATACGCTCCCCCACCCGGGCGATCTCGGCGGTGAGCACGGACTTGGGAGGCACGACATCCCACGCGCTGACCGTCGGCACCGAGCCAGCCTTGGCGTCGACCGAGACGACCAGCTCGGTCACGGTCTGCAGCTGAGTGCCTGGCTCGAGCAGGTAGGTGTTGCCGATCTTCGAGGCCGGGGCGCCGACGCGCTCACGCTCGGCACCGTGGGGAATGGCGACGACGACCAGGTCCGTTCCGTCCGCGACCAGCGACTCTCCAAACGCGCGCTCGCCTTGGGCGAGGACCACGGTGAACTGCGCACCTGCATCGCGCAAGGCTGCAGTGGCGCCCGCCGCGGCCGAGACCGGATCTGCGAGCGTCCCAAGATCATCGGCACCGGGCAGCGACGGATCGACGACCGCCGTGATGCCGACCTTCCACGTCACACCGTGGTCGGTGAGTTCCACGATCCGGTGTGGGGGCAGAGCCACGGCCTTGGCCGGAGCGGGAAGCGTGACGTTGGCGGCCACCCGGGGCATGCCGAAGCTCGTCAGCGGTGCCACGCCGTCCGGAGACACGACGTCGGTGGGGCCGATGCCGCTGACCAATGCGCCACCCAAGGCAGAGAACCGGTCGTGCAGCAGCTTCGCCCGGTCCCGGGCCTGCTCCCAAGCGGCCTCATCCTCGGGCCAGTACGGGCCGTCCTTCTCCGGAAACAAGAACGAGCCCGGCTCGAGGACGAGGCGGTTGTTCTCGGAGCTGCTGGTCTCGATGTATCCGAACGCGTACTGCAGGCCGCCGAGCGGCTCGGTGGTGCAGCCACAGGGCGCGATCGTGCCGGCCACGCGGGCGAACGAGTACAGGTGGAACTCGGCACGTGCGCCCTCGGAGCTCGGCGTCTGGGCACCGTCGCCCGAGGATTGCTCCGCGGTGGAGCCGGGCTTCGTCGATGTGCCGCCGCAGGTCGCCCCGGTCGCCGCGGTCACAGTGATCACGCACAGGCTGAAGGCGGCGCCGGTCGCCCAGCGCGAAGAGGATCGGGACTGCGACACGCCCGAAAATTGCCTGATTTGTGCCGGAGCGCAACCGCAGAAGACCGCGCGCACAGGGCGTGCGCGTTCTCGCTGCGGCTACAGCGACTTCGCAAACGCGGAGACGTCGCTGATCTCTTGCGCCGTCAGCTTCTTGCTGTACGACTTCATCTCTGTCTCTTATACACATCTCCGAGCCCACGAGACCTCTCTACAT
>OJGU01001046.1_pt1 | contig 11871 bp, 8 predicted proteins | sample 1594741 | NCBI WGS metagenome assembly OJGU01 (sample SAMN05416841, study PRJEB24817) | seawater metagenome | isolation source: Sea water | place: Canada:Atlantic | collected 2013-07 | reverse complement strand
GAGATGTAGAGAGGTCTCGTGGGCTCGGAGATGTGTATAAGAGACAGCTTTAGGACCTTTGACCTGGCGAGTCCGGATAGTAGCAGCTCGGGGCGATTTGAAACCACTGTGCCCCAGCAAGCGCTCTTTATGGTGAATAGTCCCTTTGTGCAAGATCTCGCCCGCAATTTAGAACGAACGATTGGAGTACGAAATCTAAAGGATCCAGAGGAAGAGATTATCGCGTTGTTTCAGCAGGTGCTGCAGCGGCATCCGAGTCGAGAGGAATTACGGTTCGCTCGTGAGTTCCTTGCCTCTCAATCAGGCGATGAGCAATCGGTAAATCAAGGAAGCGATTGGCAATATGGATACGGAAGGGTTGATTCCAAGATTGGTCGGACGACGGCGTTTACTCCTTTTGACTTATTTACCAAGCGCAGTTGGCGAGGAGGAGAAACGCTGCCTGACGCCATTTTAGATTGGGCTCACCTGACGCAGAATGGAGGGCATCCGGGAACAGGGAAGAGCCTTTCTGTTATCCGGCGATGGACGGCGCCCTATGCCAGTGAGTTTAACATTGAAGGGAAGCTAAAGCACTCGAGTGATAGCGGGGATGGGATTCGTGCCTTTGTCGTGTCCTCTCGAGACGGGGTTATCGATTCCTGGGATCTTCTTGACGGAGCTTTTGACGTGAATGCTAGTGGAATCGAACTTGAGGCGGGCGACACATTGGATTTTGTGGTGAACGCAAGAGAGAATGTCAGTCACGATTCGTTTGACTGGCGAGTGAAGATAAGAACGCCCCAATCACCGCTCCTGTCGGATCGGAGATATTGGGATTCACGCGAGGATTTTGAAGGGCCCCAGGACCCCATTCCTGTCTTGTCACCAGTGGCGCGCTTGAGTCAGGTTCTCTTGATGTCGAACGAGTTAGTCTTCGTCGACTAAGAAGAGCCTGCTGACAGAATTCCTTCGTTCGTTCACTAAGAGCGGGAGAAAAAGAGAACCCAGACGAGGAGTGGAAGCCCAAGAACAACTCCGATGAGGGTGACAAGCAGACCGCGAAAAGCGATCCAAAGGTCGTTGCCCATATCTGCGGGAGCGAATGAGAGAATCGGGTTCTTTTTAGCAGAGCCGGTGATTGAGATTTGTATCGATTGATCGCCGGGCGATTCGATATATCCGATACTGATCTTACCGTGATTGCCGATGCTCCATGATTGACCATTATCGAGATTAAGGGGGATTTCAGTGCCCTCCGAATCCTGAATCAAGACGCGGAGGTCGTTCGGAAACTTTTTGGGTCTCTTAACCGATTTGCCATCGAAGTAAGTCTTGTAGTGATTCCAGAGATAGTAGCGTCCCGGTTCTTTGATTTCGGAGGTGAATGAACCTGGGGCAGAAAATTGGGGTGCGTGCGCCTTCCCTTGAATGAGTGCCGAAAGGGTGCTGATCAGGCTAATGGTTGCGACAAGTAAGAGAACGGCAGCGATGACTGCGGAGGTGCGAGGCTTTCTCGGTGGCTTTGGCATGGGCAGGGATTAGATTCTGTTGGGGTTCCATTTTGTCTTCGGTGAATCCCTTCCGAATTTTTTGCAAAAATACCGAAATAATCCAATGAGGAAAGCTCTGATCAGTTCTTGAAGCGCTTGGGCGGATTCTAGAACCCAACAACAAAGCCCCACTGGACACCCAGTGGGGCTTGTTCGCAATCAGAAATTAGCCCCTTCCAATCCGTTCGCCACGATACATCCTGTGGTTTCGTGTGAAGGCCTCAATCTGAAAGAAAAGCAATGTCGGTGAAAACCGATTCCTGCCTATTTTCGAACGATTGCTATCCAGTCTTGATTCGGACGGTTTGGAGGCGTGCCGAGCGAAATTTTTCGACCACCACGCACCCTTCGCGTATTTCCAAGCCTCAGGCGACCTCCCTCGCGAGGATCAAACCAGCGAATCTGAAACCGACCCTTTGTGTCTGAAAGATCGAGTTCTGCTGTGCCGCCTTCGGGGAGGTAGACCAGGTAGACTTCGTCGGATTGGGCGAGACAGAAGCGAGTGTTCTCGTGCTTTGGATTTCCAACGAGCTCGTCGGCTGAATTCATCTTCCAGAATGGAATTTTTTGGTCTTTGAAGAATTCAAGCGCAATTCGACAATAGTCCCAAGAGCGATCACGACTGCGGAAGTCTTCACAAATCAGGTCATTCTGAGCGAGTTGATATCCAAAGTAATACTCGACGCCGGCACCGCCGGCCATGAGGTTGCCCCAGAGTGTGTACTTTCGGATATCGTGAAGGTCGTGCTTGATAGCACCTTCGGTGCCCTTTTCTTTGTGACCCTCATACCCAGGATCGGGCGGGACTCCTTGACTGGCTGGGCCTTGCTCATCGTTAGCGACAACCCAGGTTTTCCCGGCGCCCGTAGATTCTCGAATCCATGTTGCGGTTCGTTCATGCGTGCGGTCCCAGCCGTTTTGAAGCGAGGCTCCCGTGAGATTTGATTGGGGCCCTAGGAGAGGGGGGTAGACCGAATTCTGATCCTGTGGAAAGGTATGGACGACGATGTGGTGGTCGTATGGATCCACCGCTTTGAGATAGCCGGCCATCGCTTCTTGCTCCTCTGTGGTTTGGGTGTTTTCCTCACCGAGGTTCCAATTCAGGGCCAGTGCGTGACCGAACCGCGCGATTATTTCCCGGCAATAAAGTTTTCGTTCGTTCCCAAGTTTGCCGCCATCGAGTGATTCTTTGATAGTGGCGGGCTTGCGGTCATGTCCACGGCGGTTATCATCGATTTCATTTTCCTGGAGCTTGAAATGAAGATAGAGCCCGATTGATTGTGCATGGTCGAAAACGATGCCCCATTGATCGAGCTTTGAGCAATCGTAGTGAGTCTTGTCGTCTCGTTGTATGAACGGCCAGACGTTGTCACCGTCACCGCCGGCATTGTAGGGGAGGAACGAGAATGAGTTGCATCCTTTCGATGCCAGGTAGTTAAGCGCGCCGATAAGGCCCTTGCCCTTACCGTTCTTCCAGGTGGGATTGCCTTCTTTCCAATCTGAGAGATGGGGCGCCCAGGCCTTTAGCGGGACCTTCTTTTTGCGAGCGATGGTATTGTCGAAGTCTTGGTAGCCCAGCAAGGTCTCGGGGGCATCGGGGCCAGCCTTCAGGAAATATTCCCCGGTCCCTGCGAATTTGAGATAACGCTCGCCAACGTATTGAAGTCTGCCTTTGCCTCGGAAGTCGCGGCCGGTTTTGTTTGATGCTGAAATCTTAAAGCTCCCTTTGATGTCATCGTAGGGCGGGACTGATGTTCCCGAGGTTTCCTGCGCGAGGGCGACATTCTTTCCTTGGGAAAACGCAATCGAGTAGTCCCAGCGACCGTCCGTGTCCGGAGAGAGGTGGGCACGCCATTGGTTACCGGCATCGGCCGAGCTATGGGCCGCCTTCCCATCGGCGGCAAAGTAGCCCGGGATAGAATAGCTTGGGCTGCCTGACTCGTGGGTGAATGAAACCGTCATCCGATAATCGGTGAATGGATTCGGAGACGTATCGGCTTCTTTGGCGAACGGTCCTGACAAGCTTAGCGTCACTTTGTGCCAAGTTTGAAGGTCACCTGAAATTGTGACGCTACCGTCACCGTTTTTGGATTGAGCAAAGGCTGAAGCCGCTCCAAGCAAGAGGGCTGCCGCAAGAAATGGGCGGGTAATAGAATGGTGTCTTTTCATGTTTCTTGAAACGGGCATCAAGTGTAGCCGCAATCCCGTCTTAGCGAAGTCTTTTTCTTCACCAAGACGGGCGGTGACGGCTGGTTAGGCCCAGAATGTAGGATATGAATCGTGAATCTCCAATATGCATATCCGTATTTTACTTGTGAGTTTGCGGCGATTGCCGTTTGGTGAGATTGATTTATGAGTCGGCCGAAACCACCATTGGAACCATCCCATAAGCGACCCTCGGTTGCCTTATTGATTGAGACCTCCAATCACTATAGTCGGGAACTATTGCAGGGGATTCGGGACTATCTTAAGCAGCATGGGGATTGGGCCTTGCACCTGACTGAACACGGGCGTGGGGCGACAGCCCCAACGTGGCTCGCTCGTTGGCGGGGGCAGGGGATCCTTGCTCGAATCGAGAACCGAAGCATCGAGATGGCGGTTGCTGCTACTGGCAGGCCGGTGGTTAATCTCAGCGCCTCGGGGTGTGGTTTGGGGTATCCTGGGGTGATTTCATCGAGTCAAGGGGTGGCACAGCTTGCGGGAGAGCATTTGGTTGAGCGAGGATTGCAGCATTTTGCCTTTTGTGGCGATGGCCGATTTCGCTGGTCGTTTGACCATGCAGCGCATTTCAAGGCTTACTTGGCGGAGCTGGGGTATTCGTGTTCAGTCTACCATTCGCGGAAGGAAGATCTCGAGGATTGGAATCGGGAAAAACGCAAGCTCTCCCGTTGGTTATTGAGCCTGCCGAAACCTGTCGGAGTGATGGCGTGCTATGACATTCGTGGGCAACAAGTGCTGGATGTGTGTCGTGAACTTTCCCTCCGGGTGCCAGAGGACGTTGCGGTGATTGGGCAGCACAATGATGAGTTGCTTTGCAATTTGTGTGATCCGCCACTCTCGAGTGTGATTCCGAATCCACGGCGTTCAGGATTTGTTGCGGCGGGACTACTCGATAAGATGATGAATGGACACGAGGTAGCCACTAGCATGCATCGTATTGCACCAACGGGGGTAGCTGTGCGGCATTCAACAGATGTTGTCGCGGTAGGGGATCCAGCCGTATCTAAAGCACTGCGATTCATTCGATCACATGCCTTAGAGCGAATTTCCGTTGGGGATATCCTCAAGTTTGTTCCGGTGTCTCGAACGCTTCTAGAACGGCGGTTCCGCGCGTTGCTCGGGCGTTCGCCATATGAGGAGATTCAATCGATTCGCCTGCGGAAAGCCAAGGAATTGCTGGTTGAGTCGAAATTGACCGTTGCAGAGATAAGCGAGAAAGTGGGGTATTCAAGTCCGGAGTACTTGAGTGCGGTTTTCAAGAAGAAAGTGGGGCGAAGTCCGAGGGCATTTGCGGCCAGTGAGAGGGAGTGGGGCAAGGGGCGGTAAGGGTAGGATCATCCGATGACTAGCTAACCGGGCCCCGAATAGGGCCGCGGTCCTTGCCAGTAGCCATCACGTTGTTTGTGTTTCTTTTTTCGGTTGTACTTTGTCTTATCCCGATGCGTTTTTCCCGGAGGAGGCATCGGCTTTCGGATACTCTTGTAGAGTTCTTCGGCTGTTTTCATCGTTTCAGATGATCAGTCTCCTGTCATTGAAGAGGAGAAGGAGTGATTTCCTGCTCGTTCCTCAATGGTCGGGAGTCTAGACTACTTTTTTGAGGAGATCTACCTCTGTTTTGTTAAGAGTGGTTTTTCCTTAACAAAACGTGTCGGGTCTTAAGTTTCGTCTTGCGGGGATGAAAAGTGACCGTCGATAATTTAGTGAAGCAATTTTAGTAATCCAATCAAGAGGAATAGGTAAGTATGGACAAGGTTCGCATTGGCATTATTGGCATGGGGAATATGGGCAAATACCATGCTGATTACCTGATGAAGGGGGAAGTGAAGCGCGCTGAGTTGGTGGCCGTCTGTAGCCCCTCACCGCAGAAGCTTGAGTCCTATAAACCATTGGCGATTCATAGTGATGGGGAAGCGCTTATCCGTTCGGGAGAGATTGATGCAGTTGTCGTAGCGACGCCTCATTATCAACATACGTCTCTGGGCCTGGCTGCTTTGGATGCCGGGGTTCATTTGATGGTCGAGAAGCCGATTTCAGCCCACAAGGCGGATGCCGAACGCTTGATCGCAAAGAGTAAGGAAAAATCCGACCTCGTATTTGCCGGAATGTTTCAACTCAGAACGGAGCCTCGCTATGCGAAGATTCGAAAACTGATTCAAGACGGAGAGCTCGGCGAGATTGTTCGAATTAATTGGATCATTACTGATTGGTATCGCACCGAGGCCTACTACTCGAGTGGTGGATGGCGGGCGACTTGGAAAGGGGAGGGTGGCGGGGTCTTGTTGAATCAATGCCTTCATCAGCTCGATGCACTTCAGTGGTTGTGTGGGATGCCTTCAAAGGTCCGTAGCTTTGTCCAATTGGGACGGTATCATAACATTGAGGTCGAGGACAACGTGACGGCATATCTGGAATATCCCAACGGTGCGACTGGTGTTTTTATCTCTTCAACCGGAGAGGCCCCTGGTTCGAATCGATTTGAAATTGCCGGCACGAGAGGCAAGATTGTGTTGGAGAATGATCGGATTGAATTTACTCGCAATGAGAGTTGCATGCTTGAGCATAGCAAGACGTCAAAGATAGGATTCATGAAACCTGAGGTTTGGAATGTTGACATTCCGGTGACGAATGCGGCTGCTCCACACGCCACACTCATGCAAAATTTTGTGAATGCGATTCTCGACAAGGAACCAGTCATTGCCCCCGGTGAAGATGGGCTTGCTTCTGTTGAATTGGCAAACGTGATGCTCTACTCCGGGCTGATTGATAAATCCGTAGAGATGCCTATGGATTCAGCGGCGTTCGAAGCCAAGCTCAATGATCTCATTGCCAACTCCAAGTTTAAGAAGCAGGTCGTGGAAGTTTCTGGCGAGGATTTTGCTCAGTCCTTCAATCGCTGATTTAGAACGAGTTCACCCCTAAAAACCTATGGCCAGTTCCCGTCAATTCTTGAGTCAAATAAAGGGTCGCTATCCCAAAAGTGATTCTGAGGATTTGATAACCATGATGAATGCCTTGGCGCAGGTTTGGGCAGAGGCGAATTATCAGGCCGACGGAAGCGACTCCGTCAAAGCAAGCCCGTCAAAGAAGGACTATCGATTTGCTGCTCGGGTCTTTTGTGTGCTTCACCATCCTCTTCAGCCTACCGCTCTCCCGGGACAGATCGCTCACCTTGCACAGACTTATGGGGGAGTTTCCAAGGATCCCAAGGTGTATTCGAAATTTCGACAGTCTATTTCCATAGGGCTCTTATCGATGTGCAAGGATGCGGACGCGGTGTTGGCTGAATTGGCAAAGACCGGAGTCGGTGGTCTGTTCCGGCTCTAGTCTGATTTCCCTCAGAAAACACTGCGGCCCATTTGCTGCGAATTCCCCGAATGAAGTCCTAGGGGTCAAAATCGGGGAAAAGGGGCGCGTCGGTGGCGAGTATCATGGTATGAGATTGCTAGCAGAAGTGGTCGGCTTCCTTTTGATTGCTGCTGCCGCTTTGGCGGTAGGAACAGTTTTCTTTGCCTTGGCCGGGCTTCAATTTGGGTGGGGATTACGAGCTAGTTCGCTTGCATCCTTGCTCTTTCTTTTCTTTGTCATTCCCGGTGGTATGAATATCTGGATCCTCTTTCGTGGGCCTGATGGAGAGTCGTGGTTTAGTCGTGCCGGTGCAGGGATACGAGGGTTTGGAATTTTGATTTGTGGGGCCGCGGCAGCCATTCCCTTGGTGACTCAGGAATGGCGAGTGGCCCCGGTTTTTTGGACCTTTGCTTTAGGGAGTGTTTTTTGGTGGGGGTCGATTTTCTTAGAGGGTTTTGCTGTTTTTATGTGTTTTGACGGTGGAAAAGCTCATTCGAAGCTTGACGCTAATCAGGAAAAAACAGAATAGCGACGTTCAGTTTCTTTGCCAGGTTTAGGCGTTCGATTGTTCGGAAATCTCCTCTGGATTTGTCGTTCGTTTCAAACATAGTATCCAGCCGATGGTTTATGGGTTGAGATATGCATGAGTGGAAACGTCGTTAGGATTCTGTTGTGGCGCGGGTGTGGCGAGTTTCGTCTTGCCTTGGCAATTCTGTTGTTTGTCTTCAGCTGTGAACAATGCCTTGGCGATAATGGAGCCTCGGTTTTTGTCCTTCCTGCGGGAGAAATTACCATTGACGGAGATCTCGAGGATTGGTCTGAAAATACGGTAAGACAAGAGGTGTCCGCGATTCGGATCGGGCGCCTTTTGGATGGGCCGGAGGATGTCTACGGGAATTTTCGGATGGCCTATAGTATCCCTGAGAACTCGATTTATCTCGCGGTAGAGATCTTTGATGACTCGTTGACGCTTCCTGAAAATTCATGGGTCGTCGAATCCGATGGATTTGAAATTGGATTAGATCTCGCGCCGATTGTCTCTGGCAATGAATCCCCGGAGGCCTACAATTACTATTTGCTGGAAGCAGGGCCTGTGCGCCATTACCTGGACGAGATTGGAGGTGATTGGAAGGGGTTTGATGGTGTTATAGAGTCTGCCAGTTCGGTTTTCTTGGGTGGCCGACGCTTTGAATGGCGAATTGATATCTCGGCTATTACCTTCGGCAACGGAGAACTGAAGGCGAACTCTGTCATCGGTTTTGATTTTGGAATTCGGGACCATGATGAAGACGCCCCAGAGGAACTTTCCCTGCTAGAATGGGGGCAGGGTGCGAACAAATTTTCCAACAAACTGTATGCTGATGCGTTTCTCTTGGAGGAAGGGCGTCCTTTGGTTCCATTTAAAGGGCGCTTGGTTTCGAATCGTCCGGCAGAGAGTTTGTATCGGAACTTTGTTGACCTGGTATCAGTGGATAATCCGGAATGGCCGAGGATTCAACTTGTCGGTGGTAAGAATGATTCGATTGATGTGCATCTTCCGGAGGGGAATTATATTCTGGCCGGGGAAAACACTTCGCCTTCCAGGATCGAGATCCAAGCGAAGCGTGTAAACACGTTCACCACGATCACGGTAGGAGCGCACCGTGCTGTCGCAGTTGATGAGACTGAGATGAGCGTGACGGAAGTTGTGGCGCCTTCTTGGCGGCAGAATGGACAGTGGATGGTGGAGGATCTAGCGCTCCACTTTCCCGAAATAGTGGTTTCATGTATCGAGAGCGGTTCAGGGTCGGAGGTTTGGATTGGATCCAATCTGGGAGCCATATTCTATGACGGATTCACCTACACGCTGTATCAGATTGGTAGCGAATTACTTCGTCGGTGGGTAACCGCAATTCATAGAGATTCAAGCGATGGAGTTTGGGTGACGACGAGACGAGGTGGTCCGGTGCGCATCTCTGACGGGCGGGTAGAACGGTTTGAAACATTGGAGGGCTTTCGGTCTGGCTTGGTAGCGATCGAAAGAGAAGCAGACGGTGATATGATTTTTGGGGGGCAAATGGGTTTGACCCGTTTTGTTGATGGGAGATTCCAGATTGGCGTGCCGCAAGATCGAATTCAGTTGTGCGATATTGATGCGGTTGTCGAGTCAAGTAAGGGGAGGCTATGGCTAACGGGGCCAAATTATCGGCTCTGGCGCCTTCATGGGGATTCGGTGGATGTGGTTAGGGAAATCAATGTCCAAGCGTTAAAGGCGGGTGGAAATCGAGGGTATCATAGTCTTTCAGCAGATCGTTCAGGACGGATCGCGGTAGGCGCAAATTCTGGGATTGTCGCTCTCTATATCGATGCCGATGAAGGACTGGATATTTCAAGAGAGTTTCGAGAAACACAGTCTCAAGATTCGATCGTCAGTGTCGCTTTCGGAAAACTGGGTGAGATCTGGAGTGTCGGGCAATATGTGACGCGTATCGATGACGCGAGAACGACGCGGTATGATATGGGGACAGGTTTGGAGTATACTGATTTGGCTGCCGTGGACGTGGATGGTCAAGGGGTTGCTTGGGTGTGTACTCCCGGAGGGGGGATCGCGCGGCATGCTGGAGCCAATATGACGCCCGTCCGTCTGCCTTCGGACATTGGCATCGCCTGTTCAGCAATGCTCTTGAATGGAAAGGTTTGGCTTGGGACGAATAATCATGGTGTCATTGAGTATGCCGATGGAGAGCTCAGGTGGATAAGGTCTCAATTGAGTAATAAGCAGGGATTGAAGGATGCTCCTATTCGGGCTCTGGCTGCCGATTCTTACGGTGGCGTTTGGGTCGGAACAGGAGACGGAGTGTCCTACTATCGAGCGGATGCCGGATGGGCTCACAGGGAGAAAGCAGGGTTTCCAGTTGGCGGTAAGATAACGGTGCTTTTCTGGTCTGCAGCAGAAGAGCTATGGGTGGGAACGGATCAAGGGATCTTTTCTGGAACCTTAGAGGGTTGGCGAGATTCGACTCTTTCAACTTCGTTTGGAATACTTCCGGGAATTCTTGATATTGTTGAGGATTCAAGTGGCAATATCTGGGCTTCGAGTGCGACTGGGCTCCGGGTTTGGAATGGAGTCAAATGGACTCTAGTGGAGGGGCGATCTTCGGTGAGGGGCTTGCCAGATCAATTGGTTGTCACAAGTTCGAATCGACTTCTATTCGGTGCAGAGAATGTGGGCATGTTTGATCTGGGACTTGAGTTAGGTGACCGAAAAGAGTTTGAGAATGAAGAAGCAAGGCCCATCCCTTGGGGCGGAACCCCAAGGAGAGTAACGACGCTGTATGAAGATTCTCATAGACTAGTCTGGGTAGGTAAGACTGGAGGGGTCGATCTTTCCGCAGGGCGATCGGCGGTGACATTTGACTGGCGGGATGGGTTTGAAGGTTCTGAGACAATAGGAATCCACGAATTGTCCAGTGGCCAGATGATGTTGGTCACACCTGAGGGAGCGAACTTGTATTGGCGGACTGAATCAGGCCCAAGCATTGAAGTCACTTTTGATGATTCTAGTGCCCGTGTTGGTGGGGATGGGAGGAGGCTTTTTACGAATGCTGATTCGATTCGATTGAGGTTCCGTGGCTACGCCTCGACCTCTTCTGAAGACCAAATGGCTTTTGACTATCGAATTGTAGGAGGGGACGAGGGCTGGCAGCACTCGAGGTTGAATCAAATTAACCTTGGATCGATGGCCCCGGGTGACTATCGGGTTGAAGCGAAGTCAATCGATCGAGATCTTAATCGTTCAAAATCAGCCTTCGTTGACTTTCACGTTGCCTTTCCCTACCGCCGCTGGGCGATGCAGTTTGGCATAGTTGTGCTGGCTATCGCGACAGCCCTTGCATTGGCCTATGCGACAATTCAGGCCCGTCGAAAGCGACAAGCTCAGCTGAACCTGATCTCGACAACTTTCGAATACAACCGTTCGCTCTTGGAGGCCAAGACTGAAGCCGAGCGAGCCAATCAGGCAAAGAGTGAGTTTCTTGCCAATATTAGTCACGAGCTTCGAACGCCGATGAATAGTATCGTGGGCTTCACTCGACTCCTTGAGAAAAGGCAAGAACTTGGCAGTGAATCCCGGACCATGGTCTCCGCCGCGAGTCGAGCTGCGAATCACTTGTTGGCGCTGATTAACGATTTGCTTGATGTATCGACCATCGAGGCGGGACGGACGGTTCTAACCAAGGCATGGTTTCCACTCTTTGATTTAGTTGAGGATATGAAACTCTTGATGAATGCTCGGTGTGTTGAAAAAGGCATTACGTTTGTCGCCACCAATGCCTTTCCTCCGGCTGCGATGATTGAAGGCGATCAGCAACGGCTACGCCAAGTCTTAATCAATATCGTGGGAAATGCCGTGAAGTTTACCTCTGAGGGGCGAGTTCACTTATCGGTGGAGTTTGCAAGTGACGACGATGAAGAGCGCTTGCTGAGGGGGACGCCGTTGACGGTCCCTGTTCACTGTCGGTTTAGAATTATCGATTCTGGACCAGGAATTGCCCCGGAAGACCGGGAGCGTCTCTTCGAGCCTTTCGAGCAAGGTCATGACCGGTTCAATGAACAAGGGACCGGACTGGGTTTGCCGATTTCTCGTTCGATCGTTGAGCTTATGGGAGGGGAACTGGTTCTCGAAAAAAGTGACCAAGACGGATCGTGTTTTCGTATCGATATTCCTCTTGAGGTCCGGGTTGGTAGCGCTTGACCTTTGCGTGCCTCGTGCATTCAGCGGCCGTTCTAGTCCCAA
>OJGU01001045.1_pt1 | contig 11898 bp, 10 predicted proteins | sample 1594741 | NCBI WGS metagenome assembly OJGU01 (sample SAMN05416841, study PRJEB24817) | seawater metagenome | isolation source: Sea water | place: Canada:Atlantic | collected 2013-07 | reverse complement strand
GTGCTGCAAGCGGCCGCTGAGAGCAATCAACCCCCACCTTCTCTTCATTCGAGCAAATTCTACCCACTCCCGAAACCAACCATCCTAACCGGCGTTCGGGCCATGACTCACGCCGCTATCGACCTACTCAGCCCAACGACCAAGTAACAGAATTTCATGCAGAACCCCATTATTGCCGCTCTGGACGTTCCAAGCCCCAACCAAGCCCACACCTTGATCGACCAAATCGGCTCACAAATCGGAGCCTTTAAAGTCGGCATGGAACTCTTTACCGCTGCGGGCCCAGAGATCATTCACCGAATTCGCGAGCAAGACGCGGCCGTTTTCTTGGATCTCAAGTTTCATGATATCCCCAACACCGTTGCCAAGGCGGTCGCCTCAGCCGTGCGCCTTGATGTTCAAATGCTAACAATCCATACCCACGGCGGATCAACCATGATGAAGGCAGCAGAGAACGCTGCCCAGGAAACGGCCCGCGAACTCGGCACAGCCGCGCCCTTGGTGCTCGGGGTTTCCGTACTCACAAGTATGGACCAATCGGATCTGCAGGAAATAGGTTTATCCAATCCTGTCGCTGACCAAGTGGAACGAGTCGTCCAACTAGGCGTCGAATCCGGCCTTCGAGGATTCGTTTGTTCCCCCCTCGAAATCGAACGGCTTCGAAAAATAATCCCTAAAGAGACAAAACTGGTGACACCGGGGATCAGAATGGCCAGCGATGCCAAAGGAGATCAGAAGAGAACGAAATCGCCCATCGAGGCACTTCAATCAGGCGCTGATTACCTCGTGATTGGACGGCCAATCTATGCCGCGCCCAATCCCAGCGATGCACTGAAACGAATCCTAGAATCGATCGAAGCGTAGCTTAGCAAAAACGGGCTCACCTTAGAAAAACTGGCCTTCAGGGGAACACTGCCCCAATCACCACAGGAGCGCCCCCATCGCCGTACGCCCACTCATGCTTGGACAAGGGAGTAAAAAGGACTGGATAGCGCTGGGCGACGGCCCCTCGAAGTGGACTTGACTGCCGTGCCGACTGGAACGAAGGCCTTATTCGGTAATCGCTCGCTTCTTCATCAACAAACCCTGGGGCACTTCCGGAAACCGTTCGGGTCTCGACGAGTTCGCCCAAGAACAAAAAGCGCGACGTCTTGACCCAACCACGGCTTAACCAATTATTCTCCAAGTGAAAGATCCCACGATCGCGTGACAGCGCGAGGCGCCCCCGAGGATCAGCAAGGTAGAAAATATTGTTCCGCACCTCGACCTTCTCTTCATTACTCGAGATCCAAAACAAGGTTGTCAGATCGATCCGATGAGAAATGACGGTATTGTGATAGAAGTGCAGAACCCCGCGACGATACCAGTGCCGATTAACACTGTCTCCACCGTAGTGAATCATTTCACCTCGTGAATCCCCTGCTCCCTCCTCAATAACATTCCCATAAACAAAGGTCTCCCGATACCCCAATCGATTGACCAATCTACCTTCATGATCCTCAGCATCGACAAGGTCTAGTTGCCGGCTCCCCCCCTCAAACCAGTTGTGACGTACCACCAGCCCCGCAGAGCGATCCTTCAGATTGTTGCCCAAACACGCAGCGCGAAGATTGCCAAAATGGTTGAACTGAAAAACGATACCATCCGCAGCTGAATAGACATTATGCTCAGTACCACTCTCTTCGATCCCGTTTCCCTGGATCGAACAATGCTCCACAAGAATCCCGCTTCCATTGACAAACAACCCGTTGCCGGAATCACTCAAATGGCAATTCCGGATAGTGATATTCTCCCCACTTTCAATGTATATCGCGGCCGCATCCCGGCGATAGGGGATCTCCTGATTGGAGCTAGGATAGGAATAGGCAGGACGGGCCGATCGAACATCGAGATTCTCGATCACAATATGGGCGGGATGAATTCCTGGCGCATGAGACGCCCCGCCGATCTTGATGATCCCGCGATTCTGATTCCAGAAATCAAGCTCTTTACGGGTCAACGCCCCTCGCCCATCCACAACGGGGAGTTCCCCGCTTTCGGATGGCACGCCAGAAACGACGATGGGCTGCTCTCGAGTCCCCCGCGAGCACACAACCCATTTTTCTCGATAAGGCTCGCGGCGCCAATGAATGAGAACACGGTCTCCAGAAACCAAGCCTTCCCAGGGGACATCACTAATCCTCGAGAACGCTTGTTCAGGTCCAACCGAATAGGTCCGAGCCTCCGCAGCATAAATAAAGAGCTGCCTGCAACTGATGACCAGCAGGCAACCCCAAAGGCAGGCGACGAGCCCCCTCCCCTCTGAACGAAGACAGGACACGATATTTGAGAAAGCGGATAATTTGAACGTGGCTAACAGCCCCTAAGACTAGGAAGCATCCGCCTCTGCATCAAAATCTCGCGAGAGATTCGCTAGACTGATCATGAATTCACCCTCAAATCGATTCGAATAACCACGTCCTTGGCGGTGCTTCAATTGATTGTGCAGTCGACGGAAATTCCGACGCTGTTTGCCGGTGACTTTTTGATCCGAGACAATTCTTTCTAAGACTTCCTTGGTCCAGACCAAAGAATCATCGTTCAAAATATGGAGTTCCTTGTCCTTCTTGAGTAGCTCGTAGGCAGCCTTGGCCATCCCCGTATATTCGGGTTCGACGACCACCGGAACTGCAGCAAGAGCTTCTGCGGCTTCCTGCGCAGCAAGGGCCTCAGCTGCCGCTTTCTTAGCCGCTGATTTCTCAGCTGGCCGAGTCCGTTCTTTGCGGACCTTTGGCGCGATCTTCGATTCGAGCACGTAGAGGGAAACATTCTTGCCGTAGCTAAACCGATTGTAGAGCGGCAAATCTTTAACCACGTTATCCCCGACAAAAAGGAGCGCAGCAGGAAGATCTCCGTCAGGGCACTTGAACAAGATCGGATCCGTCTCAGTTGGCAAGGTCAAGTCCGCAGGCTGAGCCGACGATATATCTGCCGTGGTATAATTGATTTCACGTCGAACCGGTGTCTCCGGGGCCTCCGCATTGGCGTATTCGAATGACAAAGTCAATGTTCCAGCGGCTTCATCGGAAGCTTCGACCTTGATCGAATCCCGTGCCACGCCCAAGGCCTCGATTTCCCATGAAAGTTTGACCAGCGCGCTCGCCCGCGTGGACGAAAGCGGTGGTTCATAGAAATTTCGCTGCACTTTAGCGAGTCGATATTCCATTCGGAGATCCTGAAGATCATCACTCCAAGGGTCATCAGAAACTCCTAAGGGGAGAACTCCCGTTACATTGAGGGACTCACACTGCCCCATCAAAAAGGCCTCCATCACTCGCGGGATGGAATACCAGCCGAAATAGTGACGGCATGGACTTCCCAAGATCCCAAGCTCATTCAAGTGATTTCGCACCTGCCGATACGAAGACATTAATTGGCGCGTTGCGGCACAGAACTTAACCGGCTCCATCCGCGTCTCATCTTCCTTGATCTGGTATTCTTGGCTGAAGTGAAGATTCGTATAGGCATCGAATCGGGACAATTCACGGGAAGCGAGGGTCACCTCATTCGCTGCGCCAGAAAGTAATTCAAGAAAATGGTTCACTTCCTTCCCTGCCGCCCCGTCCCCACCGGCAAAGGTGATAAACTCAGACGCAGGCATGTGGTGAAGTTCAGGAAAGGAACTCAAAGCGTGATCACCAACAATCTTCTCCAGGGAAATTCCGGTCTTTTCCTTATCCAGTCCAGCGAGGTATTTATTGAAAAGCTTGGCAGATTTCTTCGCGCCCAGTTTTTCAACGCTTTCGAGTCGGTTCAGCACCGAGCCGCAGTAGGCTTGTAGGACACTATTCCCGTCTCCAGCACCCGCTAATCCAGGGCCCTTCTCAAACATTTGAACGACCGCTCGCGCTGCAATCTCAAAAGGTTTCGATTCTCGAGCAACCTGGCGCACGTCGTCCTTGAAGACTGAGGTCACATGGGAAAGGGCATAAAGCGCCAGCTCCTCAACCGCTTTCTCGTCGTCTTTGGACGCTTCTGCAGAGATGATCTCTTTTAAACTATCAAGCCGTTCTGTGAGGTCCTCGGCGAATTGCTTGGTTCCCGCTCCGCTCTCATTAGAATCAGGCGCGGCGTACGTCGCGGCTTCCTCACCATACCCGTTCCCCGAGCGGAGAGCCCCCCCACGAGACTTAAAAAAGCACTTGTTGAGTATTCCGGCGGGGAAAAGCTGTTGATCCTGCTTCTTTGACTTCAGTGAAGCACCGCGGACAAGAAGACTCTGAGCGAATTTCAGCTCATCGATCCCCATGAGTTCTGAACAAAGATCAATCAGTCGGCTCCCAATGCCACGGCCCTCTTCATCCTTGGTGATTCCACTCCTTGAGTCTACTCTACCCTGGATAAGAAGTGCGGTCTTCCAAAGTTGTCTCAGACATGGATCCGGGTCCTTCACCTCGGTTTTCACGTCCGTCTCGGGTGCCTGTTCAATGGTCTGCGCGTCTACTGATTCCACAAATGAATTTATCTCTTTCTTTCTGTCTAACCGATTCGGAATTCCCAGGAAATGCTCCCTAAACTAGTCATCCACTACAACTCTACCGACGTTTCCAAATCTTCCCATTCAGAGTTTGGAAGGTCGTTTCAACATGCGGGATGGTGGTAGCTAAACAAATCCTAACATGCGCCACAGCGCTACGACAAACCGTGCTCGAATATGTCGTTTATCAGGTACGTTTTACAGTAGGGCATACACATTTTGAGACTGGAATGACCCGGAGGCATCACCGATCTCGGTCCTCAGTTACGGGAACGACAGTCAAATTCTATCCAACAACAATACTTTCCCGCAATATTGAGCTGACTATAGTTGTTTGAATTGCCCGATGAATTCAAGGGAATTCCAATCGATTCTAGTGAATTTTCTCAAAAAAACCTCCAATAGCAGCAAGCCCCCAGAAAAACCGGGCGATGCAAAGAAGAATTCAGAGATCCGAATCACAGTAAAAAAATTCAACATGCTCCGGAGTGCCTGTGTCGGGGACATCGATCGCGCAGAAGTTAACCGCTCTCCCCTCGGTGATTTCCCAATCGATTCCCATGAAGACGGCAGGCACTCGCGAAAACCGATTCCAGGCATCACGCCAATCTCCCCCAAGCATAGCGCTTGCCCTCAAGACCCCGTCCAAGGGAGACAACGCTGAACCGGCAAAATTGGGTTGCCCCGGCTGACGAACCACCTGATCCTCCCCCACTTCTAAGAGGTGCCCAGCGAGAGAGAATCTTCCACAACCCGCTCCCGCAGCGGACATTGCATCGCTTGTGTAGTACACCTGGTGCCGATCTTTCAACATGCGATGCATTCCTCGAAAGACAGGGCCAGGCAGGTGAATGCCATCCGGAATGAGACCAACATAGAGATCAAGGCAGTCGCTCACCGACCAGAACCAATTGTCATGCCGCTCCCAAAGCTGAGGGCACCCATTGCCAAAGTGAGTAATTCCCCGCGCACCAGCATCGATCGCAGCTCGTAACTCCGCTGCAGAAGCGGCGCTGTGCCCAAGGCTCACCCGTATATCCTGCTCGACCGCTTCCTTGATCATTGACACCGCACCGCGACGTTCCGGAGCAATGGTCATCAACACAGGGACCTTGCCGGTAATTCTCATGATGCTAGGAATGATATCGGGATCCGGATCCCTCATCATGGCGGCCGGATGAGCCCCACGGAATCCCTCCAGGGATGACAAAAAGGGGCCCTCGAGATGCCACCCCAAGATAAACTGACGTAGCCGGGGACAAGACTCACGAAAGGCCATAAGGCGCTCCAGTTTTGCCAGCATCGAGGTCCAATCATCCGTAATGAGCGTCACCAGCACCCCCCCACAGCCACGCTCCTGCAGAGCAACCACGGCTCCCGTGAGCTCCTCGATACTAATGGTTGGCGACTGAAAGTCGACACCGCCAAAGCCGTTCACTTGAAGATCAAAGAGACTTGGAGCAATCCAACGGTAATCCCTACCATCGTCCTCAAGCACTGCTCGTTGCCTCACGAGCCCGCCATTCCATGAAAGCCTCACCAAGCGTCCTGACCGCAACTCTCTCCCAACAATCTGTCCCTCTCGTTCCGAATTCAGAATCGCTTTCACATCAAATTAACATCCCTAGTCCCCCTGCCTTGCACCCATTGGTCGAATCGCCACTCAAAATTACGCCAACTACGCATTGACAATGCCTTGCAATTCGATAGGTTCGACGGCTCAATTTGTAAGATTGTAGTTTAGTCGAGGGATATGCCTAACATTAAGTCAGCGGAAAAACGAGTCCGAAGCACAGAACGAAAATCTAGTGTCAATCGCGCCACTAAATCGCGGGTTACCACCCTCGAACGAAATTTCGGAGATCTTATCAAAGGCGGCAATAAAGATGAAGCAACCGCGCTTCTTCCCAAGGTCACCTCTGCCTACGATAAAGCCGCAAAGAAAGGCGTCTACCACCAGAACAAGGCGGATCAAAAGAAAGCCCGCCTAACGCGATCCCTTAACTCGCTCAACTAGGTTCAACGCCTCTTCTGGGGCCCGCATGGAGCGCTTAGACGCTCGCACTTCCCTTTCCAAGGGTTAGTCATCTCCTCTCGAACGGTGGCTAACCCTTGAATACTATCATCACTCCGTAATCGGTTAGCATGGCTTTCGTCGCCATGTCCTCGTGGGTATAGGATACCGCATTGATGCTAATCACATTTTTCTCACCCACGCGTTGAAGAAACTCTGAGACCCGCTCATCAAAGTGATCTCGATCGACTTCGACACAGTCCGTCCTCCGAATCGTTTTGATCCGAATCTTCTTCTCACCGTCTTTAGCCACATCCAAGGGCGGCAAGGCCGACTTGATCAGAGGCGCAACGGGTTCACTGCTCTGAGGAACGGAGAAGTGCACTTCTTCTTTAGCGGCAGCCGAGGTCGAGATGGGGTTTTGAGTGTGGACATTCGCTGCATCTGCCTCAGGAACAACAATCGAAGTCTTACAGGCCGGACACTCGATTTCAGAACCCGCACCGCCAGCATCGACGATTAGTTCCTGCATACACTTCGTACAACTAAATATTACATCCATGGCGTTTTCAAATTAAGAGTTTCTAACGGCTTGAGTATCCCACAAACTACGACGTCCCGAGGTCAATTTCCAGAAAAACCGTCATTCAATCGAATCACGGCACACGCCCCTTCCACCCAAGAGAGGCCGAATTCGACAATTGCCTTGCTTCGTAGCACCGCAGCCGTATGTTCCAAATTATCGAGAACATCGCAACGGCAACAAGATGAAGACGTTTTACTCTCTACTGACCACCGCCCTATTCACCTCCGTCCTTTCGCACTCCACGCTCAAGGCCCAAACCGCATCGGACGCTCCTCTTCCCTTGGATCCGAATATAACTAAGAGCACTCTTCCCAACGGACTGACCTACTACATTCGGGAGAACCAGAAACCAGAAAACCGAGCCATGTTTCGGCTCGTCGTCAACGCCGGCTCGCTGCAGGAATCGGAATCACAACGAGGCCTGGCTCATTTTCTTGAACACATGGCATTCAACGGCACGGAGAATTTCGAGAAGCAAGAGCTTGTCAACTTCCTTGAACGCATCGGAATGCGTTTCGGAGCCGATCTAAACGCCTACACTTCCTTCGACGAGACCGTCTATATGCTCGAAGTCCCGATGGACGACGAAGACGTACTCAATACCGCGCTCAAAGTCCTCCGAGATTGGATGCAAGGGATTAGCTTCGACGCCGAAGAGATTGACAAAGAACGAGGCGTAGTCATCGAGGAATGGCGACTCGGTCGCGGAGCACAAGGCCGTCTCAACGACAAACAAATCCCCATCCTCTTTCACGAATCTCGCTACGCCGATCGCCTCCCCATTGGTGACGTCGATATCATCAAGAATGCACCGCGCTCAGAGTTCGTTGATTTCTATCAAAATTGGTATCGCCCGAATCTAATGGCGATCATTGCGGTTGGCGACTTTGAGAGTGATAAAATCGAAGCCCTCATCAAACAATACTTCGGAGATCTCAAGAACCCGGAGAACGCTCCTGAAAGAATTTCTCATCCCGTCCCTGATCATGAGGCCACTCTGTTCTCTATCGAAACCGATCCAGAACTACAAAACACCCAACTCCAGATCGCCTACAAACGCGCCCCCAGCCCGCAGGGGACGGCTGGGGCTTACCGCGCATCTATCGTCGAGCAACTCTATACAAGCATGCTAAACCAACGCCTTGGGGAGAAGGTCCAAGAAGCAAACCCACCTTATCTCTACGGAGCGATGGGCAAGGCATCCATGGTTCGAAACAAAGACGTCATCGTCCAGATGGCAGTTGTCAAGGAAGGCCAATACGAAGAAGGACTCAAGGCACTCCTGCTTGAAGCCAAACGCGCCCAACGAGATGGGTTTACGCCGTCTGAATTGGCCCGGATCAAATCCAACGTTCTCAGGTCCATGGAGCAAGCCTATGCTGAAAGAGAGAAAACGAACTCGGGAGCCTACACGGGAGAATATACGAGGAACTTTCTCCAGCAGGAACCCATCCCAGGCATCGCAAAGGAACTCGAGCTGTATCAAACCTTTGTCCCAGGGATCACCCTCCAAGAAGTCAACCAAGTCGCTTCCAATTGGATTACTCCCGACAACCGGGTCATTCTCTTCAGTGCCCCCGAATAGGCGGGGCTCGAACCCCCAACAAAGGAAGCAATCTTAAACGTTATCGAGAGCATCGATAATCTCGAGATCGCCGCCTATGACGACGGGAATCTGGAAGCACCCCTCATCGCAAAAACGCCGCAAAAGGGTTCCGTCATCAAGGAGTCTCGAATCGAAGATATCGACGTTACCGAATGGACCCTTTCTAATGGCATCAGAGTCCTTTTGAAAACGACGGATTTCAAAAACGATCAAGTCTTGATGCAATCATTCAGTCCTGGCGGAAACAGTCAGAACGGAAACGAAGACTACGAATCAAGCTCGATGGCGATTAGCCTTGTCGCCCAAAGTGGCCTTGGCAACTTCGATCTCATCCAACTCCGCAAGAAACTCGCGGGAAAAATCGTTTCGGCAAGCCCGTCCATTAGCGAACGATTCGAGGGCATCAACGGATCTTCATCCCCCAAGGATCTCGAAACGCTGCTTCAGCTTGTCCACCTCTATTTCACCGAGCCACGTGCTGATGAGAAAATCTACCAATCTCTCCTCGCTCGCCTAAAGGTCGTCGTCGACAACCGTCTCAACGACCCTCAGGCGGTATTTAGCGATGCCATTGAGAAAGCGATGTACGGCGAACATCCAAGACACAAGCCCCTCACCCATGATTACCTCAAGAAGATCAAACTCTCCAAAGCCTACGACCTCTACCGTGATCGCTTCAGCGATGCCAGCGACTTCACCTTTGCCTTTGTCGGTTCGTTCGAAAAAGAAACACTAAAACCACTGGTGGAGACATACCTGGCAAGCCTCCCTAAAACGCAACGCTCAGAAATGGGTAAGGATGTTGGGGACGAAAAGGCACCCGGAAAAGTCAACATCACCGTCAACAAGGGGCTCGAGGATAAGAGCACAGTCCGAGTGACGTTTCATGGCGACGCTAACTGGTCTCCTAAAGAGCGTTTCGCCCTTCAAAGCACGATCGACATCTTAAAGATCAGACTCCGCGAAACACTCCGGGAAGATAAGGGCGGGGTCTATGGTGTCGGAGTCTACGGAGGTCTGAGCCGCTGGCCAGAAGGAGCATTCTCGACGAGCGTTACCTTTGGTTGCGCCCCAGACAAGGTGGAGGAGCTCATCGCAGCAGCACTCGATGAGATTGAAAAACTCAAGGCAGAGGGACCATCCAGCGACAACCTAGGAAAAATCAAAGAAGCGCATTTGCGATCCTACGAACGCGGTCTCAAAGAGAATGGATTCTGGCTAGGAAACCTAATCAACTCAGTCCAGAACGAACTTGATCCCTTGCGAATCCTTTCCTATCCCGAGCGAGTCGATGCGCTAACCAAGCAAACAATCCAGGACGCAGCCAATCGCTACTTCGATCAAACCAACCTGTTTACCGCCGTGCTCAAGCCGGAGGAAAAGGCCTCGAATCAATGACCTTTGGTCAGTCTAGCTCGGACGGGTAAATCCGTTCTTGTAAGCATAATCAACCAACTCGGCACTGCTTTTCAGGCCGAGTTTTTTCATAATCCGGTAACGATAGGTTTCGACAGAACGCCGACTAAGATCGAGTCGTTCCCCAATCGCCTTGCTCGTTTCTCCCGCAGCAACGAGGCAAAGAATCTCCTGATCGCGAGTGCTCAAGATCTTAGAGAAGGCATTTGGGTCATCTGAGAGGCGCGCTTGACTCGTCATGATCGTCGCCGTGAAATAAGTATGCCCCGTGACGACCTCAATCATCGCTTCTTCCAAGATTTCTAAGGGTTGGTCCTTTTCCACATAACCGTGAATCCCAATCTCCTGAAGACGATTCAAAGTGAAGGGATCTTTCATGTTGGTAAGCGCTAACACACGCACCGACGGAAGCTTCTTTAGCACATGGCCCGCCAATTCAACCCCGTCCATTCCCGGAAGGTGAATATCGGTGATCAACAAATCTGGCACCAGCTCATCACAGACTCGCTTCCCCTCGAGCCCATCCTCCACATCCGCAGCCAACTCGAATCGCGGATCCAAGCGAATGGCCTTCGCAAGAACGTTTCGTAGTAGGGCCTGGTCCTCAACCAGCACCGTTCGCCAAGGTTTATCCATTCACTTGCCTCTGCCGTTGTTTCATTTCTCGTGCCGCGTGATTCTCTCCGTTGCCCCAACATCAAGGCGTTCAGGAATGCAAACGGTAAATACAGTCCCCTCGTTCACTATACTATCGACGGCCAGATGCCCTTCGAGACGCTCCACTAGTTCCCGACAGAGCACCAATCCAAACCCCGCTCCCCGGGAGCCGTCTCCGTCATTCAGCACCGGCTGACTCGGTAGTTCAAACAAGTTCTCAACGCGATCAGGAGAAAGCCCAACTCCAGAGTCTTTCACTCGAATCGCGACAAACCCTCCCGTTTGGGACACAGACACGACCACGGTCCCGCCGTCGGGTGTGTACTGGATGGCATTGCCAACGAGATTCCGAAGAACGGTACGTAACATTTCTTGATCCCCCACGATCAGCAAGCCTTCCGTCACGTCTAGACTCAAGTCGATATGCTTCTGTCGCGCTGTCGAATCGAAGAGTAGCACCACTTGGTGCACCATCATTGACACATCGATGGCAACCGGAACATAGGGAAGCTTGCCAATTTGGAGTCGAGCCCAGTTTAAGAGATTTTCCAGCAGCTCCGTCAACCGCTTACTCGTTCCCTGGATATCGGTAGCAAAGTCTCGAATCTCTGCCGGAGTAAATGATTCGGGCGCTTTCAACATCAATCCAGCGAGGTTCACGACGCCAGATAACGGGGCACGTAGATCATGAGCGATAATTGAGAGGAGTCGGTCTTTCTTATTATTCGAATCCCTCAATTCGTCGTTGGATAAGACGAGTTCAACCTCGGCAACCCGTCGCCGATGAATCTCTCTCACGACGGCGAAGGTAAAAAGGCAGATCAGTAGCGCGATCCCAGCCGAGGTCCATTGGACGAGTCGAATCGATGAATCCACGGCATTGGCTAGATCACGAGGCAAGAGCATTTGAATCACTATATCTTGATCGCGGATGATGCCCATCACTCGAGCGCAAAGATGGGTTCTCAGTGTTCCGGTTCTGTCAAACAATGGTTCATGAGATTGAAAGAAGCGGGCGTCAGCAATCATCGCAGAAGGAACCCCGCCAGATTCAGATAAATAGTTCTCCATGAACCTGGGAAACGGTGGATCCCCTCTCGGCC
>OJGU01001042.1_pt1 | contig 11929 bp, 7 predicted proteins | sample 1594741 | NCBI WGS metagenome assembly OJGU01 (sample SAMN05416841, study PRJEB24817) | seawater metagenome | isolation source: Sea water | place: Canada:Atlantic | collected 2013-07 | reverse complement strand
CGGTCACAACTCCTCACCTTGATCGTCTTGCGAGTCAAGGAATGAAGGTCACGCGCTTCTACGCGGCATCGGCGGTATGCTCGCCGACTCGCGCCTCGGTATTGACGGGCCGATATCCGTTGCGATTTGGCATCACAAAGCACTTCAACGATCGAGATCGCTGGCTGCCCGAATCGGCGACGACCATTGCGACGCTGCTTAAGGGCGCTGGCTACGCCACGGTGCACATTGGCAAATGGCATCTTGGTGGCCTTCATCTTGATGCCGACGGACGACGGCTCGAGAACCAACCGGGACCACGGGAGCATGGGTTTGATTTCTATCAGACGCAAATCGAACAACAACCGCTGCGCGGCCGAATGGGTAAAGATCAAACTCTCTTTCGAGAAGGGGGCACGGTCCTCCTTCGCAACGACCACCGAGTCACCGAGGACGACCCATACTTTTCAAAACACTTTACGGATGCTAACGGAGACTATGCGATCGAGATGATCGAGCAGCTGTTTGCTGACAAGAAACCCTTCTTCATCAATCTCTGGTGGCTCGTCCCCCACAAACCCTATGAGCCTGCTCCCGAGCCGCATTGGTCCCAAACGGCGGCAGGAGGCATAAGCGATGATCAACATCGATTTCGTTCGATGGTGCAGCACATGGATTCCAAAGTGGGAGAAATCCTCGAAAAGCTGGATGAACTGGGAATTGCGAAGAACACGCTCGTAATCTTCACGAGTGACAATGGAGCCGCTTTTGAGGGCTTCATTGGAGACTTGAAGGGAGGCAAGACGGATCTGCATGAAGGGGGGCTGCGAGTGCCGATGATCGTCCGTTGGCCCTCAGTGATTCCGGCTGGGGTGACATCCGCTGGGTTTGGCCATACGAACGATCTTTTGCCGACCTTCTGCGAAGCGGCCGCAGTAAAAATTCCGAGCGATCTGGCGGTCGATGGCTTGAGTCTGCTGCCGCACCTGAAAGGTGGAGCCCCACCCAGTGCTGAGGAGAGAGGGACGGCCTTTTGGCAAATGGATCTCTTTAAGAACCTTCAACGCCACTATCCAAAACCGAAACCGCATGCGACGGAAGTTGCGAAGCGAGGGAAATGGAAACTGCTCGCTCTGGATGGCAAACCGGTAGAACTTTTTGACGTCGAAGCCGATCCGAATGAGCAGAATAATGTGATCGCTGATTATCCAGGCTTGGTCGCCTCCCTATCTGTGGAGATCAGGGAATGGCTGAACGCACCTAGAATATTACAATAGAAGAGACGGCTAGAATGAACGATTTCAACGGAAGCGGCGGCGCATCGACTCCAGTCAGGCATAGATTGTTCGGTGTAGTCCATTGCATAGTGTGCGGTTTACTGCTGTTCGTCGCTGGTGTTTCAGCTGCCCAGCCAACTAGGGACGCCTCGAGAGCGACGCTCGGATTGGCTCCGCCAGCAGGCGCTGTGGTGTTGTTCGATGGTTCGGGCTTTGATCCTTGGAAGCCGTTCTCATGGCAGTGGCTCAACCCGAAGGATGATCAAAGAGAAATACAATGGGAACTCGTCGGGGGGGATGCGATGCAGATTGCTTTCGAATCCAATGGCAAACGCCGAAAACAGTTTCTTTGCACGAAAGAGCGTTTCGGCGACTACCGTCTACACTTGGAGTTTCAGCTGTCTGGCGATGGAGGCAAAGGGAACAGCGGCGTATTCTTTGGGCCGCTCTACGAGCTGCAGCTAGTCGACAGTAGCAAGAAAGAACACGCTGGTCTGGGCGATTGCGGTGCGATTTATCAGATTCGTGCGCCAGACGAAAACGCCGGCCTCGGCCCAGGGGAGTGGCAAACGATCGATCTAGAATATCAGGCAGCAAAGATTGGGCGAAACGGGTTCATGACCGAGAAGGGGGCTGCGCGTGTTACGATTAGTCTGAACGGCAAATTGATCTACGATGATGTTCGACTTTCACTCCGGCGAAACAAGTACGCTACGTTCCCTGAAGAACCACTCTCGCCCATTGTACTGCAAGAGCATGGCTCACCCGTAAAATTCAGGAACATCTGGCTCGTTGAAGAAACATCTGAGAAGTGAAGAGGCCCCAGTGATGAAAATAAAGCAATTCCCAACTATCACCCTATTGTGTGTCATCAGTCTGATTCTGATTGATGCCTCGTTTCACGTAAGGTCGGTAGAAGTGACAACCTTCAAGCACCCGGGAGTCACCCATACGCAAAGTAGTATCGACTTCGTAAAGACAAAGATCGCATCGGGCGAGGAACCCTGGGCGTCCGCGTGGAAAGGGGTTCAAGGGTCGCGTTACGCAGATCTCGAATGGCAAGCCCAGCCCCGGGCTCATGTTGAGAGAGGTCCCTACAATAAGCCCAATATCGGCTCCTCGGAGTTTAGTTCCGATGCGAATGCGGCTTACTTGCACGCCTTGCAATGGGCTCTGACCGGACAGGATGTGTACGCGAAGAAAGCGGCTGAGATTCTCAATGCTTGGTCCAGCACCCTTGAGTCGATCTCGAACCATGACGCGCGCCTTTTAGTCGGTATGGAGGGTTATGATTTCTGCAATGCCGCGGAGTTGCTCAAGCACACCTGGGACGGTTGGGCGTCATTGGAGCAAGCGGCGTTCGAGGAGATGTTGCGTGGTGTTTTCTATCCTGTTATCAAGGGCTTCTATCCTTCGGCAAACGGCAATTGGGATGCCTCGATGCTTCAGACCATGCTGGCTATGGGCGTCTATCTTGACGATCGGGCGATGTTCGAACGGGGGATCGACTACTACCTTAATGGGAAGGGCAACGGTGCAGTTCGAAACTACTTCAAATCGTCCGGACAATGCCAGGAAAGCGGACGCGACCAGGCGCATACCCAAATGGGGCTCGACTTTTTAGCCTGCACTTGCGAAATCGCCTGGAACCAAGGGATCGATCTTTATGGGGCATATGAAGACCGGCTACTGAAAGGCTTCGAGTATACCGCCAAGTACAATCTCGGCTTCGATGTTCCCTACGAACCCTATCGCAGCTTTGAGGGCCGTTATCACTATAAGACAATTTCGGATGACAGTCGTGGGCGCTTGCGTCCGATGTTCGAAAAAGTGCTGAATCATTACGAAAACCGCAAGGGGCTCGACGTAGCGTTCACTCGGCAGGCGGCCACAAAATTGCGTGAGAGTTCCGACGGCGGCCGATCAAGAGACCGAGGATCAAGGAGACGCCGTTCGTCCGTGCTCGACACGCTGATGTTTGCCGGGATTTCCGCATTGCCCGCTCAACAGAGTAACCGATCAAGCTCAAATAGAAGCGGAATCGATTCCCCTGAGGTCTTTAATATCACCTCCTTCGGAGCCCTTGGCGACGGTGTGGCGATGGAGACAAGAGCAATCCAGTCCGCCATCGACGCCTGTCACGAAGCGGGTGGAGGGATCGTTCGTATTCCAGCTGGAGATTTTCAGATTGGCACGATTGAGTTGAAGAGCAACGTCACGCTTTCGCTGGACCACGGAGCTCATCTTCTTGGTAGCACTAACAAAGCGGACTATCGGACCGAAGGCGTTGATAATCCAAGGGAAGGGGGCCCGCACTGTCTGATCTACGCGAATGGTGCTCGCAACGTGGCCATCGAAGGCCTGGGGGTCATCGATGGGAGGGGAACGCCCGAGAACTTTCCGCGCTTGAGATCCGGAGGCCGAAATCGGGGGCTTAGACCGCGTCTCCTGCGGATGGTCGACTGTGATGGTCTCAAGTTCGCGGGCAACACCTGGAAACGTCCTGCATTCTGGGGCTTGCACCTGATCGATTGCAAGAATGTTGCATTCGATGCTGTGACGATTCGTTTCCGCAATAACAACTACAACAATGACGGGCTCGATCTCGATGGTTGTGAGAACGTTAGAATTGAAAACTGCGATATTGATTCAGGAGATGACGCGATCTGCCTCAAAAGTAGCAAGAATCCCTGTCGGAACATTGTGGTGCGAGGATGCAGAGTATCCAGCAACACCGCTCCGCTAAAGTTTGGCACTTCATCGCACGGCGGCTTTATTAACGTGAAAGTATCCAACTGCTACTTCTACAACAGTCCAATGGGTGCTATTAAGCTTCAGTTGGTTGACGGTGGCCAGATGGAGGATATCGAAATTTCGAGAATTCTAATGGAGAATGTCGGTTGCCCGCTGTTCATTCGCTTGGGAGATCGGGGAAAGACGTTCGGCGGTGGTAACGGCGGAAAGGCGCCGGTTGGAACCCTGAAAAACATTCACATCAGCGATGTTACGGCAACGGTGACCATTGAGGATCGTGCAGCGGCGGCAAAGGCTAGCTACAAGAATCTCAAAGTGGAAACAGCTTCTGAAATCACTGATCGAGAGAAATCGAAAGCGGGGCCCATTATGATTACTGGTATTCCTGGGCACTACGTTGAAAATGTCACTTTAGAAAACGTGAAAATATCATACCCGGGACACGGAACGGCAGTCGATGCGGGCCGGCTGGTGGCTGAAGACGAGAGCCGGTATCCGGAACAGTTTTTCTTTGGGGTGCTCCCTTCGTGGGGCGCCTATATTCGCCATGCTCGTAACATTGAGTTCAATAAGGTCGAACTAATAGCGCGTAGCTCGGATGCGAGACAGAAGCTCCATCTCGACGACGTTGACGGATTTATTGAAAAGTAAGCGGTGGGTGTTGGGCTTTCGCGTTCCTCGTTGCTTCTCGGTGTTCGTGAAGAGAGGGGCGATCTGCTGGAGTTCTCTTATTGGTTAGGGAAGTTGTTGTTCGTTTGCTCTCTCTGTTCAATACCGAGGCGGCGCCGGTAGTGACTTTCACGTCTTTCATCGATGAAGATGGAATGGTTGGTGAGATCGGCCGCCCGAAAGGTGCTTCTACCATCAACGGTTACAGTCGGTTTGGTAGTCGGCACGCTCCATTGGCCATCGCTTGTGGTTGGCAGGTGACGCTATCGGGAAGGAATGATTCTGTTGCCCGCCCTGCTGGCTTGCTATGTTGTTGAGCCGATGTAGGGTTCATGAATTAGATTCCCGCAACCGGTGATAGAGAACGCTTAGATGTCATGAAGAGACTAGAACTAAATCGCCGGAGGTTTCTTCGGGGCACCTTTGGTGCGACAATGGCTTTGCCATTTTTGGAGACGTTTGGGGCGGAGAAGCTTGCTGGCCTGACGCCTGTTCCGAAGCGAATGGTCTGTGTCGGTTTTGAGTATAGCTTCGTCCCTGATCTTCTATTTCCTACAGAGGAGGGTAGGGATTATGACATGACGCCGCTCCTGCGGCCGCTCGCGCTACACCGTGATGACTTCTCGCTCTTTGCGGGCTTGGATCATGGTATTACTGGGGGGCATCTCTCGGTGCATTCTTTTCTCTCTGGGATTCTGGCGAAGGACGCTTCAAATATGCTTGAGGGAAATGTATCAGTCGATCAGAAGGCGGCAATGACCGTAGGTGCAAAAACACGGTATTCGAGCATGCAGTTTTCTCCAGGCTCAAATGGGAATCATCTGATCTCATGGACTGCCGGGGGCGCGCCTGTTCCGCCGATCGATAAGTTGCAGACCATCTTTGATTTGCTCTTTCGTCCTCTTGAGTTGACTGAACGTCAGAAGGCAGAGCGGTCCATTGATGGAAATCAGAGTATTCTCGATCTGGTCAAGAATGACGCTAATGCACTGATGAGGCGGGTGAGTAAGTCAGACCAAGAAAAGCTTGACCAGTATTTCACCTCGGTTCGAGAAGTAGAGCGAAAACTTACAATGTCAAAGGCGTGGTTGGATCGCCCCAAGCCTAGGGTGAGCTATGAGCTCCCGAATGGTGCTGATTCCATGACCTATAAGGAACGAGTTCCCTTATTGTACGACTTGATGGTTTTGGCATTGCAGACAGATTCGACTCGGGTGATCAGTATGGCTCATGGAGGGTTGGGAGCCAACTCAGGCGGTTTTCCTATTTCGAAGGGCTATCACACGCTGACACATCACGGGAAAATTCCCGAGAAACTCAGGCAACTTTCGATCGTCGAAACCTTCCATACGACTCACTTCGCTCGCTATCTTGATAAGTTGAGGGATGTCAAAGAACCGAACGGGAAAACTCTGCTGGACAATACGATCAATCTAATGGGGAGTGGTCTGGGCAATGCCAGCTCCCATTCTAACCGAGATTTACCGCTGCTATTAGCGGGCGGTGGCTTCAAACACGTCGGGCACATGCAGGTGGCGAAATTGCCAAATAAACAGAGTGTCCCTGCTTGCAATCTCTATCTCTCGATGCTCCAGCGATTTGGTTTAGAGATTGATTCCTTCAATACCTCGTCCGGGACACTTACCGGACTCGACCTATCCTAGTGATGAAGTTAAAAAGCGCTGAGAGAAATGGGCTGGAGTCGGTCATTCTCGATGAGTGTTATGGCAACATCGGCTACTGGATTCTGATATTCTTTGTGACGTGTGGGGTGGCGACCAAGGCGCTTAGAGCGGAAGGGGGCGGAAGTGAAATTGACCCGAGCGTCACGCAGTTTTTGACGACGTATTGCACTGTCTGTCATGATGAGGAAACGCAGAAGGCAGATCGGCGATTCGATAGCCTAGGAGAGAGCTTCTCCGACGAGGAGGCGGTCTTGGTGTACAGGGAGATTCTTGATCAACTAAACCTTGGCCAGATGCCTCCAGATAAAAAGAATGTCCTGCATCCAAAGCCGGACGAAACCCGGCGGGTTGTTGAATGGATCACACGATTGCTGAAAGACGTTGAAGACTCGGATGCGAATCACGACACGATCTTGCGGCGCCTCAATCGCGTAGAATATCGCAATTCGATGAGCGAGCTGCAGGGGGTGAGCACGCTCAACATAGATCCAACCGCTGATTTTCCCCCAGATGACCGAGAGCATGGTTTTGTTAACTTCGGCAAAGCGCAGGTGACCTCAGACAGCCTGATGCTGCACTACTTGCGAGCAGCGGATGCGTTCCTTGACCTAGCCATTGATTTCACCCCGGCCCCTAATCGTCGGCAGGTCTTGATCGGGCCTGAAGAGTTTGAGACCAAAACAAAGCGTGCTCGATCGCAGAATCGGTGGCGCCTGTTGAATGGAGACCGAGTGGAGATTGGGCACGGATATCCCGAGCAATATATCAACTTTCCTTCAAAATTCGCCGAACGAGGAGTGGAAAGCGAGGGGTATTATCGCATTCGGGTCAAAGCCATTGGTCTTAACCGCTTGGATCACCCCTATACAGAGAAAGACATTCGGATGAGCATGGACCAGAAAATGCAATTGGCCCTCGGAATCGCGAAAGACAGGGAAGCCCTCCTTAGTTCTGCTCGCGATGGTCGTCGAATTGCTGCTGTTTTTGAATTGGCGGACAATCGAGCCAAGACTTACGAGGCGAAGGTTTGGATGAACGAGGGTTCCGTTCCGTTTTTCAATTGGATCAATGGGATTGGTAACCCTCGACGCATTATCTGGAATATCGGCTTCAAATATCACCGAGATGACGAGGAAATAATTTACAATATGAAGGAGGCGGAACGCCTCCATTTAGAGCCGGAAGAGAGAAAACACAAGCCGGTCGGGAGAGTCATCTCCGAAGTGTACCAAGGACCAAGAATTGGGATCTATTCCGTCGAAATAGATGGTCCGATTGTAGAGGATTGGCCGTCCCCTGGGCACAGGCGTATTTTCGGGGATGCCAATACGATCGAGGAAGTGGACTGTGCTGATGTGATCCGGCGTTTTGCTGAGCGTGCCTTTCGGCGTCCGGTATCGCACGGGGAGGTGCAAGACTATATTGATTTTGTTGACGCACGGATCGAGGGAGGAGAGCCGCCCCTCCAGGCGGTCAAGTGGGGATTGAAGGCGATTCTGATGTCGCCGCGATTCCTTTACTTTGATGAAGGGGCCGCAGGACCGTTAGATGACTATCAACTTGCGACACGTTTGTCGTATTTCTTATGGCGGACATTGCCGGACGAGGAGTTACTCGCCGCAGCTAAGAATGGCGATCTTCAGTATCCCGAGAAGAGAAGCCTCCAGGCATCGCGAATGCTCCGGGACGAGCGGGCCAATGAGTTTGTTGTCGGATTTACTGAAGCGTGGCTTCGTTTGGATAAGCTCGGTGGAATGCCTCCAGATCCGGATACCTTTAAGAGTTACTACAAGGACCGTCTTGAAGAAGACATGCTCGCAGAGACCCATTCGTATTTTGAGTTCTTCCTCAATGAGAATCTGCCGGTTGGTCATATGCTGAATTCAGATTTCACCTTTGTGAACGCAGATCTCGCCAATCATTATGGCTTGAGTCGGGTAGAGGGACCGGAGTTGCGCAAAGTGCCCTTGCCGGAAAACTCCCGTCGAGGTGGACTGTTGGGACACGCCAGCATTCTTACGCTAACGGCTAATGGAGTAGAAACTTCACCTGTTGTGCGAGGCATCTGGGTGTTGGAGAATATTTTAGGAACGCCGCCGTCCCCGCCGCCGTCTGCCGTGGAACCTCTGGAGCCCGACCTGCGGGGGGCTACTACGATTCGTGAGCAACTGCGAAAACATCGGGAAGTCGAAACCTGCACGGACTGTCATCAAAAGATAGATCCCTTGGGGTTTCCGCTCGAGTATTTTGATCCGGTGGGGAACTTCCGTAAAGGTTACTCCATTGGGAAGAATGAACCACTCCAAGAGATCGATGGATTCGGAGAAATGCCATCAGGGGAGATCTTGCTGGATGAGCGAGATCTCAAGGCCCATCTAGCCAAACACGATAGTCAGTTTGCTCGAACAATCGTTAGTAAGCTCATGAGCTACGCTATAGGGCGCCCGATGACGTTTCGAGATGAGGGGGCGATCCAAGAAATATTGAGTGAGAACAGTGAGGATGATTACAGGTTGAGGCAGTTGGTGCTCGGCGTCGTCTCCTCCGGCACGTTCGCAACGAAGTAGAATCGAGGTGCCGTCGCTAGTGGTTGTGGGCACCCATAGCGTTCCTGACGCCGTATCCACGGTTGGTATCCGCCGCGGATGTTGACGTTTCCGCTGTGTTTCATGTGCCATGTCATACGAAAGACCGAGTAGCTTAGAGGCGTCGTTTCGATCTGGGGCTTTTGGCAAGCTGCTCTTGCTCGAAAATTAAAGCGATTGGAAATTCGTATTATGGATTGTTGTTCTGGGAATCGAAGGTGCTACCGGTCAAAGAGCTTGTAGGCAGTGGAAATTGGTGCGCTATCAGGATCCGTCTGGGATGCCAGGCAAGCGGAGGTAAGCCGGCTCTACACTCCCTTTCCAGGCGGAAACACTTGGTTTGTCTTCCGGAATTGACGTCGAAGTGAGTTCATTCGGGGATCGGCTGGCGAGCATTGAATAGAAATGAGGGCAGCATTGGGACACGGCGATCCTGCATGCAAGTCATTTGGCCGATGCGGTGCCGATGGCAGGGTTACATCGTATGCTTCGGCAAGAGGTCTCCATTTTTTCGGCAAATCTCGGTTTGTGGTGGAGCGTAGGGGTATCAATGAGCATGATAAGAGCAGTGTGCTGTTGGTAGTGGGGACTGATTCTTGTTAACCCGCCCAGCGATGCCTGTATTCCTAGATTGAAAAAAATGATGACAAATAAGCATTGGCGGAAATTTGCTGTCGCTGTAGAGAATTTCATTCAGATGTTTGTTCCCCGAAAAATAATCGCACTAATCGTTGTGATCACAATGGGAGTTTCGCCGTCCGGATTCGCGAACGCAGATGATGTTGATAAGCCTCATGCGGCCTTTATCCTTGGTACGCTCCATTATTCGCCGGAACTAACCATGCCGGTTTTTGCCGAGGAACTGGAACGCTTTGGTTTTCAGACGACGCTTATCCGGGGCGAGGGGGATCCAGAGAAGAAAACTAGGAATGTGTTGCCTAACCTCGGCGAATTGGAAAATGCCGATGTGGTGATCTTTTTCTCCCGTTTTATGCAGCTCCCGGATGAGGAATGGCGAATTGTTGAAGACTATCTCAAATCCGGCAAAGCGGTCATTGGCTTGCGCACGGCTAATCACTCGTTCAAGTATGGGAAGGATCATCCACGCTATGATTGGAACGTGGACTTTGGTCGTCGGGCCTTGGGGACGCCGTATATTGTGCATCAATCCAGTGCCACAGATATCAAGGTGGTGCCCGAAAACCTAGGTCACCCGATCATGAGCCATGTCACTAAGCGAGAATGGGTGTCTCCCGGTACACTGTATCTCGCCCGCCTTGAGCCAGGGTGCGTGCCACTTGTCGTTGGCACTGGCAAGGGCAAGGCGCGTTACTTGAAACGCCAATTCGGCGAGATGGATGTGAAGGCAATCGAGACCGCGCCGGTTGCGTGGGCTTGGGAGAATGAGTGGGGCGGTAAGTCGTTCTACACTTCGTTCGGGCATCCTGGGGACTTCGCTGAGGAATCGTTCAACCGAATGCTGCTTAACGCGGTCTGTTGGTCGGTCGATCATCCAATACCCGCTAAGGGTGCCAAGATCAATACCTGGAAGATCGAGCGTGTGGATAAGAAGAAACGGCCGGCGAGGGCGAGGTGATGATGCTATTCCGTTGTTTCTGCTTAGCCTTAAGCCTTGCCTTACCAAGCCTCGCTGAATCGCCCATCCGTCCGGGCGACCGAATCGCCTTCCTTGGCAATACTTTTGCCGATCAGCTCCGGATCTACGGCTATCTAGAGACTCTGCTGTTTCAGCGGACGATCGAGAATCCGGTTTCGATCCGCAATCTAGGGTGGGGTGGCGACATGCTGACGGCTCGCGATCGGCCTACCAATTTCCCCACCGAGGAATCGACGCTTACTGCCCACGGGACCGACGTGATTATTGCCTGCTTTGGAATGGGCGAGTCCTTTGCTGGTGAAGACGGGGTCAAGGGATTTCAGGAGGATCTGAACGACTTTATAGCGTCCCACCAAGGTAAGAAATACAACGGCGAATCCGAGGTGCGTCTGATTCTAATTTCGCCTATTGCCTATGAGAACCACGGCATTCGTACTCCGAATTGGGAGCGGCGAAACGGAGAGCTCAAGGCCTACACCCGGGCCATGAATCAGGTTTCCTCGGACGCGGGATTGCCGTTTGTAGATCTCAACCGTTTGGCTTCCAAACTCATGGAGGATTACAACGCTCCGAAGATGACTGGCAACGGTGTCAACTTGAACGACTACGGCTATTGGTGCGTCAGTCGAACCCTTGCGGACAGCTTGATCTCCGGTGCTGAGTCCTGGCGTTTGGACGTGGATGCGGGCAGTGCGAAAGCCTCGGGGAGAGGCGTGAAGATTGGCGAAGTTCATGTCGTTGGTGGGGGCGTCCGCTTTGACGTAATCGAGGAAACTTGGCCCAGCATAGGCGCGCCGACATCAGAACGAGTTCACCGCCTCTTGGATGGTCAACAGGACCGTCTCACAGTGAAGAATCTGTCGGATGGTATGTATTTGCTGACGATCGATGGAGAAGCAATCACGACGGCGAACAATAAGCGTTGGGGGGAAGGGATTCCTCTTTCGACCACGCCTGCTCATCGGGCTTTGGAAGAATACCGTGAAGCGATCTACGACAAGAACATCAACTTTGTATACAGTTGGAAGGCTTTGAACCAAGTCCACATTGTTGGCGAACGTCGCAAGTCCACTAGCGGCCGAGCCCTTCCTGCTGAAATGATTGAATTCAACAATATTGCCAAGGCCAAAGACACCGAGCTGTCGGCCAACGCGCTGAAAGTGAAAAAAGAGATCGCCAAGGCGCAGACCGTTCAGGCCTGATCTTTTTTACATTTGAATTTGAAACGCCGTGCATCCCAGTGATGCGCGGCGTTTTGCCGTTTTTAGGATAACGCGCTTGCGGCTCGGGTGCTGCGGGGGCATATCCTGTGATATGGGACTGTCTCTTATACACATCTCCGAGCCCACGAGACCTCTCTAC
>OJGU01001041.1_pt1 | contig 11929 bp, 8 predicted proteins | sample 1594741 | NCBI WGS metagenome assembly OJGU01 (sample SAMN05416841, study PRJEB24817) | seawater metagenome | isolation source: Sea water | place: Canada:Atlantic | collected 2013-07 | reverse complement strand
GAGATGTAGAGAGGTCTCGTGGGCTCGGAGATGTGTATAAGAGACAGGGGTGGCACCAGGCACGACACCACGAGGACGCATCAGCCATCGAACGGTCGATTTCATGAGTATCTACCCAACCCTCTGTGATCTCGCCAACCTTCCAAGACCACCCCATATCGAAGGCCCGTCAATCAGAAGCCTTCTCATTCAACCTGATGCTCCATGGGATCGCCCGGCACTCACCACCCACGGGCGAAATCGTCATGCCCTGCGTTCTGAACGCTGGCGCTACATTCGCTACGACAACGGAGACGAAGAACTCTACGATGAACTCCGCGATCCCTACGAATGGACCAACCTCGCAGGCGACCTTCGCCTGACGCAGATCAAGGAAGAGCTCTCAAAATGGTTTCCCCTCAAGAATCGGAAAGAAGCCTCTCGAAAGAAAACCGGGCGGCACGTAGAATGAGATTAACGACAACAACGATCCCGATTGGATTTCCAGGTCTGGAGAAGCCCTCGAAACCAGAATCAGAGCACGCGAAGCCGGCAAGATTCGCTGCATCGGAATCCTTGGAGAACAACGCCCAAGATGTCGCAATCGCGCAACGCTTTTCCTCTGAACCCATAAGCGGTCAGGAGACATTCCTCGCTTCGGCCCGACAGGAAGCGGGCGATGGCCGCCACGAATGGGACAAGAGCACCCAGTCTTACGATTCACCCTGTCACCGTAAAAAACCTGGTTTCCCCTCCATCGGCCATGTCAAACCCGATCAGACTATCTCTGAGCCATGACCTCAAATCTATTCTTCACCCTCACGCTCGCAACATCCCTTCTTGCTCAGTCAGCTCAGTCATTCCCTGACAACCCAAAGGACTCGTGGAAACTTGTTGAAGCCAGCAGCGAAAATGTCCTTACGGGTGAAACCGCCGAAGCCGCTTTTGACAACAAGCCGGAAACTCAGTGGCATACACGATGGCACGATGTAAGAGACAGCGCTAGTGCCGCCCCGCCCCATTTCATCACCATCGACCTTCAGACTGTCACGATGATTTCACGATTCCGGGTTCGGACTAGAGCCCATGGCGAAGGCGGTTTCCCGAAAGCATTTCGCTTCGATACCAGCCTCGATGGAAAGGAATGGACCGGAGCCGCCTATGGAGAATTCAAGTTTCGCAGCCGAATGTCGCCTCATGCCACGGTCGGCTCCATATCCTTAGCCCCTACACGCTTCGTGCGCCTGACTGTTGATTCCATTTACGAGACACCAAAATCTAAGGACTCTGGTCTTGTCATCAGCGAAATCGATATCGAAACCCGTTTTTCACGACTCCTTCCGACGACCAAAATCCCCGTCCCTCAGAGTCGAGAATGGAACTATGGAGGTTACCATTGGAAGAAACGGCACAACGCGCTCATTGAATACTCCAAAACCAATCAAGGAGATCTGGTCTTCATCGGAGATTCCATTACCCACCGTTGGGGAGCTCCTCCGTACGACAAGACACCTAGCACAGGCAAGGCCGTTTGGGATCAATACTATGCTCATCGGCAGGCACTCAATCTCGGATACGGATGGGATCGCATCGAGAACATGATATGGCGAGTCCAAAATGGAGAACTCGATCATGCCGATCCCCGCCTCGTCGTCGTCATGGCCGGGACGAACAATCTCGAAGTCAACACACCGAAAGAGATCGCTTCAGGGGTTCGACATCTTTGCGTAACGATCACCCAGAAATGCCCCAAGACAAAAATCTTATTACTTGCTGTCTTCCCCCGTGGGCACGAGGTCTACTCAAAAGAACTCACCGAACTCAACATGCATCTGAAGAAACTCGAAACCCATCCCTCGGTCCACGTCTTTAAAGACATCGGTTCTGTCTTTCTGAGTGACGAAAATAAACTCACGCGCGAAATCATGCCGGACCTCCTCCACCCTGGAGAAGAAGGCTATTGGCGTTGGGCAGCAGCGATTGAACCCGAGGTCTCAAGAATCCTGGAAGCCCCGTTCCAAACAAGGAGGCCTTCACGATGATTCGCCCCACACACCCTCCAGACGACAAGGGCCAGAAACAGGTCGCTAGGCGATAATGTCATGGATCACGTGACCGAAATCCCTTTCAAGCCGCTTATGCCCGGGAATTTCTAAGGCCTTGTGATCCAAGCCCAGTTGGTGGAGTAGCGTTGCGTGTACGTCGGTGACGTAGTGTCGATTCTCCACCGCGTGAAAACCGATCTCATCCGTTGCCCCATGAACGACGCCCCCCTTGAGTCCACCACCCGCCATCCAGATGGAAAACCCAAAGGGATGATGATCCCGCCCATCAGCATTCTGGGAACCCGGCGTTCGACCAAATTCTGTCGCAAAGATAACAATGGTCTCGTCGAGCATGCCGCGCTGTTTCAAATCCTGAATCAAGCCCGCTGTTGGCAGATCCACCTGAGCTGCCAACTTGGAGTGATTGCTCTTCAGCCCAGAATGTGAATCCCAAGCCCCAGCAGCGCCATCACCGTGCATGATCTGCACAAACCGAACGCCCCGCTCCACAAGGCGCCGAGCTCCGAGCAGTTGCTGCCCAAAACTTCGCGTATTGTCCTGATCAAAGCCGTAGAGCGAACGGGTCTCAGCACTCTCACGATCAAAATCGAGAATCTCAGGAATGGCAGTTTGCATGTGATAGGCCAAATCATAAGCTTGGGATCGAGCTTGGAGAGCACGATCCCGCGGATACTGTCGACCACGAAGCCGGTTCAGTCGTCTCACCAGATCGAACTCCAAGCGTTGTTCTTCGTTACTTAGCTCCAATTCGGGATTCGCAAACGGTAAGGGGTTCTTCGGATCTACGCTCAAGGGAACCGCATCATAAGCGGGCCCGAGATAATGCCCATCGCGTTTGTCGAAGAAGCGAGGCCCCATTGAAATGAATTCGGGAAGCCCCCGATTGAGTGTTTTCAGACCGTAGCTCACCCACGCACCAATCGTTGGCACCCGTGCGTCAAGCATATGCCGTCCCGAATGAAATTGCACCTGCGCCCCATGGTTATCATCGGTCGTCCACATTGAGCGGACAATCGCCAAATCGTCAGCTTGAGCTCCGATATGGGGAAACCAATCACTCACCTCCGCACCGGCCTGGCCATAGCGTTTGGAACCAATTTGAAGTGGGTAGATTTCATTTCGCTGTTGCCCATTGGCATCGTTCACGACCACCACTCTCACTTCCTTCAAGCGCTCAGGATCTTGAACATAGCCAAAAGGAGTTTCCGCAATCGTCTTGCCCGCATAGCGATTAAGTGCCGGCTTGGGATCGAAACTCTCCATGTGACTGAGCCCTCCACGCATGAAAAGCCAAATCACATTCTTTGCTTTGCCTGAAGTCGAGAACCGCCCACTCCCAGCTCCCCCTAATAGTTGAGGCAAGAAATTACCGAGACCGAGACCGCCCGCCCCCAAGGCAGCACGCCGCAAAAAAGACCGCCGATCTAGTTCAAATGGTTTCATCGGATGGTGATAAAATCGTTGTGATTGAATAGTGCTTGAACGAAGTTGCGTCGAACCCGCGACGTCAGCACATCCCCACTCACTTGCTCACTTATTGAACGCCGAGTATCAGCCATCATCGACAGACTCAGCGCTTCCTCCTCCTCAGTTGGAGGAGCCCCTAAGACCCTCTCGAAACCACGGTAAACGAAGGCCTCATCAGACACTAGGCCTTCCTCTTCACTGAGCTCCTTTGCCACTAAATCAGCCAATTCCATCGATAAGCGACTATTGACCAGTGCCAAAGCTTGCTGAGGAATAATACTCTCTGTCCGCCGATAGCAAGCGAGGATCTCAGCATCATCGAACATGGCGAGAAACGAATGCTGTTGATCCCGTGAGTGAGTGAAATACAAGCTTCGGCGCCCCAAGTTTTCTCCCTTGGCAGGATCAATGGTTGGCCCACCCACTCGTAGGTCCAATTCATCAGCCAGATGCCTCATTGAATCACGAACGACTTGCGATTCCATACGGATCGGAATTCGACGCCAAAGATAGGTATTCTTGGGATCACGTTCCAACGACAGCTTAGAGGCCGCTAAGGTTGAGCTCTCTCGCTGATAAGCTTCAGACGTCACAATCAATCGATGCAAAGGCTTCATTCGCCATTGATGATCCATCAAATAAATCGCCAAATAGTCCAACAGAGCCTGCATGGGTGGCTCTTCGCTCCGGCGCCCAAAATCTGTTACATCCTCCACCAGTGGTTCCCCGAAGTGCCGCATCCAAATGTGATTCACTGCCACTCGAGCCGTTAACGGATTCCGGCGATCGGTGATCCACTTCGCCAGGGATGCGCGACGTCCACTCGTTGAATGCGAATATGGTTTTCTACGAGACTCATCCGTCTCGGCGGGGGACTCAAGCGCTTTGAGCGCCGGACGAATTGACACATAATTCAATGGCTCCTTGGCAAACATTTGCTTGAGAGACTCCAAAGCGTTCTCCGCCTGCTTAAGCTTCTCCGCCTCCTTGTCCTTTCCTTCGGCCTTCGACACCTCAGATTTCAATGCAGTAATCTTCGATTCGGCGAGCGCGACTCGATAGGACTGATCAGCCAGCGCCGCTTCCTTCGTCGCCCGGTCAAGATCATGCCCCTCCTCAAGACCATGGCGAATGCGATCCGCATGATGTACGGCACGTAATGCCGCTGGCAGTCGCTCAAGCGCTCTAAGCTTACTCCGAGTTGCCTCTGTTTCTAAGACATCGCCACTCTCTTTGAGCCGACGCTTGATTTCAGCAATTTCACGATCTGCATCGCGAAGTCGATCCTCCAAGACAAACGCTTGAAGCCCAGGAAAAAACGCTTCCGAAGGCAAGGCAAGCGATTCATATACAATGGGTTCCCACTCCAGAATTTTAGGCACACCTGCCGGCAGGGGATGACTCTCATCCGGCTCCTTCTCGTTCCCTCGCTTGAACAAGAACGTGGCCACTTCCGGGTGCGCATCAAAGGCTCGTGGCAAGCCGTCTTTTTCGAGATCGGTAACGCCAGGAACGGGATCTAGTCGGATTTGGTGAGGTTCGAAGAAGGCTCGAAACTGATAATACTCTTTTTGGGTGATGGGATCATACTTGTGGTCATGACACTTTGCGCACTGCAAGGTTAAGCCAAGAAATGCCTGTCCGGTATGCTCGATGGTTTGTTCCAGCCAGGTATTCCGATTGAAGAGATAATAGTTTCGGGCAAGAAACCCTGTCGCACGAAGCGTGGCTTGATCTGTAGGGGCCAGCTCATCTCCAGCGAGCATTTCCTGAATCATGCGATCATAGCCCTTGTCCTGGTTCAAGGAATCAACAATCCAATCTCTCCAGTGCCACAGATGCTTCTGGCTGTTGCGCAATTGGGCGCCAAGCCCGTACCAATCACTGTATCGCCAGACGTCCATCCAGTGCCTCCCCCAACGTTCCCCATACTGCGGCGTCGCAAGCAGGGTCTCGACGAGCCGCTCGACCGAACCGAGCGCGAAGTTAGCCACGAATTGCTGCCGCTCATCATGAGTCGGCGGAAGTCCGATCAAGTCAAGATAGAGGCGTCTCACCAAGAGCTCAGGAGCAATCGACGGAAGCGCTTCAAGCCCATGCTCCTCATGGGCAGCAGCGATGAATGCATCGATCGGATTCCGCCCCCCTGAGCTATTCCCTTCCCCCGTCCCTGAACGCCCTGGGATGGGCTTCCTAAGGGGCATTTGAAATGCCCAGTGATCGGCGGGATCTAGTTCAGGGCTCTCCGATTCAGGAGCTTGAGCGCCTCCACGGATCCATTCACGAATCCACCCGATCTCTTCACCGCTCAAGGCCTCACCTTCAGGAGGCATCCGTTCGTCAAGATCATCACTCGAGATCCGATCTAACAGCGTCCCCGCCCCTTCGTTCCCAGGAACAAGGACGTCACCCGACCGAGCGCCTTCTAAAAGGAACGCAACCGTATCAACCCGCAATCCAGCCTTTTGCTTCAAGGCGCCGTGACAGGCATAACAACGCGCCTTTAAGACTGGTTTCACATCACGAAGATAATCCACCGCAGCAAAGAGCGAGCCCTGAACCAGGCATAGGCTAAGGGCAAAGATGGAGACTAATCGCTTCATTATGTCACACCTAGGGATTCTGGAGATTCACCTTATCTCTCAATCCTCATTTTGCAACAGGGAACCGCCAACGTCCCCAGCCAAAGAGGTCGCCCGATCACAACGCCCCTCCCCGCTCGACCGGATTGGTCTCCCGCTTGAATCCCTAGAGTTCTTTCAAAGAATGATTCTTGATTCGATACAGATGTTTGTCCGAGCGAATGATCAGGGATCCTCTCACAATCGCAGGGCTGGCCATGCACATTTCATTCAAGGGATTCACCTTCAGCAACTTAAAATCATTCCCGGCCTGAAACACATAGGTATCTCCATCCTCACTCAAACAAAAAATCTTATCATCATAGGCCCAGGGCGAAACCGTGAATGCAACTCGCCCTCGAGGATTCACGCGTTGCTTTTCGTAGATCTCCGCGCCTGTGACGGCATCGCGACAGCTCAGGAAACCAAAATCCCACAACACATAGAAGCGTTTCTTGTAAAGCAGATGAGAAGGATTGTAAGAAGATGAATCCGTCTCTCGCCAAACGATGTAATCACTCGAGCGCTCTCCTTTCTCAAGCGAAATATCCCCACTGGCGCCTGCACGAATCGCATAGACAGGTTTATTAATTCTTAGTCGATCCCCCACGTACCCGGCACCTAGATACAGGAGTCCATCTTCGGCAAAGGGCGTTGGAATACAAATCGTGGACATTCCTTCAAATTCCCAAAGTAGCTTTCCTGACAGATCATAGGAACGAGTCTTTGTTACTCCTGTAGTGATAATCTCCGTGCGTTGATCATTTTCCCAAATGAATGGTGTTGAAAAATTGCTCGGTTCATCCCGCGTGCGTCGCCAGATCTCCTTCCCATTGCTTTTACTGAAGGCGGCAATGTAGGACTTGTCTTCCATGTTATCGTTGACGATGTACACGGCGTCCCCATGAAGCACTGGGGACGATGACGTCCCCCATCCGAATCTCGTCTTATAGGGATCCCAATTCTTCTGCCAAACCACACTTCCTGCCATGTCGAGGCAATAGAGCCCCTGATAGCCGAAATAGACATAAACATGCTTTCCATCCGTCACGGCCGTCTCTGAGGCATAGGTGTTCTTGACATGAACGGCACTTGCCGGCGCGCCAGATTTCAATTCCTTTTCCCACAACAAGGCACCGCTTTCAAAATCATAAGAAAGCACCTTCCAATGGTGTTGGGCGTTGGATGGTTCAGGGCGATCCCCGCCGAAATACAAGCCCTTCTTCGGGGGTTCCACCTCGCCATCACTGACAACCGTGGTAAAGAAGATCTGGTTTTCCCAAACAATCGGAGACGACCAACCCAGCCCAGGAACCGGCACCTTCCAAGCAATATTGGTGTTCTCATCCCAGGTATCCGGTAAGCCCGTGCCACCAGCTCCGCGACCAAACGATCCTTCTCCTCGAAACTGTGGCCAATTGGCTTGCGCGTTTGCAACGGCGATCGAAGCCCAAATGGAAAGTAAGAATGCTAGTTTTTTCACTGAGTGCTAATAGTTAATTGCGCCTGCTTAACGCCATTCTAGTTTCATAGGGAAACGGAGGCAAAGGATTTAACGATCGACGCAATGAATCGCTTATTCCCACCGATAGTATCGCAATTACTCCTTCTCGCCCCCCGATTGCATGCAAAACCTACTTTTCCATTGCCTCTACTCCAGTCCCTCTTAGGATCATCTCGTTCCTGCTGGAACCGACAAATTTCCCATGAAACGACAAATTCGAGAATGGATCGAGAACCTAGCAAAAGCGGTCTTGGAGCGTTCTCGTTTGACAATGATCCTGGCTACCTTGCTCGCGGAACAACGCAACCGAGCCATACGTCATCGAGTCGAAGCAAATCTACTCGCTAGCGGCGAGTATGGAGACGAGATCCAACAAGGGCCCTTCCGAGGTCTCAGCTACCCCCCGAACGAGGACTGGGCCGCCGCTCGATTTCAGAAGGTGATCGGCTTCTACGAAATTGAGCTTCAAGCTCCAATCGAACAACTGATCGCTGAAAAACGCCCGTATACTGACATCATCATCGCCGGAGCCGCAGAAGGCTACTACACCGTGGGACTAAGCCACCACTTCCCCCAGGCAGCAATTCACTCGTTTGAGATCCAAGCTCACCGACGAGAATTCCTGGAGCGATTCGCCAAACTCAACCAACTTAATGATCGCGTCACGAACTACGGGTATTGCGATCCGCAGGCTCTCAATCAACTAAAGATCGGCAAGCGTCCCTTAGTTGTCTGTGACGTTGAAGGCTACGAAGAAATCCTGATGGACCCAAAAGCTGTCACGTGGCTCACGCGGGCCGATATCATTTTAGAATTGCACGACAATTTCGTCCCCGGAATTCAAACGCTCATTCGTAGTCGCTTCGGTGATAGTCACGAAATCGAGCGCTTCAGCGAGAATGGGGTCCCGTATAATCAATTCCCATTGCTCAATAAACTACTGATGTCAGAGATCTTGGCTCTCACCGCCTCAGAACGGGTGTGCATCCAGAACTGGTTTATCATGCATACCAAAAACGCAGAGAATACAACCACCTAGACCAGAGCCGCAGGGAAACGCGCAGCACCCTCACGGTGAGAATGCCCCAAACTTGTCCCGTAGCCTCGTCGTTGCTTTTTCTTGAAAGGACCTTAACATACCGATTCAATGAACAACGGAATTGCCGCTCTTCTTAGTCTATCTGCGCTGCTTGCCATCCCTCTCATTCAAGCAGAGGATCCACAACCTTTCGGCCCCGACTTCCCAAACCTCGATAGCGCAGCCACAGGGCAATGGTGGAGGGTAAACGAGAAGACCTCGGAACGTCCTAACGGACGTCGGGCACCAAAGCGGCTCATCAATGTCAACGTACCACGCAACGAAGTCGTTGCTTTCGCCGCCTACACTCATGATCGCGGCACACTCAAAATGAGTGCCCAACTCTTCCCCTTGCTTGATGGGGAACCACGACGCGTGCGCCTCGAATTCAAAGAAGGCAACAACTGGCGCCAGGTTGCTACCGCTCTGGTTGTCTACCCCGGTTGGAGCGCCCATTTCCGAATCGACGGATGGGACAACCGCACCGATGTTCCCTACCGCGTCCGCCACGGCCGGGACGCCACGTATGAAGGTCTGATCAGACGCGATCCAATTGAAAAAGAAGAAATAGTGGTCGCTTCGCTCTCCTGCAATTCAAGTCGCACAACCGGCCCTCGACCTCGAATCGTCGAGAACGTCCTTTCTCAAGATCCCGATCTCATCTTTTTCGCGGGCGACCAAACCTATCACCACACCCAGCACACAGCGGGCTGGCTCGAGTTTGGGCTTCAGTTTCGCGAACTCTTTCGCGATCGCCCAATGATCTCAATCCCTGACGATCACGATGTCGGTCAAGGCAACATCTGGGGAGCCGGAGGAAAGAAAGCCAAGACCTCTGCAGGCCCCGACGGAGGCTATTTTTACCCAGGCGAATACGTCAAGATGGTCCATCGCGCACAAACCTGGCATTTGCCTGATCCCTTTGATGGGGCTCCCATCCAACGAGGAATACCGGTCTATTTCACCAACCTGAAAGTCGGAGGCATTGACTTCGCGATACTCGAAGATCGCAAATTCAAGACCGGTCCTGAAGGCGCGATTCCAAAGATGGGCCCCCGTCCCGATCACATTAACGATCCCAGCTACGACCGAAACGCCGTTGATTTGCCAGGACTCAAATTGCTCGGCGATCGTCAACTAAATTTTCTTCGGGAATGGAGCCAAGATTGGACCGGCACCTCGATGAAGAGCGTCCTCTCTCAAACGGCCTTTTGTGGCGCTGTCCACATCCACGGCGACCCCAACAATCGACTCCTTGCCGATCTCGACAGCAATGCCTGGCCGCAAACCGGGCGCAACAAAGCTCTCAGAGAAATCCGCAAAGCTTGGGCTCCCCACCTCTGCGGCGACCAACATCTGGCCGTGCTCGTCCAACACGGTATCGACGAGCACCGAGACGGTCCCTTTGGGTTCACGAATCCTGCCCTCGTCAACACCATCTACGGCCGATGGTGGCATCCCCGTGATGAAAAAGCCGGGGAGAACCCCGTCCCTAACAGCCCGCTGCCGTGGACCGGTGACTACGAAGATGGACTTGGCAACGCAATCACGATGATTGCCTACGCCAATCCCGAAGACCGAACGGACGAGCTCAAGCGGGCCGATGGCTACGGTCTCGTTCGCTACAACAAGCAAGACCAAACCATTCGCTTTGAATGCTGGCCACGCTTCGTCGATGTCGCTAATGGAGATAGCGCCCAGTTTCCCGGTTGGCCCGTCACCATCAACATGTCTGACAATGATGGCCGCAAAGCCACCCACAGCCTACCAGAACTCCAATTCTCGGGAATCAACAATCCTGTCATTCAGGTCATCGAAGAGCAAACCCACGAGATTCTCTACACCATCCGAATTCAAGGAACTCGATATCGCCCTGTGGTCTATCGCGATGGCAGTTATACCGTGAAGATCGGGCAGAATCGCCCTGATGCACGCAGATATACCGGGCTCAAAGCAGGGAATCTCAACGCTACGAATCACCTGTCGGTCTCATTCTAGCCACCGTTGCCACCACCAGAGTCGTGGATTCCATCAAGCAGTGTCCGATCGATCGCCCGTTAAAGCACCATCGCTGGAGGGCTTTAGGAGGCTTAGTGCTCTGCGTGACGCTTATCTCCGCACCAGTGCTCTTAGCGATCGACTGTCATGAGCTAGAGCTTGTTACGGAATCCCTTCTCGACAATCATTATGTCCACCGTAATTACGACAACGCGCTCAGCCAACGCATCCTCGATCAGCTACTGATCGAGATCGACCCAGGTAAACTCGTTTTCTATCAGAGTGATGTCGACGAACTCAAAGAAGCCTTTGGGAATGAAATAGACTTCTGGCTCTTCGCCCGTCACTGCGGATTCTTGGACGCCATTCGGGAACGATTCTACCAACGGACAGAGGATCATTTCCCACAGATCCAATCGTTGATCGATGAAGAACACGACTACAGCGTCGATGAGTCCTACCTCCGACCACACCACCGACTTTACCTCAATGACAAGGCGGCCTTCGCAGAACGCTGGCGGAAACAAATCAAATACCAGATTCTTCAATCCCGGCTCACCGGATTGAGCGAAGATGAGATTCACGGCAAGCTTCATCGCTACTACCAAGCCCGATTCACCGCCAAAGATCGACTCCCAGACGAGCTTCTAAGAGATCAATTCCTCAAGGCCTTCGCCCGATCCTTAGACCCACATACTAAATACTATCCCCCTGCCAACGCAGCAGACATTCGCATTTCTCTGGGAGAGAGTTTTTTTGGAATCGGGGCCACTATTGAAACCCGCAATGAAAGTTTCTTCATCGCGCGACTCAACCCCGGCGGTCCTGCCTTTAAAAGTAACGCCCTCCAAGCTGGCGATCAGATTCTCGCGGTCGGTGCCGTCGATGGCGAACCGATTGAGGCCTTCGGCAAGACCCTAACCGAAATAGTCCATCTGATTCGCGGCCCCCTGGACTCCCGCGTGGTACTCACCATTCATCGGCAAACGAAACAAGGCAGCATCGTCAAGAAGGTACCCCTTATTCGAGATCGCATCGATCCGGTCGCTGCCGCCGCTGAAAAACAACTCTACCGCACCGCCTACAAGGACGACCCCACATCGAGCATTCGAGTCGGGCTCATCTCTCTTTCCAGCTTCTATCTCGACCGAGCCGCTCAGCGGGCCCACGAGAGCGACTATCGCAGCGCCTCACGAGACGTGGAACGACTCATTAA
>OJGU01001040.1_pt1 | contig 11935 bp, 11 predicted proteins | sample 1594741 | NCBI WGS metagenome assembly OJGU01 (sample SAMN05416841, study PRJEB24817) | seawater metagenome | isolation source: Sea water | place: Canada:Atlantic | collected 2013-07 | reverse complement strand
GTAGAGAGGTCTCGTGGGCTCGGAGATGTGTATAAGAGACAGGAACTACGGGCGAGACCACCATCCTCGCTGCTTTTCCATCTGGATGGCTGGCGGAGGGATCAAACCTGGAATGAGTTATGGCAGAACCGATGACTTTAGCTACAATATCGTGGAAAATCCCGTCAGCGTTCACGATCTCCACGCGACCATTCAACATTTGCTGGGAATCGACCACACCAAACTCACCTTCAAATTCCAGGGAAGGGACTACCGCCTCACCGATGTCCATGGAAACGTGATTCGAGACCTCCTCACCTAGACATCTCGGCGCGACGCTCAAATTCATCGGATCAAACGCGAAAACTGCGAGTGCTCGAGACGGACGCGAAAAAGGCGCACCAAATCATCACGACTTCCAGCTCGAAAAACCCGACCAGCTCGAACAACGCCATCTCGACTCCATGGGCTCCCACGCGAAAAGTCGGTGGTTTCAACAATAATATCAACGGCGGGATCGAGCGGCTCCTTCAAAGGCAGCGAGACAAGCCCCTGGTGACTTGGGCGATCAAAGGAAAAGGTAAACGGAGGCTCAGAGTCAGCAACATGCGGACTGCTTCCCAGGACATATTCCCAGAGCGTATTTCGACCGTCCCCATCCAAATCATCGCTTTGATGATCCATCTCCGCCAAACTCAACTGCTCAAATTTCCATATCACAAAGGGCGAAACCGAAGCCTCCTCGTCTTGATTCGCGCTTACGAAAACAAAATAGTGCGAACTCCACCCAAAGGGTCCCTTTGAGGCGAACGCATACCCCACGCCAAACGATACATGATCTCTGAACTGAGCCACTTCTCCAAGCACATGACGACGATGGCCAGGCGACTCTAGCCACGATTCAAATACGATCTCAGCCGCACGATTCTCGCTCAGACGATTCTGGTGACGGACTCCGATGGACTCGATCGAATTACTTCCCGGCGAATTCCCAAACTCTAGAGCGTACCCCGCCTGATGGGCGGAGAAATTCGGACCATATCCCTCAGGATCTAAATGAGAGAAGAATCCCCGCTCAGCCATATCTTCAGCCTTCTTACGCGCGATAAAGTTCAACACTTCATGGCGATTCATACTTGGGCGCTGCTGCCCTTCATGTGCCTCCACAAGGCTGGCCAGATACACCTCGGGCGGAAGGGCCTCAAAGGATGCCAGTCCACGCAGCGAAAACACTAGAAATACTCCCCATAGACCGCACCTCGTCATGACACTCATAAATCACTACCCTGAAAGCAAATACAGTGCCTTTATCAAAACTGAGCCAATTCCCTCCTCTGCCCAACCAACTTCAGGGTCAAATAAACAGTCATCGACGGTGGATGGTCCTTTTCTTACCCTCCCAATCGCACTACCGATCATGCTCTAGAGCAACCATGGACTACTCAAATATCGAACTCCCAATGGGGATCCCCCCCGTCAGAGCCGCCACTTCAATCGCATTCACCGAAGGGCCTGCCGTTGATGCCGAGGGAAAGGTCTATTTTTCTGACATTATCAACAATCGCATTATGGTCATGGCCACGGATGGCAGTCATAGCGTCTTCAGAGAGCCAGCGCGCCGAACCAACGGTCAAACCTTTGATCCGACGGGAAGACTCTACCATTGCGAGGGCGCCGAATTTGGCTCCGGAGGCGGAAGGCGTGTGACAAGAACCGATTTTAAGAAAAAGACCTACGAAGTCGTTACCCAACAGTTTGAAGGCAAGCGATATAACTCCCCAAACGACATCTGCACCGACGCAAACGGAACAGTCTACTTCACCGATCCATGCTATTGGAAGCCAGCGCGTCTACAGATGGAGCTAGATCATGAAAGTGTCTACCGCATCGACCTCGATGGAACCGTCACGCGCATTTTATCACAACCTGACATAGAACGGCCAAACGGGATTGCGGTGAGTCAAGATGGAACAAAACTCTATCTCGTCGATTCCAGATCCGTGCCTGGCGGAAACCGCAAAATCTGGCAATTTGATCTCGATACTTCAGGAACTCCATCCAATCAGAAGCTCCTATGGGATTTTGCACCCGGCCGAGGTGCCGATGGCATGCGCCTCGCGGCCGACGGCAATCTCTACCTTGCTGCCGGAGTCAACAATCCTAGAGGCCCACATGAAACCAGCGATGTTCCCGCGGGTATTTACATCCTCTCCCCAGACGGTACTTTGCTTGGAAGAATTCCGATTCCTGAGGACGTGATCACAAACCTAGCCTTCGGCGGCCCAGATGGTAAAACCCTCTATGTGACGGCAGGAAAGAATCTCTACCAGACGCGAGTTCAAGTTGCCGGACAAGTCGCCTACCCAACCTGGAAGGCGAACTAGCAGACCCGAGACGACGCAAATGCGAGGCCGAGCACTCGCGCAGACCAATCGCTTTCCAACGATCTGTTCGAACGCCCCCTGAAATCCCCCGAGCAGCGGTAGCCGTCGCTACGCCTCACCCAATTCAGAAGAATTTCTAGAACCGTAAGAACAATATTGCCGACAAACGGGATGCTGACTAAGTTCGCGGCGTGAAGTTCGTGATCGAGGATATCAATGGTCGAAAGAGAATGGCGCTAGACATGTTGGGCGTGCCCAGGGTGGGCGATTCCCTTGATATCTACGAGTTCCTGCCAGTCAACGAAAGGCACAAGTATCGCCACGCCAAAGTGATCGACTGTTGGTGGGAACCAGATCGCAATCGCACCCTCTGCCCTAGACTGATCGTCGAATATGGCCCCATGCCAAAGAAGGAAAAAGACACGAAAACCAGTCCGCTCCCTCGACCAAAAACAGGAATCACTCCGAAACCAGCTGTTCCAGAGCCGAAGAAATAGCCGAATCGTCAACGGATTGACCAGTTCGGACACTGCCAATTCGATCCGCAAGCACGAACTTGACGACACCGTTGCTAACTTTCTTATCGAGCGTCATCGCCTGAAAAAGGCGGCGTTGTTGCCCCGCACTAAGCCTGACGCTCACCGGCAGTCCCAAGGCAGCAAACAGATTACGGATCCGTTCAACGTGCCCGTCTGGCAACCCAAGATACTGGGCAGAAAGATGAGCGGCAGCGACCTGGCCAATCGAAATCGCCTCTCCATGAAGATAAGTTCCGTACCGGGTGATGGCCTCAAGCCCATGCCCGATGGTATGCCCATAATTGAGGATTGCCCGAAGGCCTCCCTCCTTTTCATCCTCCACAACCACATCAGATTTGATTTGGCAACTACGAGCAATAAGACGCGCCATCAAGGCGGCATCCTGTTTCAGGATTTTCGAATACTCTTTCTCGATTAAAGAAAACAGTCGGGCATCAAAAATGATCCCGTATTTCACAACCTCAGCCATTCCTGCCCGAAACTCTCTCGCAGGCAGCGACTTCAGAACGTCCAAATCACAAAGTACGAGCCGAGGTTGATAGAAGGCGCCCACTAGATTCTTACCCGCCTTGAGATTGACTCCCACCTTACCGCCAACCGAACTATCTACTTGTGCTAACAACGTCGTCGGCACTTGAACAAAGTCGATACCCCGCAAATAACTCGCAGCCAAAAATCCAGCAAGGTCTCCAACCACGCCGCCTCCCAAAGCCACAACGAATGATCCTCGTTCGAGGCGCAGTTGGGCAAAATGATCATAGCCAGCGTGAACCTGCTTCAGGTTCTTTGACCGTTCACCTGATGGAACCGTGTAGAGTGAAACCTCAAATCCAGCATTCTTGAGACTCTGCAAGGCCTTCGTTCCATATTTCGGACCAACGACATCATCGGTAACAACAACGCATCGCTTCCCAAGACCAAGTCCAGCACAACGTTTTCCAAGACTTGGCAGGAGTTTTGGACCAACAAAGATATCGTAACTTCTCGCACCCAAGGGCACTTGGATCTTTCGCATCTGGCTAGCTTAACCCGCAGCCGAAGCTCTTGTCAAAAAACTGGAATCAAAGGCACAAACCGAATCGAGTAACACTCGACTTTTACGTTCAAGAACCTTTCGTCTGAATTCCCAGTCCAGACGCAGACAAGAATCGGCCTTGATCCACTACGATTTAACGCTAACTTGCCTCTGACAATGAGACGCACCGCGCAACAAAGCATCTTTCTCGGACTAAGCCTTTTCTTGGCAAGCTGTGGGCAACAGTCTACCCCTCCAGGTGTCGAGCAGAGCACTGACATCGATACGAAGGAAACAACCCGACTATTTCAAGTCCGAGGTGTGGTGAAAGAGATCCCAGAAACGGGAACCCGCATTCGAATCCAGCACGAAGAAATCCCCGAATACATGCCGGCCATGACAATGCCGTTCAACGTGGAATCACGAGCGGCCGTCTCACATATCAAAGAAGGGGACACTGTCAGCTTCACGCTCCACGTGACAGAATCCCGCAGTTGGATTGACAAGCTTGAACCAGCGAAAGCAGGGAAGAATCCGGGTGAAATGCCGTCCCTCTCATCATTTCGTCAGGTCCGAGATGTTGAACCCTTAGCCGTCGGGGACCCAATGCCAAACTACCCCTTCACGGACCAATACAATAAGCCATTGAATCTCGATGATTTTCGCGGCCGTGTTCTGGTGATGACCTTCATCTACACCCGTTGCCCGCTGCCCGATTTCTGCCCTCGAATGTCCATGCATTTTCGCTCTGCTTACGAGGCAATCCGCAAGGATACGAACGCGCCGGACAACTGGCATTTCCTTTCAATCACCTTTGATCCAGCCCACGATACTCCCGATGTGCTCAGGAACTACGCCAAAGCCTACTCCTACGATCCTGACAAATGGAGTTTCGTTACCAGTGAGATCATTGAAATTGATGCGATCACGGAACAGTTCGGACTCATGTTCAATCGATCAGAACTTTCTCCCACCGATTGGGACCATAATCTCCGTACTGTCATCATCGACCCACACGGAACGATTCACAAGATCTACATTGGCAACACTTGGACACCTGAAGTCCTAGTAAGCGACTTAAAAGCGGCCGCCCTATCCCCCAGTCCTGCCAGTTCAGAAAGGCCACCCTCGTCTGGCCCCGATGACATTTAGAAGAGATTCATTCCTAGGGACCATCTAGGAATCAAAAACCAGCATCGCCGATCCCTCCCCTCAGCGGGAGATTCTCTCTTTGTAGTAGTCGATAATTGGTTCATCCAGAGGGCCCGCATCACGCACCACCCGCAAGAATTCCTGCAACCTAATCCCTGCGCGCCTCAAGAACGGTCGGTCGCCACCACACCCATACATTAATTCTGGTGGCAATTCGCCTCGAAGTTTTGCTCGTGCCTTGGCGATAATTCTCGGCAACCAAGAGATCCCCGCCACCGCATCCGTTTTTCGAGGGAGCGAGGATTCACGGATGAATTGCGCAGGAAAAACCCCATTCAATTCTTTGAGAAAATAGTCATATCGAATCTCCGTCACGGCAAGCACGTCCTCATAGCTAGGGTCGCCACTATCAAAGCCATCTTCGACATAGTCAAAAATCTCCTGATCGGTGGCGCCGATCGACTTCAAGAAAGCTCGATCAGCGTCATCAAACATCGTCTGTGGATTCGATCGGCCTTCACCATAAGCAGTTACCGCCCTATGATAAAGCGACTCAAACTCCTTCTTCCATTCAGCTAAACTCATATTTCGATGTTTCTCTCTCTCAAACAAGCGGTTTCAAAAACGCTACACGGACTTCTCTAAAGGTGCTTCACAACAGTCCGATAGCGATCAAGCAAGACCTCATTCTGATCTCCGGCACCGGCATTACTACTACAAAACGACTCTGGAAACGAGCCCGCCGCCGCAAGCAGATCCACGGTATGACAAGCGATCATTTGCACAATCATACCACCCGTGACCGTAGAGGCCGCGCCAATCGCTCCTGGATGCCCTGGAACATCAACGCAGGCGTCCCCTTCAACCCCGCAATTATCGATCACAAGCTCCACAACATCCCCAAGTTTCTGTCCTGAAGCATGGCGTGATTCAACCCCGGCACTGTGGCAGGTGTTGAGTAAAGCAATGACCGGAACACCGGCTGCCTGAGTACGCATCGCAAGCTCTACAGGCACTGGATTCCTTCCCGAATTGGACGCGATCAACAAGACATCATTCTTAGCAATCGGGTATTCATCCAATAAAGAATCAACAAGAGCGGGATCGCGTTCGAGCAAGGTAGATTCACTGGCCGATTCGTGGAGCATCAACCCGGGGTGTAGCATAGGTCGAATTCGAGCCAAACCTCCTGCACGATAGAACAACTCCTCGGCAATCATATGCGAATGCCCCGTTCCAAACACGTAAATCCACCCGCCTTGTTCAAGAGCCTTGGCGAAGCGTTCTCCCGCAGCATGAATCGCGGGCATCTGCGTTTTCCTTATCGAGGCCAGCTGCTGAGTGACGGTCTCAAAGTATTTTTCTGAAGCACTCATAGCCATTTTTCTGCCGAGCTTGTTTCCATTTGAAGGGCCATAAAGCCAGCTCCCATCGCAGCATCATACTCGGGACATTCCAACGAAAAGTCTCGATCGTAAACCTTACTAAGAGCCGCTCCTAGCGCCTGACGCACACGCTCATTCTGGGTTAACACTGAGCCAGCAATGTAGATTATCGATCCCTCATTCGTCCTTTCACGCACGAGAGGATGAATCAAATCTGCGAGTGCACGCCCGGCTCTTGCCTCAATCTCGCGCCAAGCGCGAATCACATCGCTATTCTGACAGTTTGAAAGGACCTTTGCGGCTGAAGCCAATCGAGCGCGTCCATCATCCGCGCGGTGAACATAGGAAACGATCCCCGCAATATCCGTCGTCTCAAAAAACTCACAAAGAAGCCGACCTAAAGCGCCATGGGTTCCTTCCCGACAGAAATGCCGCTGCCCGAGCTCGAGCGCTCGGCTTGCCATCCAGAAGGCCGAGCCCGGATCGCCACCCAACATCGGCCCAAGCCCTCCAGAGAAGGCCACCTCCCCAGGGGCCACAAGGCGGACGGCAATCGAACCAGTCCCTGCAATCACCAAAATCGTCTCACGCCCACCACCGGCACCTGACACTGCCGTCACAGCATCTCCGACCAAGGTAATGTCGCCCATCGAATCAGACTTCACCGCTTCGAGCGCCATCGCTCGCTCCTCCGGCGTGGCCTGATAGAACAACGCAGCGGTTCCGACCACTGTTCTCAGACAGCGGGACTCTCCCACCTCACTTTGTAGGGCCTCAACCAGCTCATTCAAGTTTCGCGCAAAGAGGGCTTGCGACGTCGCATAGAAATTTAGCGCGCCCCCACGAGTACTCGCCAAGACCTTCCCGTCGACTCTCAAAGCCACCCCTCGACTTCGAGTCCCTCCCCCATCAATACCAATGACATAGTCACTCCCCGTCATTCCCACCCTAGACTTGAGGCTTAAATTTCATTCCTAAGTAGATAGATTCATCCTCTCCTTCGCCCGTTCGAGACAATTCCACGAAGCCCAAATGACGGTAAAAACCATACGCGGCATGATTCACTCCGCTCATTCCAAGATGAACGCCGGGCAATCCCAGAAATCGCATACGCTCCAAAAGCAACTCAATCATCGTTCGTCCCCAGCCGCCACCCTGCGCTCTTGGAAGCAGATCGATATGTAAATGCCCTGGATACTGTTCGTAAGGTTGGGGCAGAAAATAATCAGGGTGATGATAAAATGAATAGGTTTCTTCCACCCGATTCCAATTCGCCGGCTCCCCATCGGGATCTGGAAAGGCAGCCACCAGGCCTGGACGCATCTCGCTCTCATAGCGAGCATAAAACTCCTTACTATCTCGAGCCCCAAGTGCATATCCGCAGACTCCCTCGTCATCCTCCAAAAACAGAGCCAATTCGGGTTCAAAGCGGAGATACGGGGCCACATAAAGACGCCCTAGAGCATCGGGATCGGCTCGAAATAACGGTTCCCCGTCACCGCCGTGATCACCCGTTTTCATACAGATATAAAACGCAGCCGCATCATCTCCATCTCTGTAGTCACGGATCCTAAAGGATCGTTTCACTGAATCGCTACTCATGATTTGATTCAAAGAACTGCCCGTCTTCATTCATCGAAAGCAAGGACTGAAGCTGATGAATGGTTCCCCCACGATAGGTCCCACAAAGATGTTCCGGCGAACGAGCCAAAACGGTCCTGCCTCCATTCACTTTCTTGTGCTCAATGAACCGGGCCAGCAACTCGAACTCTTCGCGAATCTCCCACCACTGGCGATTGAACGTGTAGAAGAGTTCGCGATGCTTAAGTTCTGTCAACTTCACTGAGATGGATTGAATCCGAGCACGCCAGAAATGGAAACGGCCCTCGGCATCTCCCCAATCGGTAGGTTCTCGTTGGATAAGTACCTTGATGTCTTCCATCATTGAAGAAGCCGAATCTCCCATTGAAAAAGGCAAGTAATAGATTGAGGCAAAGAGAGTCAATTCATCCCGACTCCAGGCTTCCCCCACGGTCTCAAACTCTGATTGCCACAGTGTCAATCCCTCGGCAAACGCCTGGTTCGCTGAGTAGGCATCGCCCAAATTAACATAACGCCCCAAGGTGTAAACCGGCACAAAGTTCGCCTCAAACTCGCAGTTTGGATTAATCATGATCCCGGTCAGATGCTCGGTCGCCTTGGCCGGGCGCCCGTCAATGGGCCCGGTGTAAAGGCGGCGCAGATCGTAGTCGTTAGCATGGTAGTTATCCCAAATCAGCGGCGCTCGCTTGAGTCGCCGTTTCAACGCAGCCAAATGTCCCTCGCTAATCTCCCTTGAAATAATTCCCGGCCCCGTCCAAAAAAGATAGATTGAGGGATGAAGGCTCGCACCAAGATCGTCCAGATAGTTCTCCCCCCCAAGTCCCTCTTGGTCCATCCGACTACAGTACGGCGTCGGACAAACAAGAAAGACGGCCTCCGGGATCTCTTGAACAAAGTCCGCATACAGCGTGTTGCAAATCCTCGCCTGCGCCGCCGCAAATGAACCAAATTGAGCTCGATCGCATTCGAGCATTGAGTCAGGAATATCATCAAAGAGCAGTGCAAAATCAGCCACTCCAATCTCTCGAAGCTGCTTCAAACGCTGCCTCAGCGCCTCAAGATCCTCCTCGGAGCTGTAGGTAATATCTAGCCCAGGACCGATCGCGTAGACGAACCGAATTCCATTTGCCTGACACTGCACTACTGATTCACGAAGCACCGCAAGATCCTCACTCGAATAGAGGCGGCGCCACGATGCCCGATGATGAAGGTCATCCTTGGGACCGTAAAGATAGGTATTCAGCCGCCATGACGCCATGCGCTGAAACAGCACAGATCGCTGCTCGAGCGTCCAAGGACGGCCATAAAATCCTTCTATCACCCCAGAGAGAAAGGGACCTGTTTCTACTGTCGATTCCTCGTTCATGTCAATCGCCCCTCAAACACTGATACCCTAATCATCTCGCTTCTTAGCGAGTCGTTTCATCGTGGCACGAAACCGCCGCCCCATCTCCGCTTCCCTCCACGTCTTGAAGTCGGTCTCCACGGCGTCCCGATCCCCGCTTCGAACCTCACGAGACTGCGGAATCTCAAGCGACGCGACGGTCACCCCTTCTAACGCTCGATCCACGGCAGCGACCTCGCCCTTATGATTAACGATCAGCCTCACTCCCACGTTAGCCTCGATGACCGGCACTCTATTCTCAAGTCCCCGTGCCATGACGGCTTCGTCCTGTGCCTTCGAGGTCGAACCGTAGGCCGGGATGAGTAAGAACTGAGCCCCATCCAAGCAAGGAATAGCCGCAAGACTCGGATTCCAACGATCATTACAAATCATGAATCCGCAACGTCCAAAGGGCGTATCGAAGGCACGACTCACCTTCCCAAGTCGATTGAACCACCAATCAGGGTGATAGCCCTCGTGAAACTGCATCTTGTGATACTTACCAGAAATTCTCCCTTCATGGTCGATAAACACAGCTGCATTGAAGACCTCGTTCCCGATCGACTCCGCAAAGCCAAAGGCTAAGCACATCTCCAATTCTTTGGCGAGATCTTGAAAACCTTGAATCACCGGGCCATCAATCTCAACAGCAACCGCTCTCATTCTCTCCGATGAAGCGTCTCCGGCAATAATCTCGTTAACCACATATCCTTCAAGTGCCCCCTCCGGAGCGAGTGCTATCTGAGCTCCCTTCTGGGCAGCGTCTCGAAAAAACCCCCTCAATCGAAGGACATTGCTATCCAAGGCAAATTTCTTTGGCACGAAAGAAATTGAGGCCACACGGACTGTTTCCGCCTGGGACAAGAAGCCACCGTTGCACAGTGCGGAGAACAACAGAATCCCCACCCAGCGTCCAGGGTAGCATTGCCAAAAATGTTTTATAACGGGACGAGTCACAGTAACTCTCTCACAATCGTTAAGAACCTACGACCAAGTGGGCCTAGTTATAGCGAGCGACCTGGCAACCGTCTAGCCGCGTTCTCTTCCTTTTAGGGTGTGCTCCATCATTTCATAGGGGACAAGCCTTGACTTGTCCCACAGCCATCAATGCCACAACATCCCTTCCAATAGAACCAATGAAGTCACACAGATCCCACAAATGAGTCCGCACTATTCCCAGAGCGATTCCGTCATCGTGATATTGGGCGGGAGTAATGACTCCGACGGTGCTCTTTCTCAAATGTCACTAGATCGCTGTCAACAGGCGGTAAGCCTTCACACGGCCCACCCCAAGCTTCGACTGGTGACCACCGGCGGGTGGGGCGAACATTTCAATCAAACGGCGACGGCCCATGGAGAATTGGTCAAGAGGGAACTCATTCGCCAAGGGATTTCTGAAAAACTCTTTCTCCCCGTTCCTCACAGCGCCTACACCGAAGCGGACGCAATCGAAACCTCCAAAGTCATTCGCCACGAAAGCATCCGTCAGATTCTCCTGGTGACTTCAGATTTCCACATGGATCGAGCACTCTACTATTTTCGGCGCGTGTTCGCGACAATGACGATCACCCCATATCCTGCGAAAAGCACCCTCCCAAGCGAGGAACTCGAGGCACGTATTCTTCATGAGAGGAACCGTCTCGACGCCATCCAAGCCCGAGAAGAAACATCTGATTGAGCCTTCGAAATAAGGATAATGCTCCCGCTCCCAGAATCGCCGAGTGTCACCGAGGTCGGAAATTTCTATGACACGTTTGATCCACACTATCGCCACATCTGGGGCGAACACCTGCACCACGGTTATTGGGATGCAAGCACTCGATCCACAGCTCAAGCAATCACCAACCTCCTCGATCTCGCGGCTGAATGGCTTCAGATCACAAGAGACGACCACATATTGGACATTGGCTGCGGCTACGGAGCAAGCGGACGCTATCTTGCCGAAAGACACAAGTGCTACGTCCTCGGACTGACCGTCGCCCGAGAACAATTCAGAGTCGGAAAGCAACGCAATCAAAGTTCACGGGTCTCCATTCAGCATACCGACTGGATGGAATTCGACGCCCCTAAGAATACCTTGAACGGCATACTCTCCCTAGAATGCCTGAGCCATGTTTCAAACAAGTACGGCTTCTTCAAAAAAATCGAGGAAACGCTCAGCCCCGGCTCCCGAGCCGTCATCACCTGTCTAGCGGCAACGAATCGAGGTAAAGGAAGCCTACAACAACTCTTAATCACGCCCCTTTGCCAAGGGGCACGATTTCCAAGCATTGCAGAACTGTCTGACCTTGAATATTGGGGCCAGAACGCCAATCTGCGTATTGTCCACGCTGCGGATCTCACCCCAAGAGTTAGCAAGACCTGGCTTGCCATCTCGATTCGCTCAGCACGTGCGTTCCTTCTGAATCGAAACAGGTCTCACGACCAACTCCAGTTCGGTCGCAAGGAACTCCAGCTAAGCCTAAACGCGATTCGTCTTCAACTTGCCTATTGGC
>OJGU01001039.1_pt1 | contig 11944 bp, 8 predicted proteins | sample 1594741 | NCBI WGS metagenome assembly OJGU01 (sample SAMN05416841, study PRJEB24817) | seawater metagenome | isolation source: Sea water | place: Canada:Atlantic | collected 2013-07 | reverse complement strand
GGCAGCGTCAGATGTGTATAAGAGACAGAGCTGCGGCAGTCCAGCGCGTCGATCGACCGCCACCCGCGGGATGCCCGAGAGCGTCTCCATCAGCGGAGAGAACGGCTGCGCGGGCGCGTGGAGCTCCGGGTCCCGCATCCGCCCAACAAACATCACGAGGACGACAGCGATGAGGGCCGTGATGCGGGTGGCGACGGGGCGCCGCGCGAACGCGACGACGAGCAGAACGATGGCAAGGAGCGCGACGTTGAGCTGAGAGACCACACCCGCCGCCGCGGTGAGTGCGACAATCGCAGCGCACGCCCAACCCAGCCCCGCGCGCGTGACCCGAAGCGTTCCCCGTCCGGTCGGTCGGGTCGTTGCGGAGATTAGCCAGGCCGCTCCGCCCACCGCGGGCACGACGATGTGCAATGCGTACCAAGGGAGCATCGACTGCGACAGGTTCTCGAACACCACCACGTTGCCGGCAAACCACAGCGGCAGGAGGAGCTCGGGACGCGGGGCGCGAAGCTCCGTGCGTGGTCGAACGATGCAAAACAGGGCGAGTCCGGCGGCGCCGAGCGGCCAAGGGATCGGAGCGGCAGCTTCGGAAACCACACCCGCGAGTTCGTTGAGCGTGCGCGCATTCTGGCCGCCTTCGAAGCCAGCCATGCGCTGCCGGACGCCGCGATTGAGCAACACCTCGAGCACGCCTCCATCCGTAGCCGCGCCAGCCCACGCGAACCAGATCACCCCAGCCAGCAGCGGGATGCCCAGCGCCAAGGCCAAGCGGGGCAGGGCGCTGCGATCGCGTCGCCATCCTTCGAGCGCGAGAATCGGGAGCACCGCGAGGCCGACCGCGAGCTGTTTGGTGAGCATCGCGAATGCGAGGGCGATGCCCGCGAGCAGGGCGTTGCGGCGAGAGATCTTCGTGTCTTCGGATTCGACGCTTGCGTGGTAGGCCCACAAGCCGCCGAGAAGACCTGCCATGAACATCGGTTCGATACACGCGTGCCGACCCCAGCGCGTTGTCGCGGCGCACAAGGTCAAGCCCACGCTCCAGGAGATCGCCATCGGGAGCCCGCCGATTCGTCGACCCCAGCCGAACGTGAACCCGATGGTGGCGAGCATGCCCAGGGCGAAGGGGGCTCGGAGTGCGGCCACGCTCGTCCCGAAGATGTGCAGGCTCAGCGCGGAAAGCCACAGGCTCATCGGCGGCTTGCTGAACCGCTCGTAGTACGCCCCGGATTCATCGACTGCGTACAGGTACCGACCTTGCTCGAGCGCGTTGCGGCTGAGTCGACCGTAGAGCCCCTCATCCCAGGTCCGCCATTCGCCGGCGCCCAGGTCGACGAACAGCAAACCCGCGGCCAGCAGCATCACTGCCGCAAAGGCAGCCCATGTCGCGCGCTCGCGGCTCACGTCCGGGGATTCTAGACCACACCTCAGAACCCCGGCGGGTTGTGGACCTGTACATACGACGCCCAGGCAGTTGCGCCGGCCGTGGTATCCTCGCGCCATGCTTGGGTCCCTGGGCCGCGAAGACCGACTGCAACTGATGAAGTTCGTGTGCGCGTTTGCGTGGGCTGACCTCGAGATTCAGTCCGAGGAGCGCCACTTTGTGGACAAGCTCGTCGAGAAGCTGGGGCTCGAAGACGATCGCGATCTCATCAAGGGTTGGCTGCGGTCGCCGCCACCAGCGGAAGAGGTCGACCCAACCCGCGTGCCCACCGAACACCGCGAGGTCTTCCTCGATGCCGCGCGTCAGCTCTTCGAAGCCGACGGCGTCGTCGACCCGCACGAGCAGGAGCAGTTCGAGCTCTTGCAGCAGCTGCTGATCTAGCGGCCTCGAGCTGTCGACCGCGGCTCCTCTCTAGAAGCGTCCGTGAATCTGCACGCCCGCGAACGACGGGCTCACGCTCGGCGTCACGTTTGCGTATCCGCGTCGGCTGTCGACGCGGCGCTTGGCTCCGATGCCGACGAGTACCGCGCCCGTCGCGAGTGCGAGTGGGGCCGAGACGAGTCCGGCGATGAACATCGTGTTCGCCTTCTTCCCCTCCGCGTCGATACGGCTGCGTTGCTCCGGGGAGTATGCGGGGTCGTCGAGGTCCTCTCGGGTCTGTTTGCCGTTGATGGCCCCGACCGCGATGAGCGAGGTCAGACCGGCGCCCACCGCCATGGTGACGCCACCGGCGATGAGGAGCCCGGTCCCGTCACCGTTCGTTGCGGACCCGCGGTCTGACGTGGAGAGGCTGACCGCTACAGAGTTGTCGTTCGCGGGCTGCGGCGGTGGTGGTTCTGCAGGAGTCTCGCTTGCAGTGTCGGGTGCCGTCGCAGGGGGAGCGGCTGGTGCCGCGGTTTCGATCGCTGCCTTGAGGTCAAATCGTGCCTCCACGACGGGCCCCGGGATGTTGGGCGTTCCATACTGCGCCTCGTGGGCTGAGAAGTACGCGTAGTAGATGTCGAGGGCGCGCTCGAGAAGCGCTGGGTTCGGCTCACGTGCGTGAGCGTCGAGTGCGACGTAGATGGTGTCGACGACGAGGTTCATGCGGAAACGACGGGTCTTGATCGACTCCGGAGTCGCCGTGAGCACACCGGCCCACGCTTCAACCGCGCCCTCGGCATCGTTCCGCTGCGCCGCCTGCTTGCCTCGGGAGTAGGCCGAGCGCTGCGCCTTGGGCGTCTCCTTGGCGGTCACGACGAGCTCCGGAGCGGCCTGCACCTCGAGGGGGATGCTGCACAGCAAGCTCGAGGCGAGCGCCAGAATCGTGGTGTTGTAACGAAGCGAGGCCATCGTTCCTACTCCACTCCGTCGCAGGTTGCTGCGGTTTCGAGTTCCTCCAACGCGACGCCGTCGGAGCAGTAGTCGCCCTCCCAGATCTCGTCGCAGGTCGCGTTGAGACACTGGTCGTTGCCGTCGTCGCTGCAGTCCCCACCAGCGTCTTCCTTGAGCACGCACTCCTCCTCGAGGCAGTACGTCCCAGGCCGGCAGCGGAGCTCGTCGAAGGTCGTGGCCAAGTCATCGCAGGCATCGCCGACGTCGGCACCTGCATGGCACTCGGGGTTGGGTACCGCGTCGTCCGTGAGGTCTTCGCAAACTCCCGACGTGCACCAGTTGCCGCCTTCGTTCTCCCCGGGGACACAGTCATCCCCGTTGTCGAGCAGGCTCGTTCGGCAGCGCCGCCCGTTGTCGCTCGTCATGCATCCGAGCGTCGCGGTCGGGTTGCATTCGCGGTCGTCGGTGCAAAGCGCGTTGGCGATGAGAACGATCTCGCACTCTCCAGAGCCGCCCGAGTCGCAGTACAGGCCGTCTTCGCATTGGCCGTCAAAGCTGCAGACGGTTCCTTGGCTGCGGTCCGAGGCGCAGGTGTCTCCTGAGCAGTGGAAGTCGTCGGCACAATCGCGGTCGGTGTCGCAGCGGTCCCCGTTGGTGTCTCCACGAGCCGCGCAGTAGTTGTGGGTGCCGTCCTCGAAATCGAGCGGGATGCAGCTCTCACCGTCCGGGCACTGAGCGTCTGCGGCACAGGCATATCCGGTGCTGCAGTACTCGGTGCACGTTTCGGTCGCGGGGTTGCAGGTCAGGCCCGCCTTGCACTGGGTGGACTCGGTTCCGAGGGCAGGGTCGTCAACGTCTTCGTACTCGCAGTGTTCTCCAAGCTCTGCCTTGGGGCGGCACAAGCCGGTTCCGATGTCGCAGAAGAGGCCTTCATCGCAGGTGTAGTCCGCCTCGCAGAACTCGTCGGTCAAACCCTTGTCGACGCAGACGTAGTCACCGTCGACGTCTTCGCACGAGGCACCGGGGGCACACTCGATGTCGAAGCCGAGGCCGGCCAGGTTGGCGCTACATGCCTCGCCGACGACGAGCGTTCCTTGAAACAGGTTGCGCAGGTCGCAGGGGTTTCGGCTGGGGTCGTCGCCGGGAGTGCAGGTGGCATCCGGGTCGAACGGCTGGTTGCAGGCCTGGTCCTCGAGCAGGACTCGACACTCGTCGGCAGAGTCGCGATTGACCGAGGATCGGTCCAAGCGAATGCCGAATCCGAGTGTGTAGAGCAGGCCGCCGCGGTTCGACTCGGCGACATCGTCGTTGGAGTAGAGCTGCTCGACGTAGCGAGCCCGGCAGTCGTCCGCGTCGCTGGTGAAGGGCCCGAGTCGGTAGTCGAGTTCGCCCTCCGAGCAGCAGTTGAATTCCCAGTCACACAGGGCTCCGATGAGCTCCTCGAGCTCGCCTTGCTCGCTCTCGTCACCGGTCTCGCCGCTGCCGGTCTCGTCCGCGCTGGCCGACTCGTCGTCGGTGTCCCCCGAGCCCGTCGAGGTCCCAGAGGTGCTGCCGTCGCCAGGTCCATCCGTGCCCGCGCCCGAGCCCACATCGGTATCGGTGCCGGTATCGGTGTCGGTTTCTCCAGTAGCTTCAGGCACTTCCGAGACGTAGCAACCGCCCGCGAGGACGATTGCTGCGGTCAGGGCCTTCTGACGAAGGTGTGTGCTCCAGTGTCCCGCTTTCACACATGTACGTACGCGGTGCACATGTGGTTATTCAGCCTGGAGTCAAGAAATCTGCAGCACGCAAACGGCGCGGCGGTGGCTTGAGCCGTCCGAGCCCCCGACCTAGAGTGCATCGTGAGCGGCAGGCAAACCACGAGGCGGGGGGTTGGAAATGACCCCGCTGCCGGTGGGGGCGACCTTCCGGTCGGCACCGAACTTGGGCGGTATGTGGTCTTGTCCGAAGTCGGTCGAGGCGGGGTCGGAGCGGTCTTTCGTGCCTACGATCCGGAACTCGAGCGGGAGGTCGCGATCAAGGTGATGACCGCGGTGTCCGAGGATGCTGCCGAGCAGTACGCGGCGCTCCTCGCCGAGGCTCGGGCGTTGGCCAAGCTTCGGCATCCCAACGTCGTCGGGGTCTACGACGTGGGTGACCACCGCGGCCGCGTCTGGATGGCCATGGAGCTGCTCGAGGGCGTCTCGCTCCGCGCGTGGTTGTCGGACGGACCGGCGATGAGTGCTCGGCAGCGGGTACTTCGGGAGTCGGCGGTGGCGTTGATGGCAGCGCACACCGAGGACATCGTGCACGGCGACTTCAAGCCCGAGAACGTCGTCGTGACCGATCGTGCGCATGTCGTGGACTTCGGTCTTGCACACGGGATCGGTGCGGGTCCTACCCGAAGCCAATGCGGTCGCCCGGTCGGGACAATTCGCTACCTCGCGCCGGAGTTGTACGACGGTGTCGCGCCCGACCGCGCGTCCGATATCTATGCGTTCTGTGTGACGGCCTGGGAGGTGCTGTTCGACGCACCGCCGTGGCCGAACCAGGACGAGGACTCCCTCATTGAGGCGAAGCTGGAGGTCCCGCGGACCCCCTCGCAACGCGGGGTGTCCAGGGAGCTCTCCAACTTGCTTCGGGCGGGCCTGACTCCAGACCCCACTGGGCGCCCGGATTCGCTCGAGCCACTCGTCGTGGCACTCGAACCCAGACACGGGTCCGCGCACGCGGCCGTTGTTGTCGTCGCGGTAGGTGCGGGGGCGATCGTCTGGGCGGCAAGTGGCAGTGTGGACTGCGCCCCACAGGCCGACCTCTCCCCATTCGATGCGTCCTCGATGGCGCGGCTACAGAGCGCGTTCGAGTCGGCTTCGGGTGGGACCGCTGGCTGGGAGCCGCTGCGCCGCAACATCGATGGGTTCGCGCAGGAGTACGCACGTCAGTACCGTCGGGCCTGCGAGGCCACGCATGACCGGGGCGTGCAGTCGACCGCGGAACTCGACGCCCGGATCGACTGTCTCGATCGACGACGGGAGCAGCTCGCGGTGCTGCTCAACCGGTTGGACCCGGGACAGGAGGGCGGGTTGCAAGCCACACCGCGGGCGGTGGCCCGGCTCGGCGAACAGCTGACCTGCGACCGTCCGACCCCGCCCTCGTCGCCTGTGGAGGCGGCGTTCGTCGTCGCCCTCGACGAGATCGAGGTCCTCGAACTCCTGTCGCGCTTTGATGACGCGTGGGCGAAGAGCGAAACGCTCGAGCAGGACGCGGCTCGAATCGGCGCGCGTTCGGCCGAACTGTGGGCCCGATACCGGCGCGGGCGGTTGATGCATCTGCGCGACGACCCCAAGGCCGCATCGGACTTCTTGGCCCAGGTTCATTGGGATGCCGAGGCCGCGGAGCTCCCCGAACTCGCGGCGACCGCGGGGCTGTATGTGCTGTACATGCAGGCCGCCGTCTTTCATGACGCGGACGAAACCCACCGCTGGGCTCCGCATGTTGCGTCTTCGATTCGCCTCGCCGGCGACGACGTACTCCATCGGGCCACCTTGGTCGAGAACATCGGTGTCGCCATGCTTTACGAGCACCGCGTCGAGGAGGCTTTGGACCAGTTCGAGACCTCGCTTGCGCTTCGCGAGTCGGTCGATGGTGACGCCGAGCTGTCCATCGTCTCCAGCTTGGGCAACATCGGAATCGCGTTGGAGGAACTCCATCGGACGGATGAGGCGATTGCGCAACAGAAGCGGGCGCTGGAGATCGTCGAGCGTCGGATGGGGACACTGAGCCCTCACACCGCCCGTGTCCTCGACAACCTCGGGACCGCGACGCTGCGTGCCGGGGACGTTGAGGCCGGGCTGGAACTGTTCGAGCGGGCGCTCGAAGCCCGACTCCAGCTGTTTGGCCGCGCCCATCGTTCAACCGCGCTGTCCCATACCCATATCGGGGTCGCGCACGTGATGTCCGATCGGCCAGGTCCGGGTATCGAGCAGCTGCAGCGCGCGCGCGAAATCCTGGAGCCGCTCGAGGAGACGGGCTCGGTGCTCGACAGTGTGTACGGGGGGCTCGCGCATGCGCATGCGATGCGTGAGGAGTGGGGCCCTGCGGCCGACTACGCTCGCCGCGCGCTCGAGCTTCTTCCCGAGACGATGGGCGAAGACCATCCGCAACGCGTTGGACTCCGCGACATCATCGCGACCGCGGATCGGACTCTCGCCGACGCACGCTGAAGCCAGCCGAACCGACGGCGGATCCCGGCGGACCTGCTACGCTCAACCCGTGGATGAGGCGCAGACGACCGTACGTGCCAACACGCCCACCGCCTCGGCGAAACGGACGCCGTGTCTTCGCGGGACCGTCGGTTCTGCGAAGGGCAGGGTCTGGACGCTCGAGGAACGCAACTGGGTCATCGGCAAGGGACCCGAGGCTGACCTGCGCCTTGCAGACTCGGGGGTCTCACGACGACATGCCAAGGTCATTCGTGTGCAGGACGGCCGGGTCTCCCTCGTCGACCTCGGGTCCACCAACGGAACGTTCGTCGATGGCGAGCGGATCGAGGTCGCCGTGCTCGAGCATGGCGCTCGCATCGGGCTCGGACCGGACGCGGAACTTCGCTTCGGGTTCGCCGAAGAGGAAGCACCCGCGCCGCGGGCCAAGCCTGCGGAACACCCGCTCACCAACCGCGAACTCGACGTCGCACGAGCGGTGGCGCGCGGGGGGACGAACCGCGAGATCGCCGAGCGGTTGGGCGTCAAAGCCAAGACCGTCTCGAGCCACCTCGACAACATCTATGGCCGGTTGGGCCTGTCGTCACGCGTCGCGTTGACACGTTGGGTGCTCGAGATGGGCCTCGAAGACCCTACTCGCACGTAGCCGGGTCGACGCAGGCGAAACACCCGTTCTGCACAGCGAGGGTTTGACCACCCGCGCAGGCTGGAGGGGTGTCGCACAGGGGGTGAACGGCGGTGCCGTCGTCGCAGGGGAAGTCGTCGACCGGTGGTGGTGGCTCGCAGGTCGACGGATCGACACAGGCGAAGCAACCGTTCTGAACCGCGAGGACCTCGGTTCCCGCGCAGGCCGGCGGCGTGTCGCACAGCGGATGAACGGCGGTGCCATCATCGCAAGGGAAATCATCGGCCGGTGGCGGAGGCTCGCAGGTCGACGGATCGACGCAAGCGAAGCAACCGTTCTGGACCGCGAGCATCTCGGTCTCCGCACAGAGCGGCGGGACATCACACAGCGGGTGCAATGAGCTGCCGTCGCCGCAGTCCGTCGGGTCGGGATCCGCAGGTGCTTCGCAGGTCTCTGGGTCGACGCACGCAAAGCAGCCGCCTTGCACCGCAAGCGAGGTTCCGTCCTCGCAGACCGGGGGCGTGTCGCACAGCGGGTGCACCGCGGACCCGTCGTCGCAGTCGGCCAGCTCCGGCATCGGACCCACGCCGCACGCCGCGTACGCGTCTGTGCAGCAGTCGCCAAAGTCGGCGCACTCGCTGTCGCACCAACACTCGCCCACCGCGGCCGGGCCTCCGCAGGTCGGAGCCTCGTCCCCGGCGGGTGCGCAGCTCCCTTCGAGTTGGTCTGCTTTGCCAACGCTCCCACGCCCGGCCTCATCTTCCGAGGAACTCGCGGCGTCGTCGCAGGCCGCGAGAGGGAGGACCAGCAGGGTGGCGAAGAGGGCGAACTTGCGAAGGGCCATCGTGGCCCTGTGTGGTGCAGATGTCGTGCCAGGTCGTACCCCCTTTGATGCCGGAATCCCCAGCCAAACGACCCGTGGCGACCGTTCTCGCCAGATGGCGAGGGTCGACGTCGGTCGTCCGACCTACTGCCGCCGATCGCGTAGGTCGGATGACCTAGCCCGGGAGTCTGCACCGCCACAACCCAAGGCGCCGCTCAGTCGGGGGAGACCGTGTTCGGCAGCGAGAGGTCACCGGAGAGGATGTCGTGGACCTGTTCGACGCGGAGCGTGGGCGCGGCACCCGAAGCATCGACGCGCATGGATGCCGTGAGGGCGTCGAAGTTGAACGTGTTTGTGCTGGGCAGGTGCCAGCCGGGCACCAGGACGGTCAGTTGCTCGCCGCGGGCGAACGCGTGAAAACCCGGCGAGTCCAAGAGCATCGGCATGGGTGAGGTCGGCGGACGTGGGATGTCGCCGGCGGGTGGAACCGAGAGGCCTGCGGCCGAGTCGGCGTCGTCCACCAGAACAGCCCAGTGCACGTGATAGACGCCTCCGTCATCACCATACTCGCCGTTGAGAGACTCATCCCACAGCGGGGTGTCGTCGAAGTCTGGGTGCGACGTCACGGCCAGCGCAAGGATCCCGGACGCGTCCACAAAGCCGACCTCGCTGGGGTCGATCGTCGTTGGGAACACGTAGCCGAGCACCGGGGCACCATCGAGCGCACCGGCTGGGTCTGGGATGGACGTGGCGATCGCGGACGCGGCATCGATCGTCATGACGAAGGTCGCGACGTCGCTGCGGTAGGTCGCCCCGGTCGCGGTGACGTCGAGCGTGTCCGGGTTTTCGGCCGCGTCCGGCCACGCTCGTTCCGGGGCCTCGCCGAGGCCGGCGGGAGACACCGTCGGTGCTCCCTCTTCGAGGGCGGACAAGATGGATTCGACCCCGAGCAACGGCGCATCGTCGATCACCTGCACCCGCATCAGGGCAGTGAGAGCACCGACGTCGAAGTCGAGCGCACGCCCAACCCGGTCCAGTGGCACGACAACGCGAAGGCTTGTGCCGTCTTCGACGACGGTGAACCCCGGAGAGTCGAGGTACATCGGCATCGGGGCAGTCGGAGGCAGCACCTCAGGGTTGGGCGCTTGGGCGACCGCAAGTCCGGCGGGCGCCCGGTCGTCCGGCACAAGCACGGCCCAATGCGCGTGGTAGACGACGCCATCATCGTCGTAGGCTCGGTTTCCATCCTCGTCCCACAGCGGGGTGTCGTCGAAGTCGGGGTGCGAGGTGACGGCGAGGACCACATCGCCCTCGACATCCGAGAATCCGACCGCGTCCGGGGGCAAGGTGGTCGGGAAGACATAGCCAAGCACGGGGGCACCATCGACGGAGCCGGCAGCCTCGGGCGCGACGGAACCAGCGTTTCCGACGGTTTCGACCTCAAAGATGAGCGCGTCGAGCTCGGGGTCGTAGCGGGCGTCGAAGGTCAGGAGGTCAAAGGCGGGGTCGATCGGCGTGACGCCCGTGGAGGTCGAGGATTCAAAGCTCCCGCTCGAGTCTCCGACACCGGTCGTGGAGCTGGCAGGGTCAAGCCCCGTGCTCGGTGAGGGGTCGGTCGATGCGGTGGTCTGAGGACCGGTCGTTGTGCTTTCCACCGACTCGGCGGGCTCGGAGGGACAGGCGCACAGCACGAGGAGGCCGGCGAAGAGACTGGAGGTTGATGTCTTCATGGTTTCGACTCGAAACTTAATGGAGCCGCAGTCCCTTCTTGTCAAATAGTTTGTTCTCGATACTATTGGTGGGTGAGCGACGCCCACCGCCTGCTCGAGCGAATCAGCGCCCTGTTCCGGGCGCAGCTCCGACGCGTGAGCACCGAGCACGGGCTCAAGCTCGTGCAGCTGGAGGCGCTGGTCTATCTCGACTCCGCGAATCGCTACAGCGACACCCCGCTGGCTCTCGCCGAATACCTCGCCCTCACCAAGGGCACGGTGTCGCAGACGCTCAAGGCCCTCGAGTCCTCCGGTCTGATCACGAAGACACCCGACGAGCAAGACCGCCGCGTACAGCACTGCGCCGTCACGGCCGAGGGGGCGGCGATCGTTGCCGACGCCCTGCGGATACCCGCCGACGATGGCGCCCCTGGCCTCGAGTCAGCCTTGCGCAGCGTGTTGCGTTCGCTTCAACACAGCGCCGATGCGCGAACGTTCGGCGTCTGCAACAGCTGCCTCCATCACCAAATCGAGGGCGGGCGCGCCCGCTGCGGGCTCACCGGTGAGCCGCTTCGCAAAGCGGACCGGGTCAAGATCTGCCGCGAACACGAGCCGGTGCCGCTCAGAACTTGAGCTGCACCTGAAGCGTGCCGCCCTGGGCGCTCTCACCCTCGTCGACCCGCCACTCACCCTCGTAGAGCAGGGACACGCGCACGGCATCCGGTTGGCGCTCGTTGGGGAAGTAGAGCGCGAGCCCATCGGTCGTGTAGTAGCGGTTGAGGGGCTCGACCGCCTGCTCACTCGCGGTCCACCCGAAGTTGCCCAAGGGCGCTATGAACAGCTTCTTGCCGGCCGGGATGGCGTAGCTAAGCTGGCCGTAGGCACCGGTGCTCAGGAAGGGGCGGCTGCTGAGGTTGTCGGTGACCTGCCGACGGATGAACTCGCCCTGCAGGTAGAACCCGTGCATGACGAACTTGGCCGACGCGGAGACCAGGAGGTCGCGCGCGCGGGTCAGCGTGTCGTCGCCGGCTGTATTGAACAGCTGGTAGGGCGAGTAGAGCATCCCCGTACCGACCGCGAATCGGGGTTTCTTGTTGAGCTCGAGCGCGCTCTCGTAGCCACCCAGGGCTCCCAGCGGGGCGATCTCGACTTGGGCCGACCACAGGGGTCCACGGCGGTTGTCACGGTTGACGGCCAGCCCCGTGCCGTTGAACACGCCGCCAGAGAGCGAAACCCGCTTGTCGGCGAAGGCAGCTTCGACGAGACCACCGAGGTCGCTGCTGACGAGGAAGCTGGTGATGGCAGGGTTGCGGCGCGGGAAGAGCAGCGAGTTGTTCTGGGTCTTGTTCTGCTTGGAGAACGGGACCCTCATCTGGCCCAGCTTGAGGTTGAGTTCGAAGATCTGCATCCCCTTGGAAGAGGAGACATCGACCGGGCGGTAGTTGACCCAAAGCTGCTCGAGCTCGACGCCGGGCACCACAGAGGAGCGCGTGACGAGGTTGTCGGCCGAACCGTCGCCTTCGTAGTCGACGGAGTCCACGTCGGTCAGGACGCGGGTGATCTGCGAGCCGACGACGATGTGGGCGCGGTACGACCACTTCGGCAGCACATTGCCGTGGAAGATGAGGCCGGCTCGTGTCTGCTGGGCCCCGAACTCCTGCTGGTCACGGGGGCGGGCACCGCGTCGGGCTCGATAGCTGTACTGCGGCTGGATGTAGCCTTCGATGGTGAGGTGCTCGGACTTGAATGGTGACGGCTTGTCCTCCGCTTCGTCCTCCTCCTCCTGTCTCTTATACACATCTCCGAGCCCACGAGACCTCTCTACATCTCGTA